>Ga0105245_10000563_pt1 | contig 33752 bp, 25 predicted proteins | sample KBSM54metaG_FD_81523 | JGI IMG/M metagenome (GOLD analysis project Ga0105245, IMG submission 81523) | Miscanthus rhizosphere microbial communities from Kellogg Biological Station, Michigan, USA - KBS M5-4 metaG | ecosystem: Host-associated > Plants > Roots > Rhizosphere > Soil | place...
CTTCCGCCTCGGCGTCCTCCGGCCAGACGAAGGGAATGTTGTAGGAGCGGATCGCGACTTCGATTTCCATGCCCGGCGCCATATGTTCGCCGAGCACTTCCACCACGCGCCCACGTGGGTTCTGGGTTGCGGTGGGCCAATGCGTGATCTCCACATCGACCACAACTCCTTCCAGATCACTCAAATCGCCAAGGCGAGCAGCTTCCTCGCCGACCACTCTATGCTGACCGCCGCCCTTGGCCGGTTCGGGTGGAGTCTCCATCCCCGGTGGAATCACAATCTCCTCGGCTACTTTGCGGTCGATGGGGGTCGCGTAGTTGCAGCGAGTCCCATAGTGAAATGTCCCCACGACTGTTGGGTGAGCCCGGTTAAGCGGCCGGATGATGCGCCCTTCCACCCTTCCATCCGGACGCACAACCGCAATCTCGGCCAGCACCTGATCGCCATGCATGGCATTGCCAATCGCCGGCGGTGGAATGAATACATCGCCCACGATTGTTGAGCGCAACTTTTCATCCAGGGAAGAAGGATCAGGAATCACGAAACCAAAGCCATCGCGATGCAGGCTCAGCCGTCCAATGAGGGTGTTGCGTCCGGTAGCCTTCGGCAGCGCGTAGCGATCAGAATCTAGTTGCACTAGCTGCCTCTCGGCCACCAACCGCTCAAGACGCTCCGTCAATTCGCGACGCCCATCGCCGCGCAAGCCCAATTCACGCGCAAGCTGCTTGAAACCAGCACTGCGTTTGGGCTGTTGCTCAATTTTTTTCAGGATGGCTGAGTCGGTGAGCGTCACCATTCAAGTGTAATGTGCTGAAGGAAGTGGAAGATAGGTGCGGGAGCTAATCCCGCAGGAAGGCCAGCGATTTTGCAGTCCTGTCGGGCGGACAGGACTGTCCGCCCGACATTCGTAACTTTACTGCTTGCTCTGAGAATCGTCTTTCGCCAGCTTGACCTTGGCGGATTCAAGCTTCTTCTGAACCTTAGCCACGTCGTCGTTATCGACTTCGGCCGCAACGGTCTTGTTCCATTCGTTGAGGGCCCGCTCCCAGTGCGCGGCGGCAAGCTTCAGACGGCCTGTCTTCTGATAGAGATCACCGAGGTGATCTTGCACGGTTGGGTCCGTGCCAATCTTTTGCGACGCTTTCAGCAGACTCTCTTCCGCCAGGTCGTACTTTCCCATGCGGAAGTACGCCCAGCCCAAAGAATCCAGATAAGCCCCGCTCGCCGGCTCCAACTCAATCGCCTTCTTGATCAGGGTCAGCGCTTCGTCCAGCTTCATGTTGCGGTCGGCCAGCATGTAACCGAGATAATTCAGGGTCACCGCATTCTGCGGATCGTTGGCCAAAACCTTGCGGAAAAGGTCCTCCGCCTGGTCGTATTTCTTCTGCCGCTCCAGGTTCGAAGCCCGTAGGAAGTTTATGTACTCTTTGTCTTCCTGCTTGTTCGAAAGACCGTCTGCCTTGCTCAGCGCCTCATCGGCGTCCGGCCAGCGCTTCAGCCGGGCGTACATCTGGGCAAGACTGATATATACCTGCCGGTCATCCGGAGTACCCTTCAGCAGCGCCTTAACCTGCGCGATGGCGGAATCAGCTTGCCCCAGATCCGCCAGCTGCGAGGCATATACCATCTTCATGTCGCGATCTTTCGGCAGCTTCTGTACCGCTTCACGGGCGGCATCAGTGGCCTGCTGCCATTGCTTTTCTTCGCGGTAGGTATCGATGATCTGTTGATATCCCCGCTCGGCATTGTCATCGCCCATGGCCAGCATCTTGCGGAAAGTATCGATCGCCGCCTGACTGTTATTGTTGTCGCGGTAAACCGTCCCCAAACGTTCCAGGAATACTGACCGGTTATTTTTCTCCGCCTGGGTATAGGTCGCTCCGTCCGGCTTCTCGGTCTTCTTTACCAGACCGACCAGCACTTCTATGGCTTCGTCGTAACGTCCCTGTGCCTGGTAAACCGCAGCGATGTTGTAGGGAACTTCAACTGAATCCTCCAACATCCCCTGGGCTTTCTTCAAACTGTCCAGAGCCTGGTCGTACTTGCCGGTCTTGCGATAAATCTCCGCGATCCGCAAATAGGTCTGCGCATCTTCCGGATTCGCCTCGGCGATCACCTTGTATTGTTCGAGCGCCGCATCGGTCTGGCCATCGTTCATCAGGTTCTCAGCCAGTCCGCGGATCGCGTCAAGATTGTCCTTATCCAGTGAAATCGCCTTGCGGTAGGACTCAATCGCGTTCTTGTACTGTTTTTTCTGTTCGTAGGTGTAACCCAGCGCGGAATACAACTTCGCTGACCGCCCCGAATCGGGGATGGAACTCAGAGTTTGTGCGGCCCGTGTGGTATCGCCCTCCTCGTTGTAGAGGTACGCTAGCGTGGTCACCGCCTCTTCCGAATCCGGAGACAACTTAACCGCCGTCTTAAACTCGTTCTCCGCCTTCTGCAAATCGTTATTCAGACGATAGAGCCGGCCCAGCAGCAAGTGATCTTCCACGCTGTCCGCATCAAGCTTAATGATCTCTTCGTACTGCTCAATCGCCAGCTTCAGAACGTTCTGCGATCCGTTGCCCGATTGGATGTCCCCGAGGGAACGTAGATAAATCCGCCCCAACAGCTTGTGTGCTTCCAGGTTGTTGGGATCTTTCTTAAGGATGTCTTGAGCTTCCAGCACCGCATCGCGGATGCGGCCGGTTCGGGCATAAAGCTCCGCAAGTCCCGAGGTCAAATATCCCGAGGTTGGGTCCTCTTCAATCGCCAGGCGGTATTCCTCAATCGCTTTGTTCGCCAAATCGCTGCGACCGTAGAGCGCAACCTGTTCCTCATACATGTGAGCGACCATGAAGTGGTAATAAGCAGAGGCCCGGTCGGTCTTGCGCGGCGCGGCCGGAACAGCTTTGGAATCAGCAGGCTTGGGGTCAACCGGCGCAGGCACGTCCTGCGCAAAACTACCCGCCGTCAGGAGCAACAAAACCAGGGTGCAGAAAAGTCTTTTCATTAAGAAACCTTATAGGCCTGAGCCTTAGCATTGGATGCCGGAGCCCGAGTGGCGGATGACCTCAATATTGTACCGTTTTGTCACCAGCCGGAGCGAGAAAACCCAGCATTTTCCGGGGGCGGGCATAAAAACGGAAGGTCAGGTACGAGTGTTCCAACGTAAAGATTTGTGTACCCGATATTCAACTAGGAACCGGAACCAAAAGCCAAGAGCTGAAAACAAAAACCTGCCCGATTAAGGTGAAATGGACGCCCCCGAAGTTGCCCACAGCTATGTCGCACAACCACATTTTCGAGCTGATTCGTCTCAGCCGGGTGAGCGAACATTTCACCTGCGGGACAACGGTCCTATTTTTTGACCGTCGGATACTGAATGCCCAACTGCTCCATATAGTTCTTATACTTCGCAGGATCGTAATAATATTTCCGCAACTCAGGCAGAAACTTCTCCATCTTCTGCTGGTTGAACTCAATAGCAGGCTTGTCGTCCGCACCAATCAAGGGCGTGTACTTCGCATCTTTTGTCTGAACATCTTTGAAGTAGTCCCAGGCCCGCTTTACAAGCTCCGGAGAAAGCAAAAAATCCAGTGCAGTCAGGGCCTGTACCTTCGCCCCCGCCGTCGAACCCTTGTGCGCGATCGGAGTAGCCTCGGCCACCCCATCGGCCCAGCTATGTCCAGGCGTATGAGGAATGTTGGCCGGATAGCGCAGATAGACCATGGGAGCATTCCATGAAATGTCTCCCACATCATCGGAGCCGCCCAACTCGGTATCCGGGGAAGGCGGTTTCAATTCATCCACTTTGGTTTTGAGCCCGTCGGCAGGCTTGCCCAGTTCTTTTTGCAGGGCCTTAGCCAGCGTCTGGTCGGCATCGCTCCACTGCGGCATTCCGACGCGCTCGATATTCCGTTGCTGGACCTCAGCCACAACCTTACTGTAGTTCGGCGGCCAGGCCGAACCCACAACTTTTCGCGTCACCGTGGTTCCGGTCATTATGGTGGCAGCCTCGGCCATGGTGTTGCCAAGGTCGTAGAGTTCGCGAATGTGCCCGTAATCCATTTCGCGGAAGTAGTACCAGACTGCCGCCTCCGAAGGCACCACGTTCGGCTGCTCGCCGCCATTGATGATGACGTAATGTGAACGTTGTTGCAGCCGCAAGTGCTCACGCTTGAAGTTCCATCCCGTGTCCATCAACTCCACGGCATCGAGCGCGCTACGCCCGTCCCACGGAGCCATAGCCGCATGCGAAGCCTTGCCATGAAACATGTACTGCACCGAAACCAGCCCCTGCGGCGCGAAACTCTGTCCGTATTGTGTGCCGAGCGAAGCCTCAACATGCGAGCCGAGCACGATGTCCACATCCTTGAACAGCCCGGCACGGACATAGAAAGCCTTGGTGCCCAGAAGTTCCTCTGCAATGCCGGGCAACACCTTTAGCGTTCCCGGAATTTTGTACTTCTCCATCAATTCCCGCAGCACCAGCGCCGCCGTGACGTTGACTGCCGATCCCGTGTTGTGTCCCTCGCCATGACCAGGCGCGCCTTCGATAATTGGATCGTGATATGCCACACCCGGTTTCTGTGACGCTCGCGGAATGCAGTCCAGATCGCTGATGAACGCGATCACCGGTTTGCCCGATCCGTAAGTGGCGATCCACGCCGTGGGGATTTCCGCCACGCCACGCTCTACCTTGAAACCATTCTTCTCCAGAATGCCGGTGGCGTAACGCGAAGTCTCGTGCTCCTGAAATCCCAGTTCGGAGTAGCTGAAAATCTGATCGACCATCTGCTGCGTAAATACCTGGCGACCCTCGACGGCCGAAATTGCTTGCTTCTTCAAATCGTCGACATCAGGCTTGCTCTGGCCGAACAATGGCAGGGAAATCGTCAGAAGAAACAAGACGGCAAACGCTTTTCGCATGGCCGGATTGTACACGCGCGATGTGGCGCGGACACTCCTGTCCGCGCCCTCTCGTCTCTTTAACTCCTTCCCGGCTTCCCGCCCCTCGAGATGCCTGCGGAAAAAACTCAGGCTCAGTTCCATCCGCCCCATCACGCCACCCGAGGGCTGTTTCGCCGGTTCCGACGCCTCGACCCTCACCGCTACCCCAGCAACTCCCGCGCCTCGCGGTATTTCTCATACCGCCCTGACGCTGCGCCCAGCTTCACCGACAGCATCCCCGCAATCTCCCCCGCCGGCGGGAGGTACCACGCCTTCTCCGGCACCATGTACGCCGCCAGAAAATCAAACGCCCCGAACGATACACCATGACTGCTGCTCACCGAACACACATACCCTTCCCCATTCTTCGAGCGAAACACCGTGCCCTTCACCTGCACCCCGACAAACTTCCCCGGACGCCCCACCACCCCCTCAAAGTTCTCCGAATCTCCCAGCGGCTTGCTGGCCCGCAAATCCCGCTCCGCCGCCTCCGCCATAAACTTCAGCTCCACCCACTCCCCGCGCTTCTTCCTTGTCTTCAATCGTCGGAGTGATTTTCCGCTTCGGCTTCGCCGTCTGCTTCGCCACACTCACCTCATCCCTCATCCCTCGACACTCATCTCTCAACAACTCTGCCATCCCAACAACCGGCCCTATCATCCTGACTACTAACTCTGTCATCCCGACCGAAGTAGTTGGTCCGCAAAGCGGATCAACTGTGGAGTGGAGGGGCCTTGCTGTGATGCTGATCAATCCTGGATATTGGATTTGGAGAGTGGCGGAAAATGGTATCTACGAATTCCACAGCGAAGCGATAAACGGTGCCGGACCAAACGCAGGGGCCTTTACCACAAGTCAGGGCCATTACACGCTGCATGCCATTAGCCGGAATTGGGATGATATCGGCACTTATGAGTTTCAAGGGCCGGATACGGTGGTCGCAACCGGGAAGCTTGGAACCGGAACATGGCACCGCATGATTGCAGGCCAACGTTGAATCCACGGAAAAGTTCGAACCTAAAGATGTTAAGGAAAATCTGAAAGTTTCGGACTGGGAGCTGGTCCACCCTATGATGTTTTGTTTTCTTAGTCACCCGCTGCAAGCACGGCTGCCCATCCTTAACATAAGTGATTACAGCCTTGGGTTGGGCTTACGCAGCTACACTTTTCCTCGAGTCTTTCAGAATCTTCAAGAACTCTCGCATAAAGAACGGTAGGTCCATCCAGGTCCGCGATGTAACCAGATTTCCATCCACCACTACCTCTGTATCCTTCAACTTGCCCCCGGCGAGTTCTACATCCGGCGCCAGGGCTTCGTAGGTGGCGATCGTGCAGCCACGAATCGCATCAATGGCAGCAAGGATCAGCACGCCGTGACAGAGCGCTGCGATTGGCTTCTTGCGTTCCACGAAATGCCGAACGATCTCCTGTAACTGCGGATCGTTACGGAGAAATTCCGGAGCGCGCCCGCCGCTCAAAATAATGCCGTCGTAAGCTCCGGGATCGACATCCGCGAAAGCGATATCGGCAGGAATGTGATATCCGGGTTTCTCCACGTAGGTGTCCCAGCCCGGTTCGAAATCGTGCACCACCGATTTCAGGATTTTCTTCACTGGTGCGCCGATGTGTACCTCAATCCCTTCTTCCCGCAATCGATGATACGGATACCAGGTATCGAGAGATTCGGTGGCATCGCCCGCTACAAGCAGCACTCGTGTCATACACACACCTCCATGGATCGCCATGTATGGTACACGAACGGGAAAAATGTAGAGCGGGCGCCCCCGCCCGCTGCCTTTGACTCCTGCCTATCCTGGAAGTCAGTGTCTGCACCTTCCACAGCTTCTCCACAGCAATTCGCTTCCGCTATATTCAATCCGAGGCCACCATGCCTCACAATCCTTAAAGCCCCATGGCTAACCCCGGCGACTTCGCGTACATCGTCAAACAGCAGGCGGATATCGTCCGCATCATTGGCGACTACGTCAAGCTGAAGAAAGCCGGCGCGCAAAATTATTCTGGACTCTGTCCCTTCCACGGGGAGAAGACACCGTCGTTCTCGGTCCACTCTACCCGCCAGTTCTTCCACTGCTTCGGCTGTGGCGTCTCCGGAGACGTCTTTACCTTCGTTCAGAAAATCGAGAACATTACCTTCCCGGAATCGGTCCGAGCCGTGGCCCAGAAGCTTGGAATCGCAGTTCCTAAGGCCAGTTTCAACACTCCGCAGGAGGCCGAAGAAGCCAGGCTGCGCACGGTATTGCTCGAAATCCACGAGCGCGCCACTGCATTTTTTCAGGAACAACTCCGCGGCCCGGAAGGTGCGCAAGCCCGCGAGCACCTGACCGCGCGAGGCCTGAACCAGGAGACGATCCAGCAATTCCGCATCGGCTACGCGCCCGACTCCGGCTTCGTACTTCGCGATCGCTTAAAGAACGAATTCCCCGAGGTAGTCCTTCGCGAAAGCGGTCTCTTCTCCTGGAAACAAACGGATGACCGTCAGATAAACGCAAGATCCCTTGGCTCGGCTCGGGATGACAATGGGGAGCGGCGAACGACCAGCGGCCAACAGCCTGCCCTGATTGGAGCCAAGGGGCCAACGGCCAGCTCTATCTATTCCAAGTTCCGCAACCGGGTCATGTTCCCTATCACCAACGAAAGCGGACGCGTCATCGCCTTCACCGGACGCACCCTGGCCACCGACGAAAAGGCCGGACCGAAATATCTCAACTCGCCCGAAACCGCCATCTATTCCAAGTCGCGGGTGCTGTTCAATCTTGACCGCGCTAAAGAAGCTGCGAAGAAGCTCGACTACGCCATTCTGGTGGAGGGCCAGATGGATTGCATCTCCGTTTATGCCGCCGGATTCCACAACGTGATTGCCAGCTCGGGTACGGCTTTCACCGTTATGCAGGCCAAATTGCTGGGTCGCTACACAAAAAACGTGGTGGTGAACTTTGATCCGGACACCGCAGGCGCCAAAGCTACCGAGAGAACCCTGGGCTTGCTGGTAGAAGAAGAATTCCAGATCAAAGTCCTCAGCCTCGAACCCGGATTTGATCCCGACCTCTTCCTTCGTCGCAAAGGTAAAGCCGCCTACGAAGATGAACTCCGCAAGTCGCAGGGATACTTCCATTACCTGATCGAGCGTGCCCGCACGCAATTCCCGGTTCGTAGTGCCGAGGGCAAGTTGAAAGCGGTGAATTACCTGCTGCCCTACATCCAGCGCATCCCAAGTCGTATAGTGCGTGACGAGCTTGCGGCCGAGATTTCTCAAAAGCTGGGTATCGACTCCACCGTCCTGCGCCAGGAGCTTAAGCACGCTGCCACCAGCCGCTCCAGCAGCAGTGTGAAGTCCTCCGCTGACTCGCAGGTCACCGACGCCGAAAAGATCTTCATCCGTGCCCTGGCCTCAGCTACTGAAATCCAGATCGCCGGAGAGCACTTTTCCGCCCGCGATGGCGCGGAAGAAGAATTCGATCCCGCCCGCCAGGCCCGTTTCGTGCTCACCAGCGAACGCCTGCACCTCGGTCTGCCCACCGAGTCGTTGCTCGAAGCCTTGCTCCAGGCCCCCACAGAAATGCAGGCAATGGAACTGCCGCTGCCCGACTCCGAGCGCAGCCTGCTGGCTTCCGTTTTGCTTAAAGAGGATGAGGAACTTGGCGCCGAAAAGCTGGAGGGCGCGGTCAAAGCCCTGCGCCGCATCCACTTGCGCCGCCGCCTGGAGCAGGTCCAGGCCGAGCTGCAATCCCGTCAGGCCCAGCAGATGGGCCGGGTGAATGAGCTCTTGCAGGAGAAAATCCGCTTGAAACGAGCCCTGATGGACCCTGCTCTGGCCGACGGCCAGGCTCCTCCGGCAGCCTAAAAGACCCTCGAAAGCTGAAACTATCTGCTGTGGGCAGCCATCTAACTTATTAAGCAACCGGGAGATAGAGGGCGTTCTAAAGCGCATAGCAGGAGAACATGCTATACTTTGAGGGTTTGTGCCGTCACAAGTACGCCACTTCTAGTTCCCACCAGCAAATAGTTCACGCGCGCCTCCCCAAGAGGCCGCAAAGGAAATTTTTTCTTGGCTCTTGACGACAAGTACGACGAAATAAAAAAGCTGATCGACACAGGCAAAGAGAAGGGATACCTGACCTACGACCAAGTCAATGACTTGATACCTCAGGATGTTCAAAGTCCCGAAGATCTCGACGACCTGTTAACGACGATCGGCACCCAGGGTATCGATGTGCTGGAGGGGCCAAAGACCGCCTCAGCCCTCGATAAAAAATTCGACGATGAAGAAGTGGGCGAAGACGTGGAGCTCGACCTCACGCCTGGCGCCCTTGAAAAAACCAACGATCCCGTCCGCATGTATCTGCGTGAGATGGGGACCGTGCCGCTGCTCACCCGCGAAGGCGAAGTGGAAATCGCCAAGCGCATCGAGCGCGGTCAACTGCGCGTGCTGAAGGCTCTATCACGTTCGCCGATCGTCATCAATGAACTGCTGGCGATGGGTGAAGACCTCAAGAAGGGCGTCCGCTCCATCAAGGAAGTGGTGACCTTTGACGAGGAAGAAATCACCGACGAAATTCTTCAGAACCGTCTGAAGGAATTCACCGGAAAAATAGATGACCTGGCGAAGGCCTACAAGAAGGCCAACACCATCCAGGAAAAGTTCGTTGAGATTTCCCAGAAGAAGCGCCCCAAGGACCATCGTCGTTACCGCCGGCAGCTAGCCCGCGCGGTAGTGGCCACGTCATTGGCGGTGCGGAAGTTGGGATTCACCAACAACGAACGCAAGCGGCTGATTGAGCGCGTCAACAAAACGGTTGACGGCATGCGCTCGCTCGACCGCCAGGCCCTGAATCTCGAAAAAAAAGCCGACACTACCCGCAGTGAAGAGCAGCGTAAGGAATATAAGCGCCAGGCCCGCGCTATCCACACCGAACTCGAAAAGCTCGAGGTGGAAGCGGGGGTGTCTTTCCAGGAGCTCAAGCGCACTCAGCGCGAGATCATCCAGGGAGACATGGACGCCGAGCAGGCGAAGCGTGAGCTGATCGAAGCGAACCTTCGGCTGGTGGTCTCGATTGCCAAGAAGTACACCAATCGCGGACTGCAATTCCTCGATCTGATTCAGGAAGGCAACATCGGCCTGATGAAGGCAGTCGACAAGTTCGAATACCGCCGCGGTTATAAGTTCTCAACTTACGCGACCTGGTGGATTCGGCAGGCGATTACTCGTGCAATTGCTGATCAAGCGCGTACGATTCGTATCCCGGTGCACATGATCGAGACGATCAACAAGTTGATCCGCACTTCCCGTCAGCTTGTCCAAGAACTGGGACGCGAACCTACGTCGGAAGAGATCGCCAAGCGTATGGACATTCCGGTGGCAAAAGTGCGGAAAGTCCTGAAGATCGCACAGGAGCCTATCTCACTCGAAACGCCAATCGGCGAAGAGGAAGATTCGCACCTCGGCGACTTCATCGAAGATCGCGCCGTGGTTTCACCCGCCGAGGCCGTGATCAACGTCAACCTGAAAGACCAGACCGGACAGGTCCTGCGCACGCTGACTCCTCGCGAAGAGAAGGTCATCAAGATGCGCTTCGGCCTGGAAGACGGCAGCGAGCACACTCTGGAAGAAGTCGGACAATCGTTCGCGGTGACACGAGAACGCATTCGTCAGATCGAAGCCAAGGCACTACGCAAGTTGCGTCATCCATCCCGCTCGAGGAAGTTGCGAGCGTTTATGGACGGCGTGAGGGACTAAGCGGCTTTCGCGAGGTTTTCGCAGATTCACTCGGATCAACCCTTTAAGGCATGGCTTAGGCCGTGCCTTTTTTTATGCGCTGCTTTGCAGCGGCTCGCCGTTACAGTGGTTCTTTCGACTTCCAGTCTGTCGCTTGCTCGTAGGCGTGGGCCGCTTGCAGGAGTGTGGTTTCCTCCCAGGGCTTGGCGGCCAGTTGCAGACCTATCGGCAGCCCTTCGGCAGTGAATCCGCAAGGAATGGATATTGCCGGGAGGCCCCAGACGTTAAATGGGCGGGTGTTGCGCAGCAAGAGCAGTTCTCGCGGCCGCAAGAGTTCGAAATCCTGCTTCAGTTCTGCCAGGTTGGGTGCTGGTATCGGCGTGGTTGGAGTGACCAGCACGTCTACTTCATCGAAAACGGCGAAAATCTTCTGTCGTTCAACTTCGAGGTCTTGACGGAGCCGGTGCAGTTCGGCGGCGCTTGTGTTTTCTCCGCTACGTATGCGGCGCAAGGTTTCCGGCTGGTACAGATTCGCGCTATGCGCGATAAATTCTGCGTGGTACGCATAGGATTCGGCGGCCTGCAGCGCGCGGTCAGTTGGGACGTCCAACTTAATTTTCCGCGCTTCCCCGAACAGGCCTTCCACGACCACTAAGGCCTGCTCAACGGATGCGGACACTTCGGAATCAAGTTCTTCGAAGAAAAATCCGCGCGGAACTCCGATCCGCATAGGCTTGGGTGACTTCAATGCGGCGAGATAGTCGGGAACAGGCTCGTCCACGCTAGTCGGGTCTTCGGAGTCGTACCCTGCAATGACTTGCAAGACTGCCGCGGCATCACCGACGGTGCGGGTCAGTGGCCCAACATGATCGAAGGAAAGCGAGAGAGGTATGACTCCGCGAAGGCTGACCCGGCCATAGGTCGGCTTCAAACCGACTACGCCGCACTGGGACGCGGGTTCGCGAACTGAGCCGGCCGTGTCGGTGCCGATGGCGGCATATCCCATACCGCTGGCGACCGCCGACGCCGAGCCGCCCGATGACCCTCCCGCGATGTGGGATGGGTTCCACGGGTTATGTACTTCTCCGTAGTAGCTGATGAGGGAACTGCCGCCATAGGCGAACTCGTGCAGATTTTGTTTGCCAAGGAGCACCGCCCCTGCACTCTTTAGGCGCCGCACAATTCTAGCGTCCTGCGACGGAACCCGATCCTTGAAAAGCGCGCTGGCTGCGCTGGTGCGGACACCCGCGGTATCGATAAGATCTTTAAGTCCGATTGGAATACCGTGCAACGGGCCACGCCACTCGCCGCGGGAAATCTCTGCGTCGGCCTGACGAGCCTGGTCCATGGCCGACTTTGAGGTCACTGTAATGAAGGTGTTAAGCCCGGAATCCAGGCGCAAGATTCGCTCCAGGCACTCCGTCGTCAACTCGACCGAAGAAGCCAAACGTTTTTGCAGCAAATCCGCGAGTTGGAGAACCGATTTCAATGCTCGAGTCTTTCCCTTTGATTATCTCCAAGAAGTTACGCGCGCCGGTACTCTCCTTGGTTCCATGCGGAACTGGTACTCGAGCGACGCGAATGTTGCAGTTCCAACGGGACGCCCAGGTTCTATAATCATGGCAGTCTTCGCTCGCGAGGTTCCCTCCCATGTCCCAGATGACGGCTACTCCGGTCAGCACACAAGGTTTTTTCCTCGATGGCAAGTGGGTAGAGGATGGCAACGTTGTCGAAATACGTTCGCCGTATGACGGAAGTGTGATCGCGCAGGTTTATCAGGGAAGACGGGAGCACGCGGAAGCCGCGATTGCCGCCGCAGTGAAGGCATTCGGAACCACGCGACGGCTACCCGCCTTTGAACGGCAACGAGTATTGCGGCGGGTGGCGGAGAGTTTAACCCAGCGTAGAGAAGAATTTGCGCGCACCATGGCGCAGGAGTCGGGCAAGCCCATCAAGGCCTCACGCACTGAAGTAGAGCGCTCCATTTTCACCTTCACGGTGGCCGCGGAAGAGAGCACGCGGATTTATGGCGAGTATCTCCCACTGGATTGGCAACAATCGACGGCCGGACGGTGGGGGATCGTGCGGCGGTTTCCAATCGGGCCCATCGCCGGTATTACTCCTTTTAACTTTCCATTGAATCTAGTGGCGCACAAAGTGGGGCCCGCTATCGCTGCGGGCTGTCCGATTATTTTGAAGCCCGCGCCGCAGACGCCGCTAACCGCGTTGCTTTTGGCAGAGACCGTCCAGCAGGCGGGATGGCCAGATGGTGGATTCAACGTGTTGCCGCTTTCGAATGAAGATACGGGTCTACTGGTGACCGACGATCGACTGAAGATGATCAGCTTCACCGGCAGCGCAGCCGTAGGATGGCAGATTAAGAAAAATGCCGGCAAGAAAAAAGTTGTGCTGGAGTTGGGTGGTAATGCCGGAGTTATCGTGCATAGTGATGCCGATCTTGCCTATGCCGCGGATCGTTGCGTTGCGGGTGGCTTTGGATACGCGGGACAGACTTGCATTTCAGTGCAACGCATCTTGGTTGAGCGCTCGGTATTTGCTGCGTTCGTCGATCTGCTGCTTGCACGGGTCAAGAAATTGCGGACGGGAGATCCGATGGAAGAGTCGACTGACCTGGGGCCGCTGATCCGCGAGAGTGACGCGATTCGAGCTTCCGATTGGGTGCAGGAGGCGGTCCGTGGTGGCGCCCGTCTTTTGGCCGGGGGACGCAGAAAGGGCTCCGTAATGGAGCCGACAGTTCTGACGGGCACTCGATCGGACATGAAAGTAAATTGCCAGGAAATTTTCGCGCCGGTGGTGACGGTGGAATCTTACGATCACTTTGAGGATGGCTTGCGGCAGCTGAATCACTCCTCCTATGGCTTGCAGGCTGGAATTTTTACCCGCGACGCCAAGCTGATGTTCAACGCCTATGACGAACTCGAAGTCGGGGCGGTGATAGCCGGGGATGTTCCTTCATTCCGTATCGATCACATGCCCTATGGCGGGGTGAAAGACTCTGGCCTGGGGCGCGAGGGCTTGCGCTACGCCATTGAGGATATGACGGAGTCGAAGTTGCTGGTGATGAATCTACGATGAGGCACATAATCCCTGCCTCCAATCTTTTGTCATCTTGAGGTGCGTTCGCGGACCGATCCCTACCCCTTTTGACCCCACGTTGGCTCCACTGGATTGCAGGGTTGGGAGCTAAAGACTGTCTCCTGTTTCGTTTGGGAAACAGCCCGAAACTTCCGTAACTTGGTTTGGAACCATAGTCAGCATTACCTTTTCCTTATGCCTGAGGGAGTACAGCGCTTTCAACGTACCAAGATGGTTCTGCCTTGTCGTGTCTGGCTTGACGAGCAGGAGAATACCGAAGCCTCGCCTTTGCAACTGGCCCATACGCTGGATATCAGTCCGATCGGCGGGCGGTTGGGCGGATTACGCACTCCCGTGGAAGTTGGGCAAACCCTCACCTTACAGCGTGGACAGAAAAAGACCCACGTGCGCGTGATTTGGACCAAGCAACTGGCTCCCACGGAAATTCAGGCAGGTTTTGAGACGCTGGAATTTGGCAAGAAGATCTGGGACGTAGATCTGCCGCAGGACGCCGAAGCACTGGAAGCTACCCAACATGAAGAAGCCAACGCCGTGGACTGGGAACTTCCGCCGATAGGGGAAGCCGCACCGGAATCGGCGAGTCCCATACCCGTCCCTCAGATGGCACCGATCGCACCTCCCAATGTTCAGATGCGATGGGTGGCGATCGCCGCGGCATTGCTGGTCGTTAGTTCAGTGGGTGTGTTCGTGCAGCACAAATTGACTGCCAGCCCAGATGTGGCCGTACTTCGAGCACCGATTCCAATGCCGCCAACGGCGGAAGAGCTGGCAGCAATGACTCCGAAACCGCGCAAGATTTTGCCATGGGTTGCTGCGGCCACGCCGGATACAGATTCGTCGCGTCTGAAGGTAGCCGAGGCACCGCAAGGGCGGGTAGCTTATCCAGTCGCGCCGGACTCGAGCGCCAAGGGGAAAGTGGATCTTAAGGTTGTGATCGCGGCGGATGGGCGCGTGAAGCAGATTCAACTACGTAGCGGGAAACAGCTTCTAGCCCAGGCAGCCGAACAGGCAATCAAATTTTGGCGCTATAGCCAGCACGTCATCAACGGCGAACCGGTGGAAGCAGAGACGAACGTGACCGTCAGTTTCCTTGGGGATGATGCGGTCTCGCTGCACTTCCCGTCTTCGAACCCCAATACTGTCAGGCCAAACTAGGCATCTTCGCCGGGCAAGAAGCATTCGATTGCGGATACGCGACCCCCGTTAGAACTCCGTTCTCCACTTTTTCGATAGCAGCAATGAGCCATTGATTCGGCTCGTGCATGCGCTTAAAGCGCAGTTTCAAGTAGTTATCTGTCAGTGCTTCGGTGTGGGATGCGTCATTAACATTTAGAGTTATTGCCTCGATATTCTTGCCCACGAATGACCGCATGAAACTCATCTTCTTCTGCTCACCCAGTGCGCGCAGAATACGGTTGCGCTCTCGCGCGGCGCTTACGGGAACCTGATTGGACATTTCCGCCGCTGGAGTGCCGGGACGTGCCGAGTAGGTGAATACATGCAGATAAGTGATGGGCAGGTCTTCGATCATGCGCCGTGTCTCTTCGAATTCGGCTTCGGTTTCGCCGGGAAAGCCCACCATCACATCGGCTCCAATCGCGGCATTGGGCATGGCATCGCGAATGGTTCCAATCTTCTCGCGATAGTGCCAGGGCCGATATTTTCGGTGCATTCGGCGCAGAACCGCATCGCTACCCGACTGCATTGGTACGTGCGCGTGCTTGGCGATGCGCGCTGAACCAGCGAACAGATCGACGAGTTCGCAGCTCCAGTCCATGGGTTCTACCGAGCTTACGCGCAGCTTCTTTAGTGAAGTCGCGCTCAGAATAGTTCGCACCATGTCCTCAAAACGCTGCGGACGGTCAAAGTCCCTGCCCCATCGACCCAGGTTAATTCCCGATATCACAACTTCGCGGTAGCCGGCGTCCACAAGAGTATTGATTTCATCGACGACTTTAGTTAGTGGTAACGACCTGCTCTGTCCTCTCACCGACGGGATTACACAAAACGAACATCGGTTGTCGCAGCCATCTTGTACTTTCAAATTGGGCCGGGTGCGCTGGTTGGCCGCCTCGAAGACTGGGGCTGCTAACAATTCGGTATGGGCAAAAATGTCGGAGACGAAAATGTTAGTGTCTGACGACTGTTTCGCTGTGCTTAGCGCAGACAGGGGAACAAAGGTTGGCCGCAGGATTTTGGCCAACTGGTGCTTGTGGGAATTGCCGATGACCTGGCTGACTCCGGGGATAGCGGCGATCTCTTCCGGGGCGCGTTGAGCGTAGCATCCGGTGACCACGATCTGGGCATCGGGGTTATCGCGATGAATGCGGCGGATGGCGGCTCGAGCGTCCTGGTCGGCTGAAGCGGTCACCGTGCAGGTATTAAGAACAACGACTTGTGCGTTATCGGATGAATCGGCGCGGTCGAGCCCCTGCTCCTGGAATTGACGCTCAATAGCGGCGCCGTCGGCCTGGGTGGCGCGGCACCCAAAATTTTGAACGTAGAAACACGACACAGCAATTATGTTAAATGATTTCTAGCGACTGGCGAGCCCTCCGGCGGTTTCGGCGCCGTCGGCGGTGTAGACGTGTCCGGTCATGAAGGCCGCGTCATCGGATGCAAGGAACGCAAATAGGGCGGCAATCTCTTCCGGCTTGGCATGGCGGAGCAGCGGAATCTTGCGGTTCACTTCTTCCAGCATTTCGTCGCTATACTCAGCCCGTTGCATGGGCGTAAGCACATAGCCGGGTGCAACTGCACAGACGCGAATTTTGGGCGCGAGTTCCAGCGCCATCGAGCGGGTGAGCTCGATCACTCCGGCTTTGGTGGCGTTGTAGTCGGCGTAAAAGGGGTATCCCATGACACCGTTGGTCGACGCCGTTTGCAGAATTACGCCGCTGCCACGCTCCCACATGTGGCGAGCGGCAGTTTGCGCGACGTAGAATACTCCGGTGAGATTTACCGCGATGACTTTCGCCCAGTCTTGGGGAGTAATTTCGAGAAAGGTATGACGGATGCTGATGCCAGCGTTGTTGATGACCACGTCTACGGCATCCATAAGGTGAATCGCCTCTTTGAATGCGGCCTGCACCTGAGCCAGATCCGAGACGTCGGCAGAGACGGTTCCAGCCAACGACGGCAAGTCCAGAATGATCTTCTTGCAGGCCTCGGTGTCGCGATCGAGCACGCAAACGGCGGATCCTTCCTCCAAAAAGCGCGCTGCAGTAGCCGCGCCAATCCCGCTGGCTCCGCCGGTGATAAGGACACGTTTGCCCTTAAGGCCGCGCATATGGTCTCCTCAAAGTTATTTCCCGTGGAATACGTAGACTAATTCAATGATCAAGATGATGACCACCATCAACTCGAGCACAAATGCGCGACTCTGGTTGAACTGGTCGACCATGAAGCGGTAAAGTTCTTCGGCGGTTTGCAGCTTCTGAGTGACCAGGTCTTTGTAGTCTGGCACCCCGACTTTGGAGGCTGCCAGTTTGTAGAGGCGGGCCGAGAACATGTCGCTGAGGAACTTGATGGCGTTATCGGCGTGCTCGGTCAGCTCAATTACGTCCAGTAACACGGTATGCAGTTTGGTGGCGGCGCGGGCCAATTGCCAGCGCGCCCACATGCCGGTGCCCTTGTCGAGGAAGTCGTAGACGCTTTCCAGCTCTTCCGTCAGCAACTCGTCGTAGTGGCGGAATTCCAGAAGCTGCGAATTGGCGTACTCCAGAAGTTCAATGGCGGTTTCCGCACCAGCGGTGGTGTCATAGATGAACGCGGCGTTCCATCCAATGATCGCCAGGTCCGTCTGGTAGTAGGAGATACGAGACTGCAAAATCTCGTCGCGCTCGCCATCCGAGAGAGCAACGGTCTCACCGCGGACTACTTGGGCGATGCGAGGGCCTTGCGACGCCACCAGCTCCGGAGCAGTGGGAGACCCGGCGATCTCTTTGACATGAAAGATGAAGTAGTCTTCGCTCAACCATTCGGTATAGGGTTTAACCAATGCGGGCTGAGCCCGTTCGAGCTTTTGATGGGCGATGCGCGAGGCATGGCGCTCGAAGTCAACATCGGAGGCCCAGCGGCTGCTTAGACGAATGAGAGTGTCCCAGTCGCCTGAAAACGGCAACACAAAAATTACGCTAAGCACGCCATAGTCGTAATACTTGATCTCGCCTTGCAGAATTTCTCCACTCTCAAGCACCAGGGGCTCAATCGGCTCCACTACCGGGGGCCGTTGATATCGCACATAGCCCGGAGTGGGATGCTTGAACGCGGGCTGCTCCTGGCGGGCGCCAAAGATCTGGCGCAGCCGGTCGAGGTGGATTTCCTCGCAAACGTCGAATTGGATGAGCACCAAGACCGATCCCTGAAGCACCGGCGTGGAAAGCACGGGCTTGGGATCGTTGGAACTCGCTGTAGAGGGGGAATTGAGGGTGTCCCAAGCCATGGAAAAGTACCTAAATACATTGTCCCAGAAAGCGGGCGGACTGGCGACGGGGGCGGTAACTAGTTTGGTATCAATAGGTTAAAACACTAGTTTCGCTGATTTTGCAGAATCGCCATGCGCAGTACCTCGGCCAAGTGTAGGGCATGGCGGCCTGTGCACTGGCTAATTTGTTCGCGGCAACTGAAGCCATCGGCGACGACCAGGGTGTCGGCCGCTGCGGCGCGGACGGCGGGAAGCAGTTCCAGTTCACCGATTGCCAGTGAAATGTCGTATCGATCATGCTCGAAACCGAACGATCCTGCCATGCCGCAGCATCCAGCGGCCGGAGCGTAGAAATCAACTCCCAATTTGCGTAAAACCGAGTGCTCGTCGGTCATACGCATAATGGATTTGTGATGGCAATGTCCGTGGAGTAACGCCTTGCGCGGGAGCGGAGACGGATAAAAGTCGGGTGCTTTCTTCTCGAGAAATTCACTGAGAAGGTAGGTCTGTTGTGCCAGCTTGCGCGCCCGTTCATCCTTAGGGAAGAGGTTGCCAAGTTCGTCACGAAAGACCGCAGCACAGCTCGGTTCGAGAACTACGATCGGAGTGCCTGCTTCGATCTCGGCCGCGAGCACATCAAGTGTCTCCAGTAGCAAGCGCTTAGCGCGATCCAGGAATCCGAAATCGTAGAGCGGCCTTCCGCAGCAAAGGATTGAGCGCGGAAGAGTTACGGAGAATCCGGCCGCTTCCAGGACTTCGGTCGCGGCTCTTGCCGTGTCAGGAAGGAAATAATTGTTGAAGGTGTCCGGCCAGAGGAGCACGGGAGGGCCATTGGTCTTTACAAGGCGCTTTGTAAACCAGCTTCGAAAAGTTCGCGTTGCGAACTTCGGGACCTGGCGCTGTTGCGGCATTCCCGCCGCCCATTTGGCGAGCGTTCGCAGCCCAGGGACCTGTGTGATCAGGTTGACGAGCCAGGGGACATTCGAACCAAACCTCGCCCAAAGATCGATATAGCCAAAAACGTAGGCGCTACGGGGGCGCACGTGCCCTTTGTAGTAGTGAGAAAGAAACTCAGCCTTGTAGGTAGCGACGTCAACCCCAACCGGACAATCATTTTTGCACCCCTTACATGCCAGGCAAAGGTCGAGGGACTTCTTTACATTTTCGTCGCGCCAGCCATCGCGCACCACTTCGCCCTTTGTCATTTCCCACAAGAGGTGGGCGCGACCGCGGGTAGAGTGCTCTTCCTCCCGGGTGGCGCGAAAACTGGGACACATCACGCCGCTCTCGTAGTTTCGGCACTTGCCGACTCCGACGCAGCGCAGGGCGGCGTGAGCCAAGCTGCCATTGTCGTCGGGAAACCGGAAATGGGTTTCCGGTTCCCAGGGCTTGTAATCGGCGCCAAGCCGTAGGTTTTCATCGACCTTATATGGCTCCATAAGTTTTCCCGGATTCATCTTCCACTCCGGGTCCCATAGAGTCTTGAACTCGTGGAAGGCTTGCATCAATTCCGGACCAAACATTTTTGGCCAAAATTCGGCCCGGGACTGCCCGTCACCATGTTCCCCGGAGAAAGATCCCCCATAACTTACGACCAGGTCAGAAGCCTCCTCCACGAAGGAGCGGTAACTCCGGATGCCTTGGGCAGTGGCGAAATCGAAGTTGATGCGGACGTGCACGCAGGCATGGCCGAAGTGGCCGTAGAAAATCCCTCGGTATCCGTGGCTGGTCATCAATTTCGTAAGATCGCGCAGGTAGCCGCCCAGCTTTTCGGGTGCAACGGCCGAGTCTTCCCAACCTTCCCAGGCGAAAGGCTCTCCGGGGACATGGGAGACGACTCCCAAGCCCGATTCGCGCACGTGCCAGACTCTAGCAGCTTCGGCTTTGCTGGTGAGCAAACGCATTTGCGGCGGGGTGGCCGAGCGGTTCAGGGACGCCATCACCGCCAGCGCCTGCGCCTCGGCTTCAGCCGCGGTATTGGCGCCAAACTCAGCCAGCAGCCAGCCTCCACCAGGAGGCAGCATCTCCAGGCCTTCGCGATTTACATTCTTCAGCCTGGAAAAATCCACCAGCCAATGATCGAAGCCTTCGAGCCCGATTGGCTTGTAGGCCATAATCTCCGGAACATGGTCGGCGCACTCGTAAACGTCAGCGTATCCGATGACCAGCAGCACGCGTTCTTGCGGGCTTTCAACCAGGCGGCAGGTCGCGTCGAGGATGGTGACGCAGGTGCCTTCGGAGCCGACGAGTGCGCGGGCTACGTTAAAGCCGTTTTCGGGCAGCAGATAGTTGAGGTTGTAACCCGATACCCGGCGCGGAATATCGGGAAAACGCTCGCGAACCAAGTCCGCATAGCGGTCACGCAGCAGGCGGAGACCGGAATAAATTTCGCCGCGTCGTCCCCCTCCGCCAATAATTTTTCTCAATTGATCCTCTCCGGTCGGACCAACCCGCATCCGGACCCCGTCGTAGGTCAGGATTTCAAGTTCCTCAATGTTGTCGTCGGTCTTGCCTGCCATCACCGAATGCACGCCGCAGGAATTGTTGCCGACCATGCCGCCAATCGTGCAACGGTCGTGGGTGGCAGGGTCCGGGGCGAAGGTAAGCTTGAATTTTTCAGCCGCGGAGCGCAGGTGGTCGAGAATCACTCCCGGTTGCACCCGGGCAATGCGGCGCTGGGGATCAAGCTCCAGAATCTGCGCCATGTACTTGGAGAAGTCGATGACTAGAGCGACATTGCAGCACTGCCCGGCAAGCGATGTGCCGCCTCCGCGGCAGAGAATCGGGGCGCCGTGGGCGCGTGCTATGGAAATTGCGGCAGTGACATCGTCACCGTCGCGCGGAACAACGACTCCGATTGGGACCTGGCGATAGTTGGAGCTGTCGGTGGCGTATAGGGCACGGGAGGCGGAATCGAAGCGGACTTCGCCTCGGATACGGCTTTTTAAAGCGCCAGATAAAGCAAGAGCGTCCACGCTGGCAGATCTCGCTGCCTGCGCGATTTCTAAGGGATCTTTCGGCATGGGCCCGGAGTTAGTCGTTCGATTTCCCGGTTATCCTGGAAATCGAAATCCGGGTTTTTCCTTCTTCTGGTTCCACCGTGATGGTGGTCACGTTGTCCTTGCCGCCGGCTATCAGCGAAAAGTGATCGGCTTCTGATGACGAGAATGTGGCCGAGGGATATTTCGAACGGTAGAACTGGGCGACGGTATCGGGCGAATCGCTGGTCTCAAACTGCGCGGCGGCGGTGTGAGCTTTGCCGAAACTCAGATTTGCGGCAGAACCTTTCACTACGGTGGCGCCGGGATAGACATCCACCCCGAGATTTTTGGCCGCTTCTTCGGGATCGCTGGAGGTTTCCACGTTTCCGAAGGGAGAATGCACTCTCACATTGCCGTCCCGGCTTTCAATGTGGGTACGGCTTATGGCGCGATGAATGACGAAACCTACGGTCACAGCCCCGATGATTCCGATGCCGACGATCACCGCGACCACGATGAGGATGATCTTGACCGCGTTGCTGCCACCGGCGGCTGCCACCGGCTGGCCTTGGGGCACCGGAGCTGATGCCATCGGAGCTGGGGCAATAGGAGACGGCGGGGGCACTACACCTTGGGGAGCCGCGCCCGCAGCAGACGTGGGTTTGCCGCACTTTGGACAGAATCTGACGCCAGCATCGATTACCGAGCCGCAAGAATTGCAGAACGCCATAAATCACCTCACCCGAGCGGAAGGACTACGACCGCGGAGTATACCGCAAAGCGGAAAGGGCATAAACCAGAAAGGACACGAGGCAAAGCCGGGATTTCTTCCTGGGCCTTAGTGTCCTTCGGGCTTTATGCCTTAATCCCTGAAATACTTACGAAGGGACCCCACGCGTGGCGTAATCGGTCAAAGTCAGAAACAGTAGCAAAGCCAGCCAAAACAGCGTAGCCAAACCAACGGTCTTGGTTAGTTTCTCGCTGGTGTACTTTACATGCATGAAGTACAAGATTACGACCAGCGCCTTGAAACTGGCGATCAAGAGGGCGACCACGGGATTCAACCAGCCCAGGTCAACGGTCGCAATCCAGGCGGTAAAAAAGGTCAGGCAGATGAGGATCGCCCAGATAGCCCAGTAAAGGCCCGTGGGCAGAACATGCTCGGAATGGTGGCTGGTCGAATCTTCAGTCATGGAATGTTCAGGCATGGCTGCGCTCACTTATGCCGGTCGATCAAGTAAAACAGCGGGAAAAGGTAAATCCAGATAATGTCCACAAAGTGCCAGTACAATCCGGAATTTTCCAGTGGCGTGTAGTACTCGGAATTAAACCGGCCTTTCCAGGCCTGGTAAATCAACCAAAGGAAGATTCCGACACCGATGATCATGTGCAGGGCATGCATCCCGGTCATGGCGAAGTACATGGAGAAAAATACCTGGGCATGCGCCGGATTGATCTTTGCCTCGGGGTGGCCGGGCATGGAGCCTTCGAAATGGAAGCTCGTGCCAGGCACGTGGTGCTCGACAAACTTATCGTGCCACTCCTTTGCTTTGACTCCAAGGAAGGCCAGGCCGAAAACCAGGGTCAAAACCAGCATCACCACCGTCTGCACGCGCTTGTTTGTCTGAGCTGCGCGAATGGCCAGCGCCACCGACAAGCTGCTACAGATCAGAATGGCCGTATTCGCCGCACCGATTGGCAGGTTCAAACTGTTGCTGGCGACGACAAATTCCGGGTAATACCAGCGGCGGTAGATCAGATAAGCCAGAAACATGCCGCCGAAAAACATGACTTCGGTGCCCAGGAAGAGCCACATTCCCAATGAGGCAGCATTCTTCTGCTGTCCCATGTCTGCGAAGTGATGGCGCAGTTCGGGGTTGTGATGATCGAGCACTGCGGGGCTATCGCTCAATCCGCACCTCCTCGGGAGCCGGAATCTCTTCGTAGTTGTAGGCTTCCCAGGTGACAACCGGGGTTTCGTCGAAGTTAAAGGTCGGAGGCGGAGAGGGAGTCATCCACTCCAGGCCGGCTGCGTGCCAGGGGTTACCGTCCGCGATCTTGCCATAACGCATCGACCAGACGAAATAAATCATGGGCAAAACGTAGCCGACTGCAAGAATAGTCGCGCCGGCAGTCGAGAGGATATTGAGCACCTGAAATTCCTGGGGATACTGCCAGTAGCGGCGCGGCATTCCCAGGTAGCCCAGAACGAACTGCGGGAAGAAGGTGAGATTGAAGCCAAGGAACACGATCAGGGCGGCGAGCCGTCCCCAGGATTCGGGATACATACGACCGGAAATTTTCGGCCACCAGTAATGCAGCCCGCCCAGATAACCCATGACTGCACCGCCGACCATGATGTAGTGGAAGTGGGCTATCACGAAGTAGGTATCGGTAACGTGGACGTCGACGCCGAGGCAAGCCAGAAAGAGTCCGGTCAGCCCACCCATGGTGAACAACCCGATGAAGCCGAAGGCGTAGAGCATGGGCGTCGTAAATTTAATCGAGCCCTTATACATGGTGGCCGTCCAGTTAAAGACTTTGACCGCGGACGGTACCGCCACGAAATAGCTCAGCAACGAGAACACTAAGGCCGAATACAGGGAAATTCCCGCCACGAACATGTGATGGGCCCAGACCAGGAATCCCAGAACGGCTATTCCGATAACCGCAGTCGCCATGGCGCTGTATCCGAAGATGCGCTTGCGAGTGAAGCAAGCAACCACTTCGCTGACCACGCCCATCGCCGGCAAGATCATGATGTACACCGCAGGATGGGAATAAAACCAGAACAGGTGCTGGAACAGCAGCGGGTCGCCGCCGCGGTTGGGATCAAAGATGCCGAGGTTGAATGCCCTCTCAAAGACAACCAACAGTAAAGTGATGGCGAGGACAGGCGTTCCCAGCAACATGATGATGCTGGTGGCATATTGCGACCAGACGAACAGCGGCAGGCGCGACCAGGTCATACCGGGAGCGCGCATGCGATGCACCGTGACCACAATGTTCAGCCCGGTAAGGATTGAGGAAAATCCAGCGATGAAAATAGATACGCCAGCTTCGATCACCGAGGCATGACTGAAAGCGGTACTGAACGGGGTGTAGAAGGTCCAGCCTGTGTCTGCCCCGCCGATCAGAATGCAGTGCAACATGATGAGCCCGGCCACCATGTACACGTACCAGCTCAATAGATTGATACGGGGAAAGGCCAGGTCTTTCGCCCCGATCATGATGGGAACCAGGAAGTTGCCAAGCACGGCGGGAATAGAAGGCACGAGGAAAAAGAAGACCATCACCTGGCCGTGCATGGTGAAGAGCTTGTTGTAGGTATCCGCCAGTACCAGGTCGCCCGCCGGGGTCAACAGTTCCAGGCGGATGAGTAACGCGAAGAAGCCTCCGATGAAAAAGAAAAACGTAATCGACATCAGGTACAGCAGGCCAATGCGCTTGTGGTCTGTGGTCAACAGCCACGAGCGCACCCCGTATTCCTGATTGAGGTAGTTCGGACGTTCCGGCGTTATGGCAACACTCGACATCGTGGTTCCTTTAATCCTATTGTTTCGAGCCTGCCGGCACCATGCTCGGTGTCGCGGCGACTCCCGCTGGAGCGGCGCTCAACGACTTCACGTAGGCTACCAGCGCGTTCAATTGTTCTTCGCTCACCAGCCCCTGGAAAACCGGCATGATGGGTTTAAATCCGCTTACAACTTTCGCGGGAGGATCCAGAATCGATTCGCGGATGTAGTTTTCATCCGCCAGCACATTGCGCCCGTCCTCGAGCTGCACCTGGTGACCGAAGACTCCCACCAGATTCGGGCCGCGGCCCTGGGTATCGGTCCGATGGCAGGTCACGCAGCCCAGTTGCTGGAAGATATCCTGTCCGGCGGACGCCAGTGAACCGGAAGCCCGCCCTCCGGCCAACCAGTTTTCGTAGTTTGCCGCTTCCATCACTACGATGTTTCCGATCATGCCGGAATGCATGGTGCCGCAGTACTCAGCACAGAAGAGATGATAGGTGCCGGGCCGAGTGGCATGAAACCATGCGATAGTGTAGCGGCCGGGCAACACGTCCTGCTTGATGCGAAATGCGGGAACGTAAAAGCTGTGAATGACGTCCTGCGAGGTCATCACCAGCTTGACGTCTTTTCCCACCGGCACGTGCAGTTCATTAATCTCGCTGTGCCCTTCTTCGTGCTGCAGCTTCCACATCCATTGTTTAGCAACGACGTAGACCGTGGATGCACCCTGTGGCGGCGTACGCTCCTGGAAGAAAATGAAAGCGCCCCAGGCAAAGATGAATAAGAAGATTCCTCCGGGGATGATCGACCAAGTCAGCTCCAGCATGGTGGAGCCTTCGATCTGTTCTGCCTCAACGTTCGCGCGATGCCGGTACTTGAGCGCGAAGATCAGGATCATGGAGAAGATCGCCGCGCACATGAATGCCGAAAGCAGTAGCAGGAACACGAACAGCGCGTCCACGTTGCCGGCCATCGTCGAGGCCCGGGCGGGCCAAAGGGGAAAGTTCTCAAACATAACGTGACCCGGACTGCTCCTTGCCTCGTGGTCCCGATCCGCGACGGAAGAGCACCGCGATCATGGTTCCGAGAATCAAAATTGTGGCCAGCGCGGAGAGTCGCAAAATCCGCGTGATGACGGCGCCATACTTTCCGGTCGTAGGATCGTAGTGATAGCAGTACAAAAGCACCTGATCCACGATGTTGCCGATTTTGTTGTCCGATGCCTGCACTAATCCGAGGCGCAAATCCTTCGGAGCATAATCGACCCCGTAGTAATACTGCGCAATTTTGCCCTGCGGCGTCAGCACCATGATGGCGGTGACGTGCGCGAATTGTCCGGACTTGGCGTCGTACTGGTACTGGAAGCCGGCAGCTTTGGTCACCGCGGCGATCGACGGCTCAGGGCCGGTAAGGAAGTGCCAACCATCGGCAGCACCGGTGCGGCCGTAGCGCTTGATGATGGGCGCTTTCTTGGCGGCGGCAAGCTCGGGAGTTTCGTGCGGATTGAAGCTTACCGTGAGCACGTCAAAGTCTTTGCCCACGTCGAGCTTGAGTATGCGTAAGGAACTGGTGAGGCTGCTGAGAACCTCTCCGCAGAGCATGGGGCACTGGAAGTAGACGAGATTTAGTATCAAAGGCCGCTTGCCGAAATAGTCTCCGAGACGGACGTTCTTGCCAGTTTCATCGCGGAAGGGAAGATCCGGTGGAATTTGCTGGTTCAGGTTCTGCTCGATGCCAACGTCTTTGAGGCCGGGCGGACGGACGTTCGACGGGGGTGTCATGACGCCCTTGGTCATGCCCTGTCCCCAGGCGGAGACGGTCAGCAGCATCGCAGCTGCGGTAAGGACGAACGATTTGTGGCTAAGCGTCAGCAATTTTCTATTGCTCTGAATTCCCGAGCGAAGCCTAGGAACCTTGCGTTCCCGAGCAGCGCAGCCGGGTTAAATCTCTTTCAGCCTCTCGGGGCCCGTTCTCGCCGCTTCGCGGCTCAAGCCTATTTCTTTACCGACGACTTCTTGGCCGCCGTCTTATTGCTGGTATCAGCCTTGGCTGCCGCCTGATTGACCGTGTTCACTACGGACTGCGGCGCAGTTCCTGCCTGCGGCTTGGTCGGCAGGCCGCGCTGGACTATCAGCTGCATGGCCTGCTCAATCGGAATACGGGTCGCCCCGGTGGACTGATCTACTCCATAGCTGTTCAAGGTCTGAATTTCATGCTCGCGGAAGTCACGCAACTCACGGCGCTCGCTGTCCTCGAGGCGCGGCTGGGGGAACTTCTCGATGGTGGCAGGCGTTACTTTGCGAGTCTCGGTATCCGGCTGTACCAGCGGGTTCTGGCGCGGCTGGTGCCCGGCGTTGTACTTCTCGAACAGATGCAGCGTCCCGGAGATTACGAACTGGATCAGAATTCCAAGCACTACCAGAGCAATCAGAAATCCAAAGATAGCGGCCGCGCTCAGGTCCTGGTGTTCGTACTCGCCCTCGCCATGATGTCCGCGTTTGTGCATGTCAGTGCTCATGGGCAGGCTCCAGCAATTCGGGAACATGCTCGTCATAGAGGGGGAGCAGCGGGCGCTTCCTCACGTTGCGGAAGAACAGCCACAGCCACAATCCACCGATGGCGAACGGCATCAGCAGGTCGAGCAGGGTAACGTGAAAGGTGTTGCTGAAATTTGCTTCGATGTGCCAGAACACGTCCACGTAGCGCATCACCAGCACCCAGGAAGCCAGCCAAATCATGGATTCGGTGCGGCGCTTAAAGGGGCGGGAGAGCAACAAAAGAAACGGCACCACGAAATGGAACACGAAGAGCGCCATCCCCACCAACTGCCAGCCACCGTAGAGCCTCCGGGTGAACCAGGTGATCTCGTGGGGCAGGTTCCCCGCCCAGATGATCAGCAGCTGCGAGAAACTGAAGTAGGCCCAAAGCATGATGAATGCCAGAATCAGTTTGCTATGGTCGTGCACTTCTTTCGGCCGCAACAACGACTTCATGGGGTCATAACGGGCAAAAATGGATTCTACGACCACCGCCAGGCAGAGGGCTGACAGGCATTGTGCGGCGATAAAAATTGCGCCGTAGATGGTAGAGATCCAGTGCGGGTCCAGCGACATTACCCAATCGATGATGGCGAAGGAGATAGTGAATGCGTAGAGAATTAACCCCGGGCCGCTGATCATCTTGAAGGGTGTTTTCTCGATCCCAGTCGACGGACGGTCCTGCGCGACCGAGGCGCGGGTCAGCAGGAACGTCAGCCCAATCCAGACCGCGAAGTAAATCACCGCCCGCAGGATGAAGCCGTTGGGGGTGAGATAGAGATGGGCAATCCGCGCTAACTGCTTGTCCGCGGGGGAATTTTCGGGATGCGTCCAGACATAGAGTCGGCTCATGCCGACTATGACTGGAAGGAACAGCACCGCCATCAGCGGCAGCACTCCGGCAGCAGCCTCCAGCTGGCGGCGGATCACCAGACCCCAGTTTCCGCCGCTGACGTGGGTAATCATCAGAACGGCCAGCGAGCCCAGGCTGATGCCAAGCCAGAACATGTAGGCAAGCAGATAGGCGCGGAAGAATTCGTCCTTCCAAACAAACGCCAGTGCGCCACAGATCACCGAGAAGACTAGCCCGATGATCAGCGAGCGCTGCTGCATGCGCTCGGCGACGGCGGGAGCCTGCAAGTGGAGAGCATCAATCCGCGCCGTCATTTCGGCTCCTCCTTCGATTCAGGAGCGGCCTTGGGATAGAGCTCCGGCTGAGTTGCGCCCGACGGCGGATCTCCGCGAAACTCAAGTTCAGGCGACGGAATTTTTTGCCCCGAAGGCACGTCGGCCTTAGTGGCATCCTGGCTCAGCTGCAGCGCGCGGATGTAAGCCACGATGCTCCAGCGGTCGCGGGGCGGAATCTGCGAAGCGTAGTCGGGCATGGCGCCGAAACCGTTGGTCATCACGTCGAAGAAGTATCCCAGCGGGGCTTTGCGCAGGCGCTCGGCGTGGTACGAAGGCGGAGGCTGAAAGCCACGCTGCACGATCATGCCTTTGCCGTCCCCCAACTGCGAGTGACAGGGCGCGCAATAGATGTTGTAACGCTCACGGCCGCGATGCATCACTTCGGCGGTGACTGGAAAGGGCATATAGTCACCGGGATTGGCGCCGATCTTGCCGGTATAAAAATACGCATCGTCATGCAGCTGGCCGCGCGCAACCGTTCCTTCCACCGGGTTTCGCGAGGAGCGCTGGTCGGCATAGAAATCGCTCTTGGCAAGCGGCTTGAATCGCGGCTGGTCATGCATATCCTGGCGGCACCCGGCCAACACCAATACTGCGGCCACCGCCACGAGCGTAAATTTTCGGAGGGTCCGCATGCTTAGCCTGGTACCTCGGAAATCGAACGCGGCCCCATGGCCTGCAGGAACTTCGTGGTAGAGGCCAGATCAAATTTGGGATCGGAATAAAAAATAATCAGAAAGAAGCGGTCCTTGCTGGCCAAGGCAAAACGGGGCACGTTGAATACCGGGTGATAGGGCATCGGCAGGCCATTCAGGGCCAACATTCCGAGCACTGCAGAGACGCCCGCAAACAAAATGGTCACCTCAAAGGTAACCACCACGAACGACGGCCAGGAATGCATCGGACGCCCACCCACATTGATGGGATAGGCAATCACCGAGATCCAGTATTGCAAAGCGTAACCCGACAGGCAGCCGATGATGCCTGCGATCAAGACGACCAAGGGAACGCCGTTCTTGTGAAAGCCGACCGCGTCAGATAGCTCCTCAATCGGAAATGGGCTATACGCATCAAACTTCTTGTAGCCCGCATGCTCGGTGGCGCGTGCCGCCTCCACCAGTTCGGTGGGGGTTTTGAACTCCGCCATCACGCCGTAAAGAATGTCGCGTTTCATTCGCTCTTCACCTCCGCCTCAGGCAGTAGGGTGCGCATTTCAAAGATCGAGATCATGGGCAGAATGCGGACAAACAGGAACATCAGCGACAGGAAGAGTCCGATGGTGCCGATGTAAGTCATCCAGTCCCAACGCGTCGGGTAATACATGCCCCACGACGAGGTCAGGAAGTCGCGGTGCAGGCTGACTACCACAATCACGAAACGTTCCAGCCACATGCCGACCAGAATGTCCAGCGAGATAAGGAACAGCCAGAACGGCTTCACTCGGAACTTGCGGATCCAGAGCACCTGCGGCAGCACAAGGTTGCAGAACAGCAGCGCGTAATAAGAAAGTGCGTAGGGCCCATGCAGCCGGTTCCACAAAACGAAGCCTTCGTTGGGATCGCCGGCATACCAGTTCATAAAGGCTTCGATCACGTAGCCGTAGCCGACAATAAGCCCGGTCGCCAGCATCACCATGGCGGAGTTTTCCAGGTGACGCTCCGTAATGAAATCTTCCAACCCGTAGAACTTGCGGATGGGAATGGCCAGCATCAGCACCATGGCGAAGCCGGAGTAGATGGCACCGGCAACAAAGTAAGGTGGGAAGATGGTGGTATGCCATCCCGGAACAATGCCGACTGCGAAATCGAAGCTGACTACGGTATGTACCGAGAGCACGAGCGGCGTCGCCAGACCGGCGAGTAACAAGTAGGCAGTTTCATAGCGAGCCCAATGGCGCGCGGATCCGCGCCAGCCCATGGCCAACATGCCGTAGACAATTTTGAGCCCCCTGTTGTCGGTGCGATCGCGCAGGGTCGCAAGGTCAGGGATCAGACCGATGAACCAGAACAGTGCGGAGATGGTCGCATAGGTCGAAACCGCAAAGACGTCCCACACCAGCGGACTGCGGAACTGAGGCCAGTACTGCATGGTGTTGGGAATAGGGAACAGCCAGTAAGCAAGCCAGGGACGCCCAAGGTGAAGTATGGGGAAGAGTCCAGCGCAGGAGACGGCAAATAGCGTCATGGCTTCGGCAAACCGGTTGATGGAGTTCCGCCACGACTGCCGCAACAATAAGAGGATGGCGGAGATCAAAGTGCCGGCGTGACCGATACCGATCCACCAGACAAAGTTGACGATGGCGAATCCCCAACCGACGGGAATATTGACGCCCCAGATGCCCACTCCCTTTATGAAGAGGTAGCCGATGGAGTAAAGCATGCCCATGGTCAGGAGGAATGACAGACCAAAACCGAAAACCCAACCATTCGAAACCGGACGGGTGAGCACGATCGAGCTGATCTGGTCGGTAACCGTGGCGAAGGTGTGCCCCGGCTCGATGACGGGGGCCTGAACCAGACCGGACTCGCCTTTGTTGGGTTCGCTCATGCTCTATGCTTCCAGCTCAGGATTAGGATTGCGAATCTCGGCCAGGTACGTGGTGCGCGGCCGGGTGTTCAGATCCGCCAGCAGGCTGTAGTTGCGCGCTCCCGCCTTGAGCTGCGCTACCCGGCTGTTGGGATCATTGATGTTGCCAAAGACGATCGCGTCAGCCGGACACGATTGCTGACAAGCGGTTTCCAGTTCGCCGTCGGCGATCAGGCGGTCTTCGCGCTCGGCGTCAATCCGTTTGTGATTGATGCGCTGCACACAGTAGGTGCACTTTTCCATCACGCCGCGGCTGCGCACGGTGACGTCCGGGTTGCGCATCATTTTCAGCTGCGGCGTTTCCCAGTCCTGGAAGAGCAGGAAGTTAAAGCGCCGGACCTTATAAGGACAGTTATTCGAGCAGTAGCGCGTGCCCACGCAGCGGTTGTAGACCATGTCGTTCAAGCCTTCGCTGCTGTGGACGGTTGCGCCTACCGGGCAAACCAGCTCGCAGGGCGCGTTTTCGCACTGCATGCAAGGGACAGGCTGGAAGTAGGCCTTCGGGTTTTCGCGGTCCCCTTGATAGTAGGCGTCGACCCGCAGCCAGTGCATATGGCGGCCGCGGTTGACCTGCTCTTTGCCTACGATCGGGATATTGTTCTCCGACTGGCAGGCAATGATGCAGTTGTTGCAGCCCACGCAGGCATTGAGGTCGATGGTCATGCCCCAGGCGTATGGTTCCTTCTTGTAATCGTATCCGGGGTAGAGAGTGAGCTCAGCCGGTGGCTCCTCTTCCGTCGCGAAGTTGGGCTCTTTGCGGTACTCCTCAAGGCTGCGGGTCTGCACCAGCGGACGGTCACCGCCGTCCTGGGTCTCCATGGTCTGGTACCCTTGGGTGGAGGCTAGGACATATTTCGCACCGGTGTTGCTGATAACCGCGCCGTTCGCGACCCATGGCGTCGCGCTGTAGCGCAACTCGTACATGTTGAAGCCCGCACCGGTGCCCGCACGCCCGGCGCGCCAGCGCCCATAGCCGAGTGAGACGGTGACGCAATTGTCGGCGTGTCCGGCTTGGATCCAGACCGGAGCCTTCACCTTTTTGCCGTTTAGCTCTAGCTCGGCAAGGTCCTTGGTCTCGAGATTCAACTGTTTGGCGGTCGCCGGACTGACCAAAAGGGCACTGTCCCAGGTGAGCTTGCTCATGGGCTTAGGCAGTTCCTGTAGCCAGCCGTTGTTGGCGAAGCGTCCGTCGTAGATGGAGGGATCGTGGCGGAAGTTGATTTCGATACCTGGGGGTGAGGCAGGAGTAGCCGTGGGCGCGGTTGCTTTCGCGATAAGAGACTTTGGCGCGAACCCAGTGCCTTCCACCCAGCCATCGTGCAGAGATTTTCTCCAGAATGTATCGAAGTCGGCTCCGGAGTGCTGCTTCTTCCAGTAAGCCTGCACCAATTCATGGCCATTTACCTCGGATCCACCTGCCAAAGTGGCGACAAATTCGATGGCGCTGCGCCCGCTATAAAGGGGAGCGATCAACGGCTGGACGATGCTTACCGTGCCGTCGTAGGCCCGCGCATCGCCCCAAGACTCCAGATAGTGGGCAGCGTTCACATGCCAGTGGCAGAGTTCGGCGGTCTCGTCCTGATATAGCCCGTGATGAATGCGCAGGGGAACGCTGCCGCTCCTGAGTAAATCGGCGAAACCGAAGTCGGCGGGAGCGTCGTAAGCCGGATTTCCGCCGAGGATGACCAGCACGTCGCCTTTGCCGCCACGCATGTCGGCAACCAGTTCTTTCAGCGATTCGGCCTGATTGACGGGATGAGCGTCGACCGGGTCGGTGTAGAAAACCGTGGTACCGACATTCTGGAGTTGCGCGTTCCAGGCGTGAGCGAAGGCGTGCACAAAGGCAGGCTGGTGGTCTCCTACAATGACGATGCTGGAGCCGCGATGGCCGGCCAAGTCCGTAGCCATTGCCTTGAAGAATTTCGCCTCTCCCTCCATATCCAATGGGTAGGGATTGTTTCCCGTCGATCCGGCGGCAATGGAGGAAACAAATCGCTCGATGTCACTCGTCCTTAGGACAAGCCGATGGTCCGCCTTCGCCCCGGTCGCACTGGGATTGCTTTCGACGACATACATCCGGCTCATCGTGCCGCTGTCCGGATTTCGCCGCTTGGCGTAATCTCGCGCGTAGCGGATCGACCCAGGGAATCCCGCCGAGAGAAAATCGGCGTCTAACGAAAGAATTATGTCCGCTTTTGAGAAGTCGTAGCGCGTCTCCACCGGCTGGCCAAACGCCATCCTGGCGCCCTCGAGTACGTTGTCGCGATTGACGGGCTCGTAGACATGCCACTTGGCCTCGGGATAGACCGCCAGAAAGGCCTTGACCTGATCGGCCAGCGTCGGCGAGGAAACCGTCTGCGTCAACAGGCGGATGCCAGCGCCCTTGAGCCCCTTCTGCACACTCAGCGGCCCACGGATCGCAGATACAAAAGACCCCCAGGTACGCTCGTCCCCCATATTAGTAATGGTCTGCGAACGGTCAGGGTCGTACATGCCAAGAATCGAGGCTTGGGCGTAGATGTCCGTTCCACCCAAGCTTGCGGAATGCTGCTCATTACCTTCGACCTTGGTCGGGCGGTACATGTGGCTCTCAACCAGGACTGGGCTGGCATATCCTGCCAGCTCGAAAGCGGTGGCGTAGAACATGGGGCGCCCGGGCACCAACTCCTCGGGCTGCTTCACATAGGGAACAATGGGTTCGAGGGGCTGCTTGGTACAGGCCGTCATGCC
>Ga0105245_10000564_pt1 | contig 33746 bp, 34 predicted proteins | sample KBSM54metaG_FD_81523 | JGI IMG/M metagenome (GOLD analysis project Ga0105245, IMG submission 81523) | Miscanthus rhizosphere microbial communities from Kellogg Biological Station, Michigan, USA - KBS M5-4 metaG | ecosystem: Host-associated > Plants > Roots > Rhizosphere > Soil | place...
CTAAAATCGTGGATGTGGTTTGGTGTTCGCACATAGGCACCGCCCACCAGTGAGGGTTGTAAGCCAACGCTTAGTAGCGTCTGCGGATGAACTTCTTTGCGCAGATAGGTTACCAGCTGCGCCAGCGATGCCGGGTCGGCCTCGACCGCAAAGGTCATATGGATCACCGGTGCTTTATCTTTTACGGCCCGCAGTTGCTCTTTTAATACCATACGGCCGTGATCATCGGTTATATCCAGCTTATTCAGGTCTAAGAAGTCACCAAGTGGGCGACTTAAGGCTGGCAAACGATACCCGGTCTTGCCTGTAGCGTGATTACGCGCTTTCTGGGCCTCAAACTCATTATCGACACCTTCGACCTCTCGCACCAAACGAGCTAAATCGGTCCTGGTAACCAGGGCCGGCGGAAATACGAACTTCGGGAGTGCAGCCTGGCTCATAACCGCATATCCTCAATAATGTTCTGTTTATTAGCTTCCACCTGCTTGATGATATAGGGCAGCTGGCTCTTGAGGTCAAATTGATCGCCCAGTGCTTGCAGCACATAGTGCTCTACAATCTTTGCCATGTTGTCTTCGTAGACTTTAACTAGGGACGCCTCGCGGGCCGTTACATCCTTTTGCAAAGCGTCAGCCAACTGTACGCGCTGTGCTTCGACTTCCTGTGCTGTTCGCTGTAATGATGCCAGCGCTAGCTCCTGCGCTTCCTGCATGGCTTTGGCATATTCGGCGAATTCTTGGTCTAGCTTGGCCGAAATCTGCTGCTTCATGTAGTCGTTCAGCTGCGAAATAGTCATATCCAGATCCTGCTTTAAGAACATGGCATTTTCGTCGATGATCTTTTCAAAACGCAGACGGCCGCGGTTGCGCAGTTCCTCGCGGAATTCTTTATTAAACAGATGAGTAGCATCTTCTTCGGCAATGTCAGTATAGGCCTTGTTTAGGTCTTCCACCGATTTCTTGCCCAAAGTACCCCCCGATTGCAAACGTTGCAGAGATAGCAGCACCCAGATGAACGCCAAAAACACAGCGGCTAGGCTGCCGATTATAAATGCCAGCCACAAACCCGTCATGCCGTTTTGCCCATCCCCTTGTTAGTCATAGCTTTAGTAGTAAATATACCGCAAACAGACCGATAATTAAAATGATAAAACCGGTTAAGATAATTTCCAGTAAGCCTCTAAAAATAGATTTTTTGCTTAAGGGGTTACGGCCGATGGCAATTAGAGCGTTTCGGATACCGGAATAGAGTGTTACGAGTGCCACAATAATACTCAGGCCTGTTATGCCAATACTGAGGTAGATACGCGTAGGGCTTACTGGCTTATCAGCAATAGCCTCGCCCAGTTTTTGCAGCGCCGGCGGCAGATTCGCCTTGGTACTTTTTTGATTTGGGTTGCGTTCGATGTTTATGGCGACTGGCACTAGCCCCAGCGCCACCGTTTGCATTGTTTTATTGTCGCTATAGTGCAATGTGGTACTGCCAACACTGCCACCCTTGCCACTAAAATCACCGGCGGCCCGGCCAAATACCACTTTTTGGTCATCATAACTGCCTGCTTTCATCAGTACACCGTCAATCGCCGACATGGTAATGTAATCACCCGCTTTTATAGCGCCATTTTGGGTGCTAACTAAAACGCTGTAAGTACCTGAGGTTGCTACATAGGCTTCATTAGCCAGACTGCTATTCGATATGCTGAGCGACAGCTCATGCGGGTCAACTGTCAGACCGTACATAGCATTCAGGTCTTTAGCAGTAGCCGGCGCTACTTTGGTTGTAACACCGCCCACCAGTTGCACTACGGTGCCGTATTGCAGCGCGCTATCCGCCGCATAGCCCTGCACACTGCCGCCGCCAGTAGCTTTTGGCGTTGTACTGGCGGCAGTTGCCTTGCTTGCTGTATTCGGACTGCCGGCTGCCGTTACTGTAGATCCTGCCAAACCAACTAAAACCAAGCATCCAAGCACGACATGGGCTACAAACTGGCGTATTTTCATTTTTACTCTATTATTGGTAGCGCCAAAACGCTAGCAGATTTAACTACTAGCAGTATAGCGCACAACCCCAGTCTTTGCACCCTCAGGTCCCTGTTCTTTTGGGAGGACAGACCTCCCAATAATACAACGCTTTTCTAGATGAGAGTGGAGAGAGTGTCGACGAAAGTACGTATGTCCGCCTCTGTTGTCTCTTGGCCCATGGTTATGCGCAGAGAAGCTTGAGCATCGGCATCAGTAATGCCCATGGCCCGCAGAACGTGGCTCGGCTCTTCGTCGCTGGCACTGCAAGCAGAGCCTGCTGCCGCTAAAATACCACGCTCGTCGAGCTCCATTAGCAGCCGTTCATTATCCTGGCCGGGTAGCGTCAAGTGAATGTTATTGGGCAAACGATGCTTTTCGGAACCGTTAATGATAGCACCCGGCAATTTATCTTGGATAAGTGTAAAGCTAAGTGTCTGCAAAGCACTCAAACGCTGTGTTTCCACCTGCCGACTAGCCTGCACTAGTTCCAACGCCTTAGCAAAACCTATGCAGGCTGCTACGTTTTCGGTGCCACTCCGCAGGTTTCGCTCTTGGCCGCCGCCGCGTACCAGCGGTTGCAGTTGTACCTTGCTCGATACATACAACGCCCCGCTCTGCTTTGGCCCATATATTTTGCCGCCGTTCAGTGTCATCAAGTCAACGCCTAGGCGTGATACATGCAAATCCAGATAATTAGCCGCCTGACAGGCATCAGTATGCAGGTAAATCGGCAGAACATTGCCGTGCTGCCGCCGTTCGTTCCGGATCTTTTCGATAAGCAGTGACACCTTGCGAATCGGTTGGATGGTGCCAACTTCATTATTGGCATACATTACGCTCACCAGCACCGTCCGGTCAGTAATCTTTGACGCCAAATCATCAAGCCTTAGCAGTCCCTGCTCGTCTACAGGCGTAGCGGAGCAGTTAAACTGCCGGGCCGGCTCCAATACTGCATCATGTTCTATGGCGCTCACTACTACGTTGGCACCTGGAAATTGCCGCATAATGCCCGTAATTGCTAAATTATCGGATTCGGTGCCGCCAGCCGTAAAGATAATCTCGCTAGCCCGCGCTCCTAATTGTGCCGCCACATCTACCCGAGCCTGTTCCAAATCTGTCCGCACTTTTTGAGCCGGTATATAGCTAGCCGAGGGATTATAAAATTGCTGCGCGAAGTACGGCTGCATAGCCGTTAGAACATCCGGATCTAACGGTGTTGCGGCCGCATGGTCTAGATAAATCATATAGCTATTGTAGCCTATGCTACAGCATACTGTTGTGGCCAACGCTCATTGACTAATTCTTTGTAGCGATTAGTAGCCTGCAGTAACCGATATGCTTCGTCACGACCAACTGGTTGGTACGGCTGGCCATCCTGAGCCTTCAGGATGCCTTGAGGGCTTATATCATAGCGAGTGGTGCGAGTATGGCGTATATTGTTCGTATCAGTCCATTCTTCATGCCATATCCAAGTATGTTTATCTAGACAGAAAAACTCACGACGACTACCTTCAGGAATGGGACCAAACAAGTTTCCGCCCATCTTAGCTGCTTCACGAATAACATTACGATAAATCTGAGCACGGATAGCTTCATCGTCTTTAGGAGCAATAATACTAAGCAGCTTCTTAAGCATAGTTATTGTTTCCACTAAAGGCCGCAGCCACCTCTGCCCGCTCAGAGGCAAACTCGTCTACTGCGTGTATAGATACTTCGGCTGCAAGTGGCACCGCAGGATGCGGAAAACACATCTCTACTACCTGCTGCACCCATGCAGCTGACTCTGCAGAGATGCCTGCATAGTGCATGCCTAGCGCTTGCTCCGTGCTTATTACAGGCGCGACATCACGCTCTGCAGGAGATATAAAATTTTTACTCATTAAAATAAATTAGACGTTAAACAAAGCGCGGGCGTTTGCGGTGGTTGCTGATACCAAGTCCTCAAGTTTCTCTTGGCGCAAGCCAGCTAGAAACTCCGCCGTGACACGCACGTGTTTTGACTCACACACTTTACCACGGAATGGTATAGGAGTCAAGAATGGGGCATCTGTTTCTAACATAAGCCTTTCCGGGGGTATTGCACGGTACATTGCCTGTTGTTCCGGCACTTTTGCAAACGTAGCGATGCCGTTTACGCCAATATAGAGACCCCGTTTCATAGCCTGGTCCAAATTCGCACTACTATCAGTAAAGCTGTGCAATACACCGCGTATAGTAGCGCCACGGTAACTATCAAAGATTGGCCAGAAATCAGCAAACGCTTCGCGGACATGAAAACTCAGTGGTAATCCATGTTCAAGCGCCAGTTCTATCTGGAATTTCAACATCTCTACCTGAGCTTCTTTCGGCGAGTGCTCATAAAAGTAGTCGAGCCCGCATTCCCCGATTGCTACAATTTTATGCTTCTTGGCATCGTTCAGCAGCGCTGCAAACTGGTCCTTCTTTGACTGTTCAAGATGCAACGCTGCCTCATGCGGATGAACGCCGATACTCGTCCACAAACCGTCGCGGCCACCCACAAATTCTACTGCCTGTTCACTATCTGCCAGCGAAGTACCGATGCAGAGCATCCGGCTAACACCAGCTTCCAGCGCTGCCGCAATAACACCATCAGGAGTCCGCTTCGCGCCGTCGCTATACCATTTGTCGTACACCGGCGTAATCCGCTTGACCATCTCATGTATGTGGCAATGGGTATCAAATAACTCTAAACTCATGGAGACTTACCCTTTTCGGGCATATCCGGCGGCTGCGGTTTTTCGCCTACATGGCTAAGCGCCTCAACTTGCGCTAAGCCAGTATCAACATCATGAAGCTTGGAGCGGTAATAGTAAAATCCCAGCCCAAACGGTATGGTAAACAGCACTGTGGCGATTACCAGACCAAACATCACTTTGTTGTGGTGCGGCGGATCAAAAGGGCCCATTTTTCTAAGCCAGTAAAGCGTTAGCAAAAAGCCGGCACCAAAAACTACCTGGCAACTCCGGTATTTTTGCGGGACAGACAGCCTACGCATTATTTTGACTCTGTTACTTATCGCCTGTTATGTCTAATTTCGGGAACAATGTTGCCTCAAGCGGCTTTACCATGCCAGTTTCAAAAACGCCGGTAATTTTAGCAGCCGTGGAAGGCAAAAATGGCTCGATTAAGTTAGCTATTTCCAGCAAATCGCTCACCTGTTGGGCGAGTACCTCGCGCAAATGGTCGGCGTCGCCTGTTTTGGCGATCTCCCAAGGTTTTTCCTGGTCGATATACTGGTTAAGGCCTCGCACCTGGTCCCACACTTGGTCAAGCGCCCGGTCGAACCGGCAGGCTGCAATTGCTGCAGTATATTCACCCATATCATGCTCGGCAGCTGGAACATCACCAATTGCACCATCTTGGTATTTCTGAATCATAGCAGCCGTGCGTTGCACTGCATTCCCCAGCTCATTAGCTAGCTCGTTGTTGTAGGCAGCCTCGAAATGCTCCCAGGTGAAGTCGCCATCATCGTAGCTAGGTATATGGCGCAGGAAATAATAACGGAAGGCATCGGCACCGTATTTTTCTACAATCTCACTTGGGGCAATCACATTCCCCAGACTCTTGCTCATCTTTTGGCCATCGACATTCACAAAACCATGTACATAGAGTTGCTTTGGCAGATCCACCTTAAGACCCATCAGCATCGCCGGCCAAATTGCAGCATGGAAACGGATGATATCTTTGCCCACAATCTGCACCTGTGCCGGCCAGAACTTCTTAAAATCGTCATGTTCTGGATAACCCAGTACCGTAATGTAATTCATGAGTGCTTCAAACCACACATACATCACCTGCTTCTTATCGCCCGGCACCGCAATACCCCAGTCCAGCTTGTCGGCTGGACGTGAAATGCTAATATCGTCCAGACCCTCCTTGAGCAGGCTGATAATTTCGTTTCTGCGGGTTTTCGGCACAATTTGCAGCTCATCGCTCTCGATAGCCTGCAAAATCCGCTCATTATATTTACTAAGGCGGAAAAAGTAGTTTTCCTCTTCCAGCTTTTGATAGGCCTGCGGGTGCTCTGGCTTCATACGCTCCGGATCAGCCTGGGATTCCGGGACAAATTCTTCCTGGCGAACATCGTACCACCCAACATATTTTGCCTTGTAGATATCCTGTTCAAGCGCTTTCCAGATCAGCTGAGCCCGCTCCATATGGGCTGTATCGGTAGTGCGAATAAAGCGGTCCGGTTCTACATTTAGAAGTTCACCAAGTGTGCGGAACTTAGCCGAGACTTCATCCGCAAATTCTTGCGGCGTTTTGCCCAGACTTTCAGCCTTTTCGGCCACTTTAGTGCCGTGCTCATCGGTGCCAGTGCTGTAAATAACGTTGTGGCCAGCCGCGCGGGCAGCACGAGCCAGCACATCACCAGTGATCAGCTCCATGGCAAAGCCAATGTGCGGGTCGCCATTCACATAAGGGATAGAGGTGGTTACATAATAATTGCTCATAAAGTGGAATATCCTTTTCGATGTAAGCTTCCAGGCTCGGAATTATGGTTTCCGCTTGCCGTTCAAAAGTATTGTACCTGTTTAGTTTTTTGATCAGAAGAAAATAGATAAAAGAAAAGCTATGCCCGCGGGGGCATCATCATAACTAGAGTCTGAAAGCTTTTCATAGCAAAGCCAAGTATAGCATTATCGCAGCAGTTTTTCGACTTCTTTGCGTTCCAGTATATCAAGCTCAGCGAACAAGTCGCGCTCAAACTTTTCAGACACGGTATAGAGGTAATCGTCTTTGGCACGCGGAATTACATGAAACAATACATGATTTGCCTTAAGCTTGTCCTGTTTTTTGAACGGCCGATAATTCTGGCGAATATCAACACCCTCGCCAAGCTTGCCTAGCAAGCGCCGCTCCGCAAAAAACATCAGCTCAAAGATATCACGGAGTTCGTTGCTCATCAGCTCCCATGGCTCTTCTACATGCCGCTTCGGCAGCACCAAAAGATGCCCTGGTACCTTCCGAGGGTTACTTAAGATTAGAATCGCCGATTCGTTTTCTTTGAGTATTGGGCCTTTAGCAGCACAAAACGGACAATTGGAGTTTATCATACGCATGTAGTATACCCTGTTAGGGTGGTAGCCCATAAAAAAAATAAATAATCTCCCTATAACGTAAGGAGATTATCTTGGTGCGCGGGGCGGGAATCGAACCCGCACGCCTTCTGGGCAAGGGATTTTAAGTCCCTCGTGGCTACCAATTACACCACCCGCGCAAGCTTACCTATATTTTTACCACGATGTGTGGGCTGGAGGCTATGGCAATTTGGGCAAAGTACTCGCAGATTCACCAGTCGGTTATCAGTCCGGTCACCATTTATATGGTCTAGCTCTACCGGTATGCGTCCATCAGCTGCTTCATTATTCCATCCGCACAATTCGCATTCTGGAAACTTCAACCCTGCTTCAAACAAACGATTTTTAAGCTTATGGCTTTGAATTGTTGAGCCTTTTATAAGCAACAATTGCAACGTTTTTTGATAACCACGTTTATATGTCAGCCCCTTATTCCATGCCTTGCCTTTGAAGTGGCCGACATCTAGTCCAAGCTCCGTAATATGGGACACTACAAATGTGTAATTGCCACCTGCCGGCTTTAGCTGAAGGCGCAACAGCACAGCGCGCAAGCTTGTAGACTGCCTTACTGCAAGCTTTAAGTCTTCTGTTGTCCATTTACGTGGCTTTGACATATATAGCTTACCTGTTGCAAAACTAAATCTGGAGGCACCTACCGGATTTGAACCGGTGTACGCGGTTTTGCAGACCGCTGCGTAACCACTCCGCCAAGGCGCCATCTGTAGAAGACCCGCTTATTGTATCAGGAAAATACCGAAACTACACCAGAAGTATAGCCATATAACAGCGTATGCTCGTAAGCGATGTGCTCAGACTCCTTAAAGTCGTCCTAGAATAGCTGAGCTACGAATGCCAGGAACTGGAATAGAAACGAAATATACCTTAGTAGATGCAACTCAAAAAAGACAAAACACTCAGATTTCAGTACTTTTTAATATTCTTTCACTATGCTCGTTGTCAAGGGGACATAACATTGTACTTAGGAGAGAACGTGGGTGCATACTGTGCTGGTTAAGCTGTATACCGGCAGTGTGCTATGTAGCCGCCTTTCCAACCTGTCTGTCTAGGCCGCATAACCCCATAAGCACGTCCACTCTTTTTAGGCTTATTTCTCTACTAGTACAGGTCTTATGCCATTATGGCCCCTATCTAAAGCTAAACAACCAGCTTTGGTGTATACATACGGCTGGTTGTTAGTTTTACATCAAGGCAATCGCAAATCTTTAAAGAATCTTTAAATAGTCGTCAAATTTAATGACTATTTAATAATTAAATTGCTAGTATGTAGGTACTAAGCACCCTAGCCGTACCACTGTTTATGAAACTATTAGTCATCGATGATAATCTTGCCTTAGTCCGAAGCCTCAAAGACTTTCTAGGAAAGGACTTCGTGATAGACACGGCACGAACGGCAAAAGAAGGTCTGCGGCAAGCTATTACTGCAAGCAGTGATGTTATTGTACTCGACTTAGGATTACCGGATGGTTCGGGCAGTGATGTTTGCCAGCAGATTCGGGCAGCCGACGTCTCCACACCCATCCTGATACTTTCAGGTGTCAGCAGCGTCCAAAGCCGCGTTGACCTACTAGGCAGCGGCGCCGACGATTATTTAGTCAAACCATTCTCGCTGGCTGAACTCCGCGCCCGGCTATTTGCACTTACCCGCCGTACGCCTGCCGAGTATGGCGGCACTACATTAGTATATGGCGACGTAGTCATGGACCTTGGCAAGCGTCAAGTGTACCGGGCTGGACAGGAAATTGTGTTACGGCGTAAAGAATTCGATATTTTAGAATTTCTTATCCGCAACAAAGGCCAAGCCGTTACCCGTACCATGATTTTTAACCACGCATGGGAATCCGATAAAGATCGTTGGCACAACACCGTCGACGTTCATATCAAACATTTACGAGATAAAATAGACCGCCCGTTTGGCACGCCGCTCATAAAGACGGCCTACGGCATTGGCTATGTCCTAAACGACATTAGCGATACATAAAATAATAAGGGGGGGCACCATGAACAGTGCAATTACCACAATATTAACTAACGAGTCAGCACGCAGCACACAAGCAATCGAGACAATGGCGCTCAGAAGTCGCAGTAGTGCCGCTCAGCCATGGCTAAACTAAGCATAAGGTGTTAGCGGCCTCCTGTAAGCTTCTAGCGTAGAAGCCCGGACGTGCGCCAGATAGCCCTTTGGCTTCTGGCGCGCCACCGCTATACTTACATTTAAAAGATGCCGCAAATACTAAAGAAGCTCTTAAAAACAACACGCCTGCAAGATGAAAGTCTGCGCAGACGTGCTTCAGTGCTGCATATTTTATTTGCCGCAACATTTAGTGTACTGGCGCTCAGCGCCGTAGCTATTACCGCGGCCTATCTTACCGGATTTAATCACTTGGTATTACACCGCCTAGTAGCAGTTGTCGTATGTATCGGCGTCGTTGGCGCGCTCTATATCAGTTTGAAACAGCGGCATTATTTTATAGCGGCTTCCGGCCTGTTATTTATATATTGGCTGCTCGCAACTAGTATGGCTATTATCTGGGGCGTAACACTGCCCATCGTCCTATTGCTGTACTGCGCACTGATAATACTTTCCAGCATCGTACTGGGTGCGTCGTACGCCATAGTTATGCTAATCGCCAACATAATAGTGCTCTATATAATCCAATCGGCTATCGTGCACGGTGATTTGCACCCAAATTTCTACTGGCAGACCCAGCGACCACATCTAAGCGATCTGGTCGTATATTATTTCGTTTTTGGCATGGTTGGCATTAGCTCTTGGTTGTTTAACCGCGAAACTGACCGTTCGCTCCATCATGCCTTGCGGGCAGAGTCCGCCCTAAAGCGCGAAAGGGACTTGCTCGAAACGAAGGTAATTGCTCGCACCAACGAACTGCAAAGGGCCCAGGAAGAAAAGATCACGCAGCTGCATCGCTTTGCTGAGCTAGGTCAATTTAGTACCAGTTTACTGCACGATTTATCAAATCATATCACCACCCTCAGTGTTGATATTGAAGGCATGACCGAAAAGCAGTCACAATCACAGATGCAACTTCGTATCCAGCGTCGCATCGCTTATATCGACGCTATGATGCAGTGGGCGCATGACCACATTAACGGCAAGGTGCAAGATATGCAGTTCAATGCCGCTCACGAAATTCGGGAAGTTATAAAGATGCTGCAATATAAAGCACGCCGCTCTCACGTAAAAGTATTAAGCGTTCCGGCAAAATTACCTGCCTTGGCACTTTACGGCGACCCGAATCGCTTCAAACAGCTTATCGTAAATCTAGTCTCCAACGCTATTGAGTCTTACAACGCGCTACCACCAGACAGCAAGCGGGAAGTCTACATCGAAGCTTCCGAGCATAAGGACGGTTCGATACATATTAACGTCCGGGACTGGGGCAGTGGCGTGCCAGAACACATTAGCCAAAGTATTTTCGACCCCTTCTACACTACCAAAGACGAAGGTATGGGCATCGGCTTGTTTGTCGTCAAGCAGATAGTTGAAGAATATTTTGACGGCAGCATCACGCTTTCGAGTCATAAGGGCCAAACGTGTTTTACCGTCATCTTAAAGAGAACTCATGAGCCGTCAAACGGCTGAAAACATTGCGCGGCAAGGTATTGATTATTTGATATGCAGCCAGCGGGCAAACGGCAGCTTCGTGATAGCGTGCAACAACCCTGTCGGCGCAGTAATACCTCCAGCAGTTAATCTGGGCATACATGCGCTACTCCTTGATATATTGTCGAGTTTGCGAAATCCAGAGCTGCAAACGGTAATTGACGGCATAGCCACATATTTAACGCATAGCACAGCGCCGCTACTAAATAACAAAGCGAAGGAATCTGATAGCTACAGCCTATTTTATAGCCTGTCTGTCTTGTATGAGTACGACTCAACAATTTTACGTCCGGAAGTTATCGCAGCTGCCGTCCAACTACTAATAGATCTCGAACAAACCCCCGGCGGACCATACTATAATGCACTCGATGCCCGTACCATCGCCCCGGATTGGCTTACCAATGTTAGCATCAGCCGGTTTATTCACCAGCTCGGCGGTCCGTTTCCAAAACTCGCTGCATTTTTAGAAGAAAGCTCCGTAGATTTTAGCCGGTATTACACCGTCTCCTGGCCGCTAGAATTTTCTTGCGCGGCGCTTAAGCCTAACGGCACTTGGCGCCAGGCCGCCCAGGCCACTCCACCGTTTGCAGATGGCTCTTGGCAAATCGAATACACCCACAAAGACCCCGCAAGCACGTCAGGACTCTTATACGGCTCCTCAAGCCTGAGTGTTGCCCTCGGCCTTAAATCATCCCTCAAGCCTGCTCCAGCTCAGACCATACAGGATCATTATTCACAACTCACCGTAAATGCCTATGCTGATATCGCTAAGTTAGATCCGTTAATTGGAGACATCCTCAAAACTAGACTCACCAGACTTATCGCTGCAGATACCAACTACGAAATTGGACCACTTGCTGAGCGCTTTGCCACTAGTCTTAGTGTGCCACAAAGGCCCGAACCTGGAACACTACAAACACTTGGCTTGGCAAACCTCTACAACTGGCTGGCCTACACTATTTATGACGACTTTCTTGACGATGAGGGCGACCCGCATTTGCTATCGGCCGCCAACGTCGCACTCCGAAAAGCTGTTGATCTTTTTTGTAAGGCCGTGCCAGATGAAGCCTTCAAGAACCTCGTACTGCAGACGTTTGATGCCATAGACATCGCCAACACTTGGGAAATTAACTATTGCCGGTTTGTAGTTGACGAAGACGTGCTATCCGTACAAACGCTTCCCGATTATACAAACTTGCGCTGCTTGCACGACCGCTCATTAAGTCACGGATTGCCAATAATCGGCACACTACTGGCTGCAGGCATGCCCGCAGGGAGCGTGGAAGTTACCGCGCTTACGGAGGTAGTTAAACAATACCTCGTAATCCGCCAACTTAACGACGACTTGTGCGACTGGAAGGACGACCTACGCAACGGCCACATTAGCTACGTGGTTGCACAGGTGCTCAAAGACGCAAAGACACCGCTAAGAAAGACACCACTAAAAACGCTATTACCAAGGCTAGAGCAAACCTTTTGGAACGATAGCCTAGCCCATATAGATGCGCTTCTACAAAGCCAGGCAACAAAAGCCCAACAGTCGCTTGCAAGTTGCACCATGATCGCTCAAGATAACATCCTTGCTCAGCTTATCGATAGCTTAGCAAGCGTCGCAACACGTATGCGGGCAGAGCATCAACAAACGGATAATTTTTTAGAGGCATTTCAGGCAAAACAGTAGTACCAGCTGTTTCGCTACGCTGCAAACTATGTTCGCATCTCTTGGCTTATGCTGCTCGTTTTTCTACAATAGTATTCAGAAGCTTCCTATGCTTCTCTGGACGATTACTAAACCTAACGAAAGGAGAATTATAATGAGCAATCTTATGCGATGGGACCCGTTTTCAGAGTTGAGCGCCCTGCAAAAGCAGTTCTTTGGCGACGACTGGATGTCGCAACTCAAAGGAGTCAACATCCCCACAACTGATGTTTACACCAAAGATAATCAGCTACTGGTTGAGGCACATTTGCCAAACTTTAACCAAGAAGATGTTAGCGTACAAATCGAAAATGGCGCATTGGTTATTAGCGCAGAGCGTCACGAAAAGGATGAAGATAAAGCTAAAAAATATGTCGTACGCGAAAGCTCCAGCAGCTTTTATCGCCGTGTCCAACTGCCGGATCGCGCCGATGCCGAGCGCATTCAAGCACACTTGGATGAAGGTGTGCTAAAAGTGTCTATCCCGCTCACCCCGTTACCTGAGCCAAAAAAGATTACTGTCTCTAGCAAAAAGAAATAGCTTCTTTGCATCCGTATGACATTCAAAAAGAACTGCTCTATTGAGCAGTTCTTTTTGAATGTAGCTAGCCCTAGTCGCAATTACTGACAAGTGAAGAGGTATACGCATATACCGTACCCGGACTACTTACTTCAACCAATTTAACTTGGATAGTATAGTGTCCACCCCCTGGCAAATGTGGCAACCTAAAATACGAGGTGTCTGTTGTACTACCGCTGCCCGTAAATCCGGTAGCTCCAGATTTATCGTAATAGGTATATCCGATTGAGCTACCGCTGGTTATCTGCACAATTGCCTGAACCGTACCGCCTGCATTAACACTATAAGGGGTAGCTACCTGCACGCTACATTCATTGCTAAACACCCCATCCTGGTACTGGTACACACTTGGAATTCCTGGTGTAATCGTCGTCATAATGGGTGTTTGCTGTTCGGCAGCCAGCGCAGGCGGCGCAGCGCAGCTAGCAATCGTCACCGGCCCGGCCGTAACGCTTATCCCCGGATTGCTCACCGAGGTTATGGTCGCCAAGATTCTATAGCTATCACCTGGCTCCAGTCCCTGGCTTGCGCTAAACGACCCACTATCCGACTGCGTTCCGGCAGCAGCAAAGTTAAAATGATCCGGATTGTTTGTTTGACTCACCGTTTTAGTACTGTACTGTGACCACGTTACGGTTACACTGCCGCTGCCATCAGCACTAAACGACAAAGAACCGCTGATATTACAAGTTGATGCTGTGCCTCCAGAGGCACTAGCATTAAATGAAGCCACGCTTAAACTTGTCAGCGGCCCTGTGTTTGGCCCGGCGCCACCACCTCCACCGCCGCCTGTTGATCCACTACCACCGGTGCTACCGCCAGAGCCAGTGCTGGAGCCACCGCTTCCTCCGCTACTACCAGTCGTGCCAGTACCGGATGTGCCCGAAGACTTAGTCGCCGCAGCCTGCTGCTGCACTGCCTTTTGCAGCCCCGCCAGCTGACTTTGGCCGGAAGTATCCGCAGCCCCTTGGGATTTAAGCTGGTTTAGCAAGTCCTGAGCCGCCTGACCTTTATGCTCCTTCAGCAATTGTTTAACCTGATCTAGTTTGCGCTGTAGATCAGCAAGACGTTGGTTGCGCAGTAGTTCTGCATGCAGCTGCGCCTTGGTCGAACCCCGCACCAACGCCGTATTAACAGACGTCAAAGTCTTTTTCGCCGCAGCATACTGCCCTTTGCTGTCTAATGCTGTGGCTGCCTTAACCGCAGAAGCAGCGTGGCTATTCTGATATAAGTACAGGCCAGCGCATAAAACAGCAACTACAGTAGCCACGCAGGCAATCGCAATTTTTGGATTTCCAAGTACCAAAAAGGCCCGCACATAACGCCTAAAAACAGTCTTTAGTTTTTGTTTTAAAAGTCTCATTTGTCAGTCTTATGGTCTAACACTATCACGCCAGGCAGAATTCCGAAACATACTCTGCAGGCATTCCGCGCAAAATATGACCGATGGGCCATCTCAATTCCGCCCGTTGTGCTACTTGGACAGGTATTTACTCGAATACCGTATGCCCTTCAGTATCTCGTGCACCTGGTCATGAATAAGTCCATTTGAAACAATCGCGCCCTGAATGTTCGTATCGTATCTCTGCGGTTGTCCAAACAAATCTGTTACTTTGCCGCCTGCTTCAGTAACGATGACAGCAAGCGCAGCAATATCTTCCGGTTTGCCCTGGCCGAAAATCAGCGCTTCGTATGCACCGTTTGCTACAAAGCAACCCATGATAACCGACGAGCACTGCGTAGTTATTTTAGCTCCTGCTTTGTTAAATATATCTTTGGGATCATCAAACATAACCTGCTCTTCGTGATTTATCCAAAGCTCTTGGTTAATGTAAGCACCGTCAAGATCCGCTTTGTCCGAAACGCTGATCTTTACTCCGTTCAGGTATGCTCCCTTACCCTTCACTGCCTCAAAAAGACGATCCTGGAAGGGGTCATACACAACACCAAGCACACTAGTACCATTTTCGTCCACCAACGCCAGAGAGAAGGATGCAATAGGCAGCCCTTTAGCAAACGGCATCGTGCCATCAACCGGATCACATACCCACGTAAATTTGGCGTCTTTGACGACCAAGCTTTCTTCTTCGCCCCAGATGCTATATTCTGGTGTTTCTTTGCTCAGCACTTCAATTATGCGGCGATTAATGTCGGTGTCGGCCTTTGTAACGATTGTCTTATCTTTTTTAATTGTCGGGTCGGAAGCCGCCGTATTGAAATACGCAAGCATCACCTTGCCAGCTTCTTTGGCTAATCGTTTTGCGAGCACTAACTCTTGTGGGTAGTCATTCATAATCCTATAGTAGCACTGCTGCCTATAAAAAAGATTATATGAACGCCTGTGGAAGATCTGTTAGCTTTGAGTGCTTAAATACATAAAGCTGTGCTGGACGATGTGCCTTACCCTTTAAGTACTCGTGGGTGACCTCAACAAGATCTAGTGCAAGAATCTTTTTACGGAAATTGCGCTTATCGAGCGGTTTGCTAAGAATTGATTCATATGCGGTTTGAAGCATTGTTAGTGTAAACCGTCTTGGAAGAAGGGCAAATAATATATTGGTGTGCATCACCTCTGCCTGTAGACGCATCAAGGTGTTCGCGATAATTTCTTTATGGTCAAACGCAAGCTTAGGAAGTTCATCTACGGGCAAAGAAACAGGATCTTCGGTTGTCAGACTTGAGACTAATTTTATGTCGTGGCCTAACCCAAGATACACAATAGACACTGCATGCCCGCGTGGATCTCGCGCAACAGTGTCACACGCATACAATTGTTGCCTAAGCCCAAGTTGCCTAGCGTCTATGCCTGCCTTTACCCCTATTGCACGGCTAAACGACTCCTGCGTTGTTTCACCTTTTGGAGTGTACACGCCAGGAAGAGCATACATCCCAGCAAAAGGCTCGCGCTTTCGGCGCACTAGTACTATGTGCAGTCTATTATTAATAAATTGAAAAACAACCGCATCTACCGTAAGCGTCGGTGGTTCATAAGATGAAAACGATATATTTGGAGTTTGCATAATGAGGAGAGTATAGCAAGCGTTATTTAATAGTGTCAAAGCAACACGAAATAATAGGCTGGGTCAGTGTAATTTACACAATAAAGTCTTGGCAAACAGATAGATAAGTGTATAGAATACACTATCAGTATGGCTTGAATAGTCGCCAAGCAAAGGACAGTTCGCCTAAGCTGATCTCCTTGGCCATCGACGGCTAAAGGAGCGTCCACCGAGACAGCGACATAGGACATCGCTCGGACCTTAACAGTGAGGTAAACATGACAACAGGGTTTGCAGACATGGCAAAGCGCATCAAGCTGGCTGCAGACTACTTCGCGTTCTTCGGTCCGGCCAACGACGACCCCGCCAGCCACATCAAGCGGATTTACCGCAGCGCGGCCCGCATCGTACACCCGGACGCACACGACGGAAAGCCCACTTGGGTGCAAGCCAGTGAGGCCTTCAAGCGCCTCGGAAGCTTCTATGCAGAAGCAGACGAGATGGTCGGTCACGGCCTGTACGGCCAACCCAAGACCGTGGTGACGTGGACGACCAAAAAAGGAGCGCACGAGGTATTCCGCCCCCTGGGAAACGGAGACCTTTGCGCCACCTTCAACGCTCGTACACGCTTGGTAAGCGGAGGCGCCCAGCGGATAACCTTCTGCAAGGTGGCCACCAGGGCTAGCGACCGCGACCTGCTTCAGACTGAGGTCAAGGCTCTGCGCCTACTGCGCGCCGATCACACCGACCCCGACGTACACCCGTTCTTCCCCGAGGTGATCGACTCGTTTGCTCACCGCGAGGCAGGAAAACCAGCACGCCAAGTGAACGTCCTGTCCGCTCTGGAGGGCTTCTACACGCTGGCCGAGGTCAGCAAGGCCTTCCCAAGTGGTCTGAAAGCGATTCACATGGCGTGGATCTGGCGACGAGTGCTCTGGGCACTCGGACACGCTCACAAGCATGGCGTGATCCACGGGGCACTACTGCCCAGCCACGTGATGATCCTTCCCGAGCAACACGGGCTTGTCCTGGTTGACTGGTGCTATGCCAGCCTCCTGGACGATTCGGGTCAGTTCACGCCTATCAAGGCTGCCGTCGGCGACTACAAAGATTGGTACCCTAAGGAGGTGTTCGCTAAGCAGCCCCCAAGCCCCGCAACCGACCTGATCATGGCCGCACGATGCATGATCGAACTCACGGGAGGCAACCCGCTGACCGGCAATTACCCACCCCAAGCCAGTATCCCCAAGCCCTTCCGGGCGTTTTTCAGGGGCTGTCTGAGCTCATCACCAACCGCTCGTCCGCAGGACGCACTGCAGCTGCTGGGTGAATTTGACCAGCTCTTGCAGAGCCTCGGGCGGCCGTACTACCCCCGCAAGTTCATCCCGTTCGCGATGCCAAAAGGGCTAGCGACAAACCTCTAGGAGGGGATCCACCATGGGTGGAGGAATCTGGAACGTCGGCAGCTACCACGCTCGTGCTGCGGCAAACGCTGCGGCCGGTCGTTCGACCTTCGGGTATAACGACGACATCCACGCCGGTCAGACGACCGCGCAGGTACACGACCTGCTCGACCCGTCGGCGGTCGCTGGCCCCACCAGCCAGTTCGCCGGCCAGGTCATGCGGGAAGTCGTCATCAGCGACGAGCACCCCAACCCGACCGCACTGGCCGTGGTGCTGGACGTGACCGGCTCGAACATCGACGCCGCGCGGATCGTGCACAGCAAGCTGCCCCAGCTCCTGGGGCTGCTCCAGCGCAAGGGCTACGTCGAGGACCCACAGATCAACTTCTGCGCCATCGGCGACGCTACCTGCGACCGGGTACCGCTCCAGATCGGGCAGTTCGAATCCGACAACCGGATCGACGAGCAGCTGGCGGCGTTGTACCTGGAAGGGAACGGCGGCGGCCAACACCGCGAGACGTACGAACTGGCGGCCTACTTCCTGGCCCGTCACACCTACCTGGAGCCGTACGAGCAGTACGGCAAGAAGGGTTACGTCTTCTTCATCGGCGACGAGATGCCGTACAACATGCTGCCCTGTGGCGTCTTCACCGACAGCTACAGCCGCAGCGGTCACAGCATCGAGTCCCTGATCGGCGACAAGCTCCAGGCGGACATCCCGACCGCCCAGATCTTCGCCGAACTCCAAGAGAAGTACGAGGTGTTCTTCCTCTTCCAGGCGCAGGGCAGCTACCAGGCGGACCAGATCCTGCCGGCATGGCGCGAGCTCCTGGGCGAGCGGGCGCTCGTGCTGGACGACCCGTCGGCGGTCTGCGAGTTCATCGCCGGCGTCCTCGGCATGCTGGAAGGTGGGCTCAGCCTGGACGAGGCGGTCGACGACCTCAAGGCCATCGGGGCCGACCCCAAGGCCGTCAAGGTCGCTGGCAAGGCCCTGGCCAGGGTCAACGGCGGCGGCACCGTCGCCAAGACGTCCGGGAACCTCCCGGACCTGCCGGACGGTGGCGCCACCGGCACCACCCGTCTCTGACTGTTCGTGCGGTTCGCCCGGCGGGATCTTAAAGGGTTCGCCCCTCCCCGCCGGGCACCGCCCGAGCACACTACAAGGAGGACGGCATGAGCAAAAGCGCCGTTATCGTGACAGATATCGGCTACGGTGACGCCGGCAAAGGTACCACCGTCGACTACCTGGTGCGGCAAACACCGTCTGCGGTAGTGATACGTCACAACGGCGGCGCCCAAGCTGCTCACAACGTCATCACCCCGGACGGACGCCACCATACATTCGCGCAGTTCGGTAGCGGAAGCTTCGTTCCCGGTGTGCGAACGCACCTGTCGCAGTACATGCTCGTTAATCCGCTCAACATGTTCCCGGAAGCCGAACACCTTATCGAACTCGGTATAACGGATATATGGGAGCGGACCAGCGTTGATCGCAGAGCCATGATCATTACACCATGGCACAGCAGCGCCAACCGACTCCGCGAGCTTGCTCGGGGAGATAGCCGGCACGGCAGCTGCGGTCAAGGAATCGGCGAAGCTATGGCCGACTCCATCGAGCAACCAGAGCTCACACTCCACGTCGGGGACCTAAGTAGACGGGACCTGGAGACCAGACTTACGGCTGCACGTGACTACAAGGTCTCCCAGCTCCAGCAAGAGCTCGGATTCACGGTCACACAGTCCGAAGAATGGCAGGCCCTCACCGACCCTAGTCTAGTCGACTGGATCGTAGATGCGTACCAGACGTGGTCAAGCCGGGTAACCGTCGGTGACGAGGACTACCTACGATGCTTGGAACGCCAGCACAACCTGCTGGTCTTCGAAGGCGCTCAGGGGGTACTGCTCGACGAGTGGTTCGGCTTTCACCCGTACACCACCTGGAGCACCACCACGCACGCCAATGCGCTAGCACTGCTGTCGGACATCCAGTTCGACGGCGAAGTAACACGCCTTGGGGTGCTCCGCGCCTACGCCACCAGACACGGCGCCGGGCCATTCGTAACCGAAGCCCCCTCACTGGCAGTCCCGCTTCGCGAGTACCACAACGACACCAGTGAGTGGCAAGGCGCATTCCGGTATGGTCACCTCGACCTACTAGCGCACCGCTACGCTCTGGCTGCCTGCGGTGGCACTAACGAGCTGGTTGTGACCGGCCTAGACCGGCTCGGCGCACTACCCGAGCTCAAGGCTTGTAACAGCTACCGCCTACACGGCAATCACCCTGATGCGAGCAAGTACTTCGATCTCGCAGACGGCAACACTGTTACGGGCATCAAGCTCGGCGCGCAAGGTGACCTCGATCATCAGGCACGTCTAACAGAGCTGCTCCAGTCATGTTCGCCCCTGTATCAGACGATGGGCACATCGCCTGGTCTACCCAAAAAGGAGTCGCCAAGCGACTTCCTGCAGATAGTCGAAGCCAGTCTCGGGCTTCCTGTCACCATCGCCTCTTACGGCCCAACCGCCGTCGACAAGCGAGCGCTTATCGCCCGCTGAGGCACCCGCCCCCACTTTTTGCCTGTACCAACCAGGTGCAATAAAAGATGGGGGCTTTTTCGTAGTAGCTACCCTTTGGACTCTTTAATCATAGATACATAATCTGTTTTACCCTGGACGTACAGGGCCAAGGCGCTCGAAAGTCGCTGTTTGCATTGTCAGTCATTATAGAAGCTAGTAAGGCAGTATACTTAGTGCAAACCGATTACGCACCGCGGGGGTCCGGGTCTAATATAACCCCCTACCCTGCCGCTTGGTAATCAAACTCACCTACGCTACAGACGGTTTGGCCCAGCTGTTGCGCGGCTGAAACCCTATCATCTGTAAGCGGCACTAGTGTTTCATGTCCAGTAACTATGCCAGCGCATGGGTCTATATCATGAGAATTAGCGGTAGAGTGTAATCCAGGGGCGGGATGCGCCTCGGCCGGTGAAAAGACACCAGCTCCTGCCAAAATCCCAGCAGTTGATCCTGTGATCACTGTAAATGCTATAGCGGCCTGTTTAATCCTACGTGCAACTCGCTCGACGTGCGTAGCACGGTTAAGAGCCCGCGGGTTTTCCAACTCACTAACCGTTTTTGGAGGCCTCTTATAAATAGGCGAGTCGTATTTATCTCCAGAAAATTCTTGAGTACCATCTGCATATGTTCTAGTCACTCGTACACGGTATGGATAAGCGTCTTTGCTTTCAGGCGTATAGTTCCCGGTCACATCTACACTAGTCACCTTACCAGGAAACCAGTATGCTCCTCCTCTAAAAACAAGCCTCCTGGCTGCAGGCGATAATCGTACTTCATTCGATCCAACAGATAATCTTTTATCAACCTCAGCTCTTAGCTTCATATACCCTCCAGGTCTATTAGTAATAAGCACTATATTTCTTATTTGACAAGATTGCAAGTATCCAACTGATCCGTCGTTCAGCTGCTAAAAATCACCCTGGACATCTTCTTCGGACCATAGCTGTCACAAACTTACTCGGCGATCTACCAACCAGTAGGGAGGCGCTCTTTAAAGGTCAACTGCCTTACGGAGTTGACCAAAGGTAACAATGCTAGCCTGACGGAATGAAACTGCTCATATCAAAAACCTTGGTAAGGGGTATGATTAAGCTATGTCTATTCGAAGTAGTATTGATGCGCTCCTCCGCAAACTGGAAAAAGAGTACGTTACCCACAACCGCATTGAGGTTTCGCGTTCAGCCATTCTCCATAACCTCAATCTATTTGAAACGATGAATGGCCAATCAGCTATTCCAGTCCTAAAAGGAAATGCCTATGGCCACGATATTACACTGGTGGCTAAAGCCCTTAAGGGTTACAAGCTACCCTACATTGCCGTTGATGGCTACTTTGAAGCTTTGCGTATCCGCGAAGTCAGTAATCAACCCGTACTGGTAATGGGTGCTATCTTGCCCGAAAATTATAAACACATGAAGTATGATAATTTTGCCTTTGTGGTTCATGATGAAGCAAGCATCAAAGCCCTCGGCAAAACCGGCAAGCGCATTAAGGTGCACCTGGAAGCAAACACCGGCATGAACCGCTACGGCGTAAAGCCCGATGAGATGCTAGCCCTTACCAAGCTTATACTTGCACATAAGAATCTGACACTGGAAGGCATTATGAGTCATCTTGCGGATAGCGACGGCAAAGATCCAGTTACTGTCGACACGGCCGTTGCGCAGTTCGACGCCTGTGTGGAAACCGTGCGAAAAGCTGGCGCCAAACCCACCCTATTCCATATTGCCCAAACTGCCGGCAGCCTCAAATCTCAATCAAAATACGCCAACGCCTTCCGCCTGGGCATTGGACTTTACGGCATTAATCCATTCCCCCAAAACCACCCACTTCGTATACAGCTACGTGGTCTAAAACCAGCGCTAAGGCTTGTTAGCACCATCACCAAGATTATTGAGCTAAAAAAGGGCGACAAAGTCAGCTACAACTACACGTTTACCGCGTCCAAAGCCATGAAGATTGGCGTGCTCCCGCTTGGATACTATGAAGGTGTTAACCGGGCATTAAGCAATGCTGGCGTCGTCAAGCTTGGCAAGCGTTTTACCCCAATTGTCGGCCGTGTTTGCATGAACCACACCATGATTAATCTAGACGGAACGACAGCGAACGTTGGAGATGAGGCCATCGTATATAGCAACAATCCATCAGACAAAAACGCTATAGACAACATCGCCCACGAACACAACCTCTTCAACTATAGCCTGCTTACCTCTTTAAGCCCTGACGTACGGCATGTTTTGGTAGGCTAGCCGTCCAGCTCTTGCACGCAGCCGGCGCAAAGTCACTTGGGGCTAACCAGGGCAAACGTTAACTCGAAGTCGAGGTAGGCCGTGGCGTACTAGGAGCCGATGATGGAGTCGCTGGCTCACTCGTTTTCGTTTCAGATGGAGGCGTACTTGGCGAAGGAGCGCTTTCACTCGTTCTTGAAGTCGGAGGCGTTGAAGGTAGCGGCACTGATGTGGCTTCCGACGTACTGGGACTTGGCAACTTTGATGGCAGCAAAGACGACATGCTAGGAAGTGCACTCGGTGATGATACAGTACGTGTAGGCGTATGGCTTACCGCCACATTAGGGTTGCTTCGCGATGGGGCATGGGTGCTTGCCGATGGATGTGTTGCTATCGGCCGACTCGAAGTAGGCATCGGAATATTTGGCTTATTTGGCACCATAGGAATATTTGGCATTTGCGCTTCAGCCGGCGAGCCTTGGCCCACATTACTTTCCGGCCAGGTGACGGTAACCATTGTGGCCCCTGCAAGAGCAAATAGTCCTGCTGCGGCAACTACACCCCCTATTTTATTCTTTCTGTGACGACCGGTTTCAGTTTGGAAACTGTCGTTAGCACCAAGTACAGCAGGCATCGTGCTTGTTGGTCGATCATCACGTAGTTTGGCGTTCCTCCAAACTCTATAATCCTGAATCTGCTTAACGTTGTTGTCCGCTAATTCTCTCAGCCACTTAAACCTCCGAATTCCCGCTTCCCTTTGTCCCCGTATAGCCTCAAAGGGCGTAACTTGAGGTGGATCAAAATTGATATGACGGGTATCTACATAAGGATTATCATGGATTGTTGTTTCTATTGAATGTCCTGATTCAGTAGACTCTGATCCACGTGAACCATTAGCACCCTTGGGTTTAAACAGCTCATCATAGCTACCAAACACAATAGGTCGAGTAGACTCAAACACCATTTGATTGTCCCCAGGATAAGGATACTGTTCCTGAGTGGCGCTCATCTCTATTGGGGCTGAGTATTCGGAATCGTAAGGCATTTCTCTTCGTACCATCCATTTATAATACTATATTTCTGACAAAAGTCAATACTCCTTTAATTCGAATTACGTGCTTACCCCCGTTATAAAAACAGTTAGAGTTAGCTATAAAGAGACTCCGTCTGTTAAGATAGCCCCGTTCGGTTTACCTTTTCAGGTTAACAGATGCGCTCATCCGTAGTTCAGATTAAGAGGCATTGACATGCCCTCATAGTAAGCTATAGTGTTTTGGTTCAAAGCCATAAGGGCTGCGACGCACGGAAGGATTGGATAGATGAGCTCCACGCTCGCCCAAGAGACCAAGATCTCGAAATCCACCACTGAAATCGACCCGGACTTCCTTGCAGACATCGCCGATGCCGCCGAGCTGATTCTCGACATCTATGGCGACAACGAGGACGACCGGACGACCGGCATCGACAACGCCTTCGCCGACAGCGATGTGATCAAGCCCAAGCCCGAGCCCAAGCCCGAGGAAGACGACGCCGGAGACGCGGATGACGAGGAAGAGGGGAATGACGACGCAGGCTGACCGACCGCGGGTCTAAAGCCGAGCAGTGCCGCCCGACCCTGGATTGGGTGGAGTCGGGCGGCATGTTCAGGATACTCTAGGAGGAGAATTACGGTGACAACATCTGTCCACACACTCATTCTGCCTTCCAATCCTTCCAAACCTCTTAGTTTACCAATAAACTACACACTCCTCATACGGGGGTCTGATACAGCGGAGACGCATAGCCAGCCTACAGCTACCCACTATTTTGTCGATAATCCTTTGAGGGGGCTCCAGCACTTCGCTGCTAAATACTGCCAAAAACAATAAAGCCTAAGGTTTGTCAGCAACTGTTATAAAGAATGTGTTACTTACCTGGCCACCGCACACGATTCTACTTAAACTCCAACTGTACCGGTTTTGACGTCTCCCGCGCGGGAGTAGCGGGCGGCAATAACACCAGTCTTACCAACGTGGCTTTCGGTGAGAGTAAACGTTCTGGGAGCCGCACCGTCGGCAAAGAGTTTTTTGCCCTGGCCAAGTATGAGGGGATAGGTCATCAGGCAGATTTCGTCCACCAAGTTGTTCGCGAGCAGCAGCTGCACTAATTTACTACTACCCCACACATGAAGATCAGGACCACCTGATTGTTTCAGCTTCTTGATATCTTCCACACTCCGTAAGAACATAGTGTTTTGCCAATCTGTTTCGGTCTGTGTCCTGGATAGCACATACTTCATATTGTCATTAATATACGGCCAGAAGTCGCCATGTTTTGGCCAATACCCGGACCAGATCTCAAATGTGTAGCCACCCAGCAAAAACTCCACGTCGGCTTGCAACGCTGGCCCTGTCAGCTTTTCGGCCGCTTCATCACCCATAAAAGGCGCCTGCCAGCCACCAAACGCAAACTTTGCCGATGGGTCTTCCTCCGGTCCGCCCGGTGCCTGCATAACCCCGTCTATAGTTATAAATTCCAGTACAGTTATTTTTCTCATATTAGTATCGTAACAAAGAATCCCTGACTGGCGTAGTAGCGCTACCGTAACACTTCGTACTGCAGATGCAGGTATGAATCATGGAGCGTAGTGGCGCTAACCAGCTTTAGCGGCGTAAGCAATCTTAGGTCGTTATCGCTTTCAATCGACGCCCCTCCTAGCAGCGCTGCGGTATCGCGGCCGCCCACCATAACAGGCGCAACAACGAGTGAGATGTAGTTTATAAGGTCCAGACGCATAAGCTCTGTGTTCATATCACCGCCCGACTGAATCGTAACCTTTTCTGCGCCAAACGACTTAAGCTTAGCAAAGAGATCTCTAAAATCGATCTTGTCTCTATAGCTAATGACCGACAGATTAGCATCCTTTATTGTGTTGGCCGGGTGATCCGGGTTAGTGGTAACAATATACAGCTTTGAAACAAACTTCAGTAAGTTGGCAACTCCCCGTCCCGTTAGGTGTGGTTTGTTATCGACAATAACAAAAATAACGTCAATCTTCTTGATGTTCTCCTTTTCATTATTCCAGCCAACTTTAGCCATAACGCGACCAGTATTGAATGAATAGTGGTCAGTTTGTTTTTCTAGATCATAGTATTGTTGTAGTCCCTCGGACACACCCCTAATGTTTGGGAGGTCTTTATCAAAATCGCGCTCATCCGTAGAGCCAGTTGATATCTTTCCGTCAGCTGAAGTAAGCATAAAGAGAGTGGCTACAGGTAAATCATTCATAGGCCAATCATACTAAATTAAAAAATTAGCTCCAAACAGTGTTGATTAAAATCTGTCTCACCGTACAAAACAGACCAGCTGGGCAAATAGCTTTGACTGAGATCCGATAGGTACCTCGTATGTCTTGCGCAGCGCTATGTAACTTCCTCCCAAGAAGTGATCTCATTATCTGTTAGCATAACTACTATTAGGCTATCACTATTGTAGGCGCCTGTACTTGCTTTTTGAATATTCGCCCAAAAACTCTGGCAAGCCCGCTTTAGTATAGTGAATCTCAGCTCCATACTTTTTTAAAGCGTCACGTAGACGGACTGCCGCATCGACAGCCGACTTCAACTCCTGTAAGGACTTGCTTGGTTTATATTCCATCCCGCTATACGCTAACTCGTAGCCGATCACCTCTATATTTGCCCCTGTTTGCAGAAGTATGTCTCGTACGGCATCGAAATACTGAGCATATTGGTAGGTTGCGGCCGTAGAGAAAAGAATGTCTTTGCCTAGGCCAATACTCTCTTCCTCGGTTTGCAAGAGAAATTTATATGTATCTGACGTATTCGCGCGCTGCCTGCCATCAAGCGGTGGCGCACTGAGGACGAGTATCGGGGTGCCGTCATTTTTTTGAAAGTGTGAGATTCGCCAGTTAGGTTGGACCAGTTCATACTCCTTGCCGTCCACCAGTTCCGTACCAAGCAGCGCCTTAATAGCTCCTATGCCTAGGTCGTATTCAGTCCGAGCATTTAGTGTATAAGCTGCTGCCTGGGCTTGCTCTGGCGGTAGCACTTCTCGTTCGCAAGCCAGGAACACAAGCTTGTCGTATGTCACATCTTGCTCAAGTGCGTACTTTAAGCGGTAATACGGTGACTTGTTTGCCCCACCTAATATGGCAAGAATAGCGTAATGTTTTAGGGTCGCAGTCGAGCTACTCGCCATCTCAGCCTGTTTTGCTCCATCTAAAATGATCTTACCGAGCTCTGCGCCCTCTTGATCCATTGGCTCATTAGCGACTACTTCATACCGTTCGCGGCCCCTGCGAAAGTCCCAATCCTTAGCGGCAATGCTGGATAATCGGTTAAGCCGCTCGTTTGGATTCTGTATCTGTGCATATTCCGGGTCAAATTGAGCGACGATACGCTCTACGCCAGGGTTATTCACAAAACGAACTATATAGTAGGCCGCGTGATTGCAGGCCCGCTTTATCCAGTCTGGGTCTTTGCGTCTTGTAGATTGCACTTATCCCAATTTTAGCAGCATGAGTTCAAAGCTGCCATTGCAGCCTTGACGAAAACAAAAAGAGCGCCAAAGCGCCTTTAATTTCCCGTTTGGTGCGCGTACTGGATAGTAGGTAGAACCAGATTTATGTTAGCTTGATGATCATGTACGAAAAGCTAGACGGATTTGGTTCTACCTATTGTGACGGTCAGGTTTTGGCAATCCAATCGTATGTCTCTTCAAAGAGTTCGAGCATAACATCGTCGGAATCATCGAAGCCATGATGCGCGTTAGCGACTACCACATGACTTTTCGGTTCTCGTGCTTTCTCGACATAACGCTTGCCCAAGTCTGTCAGCGCACCATCGCCAGCAGAGATAATTTTGAGAGGATAATTCTTGATAGCCCAGCTCGATGTATCACCCAATCGCTGATCACTTTCTCGAGATGCAACAGGATACACCCAACCACTGCCCGCCGTTCCAATTACGTAGTTGCCTACTACGACTTCCGGATACTTATCTGCAAACAAAGCGTCTCTGCCCTCAGCCCACCATAGGCCATGAGATGGATCCCACAGTACGGCCGCATCAAGTTCAACTTTCGATTTAAGGATCGTGAGCCCACCGTAACTATGGCCAATGGCAAAAACTTTCGACACATCTTGTTCACGCAAGTTCTGCACTACAGCCTCAAAATCGTCCGTATGGGTTTGTAGGTCAGAATCCATTAGGTTACGCGTTTTTGGATCGAAGCCGTACATAAATAAACGAAGCGTGGAGACACCCCGTTCGTACAAATACCGCGCGCCTAAATATTGCAGTAATTCATCGCCATTTCCCGGACGGCCGTGCATCATTATCGCCACAAGCCCGGCCAGTTCACCACGTAAAACACCCTTGATTCGCAGGTCCTTGGTGTCAGGCAGATCAAAGAATAAGACTCTCTCTTCTTTAGCATGGTATCGTATCTCTCTCATAAGGTTATAGAGTCTAACTACCAAATTCGGACGCGCTCCTCAACAGGTCTGTAGAGTGCATTTGTAGCTTTCAGATCCCAGGCCTCATACCAGGCGTCGACGTTGGTAATGACACCATTGACGCGTAGATGTGCTGGCGAATGAGGATCGCTAACCAGAAACTGTAATGCAAGCTCCGGCCTAATGTTCGTTCGCCAGATACGAGCCTGAGACAAAAAGAATCTCTGTTCGGGCGTAAAGCCATCAACCTTCATGGTTTTCCCCGATTCGGCAAGCATTTTCTGCATTGCGTCGTATGCAATCAACACTCCTCCGAGGTCAGCGATGTTTTCACCAAGCGTCAGCTTACCCTTTACGTGTTTACCGTCAATTTCGTATTGATCATACTGCCGTATGAGAGCTTTAGCACGTTTTTCGAATGCTTTGCGATCAGCACTCGTCCACCAGGATCTAAGGTTGCCAACCTTATCATATTTTGAGCCCTCATCATCAAAACCGTGGATAATCTCATGACCAATTACCATACCAATTGCGCCGTAGTTAGCAGCGAAGTCACCGGCCGGATCAAACATAGGAGGCTGCAAAATCGCGGCCGGAAACGTAATGCCATTCGTGCTCGACCAATAATATGCGTTCACGGTCGCCGGTGACATTAGCCACTCTTCGCGGTTAACTGACTCCGCTATCCGCGCCAGATCATAGTGCCATTCGAACTTCCTAATAGCTAGGATGTTTACGACATAATCATCTTGCAACTCTAGTGAGTCATACGACCGCCATGTATCGGGATAGCCAAGAAGTGGCATAAATGTATCAAGTTTTTCGAGTGCTTTGTGCTTCGTTTTTTCGGATGTCCATTCTAGCTTATTAATACGCTCGCGTAAGGCATCCTGAATGTGATTAACTAAGTCGGTAATAGCAATCTTAGCCGTCTCGTCAAAATGCGCCTCTACATATAATTGTCCAACAGGTTCAGGGAGTAAGGATGAAACAGTGCGAATAACCCTCCTGTATCGATCCTCTTGATGCTCGGCACCGGTCAGGACAGTACCAAAGAATGCGAAATGAATATCATCGTATTCTTTTGCAAGAAACGGCATATAAGGGACGACTGTGTGAGCGACGAGATAGTCACGCCACGCTTCAAGGCTATGCATATCAAACGCGCTGATGACCCCTTCTAGGAACTTCGGCTGCTGAATGATAAGCCCATTGACGTTATTAAGCCCAACAGTATCTCGATACACACTCCAGTCAAAACCAACAAAGCGCTCAGCCAATTCCTCGAACGTGAACGGATTGTATTTAGCTTCTACGTCACGATTTTCGATCGAAGTGTTTGATACGGCTGCTAGACTCTTCTCGATCTCATAAACATTATTAACCTGATCAGTAATATCGTCCTTGCCTAGCAGCTTAAAGAGTTTACCTAAGAATTCTTTGTATGCAATTTGTATCTTTTCAAAGCGCTCATCTTTCTCAAAATAATAATCACGGTTCGGGAGCAAAAGACCGCGTTGGCTAATAGCCATGACATACCGTTGGCTGTCTTGTCCATCGACGTCTATTCCGACGTGCCACAGTAAGGCCCGCCCTTCGCTATGACGTTTGGATATAAGCATTTTAACGTCCTTTATCTCATGCACATCTTCGACCTCACGTAGTAGCGATAACGCACAATCGAGGCTCGCTTCTTTAGTTGGCACATCCATACCAGAGGCATAAAGCTTTCTAGCAAGCGTGCCGCTCTTGGACTCATTGCCTTTAATCGATTCCTCGAGCAATTCGCGGAGCTGCGTGGTGACCGTCTCGTTCAGTTCGGTAAGCACTGAATAGCGTGCCTTATCTGCGGGGACGGGGTGGGCATCACACCACTTCTTATTAACGTAGTTGTAGAAGTCATCACCGGGATCTATCGAACGGGTAATTTCATCCTGTAGTTGCATCCTTTTAGGATACACAGACGCCGCGTCTAATCAAAGGCGTACTAATGCTTCTCCAAGTACACCTCCTAGCGTTAGAAGTACTCGAGACTTTTCTATGATCAAATAAACAAGTACATCTTTAGGGTAGGCCTCTGCGGGCTATCGCCCGCAGTTTTTGCTTTAGTAGAACAAAAGCCCCGAGACGGGGCTTCGAAACAAAATTGGTGCGGGTCAGGGGACTCTAACCCCTGGCCTCGTCCTTGGCAAGGACGCGCTCTAAACAACTGAGCTAGACCCGCATAAATTTACCTGCCGTAGTATACACTAGTCTCCCCTGTTGTGCCAAGAGGTGACCCAAAAAAATTCCTGCTACAATAGGACGGTGCAAATAGCAATCCAGGGAGCGCTCGGATCGTTCCATCATGAAGCGGCTCTTAGGCTAGACCCTAGCGCCGCTATCGTTCCCAAGCAAACTTTTGCCGATGTTTTTGAAGCTGTCATACACCAAGAAGTGGCCCATGGACTATGTGCGATTACAAATACCATGTACGGTCCAATTCACGAGACACAAAGTCTACTAAAACAGTCCAGCGTTTTAATCATCAATACCGTGCAGCTGCAGATCGCCCAACAACTGATTGGCTCTAATCGTGTCAGCCTTCAGGAACTTGCCAACAGCACCGATGTGCGTGTACTTTCGCAAGCACCAGCCCTTGCACAAGTTAGGCTTTGGCTTGGCACTCACTTACCGCACGCAGTCATAGAAGAGACACATGATACCGCTGCTAGCGTGCAGACCGTAGTAAGCCTTGCTCAGCCACATACGCTCGCCGTTGCAGGCCGATTTGCCGCTAGCACATATAGTGGCACAATTGTTGCCGAAGACATTCAGGACCGATCAAACAATTATACGAGCTTTGTTCTTTTTACCAAGAAAAGCTAGCTTACGCCTTTTAGAAACTTTTATGAATAACAGCACTGCCAAAACGACAGTGCTGTTATTTGAGCAGGAAGTACTACTTCCAACCGAAGGCCTGGCTCAAAATCCAGAGCGTCCCCGCAATGGAAAGAAAGAACAGGCCAAGACCAACGGGGCTACCCCAACTGAACCACGAGCCCCAAGCGCGCCAGTTCTTCATACTGTTCTCGTAGCTCCAGCTCTTTTGGTCTTGGGTACTTTTGCCTTGATGCTGCATAGTGTCCCTTTATTATTTGGTGAAAGCCTGTCACCACGCTGGCTCGACGATATCCTGCGTATATGCAGACACACTCATTCCTTAGTGGCACTGGTGTCCGTCCATGTCGTTCGCCGAATGAGCAGCGCATGGTTGTAGCAGGACGACCACATTACTCATATTGAAACATATGGTTACCTATCTAGCAACTGCTGAGCACTACCGAAGAAAGGAATCCGGCAAGTCAGGTTTCTCAAACTGAGACTAAAGATAGCAGCAGCCATACAAAGCAAAACGTCCCAGAAGACAAATTCTGGAACGTTTTGTAGTCCGTAATCAACTGGTGGCTCCTCCCAGACTCGAACTGGGGACACAAGGCTCTTCAGGCCTCTGCTCTACCAACTGAGCTAAAGAGCCACGCTACTAAGACAAGGGTTATTTTACGGTAAAACACCTCTGGAAACAAGAGGTTAGCCGGCGCGCAGCTTTTAGTGGACTGCGGTACCGAACAAATGGCCTACCAGGTACGTAGCCGCCATCGCCGCTGCGCCACCGAGTACTACGCGCAAGATAGCCCGCTTTCGCGAGGCATTCCCTACAGTGGCGCTCACATAGCCGGTTATAGTCAGTGCTATCAACACAGCTACAAACGTTACCGCTATGCGTGTCTGTTTTGACGCGGCCAGCACCGCAATTAGCGGCACAAGTGCACCAGCCGTAAATGCCACCATCGAGGCAAGCGCCGCCTGCAAGGGGTTGTTTAGGTCTTCTTCGTCAAGTTGTAATTCTGCTTCCAGATGTGCTTTTAGGGCATCTTTAGCGGTTAGCTCGCGTGCTACCTGCATAGCTGTTTTGCGGCTGACGCCCTTTTCTGCGTATACCGCGGCTAGGCCTTCCAGCTCGTGCTCTGGATGTTCATGCAGCCGCCGTTTCTCCCGCCGGATATAAGACCGCTCTGTGTCACGTTGGCTACTAACCGACACATATTCACCGACAGCCATACTAAACGCACCCGCAACCAGACCAGCAAGCCCGGCGATAAAGATTGTGTGTCGGGCACTGGTTGCACCTGCCACACCCAAAATAATACTGGAAACGGATACAATACCATCGTTAGCACCCAGTACTGCGGCACGCAACCAATTCAGCGTACTGGTACTTGCTCGTTCAAGTTCTTTTGCTTCTGCCATAATGTGTTTAGTATAGCAAATATGAGAAGTAGCTAGATGACCCTAACGCTCTTTAGCCATAAAATCTTTTATGGACTTTACGGTGTCCATAAACTGCGCCGGGAATACAATGGTACTGTTCTTTTCGACTGCAATGTCCGATAGTACCTGCAAGTTACGCAGCTGCAACGCAATTGGGTGCGCCGCAATGATATCGGCTGCCTCGCCGAGCTTAGCTGCACTCAGCTGCTCACCTTCGGCGGCAATAATCTTAGCTCGCTTTTCACGCTCGGCCTCGGCCTGCTTAGCCATGGCACGCTGCATGCTATCAGGCAACTGAATGTCTTTTAGATTCACACTCGAAACATACACACCCCACTTGGCGGTGGCTTCGTCTAAAATATCTTTCACCGCATCATTAATCTTGGCAGTCTGGCCAAGTACGTCATCCAGACTACTCTGCCCCACGATATTACGCAGCGTAGTTTGTGCCACCTGATAAATCGCAGCCACCACATTTTGAATTTCTACTACTGCCTTTGTTGGGTCAGTAATCTGGTAGTACGCTACGGCCGCAACATCAATTGATACGTTGTCTTTGGTGATAATCTTTTGGCTGTCAATTGGCAATGTGACAATCTGCAAGCTCACTTTGCGCATCTGGTCGATAAGCGGAATGATAAGTCGCAGGCCCGGCTCTTTAACACCGCTGCGAACCCGGCCCAGCCGGAATACTACACCCCGTTCATACTGGTTGATAACCCTGACACCATTGGCAACAATGATAAGAACAATAACAATTAGTGCAATTAATCCGCCCATACGGCCTCCTTCATTACTAAGGCTATTGTACGGCGCTTAAGCCTAGCAGTGCAATCTTAATGTTTGTTGGTTGCCATACGCCGTTTGCCAAGCATCGGCAAAATATACAGCGCCAAGATGAGTGCAAATAATACTGCAAACCCGCACATAATACTCGGGATACCTCGCCGGGTTTCTGGCTTGACGCTGTTGGCCAGTGCCGTTGGCACCAAGAATATTACGTAGCCGAGCACTAAAGCCTGTACGCCAAACATATGGGACTTCGCCTTGGCGCCTTTCTTTTTGAGCATACTAGACCAGCGAATTCCTAACGCAATTGCTGTTAGTATCCAGCCATAGTAATACACGCCGTATGTTATGGCAGGCCGGGTACCAATCTGAAATATTACATAGTTGCCCGTACAGGCGTAGCCGCGAAAGACATGGGGCACAATAGTAAAGTAAGCAATGAATGCCGCCATCGTCATATAGGCAAGCAGTACCAATTTGCGTTTTGGTTTACCAGCCAAAACATGAAGCATATGCAGTCCCAGCGGCGGTAATAATGTAATAGCCACATACCCTGCCCGCGACCATTCACTAGCCCGCACACCCCAGCCACCACAAACGTGATATTCACATAGCTGAAAGGCAGCCAACCCCAGGAGCATCACTACAGAAAGCCGCCCCAAGGTATTCATTTTGTACCGCATCACAGTGTATGCCGCCAAGATGGTTTCAATAGCAAATGTGGCCAGCATCACCGGCGGCGAAAAGCAGTTAAATGTGGTGGTTTTTTGAGACATAAGCTTTTTTGCCTTACCACAAGCATTTTACAAGCGAACTGGCAGCAAATACAAATCATTCCTAAAGAAAAAGAGCCCGTCTAAATAACAAGCTCTTTTTCTTGGTGGGTGATGAGGGGCTCGAACCCCCGACCTCGGCAATGTGAATGCCGCGCTCTAGCCA
>Ga0105245_10000568_pt1 | contig 33618 bp, 34 predicted proteins | sample KBSM54metaG_FD_81523 | JGI IMG/M metagenome (GOLD analysis project Ga0105245, IMG submission 81523) | Miscanthus rhizosphere microbial communities from Kellogg Biological Station, Michigan, USA - KBS M5-4 metaG | ecosystem: Host-associated > Plants > Roots > Rhizosphere > Soil | place...
GAGACCGCCTTCGCCTTCATCCCGGCGTCCTGGAAGGCCTTGGCGACGTTGTGAGCGTGCCTCACGCCGGCCGAGTACACGACCCCGGGCAGGTCCTTGAAGCGCGTCTTGTAGAGATCGGCCACCGCCAGGTTGAAGGGCGTCTGGTCGAGCAGGGCGGCCAGCTCTTCCTGGTCGAAGTCCTGGTCCACCTCGCCGCGGCGTAGCGGGACGTTCGCGATCGAGCGCACGCCCACGCCGGGTGGTATGCGAACCGCGCGGAGCGGCGCGATCACGCCTCGCCGTGCGGCCTGCGCGAGGTCGAAGCGCGACGTCTGCGTCGGGAACAGGTCGGTCACGTGCCGCGCGATCAGCGCGCCGGTCGCCGTCATGCCGACGAAGACCGGTCCGATCCATTGCCGGATCGAGGCGCTCGTCTTCTCGCCGAGGGCGGTATGCGCCTCGTCGCAGATGACGATCGTGTACGCGTCCGAGACCTTGCCCGCGTTGCGGACGAACCACTGATAGGTCTCGACGGTCACGGGGCCGCCCGCCGGGGGCTCGCCGCCGCCGTTCTTCAGGAGCGGCCCCGAGATGCGCTTCCTGTAGCCGCGGTCGCGCAGCTCGCCGAGGAACTGGTCCACGAGGTTGCGCCGGTGGGTGAGGATCAGGATGCCGCCCGTCCGCGAGGCCTCGACGAAGCCGAGCGCGGCGACCGTCTTCCCCGCGCCTGTCGCGTGCTCGAACCAGAAGCGCCGCGCGGCGCCCGGGTCCTCCTCCACGGAATCCGACGCGGCCTCCTCCTCGGCCTCCTCGGCCGGATCCCAGTCGAGCGGCTCCTCGTCATCCAGCTCGTCGCCCTCGATTTCCACCTCGCCCGAGTGGAGCTCCTCCAGTGAGGCGCCGCCCTTGCCGTTGCGGCCGATCAGGAGCTCCGACTCGAGTGCGATCAGCGTGCCGGACAGGGCATCGACCTGATGCGCCGAGAGCGTCGTGCCGTCGGCCAGGTGCGGCTCCTCCTCGGCGAGCAGGCGCTCCAAGCCGAGCATCAGCGAGAACTCCCGCCGCCACTCGACCGACGGCTCGCTCCGGCCGGCGTCGATCTCCTTCAGCGCGGCGTCGATGGCCGCGCGGCGCGGGCTGTTGTCCGCGAGCGCGGTTGCGGCGTCCTCGCCATCGAGAACGAATGATTCGCGCGCAAATTCCTCGGCGCGCTTCAGTTCATCGCCGGAAACCGGCGAGGCATCGGCCACGGAGCTTCTCTCAGCCACGATTAGGGCGTTCTTCGTCAAAAGGGTGGGACGCGCCGAGCTGCTCGTCAGGAGACAGCGGGGTACGCCCGTGGTTCGCCGCCGTTCTCTTGAGTCCCGCGAGCAACGACGGTCCAGGTCCTTGGGAGGACGCTTGGCGTACACCTATTGAAGCACACGCCGAATCGGAATGGGGCATCCACGGCTCTGCCATCCTTGGGCTCGTGCGTCGGCTGACTGCCGTATTCCTGGCTCTGACCGTCTTCGCGGGGTGCAACTCCAGCGACGCGCCGCCGTCGGCGAGCTTCGTGCCGGGCGGCAAGGACCGGTTCGAGAAGACCATCGCGAGAGCCCATAGGCCGGTCGTCGTGAACAAGTGGGCGAGCTGGTGCGGGCCGTGCCGGCTCGAGTTCCCCTTCTTCCGGGACCAGGCGAAGAAGCGCAAGGGCCAGGTGGTCTTCATCGGCGTGAACTCGACCGACAACCGCGGCGACGCCGAGAAGTTCCTCAAGGAGGAGCCGGTGCCGTACAAGCACTTCGAGGACCCGAAGCTCGAGATCGCGGCCGTCTTCAACGCCGTGCAGGCGTTCCCGAGCACAGCCTTTTACGACTCCAGGGGAAAGCTGGCGTTCGTGCATCAGGGCGGGTACCCGAACGAGGACGACCTGGCGAAGGACATCGACCGCTACGCCCGCTGACCGTGGAGGTCCGCGAGGCACTCAGCGAGGAGGAGGTGGTCGAGGCGCTCGCGCTCCGCTCACGCGTCTTCTGCGGAGAGCAGGGCGTGTCGTTCGAGGCAGACCAGGACGGCCGCGACCCCGAGGCGACCCACATCGTGGCGGTCGACGGCGGCGCCGTGATCGGCACGTGCCGGCTCCTCTTCCGCGGACCGGTCGCGCGGCTAGGCCGGCTCGCCGTCGTCGCCGAGCGCCGCGGCGACGGCATAGCCGCCGCGATCCTGCGCGAGGCGGATCGCGTGGCCGCCGGCGCCGGGGCGGACTCGATCGCCCTGCACGCGCAGACCTACGCGCTGCCGCTCTACGAGAGCGCCGGATATCACGAGTACGGTCCCACCTTCGTGGAGGAGGGAATCGAGCACGTGGCCATGGAGAAGCGCCTTGCCTGAGCTCCGAATCGACCCGCTGACGGGTCTGCGCGTGATCGTCGCCGGCGAGCGCGGATCGCGGCCCGGCGCCTTCCTCGACTTCGCGCGACGCGAGCCGATAGACCCTGAGAGCGACCCGTTCGCGGCGGGGCACGAGGACCGCACGCCGCCGGAGGTGTACGCGCTCCGCGACAACGGCTCGTGGCGCGTCAGGGTCGTGCCGAACCTCTATCCGGCGCTGTCCGAGAACGACGCCGGTGACCCCGGCTCCGACCCGCTCGCCACGGGACGTGGCGAGCCCGACCTGTTCGCCAGCCGGCCCGCGCACGGCTCGCACGAGGTGGTCGTGAACGCGCCGGACCCGGTGAGCTCGCTGGCGGAGCTCCCCCCGGGGCAGGTGGAGACCGCGATGTCGGTCTGGCGCGAGCGGATGCGCGCTCACGCTGACGCCGCCTATGTCCACGTGATCGTGAACGAGGGAAAGGAGGCCGGCGCCTCCCTGCCGCACACGCACGCGCAGCTCTACGCGCTGCCGTTCGTCCCGGCGGCCGTCGCGCGCGAGCGCGAGCGCTTCACCGCGTACTCCGACCGCACGCAGGGGCGAAACCTGCTCGAGGACCTGGTCCAGGAGGAGGTGCGGCGGCGCGAGCGCATCGTCGCCATCGACGACGAGGCGGTGGCGATCGCTCCGTTTGCGGCGCGCGTGCCGTTCCACCTGATGCTCGCGCCGCGGCGCCCGGCGGCCCGGTTCGCGGACGACGGCCCACTGGGCGCCCGCCTGCTGCACCAGGTGCTGAACCGGCTGGGCGCGGCGCTGGGGACGTTGCCGCCGCTCAACATGTGGGTGCGCACGGCGCCACGCGATGCCGCGCAGTTCTGCTGGCGCATCGAGATCATGCCGCGCCTCGCGCAGCTCGCCGGGCTGGAGATCGGCACGGGAGTCCACCTCAACGTCCTGACCCCCGAGGATGCGGCGAAGCGCCTGCGCGACGCCGAGCTGTAGCTCGCTCCGCTAGCTTCCCCGCCGCCGATGCCGCCCGCCCCGAGACAGGTCCCGATCTTCGCTGCCGAGCCGCCGCAGGAGCCGCTGCCCTACGGCCGCTGGGGCGAGGCGCTCGCCGAGCAGTTCACGCGCGCGGCGGAAGCCGCCATCGGCGAGATCACCTGGTTCCCGGACCGCACCTGGGCCGGCCGCACGTATGTGCCCGCCACGGCGCCGGCCGAGGACGGCGGCGAGGTGTTCGGATATGTCTCGTACACGCGCGAGCACGAGGGCGCCCAGGCGACCGAATTCACCGCCGCGGCCGACTTCACGGACGAGACCGCGGCGGAGAACCCGGACTGGACGCTCGACCTCTCGGACCACGAGATCGGGCACTGGCGCGGGCCGGAGGGCAGGCGCGGCGTGATCACGCTGGTCTGGGGCATCGCGCTCGTGGCAAACGGCGTGGCGGTCACGGCGGAGCTCGGGCCCACGACCACCGACCAGTGCACGCTGGTCGAGGATCGCTTCACGCTGGTGTCGCTCGACGCCTACACCGGCGACTACGTTGAGGTCCGCCTCTACGGCGCGCGCGGGGCCGAGTTGGCCCGTGAATCGCTCTACGAAGACGAGTAAATTCACCCTGAATGGAGGGAATTCGCGGACAGCGCTGCGTGCTGCTCAAGTTCGGGGAGCTCGCGCTCAAGGGACGCAACCGGCCCCTGTTCGTCAACGCGCTCGAGCGCAACCTCCGGCGGCTCACCGCCGACCTCGGCGGGCTCGAGGTGCGCCACCGCGGCGGGGTCTTCATCGTCAGCAGCCAGGCGCCGCAGGAGGCGCTGGTCGAACGCTGCCTCGGGCTGCCGGGGGTGAGCGTCGTGCAGCCCGCCGTGCGCTGCGACCGCGACGTGGCGGCCGGGGCCGACACCGCCGTCGCGCTGCTGCGGGGCCGTCCCGGCCGCACCTTCGCCATCCGCGCGACCCGTCGCGACAAGCGCTTCCCGCTTCGCTCGATCGAGCTCTCGCGGGTCATCGGCGACGCGGTGCGGGTGCGGCTCGGACTCGACGTGGACCTCTCGAACCCGGATCTCTCGGCCTACGTCGAGGTGGACCATAAGGAGCTGCTCGTCTCGGTTGACCGCTTCCGAGGCGCCGGCGGCCTCCCGGTGGGGTCCAGCGGGCGCGCGCTGGTGCTCCTGTCGGGCGGCCTCGACTCACCGGTGGCCGCCTATCGGATGATGAAGCGCGGGCTACGCTGCGACTTCGTCCACTTCAGCGGCCGGCCGTTCACCGGACCCGAGTCCGTCTACAAGGCGTACGCGCTCGCCGGCCGGCTCGACCGCTTCCAGGGCGACTCGCGGTTGTTCGTCGTGTCCTTTGGCACGGCGCAGCGCCGCCTCGCGACCGCGGGCGCGGGGCGGCTCCAGGTGCTCTCGCAGCGGCGGCTGATGGTGAAGGTGGCCTCTGCGCTCGGCAGGCGCGAGGGAGCCGAGGCGCTCGTCACGGGTGACTCGCTCGGCCAGGTCGCCTCCCAGACGCTGCCCAACCTCGCCGTGGTCGAGGAGGCGGCGCAGCTGCCGCTGCTGCGCCCGCTGATCGACCGCGACAAGCAGGAGATCGTCGAGATCGCGAAGGAGCTCGGGACCTACGAGATCTCGATCCTGCCCGACGAGGACTGCTGCCAGCTGTTCTCGTCGAAGCTGGCGGTCACGCGCGGGCAGCCCGACGACCTGCGCCAGATCGAGCGCACAGCGGACATCGAGGAGCTGGTCGACACGCTGGTCGACGCGGCCGAGCTCCACCACCCGCGGCTGGAGCCGCGGGCTATCGTCTCAGTCTGAGCCCCGATAGCTCAGCCGGATAGAGCGACTCCCTCCTAAGGAGTAGGCCGCAGGTTCGAATCCTGCTCGGGGCGCTGAGACGCCAGGCGGCGCGCTCCCGCTGCGCTAGTGGGATGGAACAACCGCGACCGTCAGGGTGAAGACATCCCCCAGGTCCCCCGTCTGCGTGCAGTTGAAGGTGGTCAGGCCGGCCTTCTTGCCGAAGTTCTTCTCGAAGAAGACCTCGCCCGCAGCAGACCGGAGTTCGAAGCGCGTCGCGACGACGTGCGGGCCGGTCCCCTCCGCGTCGATCAGGTAGGCGTTGGCGGCTCCCACTGCGGGTGCTCCGAAAACCTCGACCTCACCGAGGGGGTCCCCGCAGTCAAACAGGCCGAAGATCCCCAAACCTTGGCCGCCCGGCACGCTGGCCGACGCGGGGACCGCGGTCACGCCAATCAGGGCGACAGCGGTAAGCGTCGCGCTCAGGGACACCGAACCGAGCCAGGCAATCGGAGATGACGTCCGCTTGAGGCGTTTCTTGATAGCTGGGAGCATGCTCCGCTCGCTTTCTTGGCCCAGTCCGCGTAAGGCCGGTGCCGAGCCATGGCTGTGATGGAAGGTGAGGCGACGCTACGCCGGGATCCGCGGCCGGACATCGGGGTCGTCCCTAAGAAGGCATGGGTGCTAGCCCTAGCTCCTCGGGCGCTGAATCCGGGCGGTCCGTGTCAGAAGACGCGAACGGTCACCGCGGTTCGCCGTTCGACAGTCGTCCCGGAGGGGTCGATGAATGAGACCGAGACGGTCCCTGGGAATCGGGTTCGAGGAAGACCGTCCAGCGCGTCCTTCGGAGCCGAGTCAACGAAGGTCTCCCTCATGTTGCCGTCAAGCGAGATCGAGTGCGTGAAGAGGATCCGTTCCTTGTACACCAAGCTCAGCGTGCCGTCGCAATGAAGCGCATCTCCCGGGCAGCCCGCGTCATAGGTGGTCTCGACCGCTCCCTGACGCAGGCGTCTCAGCTGAATCTCGCCGAGGAAGAGCAGGCCGACCGGGCCGCTGCGCGTGACCTGATCGCATGCAAGATCCCGCTCGCCCAGGTAGTTCTCTTCGTTGACAAAGAAGTCGAAACCGTCAAGCAATGCGGTGTCCGGGCCGAACCCGCACGCGATGTCGTCTTGGCTGCCGTCGTCGGCCAGCACGCGGTCGCCGCCGCTGCCGGCGTCTATTAGGTCGGCGTCCGGTCCGCCAATCAACTCGTCGGGGCCCGCGTCGCCGTGAAGCGAGTCTTCGCCCCGGCCGCCCGCGAGGTAATCCGCGCCAGGCCCGCCGCTCAGCTCGTTCGGGCGACGATCACCGGTGAGTCGATCGGAGCCACTGCCGCCCTGAATGGCTTCGATACCGACGAGCCGGTCGCGTTCGCCGTGCTGGCCGTCGTCCCGACGACCGTCGAGATCGGCGGCTACACCGCGCCGGCGCTCGCTGTACCAAGCTTCGTCGCCTGCGTCGGATGCCTCGCGCAGCGTCTTTGGCCGGCCCCCGGCGATTGTGTCGCTGCCGTTTGCTCCCTTGTCCTCGAGGAAGTAGTCGGGGTTGGGGCCGCCGATCATGCGGTCGCGGCCCGCGCCACCCCGAAATCTGCCGGACTCGTGGCCGCCGACCAGCAGATCGTCACCGGGACCCCCGTTGAGCTCTTGTCCAGAGAAGTTGGGTGGCCCCGCGCCATGGCCGTCGCCTCCGATGACGATGTCATCCCCGCTGCCGGCATGGAACTCGCCCCCTACCGGCCGGCGCCTCAAGCGCCCTCTGAACGTCTTGCCGACGACGAATCCCGCGAGCCGGGCGACGTCGTTCCCATCCCCTAACGAGACGACCGCGCGGGCGTAGATCGCGCGCAACTCACAGCGCGCAGTGGTGCCGATGTCCGATATCAGCCGACATCCGCGCAGCGGTTCCACCCCCGCACGATCCCGGATTGTCACCGATCTTCCAGCGAAAACCAGCCGCACGCGATTACGCTCGCCCGGCTTTGCACGAAGGACGAGCCGCTGGTCCAGCTCGATGGCCCCCTCGCCAACACTCACCCGCTTCACCACCACCCCAACCGTCGCGGCGGAGGCCCCTTCGGGGAGTCCGACCAAGCAAGCGAATCCGACGACGATCGGCGCGGCGCGCCAAAGGCGCATGCGGCAATCCTCCACCCGCGCCCAACTGCAGTCAACGCGCCGCTTCGAGCGCTGGCGAAGGGCCTTAGACTAAGGCCGTCTCGCCGATGACAGCCACGGCCCGCATCGTCGGATTGACCGCCGCGCTCTCCGCCCTGGCACTCGTCGGCGCGGGTGCCGCGCAGGCACTCGTGCAGTTCAAGTCGCCCTCCGGCAACATCGGCTGCGTGCTCGCGAAGCGGGACGGCGTTCGCTGCGACATCCGCGCGAAGGAGTGGAGTGCGCCTCCCAAGCCGTCCTGGTGCGACGTCGACTGGGGCGGCGGCGTTCAGGTCGGGCGCCGGAAGCGAGCGAGCTTGGTGTGCGCTGGCGACACCGTTCTGGGGGCTGACCGGACGCTGGCCTACGGCGGCTCGATCCGCCGTGGGCGGTTCGAGTGCTTCAGCCGCAGGACCGGCATGCGCTGCGTCAACCACCGCAGCCGCCACGGCTTCAGGCTCTCGAGGCAGCGCTTGAGGCTGTTCTAGCGGGCGACGCGGAAGCGGGTGGTCCGCGGCGCCGAACGGTTGCCGGCGCTGTCGATTGCCGTGATCCGGGCGCGGTAGCGGCCCGGGCGCAGCGCGCGCCTGCCGATGCGGCCGGTGAACCGGGTCAGGTTGACGCCGGCCCTGCCGCTCCGGGTCAGCTTGGCGACCGTGCGGTAGCGGGCGCGGCGTCCGTGCAGGCGGCGCTGGATCCTGAGGGACACCCTCGCCCGCTCGCTCAGCACGTAGCGGAAGCGGGTGCCGCGGTGCGCGCCGGCGGCACGCGGCGTCGAGGCGCGGCCGATGGCGAACAGCGCGGGCGTCGCCCGGAAGCCGGTGATCAGGGGCGCCTTCGTGTCGGCCCCGGTCGAACCGCCGGGCTTGCCGGCCGCGGGCACCGCGGGCGCCTCGAAGGCGCCGATGTCGCGGCGCGCGATGCCGTCGCCGTTGCCGTCGGTCACCAGCGGGTGGGCGTCGAGGTCGAGGCCGTGAGCCGTGGCGGGATCGCCCGCGTCGACGAGCGGAGAGCCCGCGAGCAGATGGAAGTCGCCGCCCGCGGCGTTCGCAAAGCCGGCGTCTCCGACGTTCGTGATGTTCGTCGCCTCGATCGCAGCCTTTGCCCCGGTGGCCGCACCAGCGCTCGGAGGGGCATAGTCCGAATACGACGCGACGACCTTCGCCTCTCCGGTACCCGGTGCGGACGCCCTGAGCGAGGATGGGAAGCCGCGGACCAAGGAGTTGCTGAGGTGGAGCTCGGCGCTCCACCCTGTGTCCAGCCCCGTCGTCGCGTAGGCACCTGTGCCCGCGTCACCGCCGAGGATGGTCACGTTCTCCGCGTTCACGATCGTCCGGGCGACTCCGGCATAGGACCCCACCCAGATGCCGTAGTTCTCACCGCCGATGATCTGGCTGCTGACGATCGAGCTCACGCCTCCGTATGCCTCGACGCCGGTAAATCCCTTCACGCGTGAGCGCTCGATCGAGCCGTTGTTCACCTTGATGGCCGAGTCGCCGGCCGTCGTCACCGTGGAGCGGCTCACGTGGCCGTTGGCGATGAAGACGCCCGTCGGTACCTCCGTGAGGGTGACGGTCGAATCCTCGAGGGTCGCGCCGTTGTCCAGGTACACCCCGGCGCTGGCTTGGCTGGCCGGCAGCCCTGCCGCCTCGATTACCTCGATCCGCCGGGCCGTGTTGTCGGTGATGAGGCCAAACCCAACGTCCTGGGGGAGACGAACGGTGAGGTCCGAAACGGCGCTTCCGGCGCCGCCCGACATGCTGAGGACCGAGTCGACGCCCGTCTGGCCGGTCAGGACCGACTTGCCGACCCCGGCGCCGATGATCTCGAGGGGGCTCGGGGCGTTGTAGACGTAGCCCGCAACGGTCCCGGCGGTGTAGGTCTCCGCGCCCAGCAGGATGCGGTCGGCGTCGGGCGTGGCGGCCGCCCCGTCGAGCGCATTCTGGAACTTGTCCCTGTGGTTGGCGGGGGCGCAGCTCGTGTTCTGCCCGACGCAGTAGTCGGTGGCGGCGGCGACCGACGGAAGCGCGCAGGCGAACACCGCGGCGCCGATGACGAGGACTCCGAAACGACTCAGGCATGTGCTCATGGGGACAGATTCGTCGTGCCGGAGACCCCGGGACAGGTGGGCAGGCCGCCACGTGCCCGTCGGTTGTCCGCCAGCCGCTCACCTATGCAATGCTTAGGCGTATGGCTCGAGACGAAGGCTTACTGCTGGGCGACGCGGCGCGTGCCATTGGCGTCAGCCAGGACACGCTGCGGCGCTGGGACCGTACCGGCAAGCTCCGGACGAGCAGGGACTCGGCGAATCGGCGCCGCGTGCCGCGGCGCGAGGTGGAGCGGCTGTCCGGACACGCGAGCCGTCATCGCGCCGGCGACGCCTTCTCCGCCCGCAACCGCTTCCCCGGCGTCGTGCGCTCGGTCGAGGTGGACGGCGTGATGGCGCTCGTCGAGATCGAGGCGGGCCCGTTCCTGGTCACGGCCGCGGTCACGCGCGACGCGGTCGAGGAGCTCGGGCTCGCGCCCGGGGTCGTCGCGACGGCGGCAGTCAAGGCGACCTCGGTCATGGTCGAGCGGGGTGCGGCATGAGGGCGCTGGCCTGCCTGCTCGGGGTGCTCGCATGCGCCGCGCTTGCGGCGGGCTGCGGAGATGACGACGACAGCAGCGGCGGCGGGAGCTCGGACAACCCGACCCGCCTGGTCGTCTCGGCGGCGTCCTCTATGACGGAGGCGCTCGAGCAGTGCGCGCCGGAGTTCGGCGACGCGGAGAACGCTGACGTGAAGCTCTCCTTCGCCGGATCCGACGAGCTCGCGGCGCAGATCCGCCAGGGTGCGCCCGTCGACGTCTACGCGGCCGCCAACACAAAGCTGCCGGACCAGCTGAACGCCGACGGCCTGCTCGAGAAGCCCGTCGAGTTCGCGACCAACGAGTTCGTCCTGGCCGTGCCGAAGGGCTCCGAGATCGGCTCCGTCGAAGATCTGACCAAGGAGGGCACAACCGTCGTGATCGGCTCCGAGTCCGTTCCGATCGGCGCCTACACGCGCGAGACGCTCGCGAAGCTGCCGCCCGACCAGGAGAAGGCCATCCTCGCGAACGTGCGCTCCAACGAGCCGGACGTGAAGGGCATCGTCGGCAAGCTGACCCAGGGGGCCGCCGACGCGGGCTTCGTGTACGTCACCGACGTGAACGCGACGAACGGGGAGTTGAAGGCGATCGAGCTGCCGGCCGACCTGGAGCCGCAGGTGACCTACGGCGCCGGTGTGGTCACCAAGTCGAAGGAGCCCGACCTCGCGCAGAAGTTCGTCGACGGCCTTACCGACGGCGACTGCGCGGACGCGCTCAGCGCGGCCGGCTTCGGCCCGGCGCCGTGACCAGAGCCGCCTGGTTCCCCGTCCTCCTCGGACTCTGTCTCGCTGTCGCCCTGACCTTCCTGACGCTGCCTGTGGTGGCGATCTTCGTCGACTCGAGCCCGGGCGAGCTGATCTCGAGCCTCGGCGAGGAGGGCGCCCTCGACGCGCTCTGGCTGAGCCTGAAGTGCACTGCGGCGTCGATCGCGATCATCCTGCTCGTCGGCACGCCCGCGGCGTACCTGCTCGCCACGCGCTCGTTTCGCGGCAGGGCGCTCGTCGTGACGCTTATCGAGCTCCCCCTCGTCCTGCCGCCGGCGGTGGCCGGGATCGCGCTGCTGGCCGCGGTCGGACCCGAGGGGATCCTGGGCGGCGCGATCGAGGCGGCGGGAATACAGCTCTCGTTCGCCACGGCGGGGGTCGTCGTAGCGCTCACGTTCGTCTCGTCCCCCTTCTACGTCCGCCAGGCGATGGCGGCCTTCGCGGCGGTCGACCGCTCGCTCCTCGACGCGTCGAGGACACTCGGAGCGTCGGAGGCGCGCGGCTTCCTGCGCGTGATGATCCCCGTGGCGATCCCGGGACTGGCAGCCGGCACGGCGCTCGCCCTCGGCCGCGCGCTGGGAGAATTCGGCGCCACCCTGATGTTCGCCGGATCGTTTCGAGGGATCACGCAGACCGTGCCGCTCGCCATCTATGACCGCTTCTCGACGGACTTCCAGTCCGCGCTTGCTCTGTCGGCGGTTCTCGTGGCGGTGTCTGCGGCAATCCTCCTGGCGGTGAAGCTCGTCCGAGGCGGCGAGGCGCTGGGCGTTGCTCCGCGTTGAGGCCCGGCACGAGCTCGGCGACCTGCTGCTCGATGTGGAGGTCGCCGTCGAGCGCGGGAGGTGTCTCGCGCTGGCCGGTCCCTCCGGCGCGGGCAAGACCAGCCTGCTGCGGATCGCCGCGGGACTGCTGCGGCCCGAGCACGGGCACGTTACAGCCAACGGCGAGACCTGGCTCGACACCGACCGCGGCATCGACGTCCCCGCCGAGCAGCGCCGCTGCGGCTACGTCTTCCAGCACTACGCGCTGTTCCCCCACCTGACCGCCTGGCAGAACGTGGCATACGCGCTTCGCGGCCTGCCCAGGTCAGAGCGCCGCACCCGCGCGACCGAGCTCCTCGAGCGGTTCGGGCTGGGCGGCCGAGCCGACGCTCGCCCGCACACGCTGAGCGGCGGCGAGCGCCAGCGGGTGGCGGTGGTCAGGGCGCTGGCCCGATCGCCCGAGGTGCTGCTGCTCGACGAGCCGCTCTCGGCTCTGGACGCGCGCACGCGCGCCTCGGCCGCCCGCGAGCTCGGCGACGTGCTCCGCGACAGCGAGGCGCCCGCCCTGCTCGTGACGCACGACTTCGCGGAGGCCGCCCAGCTCGGCGACCGCGTGGGCATCATCGACCAGGGCCGCGTGGTGCAGGAGGGCACGCCGACAGAGCTGGCGGCCGCGCCGCGCTCGGCCTTCGTGGCGGACTTCACCGGCGCCGTGGTCCTGACGGGCCTCGCGCGCCGCGGTCCCGCCGGCGTGACCTACGTGGAGCTCGACGGCGGCGGCAGGGTCACCAGCACCGATGCCGCCGAGGGCGTCGTGGCCGTGAGCGTCTACCCGTGGGAGATCGCGATCGAGCCGGCGGACGAGGGGCCGCACGGCTCCTCCGAGAACCGGCTGCCGGCCGACGTCATGTCGGTCACGACCGTGGGCAGCCGCGTGCGCGTCGCCCTCGGCGGGGCCCAGCCGCTCGTCGCCGAGGTCACGCAGGGCTCGGCGGAGCGCCTCCAGCTCAAGCCCGGCGTCCGCGTGATCGCCACCTGGAAGGCGGCGGCCACGCGGCTCGTCGGGCTGTGAGGCGGCCTAGGCCTTGCCCGCCGTCTTCTTCGCGCCGCTCCGGCGCCTCCTGCGCGCCCCCGAGCTGGGGGCGGTGCTCTCCTTGGCGGAGCTCGGCGTCGGGTGGGTCATCATCACCAGATTCACGTTGAACGCCTCGTCGCCGTTCTTCGACGCGCGCGACGCGCTGTCAGCCTGGATCTGCATCGCCCTGTCGAGCGTCTGCGCGAGCAGGTCGTGGAGATCGTCCCAGCCCTGCTCGTCGACCGAGAGCACGCTGCGGCTGAGATGCCTGTCCTCGCGCTCGTCGAAGAGGCCGCCCTTGATCGCCTCGGAGGCGTCCTCCCAGACGAGCTGGAGGACGGCGTCCGAGATCGACCCGCGGGCGTTCTTCGGCAGGCGCTTCCAGTCGCGGTCGCCGAAGAACGGGCGCACGACGGCGCGGTAGTAGTGCTCGAGAGCGCCGCGCCTGGGCTCGGTCTCCACGAGCTCGATGCACCCCAGGTCGTGGAGCATCCGGACGTGATAGCTGACGTTCGTGAGCGGCTCGTCCAGCCGCTTTGCGAGTTCGTTCGGGCTCGCGACACCCTCGTTGAGCGCAGCCAGGAGCTGAACGCGGAGCGGGTGGGCAAGCGCCTTTGCAAGCCGCGAATCCACCGCGCTTGCTGTTTGCCGTTTCAAGTCTGAGCCTCCATTCTCTCCCTGAGTCGCTGCCTAAGGCGGTGTAGACGAACCTTAACGGTCGCTTCACTCAATCCCAAGCGCTCAGCAAGCCTGGCGCAAGTGAGGTCTTCGTAGTACCTAAGCCAGGCGAGCTCTTGGTCTGCTGGAGACAGCGTGCCCAGGATCTGCCCGAATAGCAAGCGACCTTCCAGGGTGTCGTCGTCCGCCGACGCTGCATTTTGGGTGTTCGGCGGCTCCCCCACGAGGATCTCGTTGGGGCGCCGGCGCGCCGCGCGGACCGCCTCGTTGTGCGCGATGCGCCGCAGCCAGCCGAACGGCTGCTCCGGCTTGCGACAGCTCGCACGGTGACGCCACGCCCGCGCGATCGCCTCCTGGGCGGCGTCGTCGGCGGTGTCCGGGCAGTCGACGACGCGGAGCGCCTGCCTGAAGCAGAAGTTGCGCATTTCTGCCCAGTCCCAGCCATTGGATGAAACCTTCTGCAGCGTTGGGGGGGTCATAACTGGCGATGCAACCAGCGCCGCCCCCAGCGGCCGAGACCTATGAACGTCTCGCGCCTTTCTACGACGAACTGACCCGCGAGCACAACTACGAGGCGTGGACCTCCGCGCTCGAGCGCGCCGCGCTGCGGTTCGGAGTGAGCGGGCGGAGCCTGCTCGACGTCGCGTGCGGGACCGGAAAGAGCTTCCTGCCGTTCATGCGGCGCGGGTACGCCGTCACGGCGTGCGACCTGTCGGTGGAGATGGCCGCCCTCGCCGCCGCCAAGGCGCCCGGAGCGAACGTCTTCGTGGCCGACGTCCGCACGCTGGAGCGAGTCGGCAGCTTCGACCTGATCACGTGGCTCGACGACTCGGTCAACTACCTGCTCGACCAGGGCGAGCTGGAGGCGGCCCTCGGCTCGCTCGCCGCGAACCTGGCGCCGGACGGCGTGCTGGTCTTCGACGTCAACACGCTGTCGACGTACCGGAGCACCTTCGCGCGCGACATGACGCTCGAGGGCCCCGGCCTGCTCCTCGCCTGGCGCGGCGGGTGCGACGGGTCCGAGGGGCCCGGGTGCCTGGCCGAGCTGGTCGTCGAGGCCTTCAGCGAGGTCGACCCGGGCGTCTACGAGCGCGTGACGACGCGCCACCTGCAGCGCCATCACCCGCGCTCCGCCGTGGAGGCGGCGCTGGCTGCGGCCGGCCTCGCCGCGGTGGCGGTGTTGGGCCAGCTGCCCGACGGCTCGCTGGACGAGCAAGCCGGAGAGCTGGACCACCACAAGCTCGTCTACCTCGCTCAGCGAGTCGCGAAAGGAGGTGACCCCGAATGACTCTCAAGAAGTCCGCCAAGCGGCTGCTGCCCGCGCAGTCCATCACGAAGGCCTCCTAGCCCATTCGATCCTCAGGGGCTCGGCGTCGTCTTGCGCCGAGCCCCGGGAGGGCCCATATGCAACGACCTCGTCTGAAGACGACCACGGAGGTATTCAGCTCTCCGGGCGGCGACCTCTGCCTGCTTCGGCCCAGCGCCGAGTGCGACCTCGTCCTCGAGGGGGCCGGCGAGCGCGGCCGCGAGCTCGTCGGGCGGCTCGACGGACGCAGCTCCGTCGCGGCGCTCGAGGCCGAGTTCGGCGCGGAAGCGGTGGAAGAGCTGCTCGAGCTGCTCGGCTCGGAGGATCTGGTGGAGGACGCGAGCGACTACGACGCTCTCGCCGCGCAGGAGCGCGGGCGCTACGACCGCCAGCTCCGCTACTTCGCGGACCTCGCGCCGGCGGGACTGTCGGCGCCGGAGTGCCAGCGCAGGCTGCGTGAGGCACACGTGGTGGTGCTCGGGGTGGGCGGCCTCGGCACCTGGAGCGCGCTGAGCCTTGCGTGCTGCGGGATCGGCGCGCTGACGCTGATCGACGGCGACACCGTGGAGCTCAGCAACCTGAACCGCCAGGTCCTGTACTCGGAGCAGGACGTTGGCTGCGCGAAGGCGGCGGTCGCTGCCGCGGCACTCGAGCGGTTCAACCCCGGCCTGCGAGTCGTGCCCGTGACGCGCACGCTCGGGACCCAGGCGGAGATCGGCGCCGCGGTGCGCGGCGCCTCGCTCGTGGTCGACGCGGCGGACCGGCCGGCGCACGACATCGAACGCTGGGTGAACGCGGCCTGCTTCGACCACGGCGTGCCGTACATCACGATGAGCCACTTCCCGCCGTTCGCCCGCGTCGGCCCGCTGTACGTGCCGGGCGAGACAGGCTGCTTCAACTGCCAGGAGCGGGCATACCGGCGCGCGTACGAGCTCTACGACCACATCGTCGACCAGCGACGCGGTGCCCCGTCGCCGGCCGCCACGCTGGGCCCGGTCTGCGCGTTCGTCGGCGGCCAGGTCGCGCTCGACGTCGTCCACCACCTCACAGGCCTCTGCGCACCAGCGAGCCGCGGCATGGTGCGCATCTTCGACACCCGCACGCTCACCGTCGACGAGGAGGCGGTCCCGCGCGACGCGCTCTGCGAGGTCTGCTCGGGCTGAGTACAGCTGTACGGTGGCGCCGTGATCGTCTTCTCCGGCGCCACCCTGGATCGAGCCGCCGCGCTGCGGAACCGGCCCGAGTGGGTCGAGGCGCGCCGCGCCGACCCGCGTGCCCGCGCGGTGCTGATGTCCGACGATGGCGTCCTGCTCGCGGCCGGGCACCTGGCGCTGGAGCGGCCGAGCGCGGAGGCCGTCTTCCTCGGCCTTCGCGGCGACGCGCCGCTGTTCGCCGACCATGTGGGCGCTGCGGAGCCGGAGCGCGGCCACGCCGCCGGGCTTCGGGAGGCCGCCACGGAGCTGCCGGCGGACGAGGCGGCGCTGGCGGGCTACGCCGGCTCGCTGCTCGCGTGGCACCGAAGGCATCGCTTCTGCGCCAACTGCGGCGCGCCGACCGAGTCGCGGCACGGGGGTCACGAGCGCGTCTGCCCGGCCTGCGGCGCCCACCATTTCCCACGCACCGACCCCGTGGTGATCGTGCGCGTCACCGACGGAGCGGACGGGCTGCTGCTCGGGCGCCAGGCACGCTGGCCGGAGGGCCGCTTCTCGCTCCTCGCCGGCTACGTCGAGCCGGGCGAGACGCTGGAGGAGGCGGTGCGGCGGGAGGTGCTCGAGGAGTCCGGGGTCCGGCTCGACGCCGTCGCCTACATCGCCTCGCAGCCGTGGCCGTTCCCCAGCTCGCTGATGCTGGGCTTCAGCGCCCTCGCCGAGCGCGGCGATCCGGAGCCGGGCGACGACGAGCTGGCCGAGGTGCGCTGGTTCGAGCGCGAGGAGGTCGAACGCGCGGCGCGCGGCGAGGGGCCGCTCATGCTCGCCCCGCCGTACGCGATCGCACGGCGCCTGATCGACGCCTGGCTCGCCGAGCGCTAGGCCGCCGGCCGCTCGGGATAGACGTCGTCGATCGTCGTGAGCGCGGTGTAGGGAGCGCCGGCGGCGGCCGCCGAGACGGCGTCGGCTCCCCCGGACAGGCGATCCAGGACGCTGACCACCCCGGCCACCTCGAACCCCTCCTCGCGGACGCGCTCGATCGCGTGGATCGTCGAGCCGCCGGTCGTGACCACGTCCTCGACCACCAGGCAGCGCTCACCCGGCTCGAGCGGCGGCCCCTCGATCCAGCGCTGGAGGCCGTGCTCCTTTCGGTCCTTCCGCACGAAGAACGCCTTCACGGGCGCGCCTGCCGCGAGCGCGGCGCAGGCGATCGGGTCCGCCCCCATCGTGGTCCCGCCCACCGCGGTGGCACCCACGCGCTCCGCCTCGGCCGCAACCAGCTCACCGAGCGCGCGAAAGCCGTCCGGCAGCAGGATCGCGCGCTTGGCGTCGACGTAGTAGCTCGCCTTCCTACCGCTGGTGAGGGTCACCTCGCCGATCACGAGCGCGTGGTCGCGCAGCTCGCCTATCAGGCGCTCCCGGGCGGTCTCAGCCATGTGTGCAGATCTGCATGAAAAGGTCAGGTTCGGCGCGCGGCCGCCGATAGTAGCCGCGATGGGCTCGTTCATCCGTCTCGTAGGCATCGTGTGCGCTGCGCTCGTGCTGCTGGCATTCGCGTTCTTCGCGACCGACGAGATGGGCCGCGGCTCGAAGAATCAGCAGAACGCGCTGAACAGCGAGCTCACCGCCACGAAGGAGCTCCCGCCCGTGGCGCCCTCGCCCGAGCAGGAGGCGCTCCGCGAGCGCACGAACGGCACGTTCCGCGAGGCGGTCGAGGATGCGAACGACATCCTGGTGGGCCCCTTCGCCGGCCTCGTCGAGTCCTCCGACAACTCGTGGGTCAAGCACGGAATCCCGGCGCTGCTGGGCGTGCTGCTGTACGGATTCCTCCTGGGAATGCTCGCGAACATGCTGCCGAAGCAACGCGAGCACGGCGCCGACTGGCGCACGGCCGCATAACGAGTCCACCCGATTCGCTAGGCTGCCCCCCGCAAGTCAAGCGCCGAGTCCGGCCGCTTCCCGAGGCGACCGGAACGGGGGAACCATTTGATGGGCGGCAGCCGTGCCGCCCAGGGGCGAGTCGCGGACCCAGTTCCGTGTAGCGCATCTTCCAGCGCGAGCCCGTCAGCTAACCCCGTAGGCCCTAACGGAAGGGGACATAGATGACGAACGCGCACCGGGATCTGGGCGCACCTGAGCTTTGGACTCGCTCGCTGCAGCGCTCACGGCGCCGGCGCGAGCTCCTGCCGAGGGCACGGCGTGAGCTGGCCCGCAGAAAGCATGTATCGGCCGCGCTGGCGACCGCCGTGGTCGCCGGCCCGGCGACGCCGCTGGCGGCTGCGCAGGTGTCCTCGGGCAACGTGAGCGCGGCGGTCGCCGGCGAGTCGCCGGCCAACCGGGCGATCGAGATCCGCGAGGGCGGCCTTCCGCTCCAGCTCGGCAGCCAGGGCGAGCTGGTGGCCGAGGTCCAGCGCGCGCTTCAGATCCCCTCCGACGGGATCTTCGGTGCCCAGACCGACGCCGCTGTGCGGAGCTACCAGCAGGCGTCAGGCCTCCAGATCGACGGCATCGTCGGCCTCGTCACGTGGGGCTCGCTGTTCAAGAGCCACACGGCGAGCGGCGCGTCGATCGGCGGCTCGAACATCCCAGTGCAGGCGCGGCAGAAGGTCGAGCAGACCGTCGAGCAGGTCGGTCAGCAGATGGCGGCTCAGGGCCAGGTGCAGAGCGGCAGCGGGCTGAGCGGCACAGGGACGGGCACAGGGACGAGCACCGGCACGGTCGGCGGGACGACCACGACCGGCGACACCACGACGGGCACGACCACACCGACCTCGACCCCCGCGCCGACGAGTGGCGGGTCCTGCAGCTCCTCGACGATCTCGAGCCCGGTGCACGGGACCGTCACGTCTCCGTTCGGGCCCCGAGGCGGCCGCAACCACGACGGCATGGACATCGCCGCGCCCACCGGGACCCCGGTGAAGGCCGCGGCCTGCGGCACGGTGAGTCTCGCCGGACAGCAGAGCGGCTACGGAAACATCGTCTGCATCACGCACACGAGCCAGTTCTCGACCTGCTACGCGCACCTCTCGCGGTTCGCCGTGTCGAGCGGCACGCGAGTCCAGCAGGGTCAGGTGATCGGCTACGTCGGCTGCACGGGCAGCTGCACCGGCCCGCACCTGCACTTCGAGACGCGGGTGGGAGGCACGGCGCGCGACCCGAGCGGGTACCTCGGCGGCGCCTCGATCCCTGGCGCGACGGCCAGTCAGACAAGCGCCGCGAGCGCGACCACAGCCAGCAAGGGAGGCACCACGACGGCGGCCGGCACCCAGTCGACCGCAACCCGGGCCGGGACGAGCTCTGCCGCGAGCCAGGATGTGCTCGCGCAGGGCTCGACCACCGGCACCGCGATAGGCCCGACCACCGCGACCGCGGCTCCGGGCACGGCCGACTACACCCCGGCGCAGCCCACGGCCAGCGGCACGGTGACCGCGCAGCCGACGGCGACCGCCGCGGTCCCCGCCGCCACGACGGTGACGGGCGCCACCGGAACGGAGACCGAGGCGGTGACCGACGGGACCGTGACCGGTACCAGCGGGACGGACGCCGCCGTGACCGGCACGGTGCCGACGGCCCCGGCCGCGGATCCCGCGGCGGTGGCCCCGGAGACCGCTCCGGCCCCGGCTCCCGCTCCGGCCCCGGCCGCGACGGCCCAGGCTCCCGCTCCGGCTGCCGCTCCGGCTCCGACTCCGGCCGCTCCGGCGCCGGCCGCGACCGCTCCCGCGGCTCCCGCCCCCACCCCGGCGGCTGACGCGGCGGTGTCGAGCGGTGCCGTGACCGACCCGACTGCGTCCGGCGGCGCCACCGCGCCGGCCGAGGCGGAGGCTTCGGCCACCGTGGCCGAGCAGTAGCCACAAGCCCCGTCGGCCCCGTGGGCCGGCACAGCGAAGGGGGAACCGCGAAGACCCCGTCCGGCCACCGGGCGGGGTCTTTGCGTTTCCGCTACTCGTACGTGTAGATCGGGTCGCCCAGGTCGATCCAGTTGTAGATCGACACCGCGTTCGGGATCGGCACGCGGAGGCAGCCGTGGCTCGCCGGGTAGTTCGGCACCGACGCGTAGCCGTGGATGGCATAGCCGCCGATGAAGTACGACGAATAGACCATCCCGTGTGAGTTCGTGCCCGGCGTCTTGCTGTAGAAGTGGAAGCTCCCGAACACCGTCGGCGTCGACGGCTTGCCCGACGACACGTGGTACGCGCGGTAGGGCTTCCCGTGGTCGGCCAGCACCAGCACCTGGCGTGACCAGTCGAACTCGACGTGCTTGCCGTGCGTCCCCGAGTTCGGGTAGCGCAGCTTGAAGGCGCCCTCGCCGCGCAGGACCTTGGCGTACACGGACGTGGCGGCATAGCCGTCGCGTCCCATGCCGTTCGTCTTCCGGAACACGTTCACGGCGTTCGCCGTCAGCCCGTCGAAGCTACCGGTGACCGGCGTGGCGAAGCCCAGCTTCAGGAGGCCTCGCTGCAGCAGCAGAACCTTGACCCCGCTGGACCCGGCGCCGGCCTGCCAGTTGACAACCTGGATCGTCTCGCGGCGGGTTTGGAACTTGGCCTGGGCGTCGCTCTTCCGGTGCTTCACGACGAGCCGCACGCCGCCGGCGTTCCCGACCTTGAAGCGGAACTCGTAGCGGCCGCCGCGGCGAACCTTCCGCCGCACCTGCTTGCTGGCCTTGCCGTGCCGGAGGGCATAGAGCGTCACTACCTCGCCCCGCACCGCCGGCTTCACGACGCCGCGCACCACTACCTCCTGCGCCGGGGCGTAGTAGCGCGCCTTCTTCGTCGCCAGCCCGCCGTGGACCGACATCGACGCCTTGCCGGCAACCGGTTTGGGCGGCGGGGGCGTGACGGGAGTGGTGGGCGTTGTCGGCGTCTGGGCCTGCGCCGCTGGGGCGAGTGCGAGCACGACAAGCGGGAGCGGGAGGAGGCGTCGGCTAATGCTCATGTTCCGCTCACTATGCCATGGCTACCCGCTGTGCTCGCGGCACCGCGGCGCACGCGAGCAGCACCAGCGGGCCCAGTGCGAGCGAGACCCAGGCCTCGTGAATCGTGACCGCATAGGCGATCGAGTTGTTGAGCGAGTGCAGGGCAATCACCGGGTACAGCGATCCCGTTCGCTCGTAGACGAGGCAGAAGATGAAGCCGAGCAGCGCGAGCGGCGGCACGATCAGAAGCGCGTCCGCGCCCGAGAAGTCGAAGTGGATGATCCCGAAGAGGAGGCCGTCGATCCCGGCGGCGGCGAGCACCGTGAAGCGGCTGCGGAGCGCGCGGTAGAAGAAGCCGCGGAAGAAGAACTCCTCGGCCACCGGCGCCACGCAGATGATCATGAAGCCGGCCGCGAGCATCCCGAAGGTGCCCGCGTCCGCGCCGAGGTCCTGCGCGACCGTCTGCTCGGCATCCGGCTGCACCACCGCGGTGTAGATCCCGACGGCGATGTAGAAGATCGCGATCCCGAGCGCCGCCCAGCCCACGGCCGGCCAGAAGGCGGTGGGGCGCAGGCCGAAGTCCCCGGGCCGCGGCTTCCGGGTGAAGGAGGCGAACATCACCGCGGTCCCGATGAAGATCAGGCTCTGGAGGAAGGTGGCCACGACAGTGAAGGCCGGGTCCTCGTCCGCCGTGGTGGCACCGGTGGCCGCGGCGACGATGCCGACCACCAGCAGGGTTGCGATCAGCGCGACGAGGAATCCCACCCCCGCGTACCAGGCGGGCCACCGCGGGGTGGCGCCCTCGGGAAGCTCCGGCCGCTCCGGCGGCGGAGGCGGTGGCGGGTCGAGTGCGGGTTGGTGCACGGAAGTCAGAGTAGGGTGGCGAGCTCTCGAAGCGAGCTGATCGAGTCGAGTCCAGGCGGCGGATTGCCCTCGCGCTGCAGGAGCACACCGCGCACGCCGGCCGCGGCGGCGCCCTCGACGTCGTTGTCGACCTTGTCCCCCACGTGCACCGCCTGAGCCGGATCGACCCCCGCGACGGCGAGCGCGCGGTCGAACACGCGCGCGCTCGGCTTCGCCGCTCCGACCTCCGCCGAGGTCACCACTCCGTCCACGAGGTCGAGAATCCCCGCCGGGCGGAGCCATTCCGGCAGCGAGCAGTCCCAGTTGCTCGCGACGACGAGCGTAAGCCCGCGGTCGCGCAGCTCGCGAAGCGCCGGCAGCGCGTCCGGGTAGGGGATGAACTCGAGCGCGCCCAGCATGGCTCGCCGCGCCGTCGCGTGGTCGAGCCCGGGGATGCCGAGCGCGCTCCGCATCTGCTCGGCGCAACGGTCACGGAGCCGCTCGAGGCGCTCCCGGTCGGAGCCGTCGAGGTGATGGTCGAGGTAGTAGGCGATCTCGGCGGCGAACCCGCTCGCCGCCTGCTCTTCGCTCACGTCGAAGCCGGACTCGCGCAGCAGCCGCTGGAGCCGCGGCGCCGGCGGCTGGAGCTCGACGAGCGTGCCGAGCGCGTCCAGGAGCACGGCGCGGACCTCGCTCACGAGATCCAGTGCCAGGTCGCGTACTGGGCGGTGAACAGGCCGAGGCCGAGCGCGGAGACGGCGACCACGAGGTCAGTGGAGCGGCGCTCGTCGCTCACGACGGCGAGCCACATGAAGACCGGGAACAGCACGGCGACGAAGCGCGGGAGCGACATCAGCGGCTGTGGCGTGACCGGGAAGGTCAGCGGCAGTACGAGCGACGCCGCGACCCACGCCCCATACGCCCGCGGGAGGCGCCGCAGGACGCCGACGCAGGCCACGACCGCGAACACGAGCGTCGCGAACAGCATCACGTTGATCGCGGCGATCCGGAACGGGTCTCCGGCGGCCTTGTCGAAGTACACGGGCGAGCGCGAGCCGGACGCGAGCTGGCGCACCCCGTCCACGGCGGCCACGAAGCCGTCCCACGCGCCGGCGAGCGGGACCGTCAGCTCCCTTGCCCAGGCGTCCTGGACGTCCAGGAAGCGGAACGGGTCGCCCTCGGCGATGCCCAGCCACGCTGCGTACGCGGCTATCCCGACAGGCGCCAGGGCGAGCCAGGCCGCGTCGCGCGCACGGCGCGGACGCGAGTCCCACCAGATCAGGGCGAGCGGCAGGAGCAGCAGCACGCCCGCGCTCCGCGTTGCCGAGGCGAGGCCGGCACAAGCGCCCGCCCAGGCCCAGCGGCCGGTGCGAGCGGCGTAGAAGGCGCCCACCGCCAGCAGCAGGAAGAGGCTCTCCGAATACGGCGCGCCGAAGAAGACCGCCGCCGGGAAGACGGCGAGCAGCAGCAACGTCGGCCGTGCGAGCCTGCGCCCCAGCTCGAGCTCCGTGAGCCGGTACAGGAGCGTGAGCGCCCCCAGGAACGCCGCCAGCGAGACGAGGTAGGCGGCGACCAGCAGGGCGCCGTGCGAGCCCCCGAGGACCGTGGCGACACCCCGCACGAGCAGCGGATAGAGCGGGAAGAACGCCGCGCGGGGGGCGCTGTCCCCGTAACCCGAGTCCGCGATCCGCAGGTACCAGACGGAGTCCCAGCGGGCCAGCGGCGCCAGCAGCGGGTCGGCGAGCGCGTGCGTGAGAGCCGGTTCGTCGAACTTGTGAGCGTTCTCACGCGCCAGGCCGCCACTCGCAGGACCGAACGACAGCGCGGCGAAGATCGCCACGAGGAGCACCGCGAAGCGGGACGAGATGCCGATGCGCACGGCGACGCGAAACGCCTCGGATTCGCGCACCGCCTGGATTGCGCGTCCCTGCGCAGGGGTAGCCTCAAACGCCATGCCGGACGTTCATTTCTACACAGCGGCATCGAGCGACGACTGGATCGGCGCCGGCATCGCGATCGTGATCGCGTTCGTCGTCGCTCAGATCGTGGACCGGGCGATCGCCAAGCGCGGCAGGAAGGTCGGCGAGCTCGTCACGCGCGGTGAGCTGTCGCCGTCCGCCCAGACGCGCCTGCGCCTCATCCGGCGACTCGTCTTCCTCGGGATCGTGCTGATCGGCGTGTTCATCGCCGCCCTGAAGATCCCGGAAGCGAGCAAGATCGCCACCGGCCTTCTGGCGTCCTCCGCGGTGCTCGGCCTCGTCATCGGCTTCGCGGCCCGCCAGACGCTCGCGAACGGCATCGCCGGCATCCTGCTCGCGATCACCCAGCCGATCCGCCTCGGCGACCTCGTGACCTTCGAGGAGCAGACCGGCGAGGTGGAGGACATGAAGCTCACCTACACCTACATCCGCCTGGACGACGGCCGGCGCATGATCGTCCCGAACGAGCGCCTGGCGCAGAGCTCCGTGGTGAACCACACCATCCTCGACACGCGCGTGCAGGTCGAGGTCTCGGTCTGGCTTTCCCCGGACGCCGACCTGGATCAGGCGATGAAGCTGATCGCGGACGAGGACGCCGACATCTCGGTCACCGTGGCGGAGGTCGACAAGGAGGGCGTGCGGCTGAGCGCCACGACCTGGGCCGCGAGCCCGAGCGAGCGCGGAAGGATCGCCGCGGACCTCCGCGCACGCTGGCTGCGTTTGCTCCGAGAGCACCAACTATCCTCAACCGAGGCCTGAGCGCGGTTCGCCCCCGAACGCTTTCCAATGACCCAGAGGCAGCGAAAAGCACGAAGACGGAGGCGCCACACCGCCCGCAGCACGGTCCTGCTCAGCCTCGGCGTGCTCGCGACGGTGGTCGTCATCGGGATCCTGTCGGCCGTCGGCTACGTGCTGGCGATCGCGGCGTCCGCGCCTGACCTGGCCGAGCTGAAGCCGGCCGACAAGGGCCAGCTGTCGGTCGTCTACGCCGCCGACGGCTCACGGCTCGGCTTCATCCAGTCCGACGTGCTGCGCCGCGTGGTGCCCTGGCGCGACATCCCGGTCGACCTGCGCCGCGCCACCGTGGCCATCGAGGACGAGCGCTTCTACAAGCACGGCGGCGTGGACCTCAACGCCATCGTCCGAGCCGGAATCAAGAACCTGGAGTCCGGCAAGACGGTGCAGGGCGGCTCGACGATCACCCAGCAGCTGGTGCGCGCCCTCTACATCAAGGACCCGAAGCGCGACTTCGCCCGCAAGATCCGCGAGGCCAAGCTCGCCTCGGAGCTCGAGGAGAAGCACTCGAAGACCTGGGTGCTCCACAACTACCTGAACTCGGTGCCCTACGGCACCGTCGGCGGCCGCACCGCTATCGGCGTCGAGGCCGCGGCGGTGACGTTCTTCAACAAGCACGCCAAGAACCTGCGGCTGTACCAGTCGGCGCTCCTCGCAGGGCTCCCTCAGGCGCCGTCCGAGTACAACCCGTTCCGGAACCCGGAGGCCGCGCTCGAGCGCCGCAACGAGGTGCTGAAGCAGATGGCCTCCAACGGGTACATCACGCAGGAGGAGGCGACCCGGGCGTCGCAGCGGGGGCTGGGGCTCACGCACGGGACGCGCTACATCCAGCGCCGTGAGCCGTACTTCTTCGACTACGTCCAGGAGAAGCTGATCGAGCGCTACGGCGTCGGCGTCGTGCGCCGGGGAGGCCTCCGGATCCACACGACGATCGACCCCCAGATGCAGGACCAGGCGCGCGAGGCGATCAACTCCTACTACGCCGACCCGAGCGGGCCCAGCTCGGCCATCGTGGCCATCGACCCCGCGAACGGGAAGATCCGCGCGATGGCGTCGAGCGGGACCTACACCCAGCGCAACTTCAACCTCGCCGCCCAGGGGCATCGCCAGCCCGGCTCCGCCTTCAAGACGTTCGTGCTGACCGCCGCGATCCGCGCCGGGGTGGATCCCGACTCGACGTACTACACCTCGAAGCCGCTCAACATCGACGACCCCAAGTACGGGCACTGGGAGGTCAAGACCTTCGGGAACTCGTACATCGGGACGGTGAGCCTCACGCGCGCGACGCTGTCCTCGGACAACACGGTCTACGCGCAGCTGATCCTCGACCTCGGCCCTCAGAAGGTGTGTGAGACGGCCAAGCTGCTCGGGATCACGACCAAGCTGGACTGCTATCCGGCGGAGGGGCTCGGCGGCCTGACGCGCGGGGTCACGCCGCTGGAGATGGCGGGCGCGTACGCGACGCTGGCGAGTGGCGGGGTCCGCCACCGCGCCACGGGCATCGAGAAGGTCGTCTTCCCCGACGGCAAGAGCGAGAACCTCGCGAACTCGAAGGGCAAGCGCGTGCTCACGGACGGCGAGGCGTACGCGGTCACCAAGGTGCTGAAGATGAACGTCCAGTCCGGGACCGGCACGGCCGCCAACTACGGCTGCCCGGCGGCGGGCAAGACCGGCACCACCGACGAGGCCAAGGACGCCTGGTTCGTGGGATACACGCCCGAGCTCTCGGCCGCCGTGTGGGTCGGGTACCCCGACGCCGGCATCGCGATGCCGGGCGCCCAGGGCGGCACCTACGCGGCGCCGGTCTGGCACGCGTTCATGGTGCCCGCGCACGGCGACCACTGCGACGACTTCGCGGCACCGACCGAGCTCGCCCACTTCTCGCCCTTCTTCGGCAAGTACTCCTCCACCGGCTCCCGGTCGAACACCTATTACCCGCCGTCGACCGGCACGCCGGCGCCCGACCCGAACCAGCAGTACGACCCGCGCTTCTACGAGCAGGCGCCGCTCGACACACCCAACGCGCAGCCGCCGCCCGAGCAGGTCACGCCGCCCGGCAACAACGGGAACGGGAACGGCAATGGGAACGGCAACGGCAACGGCGGGACCGCCGAGCCCGGGTAATGCCCTCGCGGTAGGGCTGATGCCGTGGGCGAGCTCGAGCTGATCGCCGCCATCGAGGCCGCGCTCGCCGACCGCAGCGGGCGCCTGGTGCGCTGGACGGGAGACGACGCCGCCGTCACGCGGGCGCGGCCGTTCGCGGTCACCTCGATCGACACGCTCGTGGACGGCGTGCACTTCAGGCGCGCGACACACGGACTCCGCGACATCGGCTGGAAGGCGCTCGCGACCGCGCTGTCGGACCTCGCGGCCATGGGGGCCGATACCGGCGAGGCCTACGTCTCCGTGGTGCTGCCCGGCGACATCGACGAGCCGCTCGAGCTCATCCACGGGATCGAGGAGCTTGCGGCCGAGTCGGGCGCCACGATCGCCGGCGGCGACGTGACGGGCGGGCCGGTCCTCGTCCTCACGGTGGCGGTGACCGGCTGGGCCGACTCGGAGGAGGAGCTCGTCGGCCGCGACGGCGCGCAGCCGGGAGACCTGGTCGCCGTGACCGGCGAGCTGGGCGGCTCCGAGGCGGGTCGCCTGCTGCTCGAGGCCGGCGACGCCGAGCCGGCCGAGCTGATCAGGAGGCACCTCCGCCCGCGGCCGCTCCTCGGCGCCGGGCGCGCGCTGGCGGCAGCGGGCGTCACCGCGATGATCGACATCAGCGACGGTCTCGCCACCGATGCGCAGCACCTCGCCGAGCGGAGCGGCGTGGAGCTGCGCGTGCGGCTCGGCGACCTGCCGAGGGCCCAGGGCGTGAGCGCCGAGCAGGCCGCGACCGGCGGCGACGACTACGAGCTGCTCGTAACGGTCCCGCCGGCGGGCCGCGGGGCGGCCGAGGCCGCCGCCCCACTCACATGGATCGGGGAGGCGTCAGCGGGACGCGGCCTCCTCCTCCTCGGCCCGGACGGCCCGGTGCCGGGGCTCCGCGGCTACGAGCATCCATGAACGCACGATCGCCTCTGCGACCTCGCGCGAGTCGACTTCGTACTGACCCTGCTCCAGCGTCGTCTGGAGCGCCGGGTCGATCCCCCTGCCTGACATCTCGGCACACCTCCTTGTGCAACCGGGGTAATCGGCCAGGGGCGCCGGATCTCACACCTGGACATCCGGCCACCTGAGCGCCGTCTCGACCGTCGCGCAGGCCGCGGCGAGCATCACGCAGGCGATCAGGGAGGTGAGCAGGCCCACGCTCTGGCCGGTCACCAGCATCAGCAGGTACCAGACTCCGGAAAGCGGGTCGAGCGAGAGCGCGAACATGTAGTAGACCGCGACGAGCACGGCGGGTGTCAGCCCGACCGCGATCAGCACGATGCGGACACGCGTGCCCGGCAGCGGCCGGGTGAGCGCGAGCAGCATCCAGAGGTGCGCCGCCGGCACCACCAGGAGCCCCGCAAACGGGTTCACCAGCCACAGGAGCAGCGAGCCGGCGGCGATGGTGAGCCCGAGCGCCACGCCCGCGCCGAGGTCCGGCTCCCCCTCGAGGTCGCGATCCGGGCGAACCGCCAGCCAGCGCGCCAGGAAGAAGGCGAGGCCCATGCCGACGGCCACGCCAGCGAGCACGCCGAGCGCCGCACCGTCGAGCGGCAGCACCGCCGGCGGCACGGGCGCGGGCGGCGGTGAGGGAGTGGCGCCGACCAGTGCGAGGAACTGCGCCAGGGCGAGTGCAGCGAGGAACGGCGCGACCCACGCCCCGATCCAGCGCATCCACCTCAGGACGTCGATGTGGCGCCGTCGCGCTCGGGCGAACGCGTCCACCGAAGCGACGAGGACCGGCAGCAACAGCGTTCCCGCGAGCAGCGACAGCACCCAGCCGGGCAGCACCTGGCTCACCGCCTGGATGTAGCTCTCGGGACCGTGCCCGGGGCGGCCGCCCTCGTCGAGCGCGGTGATCGTGCGCAGGGTCGCGCGCCCGAGGCTCCCCAGCCGGTCGGGGTCGAGCGCCTCCGGAGGTCCGTTGCCGTCAGGTGGAAGCTCGCCGCTGCCCGAGATCCGCACCGCGTCGTACCCGTTTTCGAGGAGGACGCCCTGGTCGCCGATCCCGATCGGGAACGAGAGCCGGGCGAGCTGGCCGAACGTTCCGGTCCCTCCCACGGGGCTCCCGAGCTCCTGGCGAATCGAGTCTGCGACTGTGCGCTGAAGGCCGATCCCCGCGCGCGTCGAGTTGTTCGACCAGGCCTGGAGCAGCGACCCGTCGTTGCTGCGTGCGCCGAGGTCGGAGATCACGAGGATCGCGTCGACGAGCTCCGGCGTCGGAAGCTCGGCGACCAGCTCGCGGGCTCCGACCTGTCCCAGGTTCGACCCGTCGACGGATGCCAGCACGAGGGTCTTGCGAGAAGGCCGGCCCTGGAAGACGCGGGCGAGCTGCATCAGCGCGGCGGTGTCGGCCGCCGTGCCTGGCACATCCGGGACCACCGCGGCGTCGCGCGCAGCCACGATCACGATCTGACGGCGGGAGCTGCCGGCGCGGCGCCCGATGACGTTCACGAGCTTGTCGCCCGCGTGGCTGAATCGCTGCACGACCGGACGTGGGCCCCCGCCGCCGCCGAACCCGCGGGCGGCGAAGGTGTCGGCAACGAGCGTCGCGGTGGCGCGATCGCCACGCGTCCCGGCGAGCCGATCGGGCGCCTCGGACGCAATGCGGTTGGCGAGGACGGCCGCCTGATTGCCGTCGAACAGCACGTCCGCGGCGAGTCCCTGCGGCAACGGCCTGGGCCGGCTCTCGAACGAGAACATCGTCAGGACGACCGCCAAAAGCGCCGGCACGAACGCCGCGCGGTATATCCGCGGCTCTATCACGTCGGCGCAACCTACAATCCTGTGGGTTGAGCACAGCAGCACCGCGCATCCTGCTCGTCGACGACGAGCTGTCGGTCCAGAAGCTTTTGACCTACCCCCTCCGCAAGGAGGGGTACGACGTCATCCCCGCCCTCGACGGCAGGGAGGCGCTCGAGCGCCTGCGCGAGGACAACTTCGACCTCGTCGTGCTCGACGTGATGCTCCCGCGCATGGACGGCTTCGACGTGTGCCGGGCGATCCGGTCGCGCAGCACGGTCCCCATCATCATGCTCACCGCGAAGACCGAGGAGACCGACAAGGTCCACGGGCTCGAGCTCGGCGCGGACGACTACATCACCAAGCCCTTCTCGGTTCGCGAGTTCCGCAGCCGCGTCAAGGCCGTCCTGCGGCGCGCCGCCCTGTCCCAGCAGGAGGCGCAGTTCGAGGAGCCGATCGACGCCGGCGAGCTGCAGATCGATTTCGAGAAGCGCAGCGTCATCGTGCGCGGCGAGCCCGCGCGGCTCACCTACGTGGAGTTCGAGATCCTCGCCGCGCTCGCGCGAGCGCCGGGCCGCGTCTTCAGCCGCACGATGCTGCTGGAGCGGGTCTGGGGCGACGCCGCCTATCGCGACCCGCGCACGATCGACGTGCACATCCGTCACCTTCGCGAGAAGCTGGAGGCGGAGCCGAAGACCCCCGAGCTGATCCTGACGGTTCGGGGCGTCGGCTACCGGTTCCGGGACTCATGAGCCGACTCCGCTCGCTCCGGTACAAGATCGCCCTCATCTTCTTCCTCGTCACCGCGTCGGCGTTCTCGGTGATCTGGTTCGTCGTGGTGCCGCAGCTCGAGCAGAACCTCAAGGAGCGACGGCTCGACAACCTGGTCGACGAGGCGAAGGCGACCCGGTCGGGCCTTCAGCTGCCGCTCGGCGGGCGGCAGTTCGCCCCACGCGACTACGCCGACCGGATCAGCGTCGCCGAGGACACGACCGACGCGCGCGTGACCGTGCAGGACTGGCAGCGCGAGCGGAGCAGGAAGCGGAACCCCGGCTTCTACGCGGTCGACTCGCCGCGCGACGTGCCGGCGTTCGACGAGGGCATGGCGCTCCGCGCGATCCGGACCCATCACGTCCAGAGGGGATACGGCAGGTTCCAGGGCGAAGAGGTCGGCATGGTGGCGCAGCGGCTCAGGACGACCGGCAGGCGCCCACGGGTGGCCTTCTATTCGGTTGGGTTCGAGGACGTGCGGGCCACGGTGTCCTTCGTTCGCGAGCGCGTGCTGGTCGCGACCGCCCTCGCATTCGCGATCGCGCTGCTCGGAGGCTTCCTGGTCGCCATGCGGCTCGGCCGCCGCGTGGGCCGGCTCGAGCGTGCCGCGCGCCACGTGGCGCAGGGGCGCTTCGTCGATCCGCTGCCGGTGACCTCGAAGGACGAGATCGGCCAGCTCACGGACACGTTCAACCAGATGCAGCAGCAGCTCCGCCGGGTGGACGTGGCGCGCAAGGAGTTCATCGCCACGGCATCGCACGAGCTGCGCACCCCGATCTTCTCGCTGAGCGGCTTCGTCGAGCTGCTCCAGGACGAGGAGCTTGACGAGGAGACGCGCCGCGAGTTTCTCGAGACGATGGGCGAGCAGGTGGAGCGGCTTCAGAAGCTGTCCGTCGACCTCCTCGACCTGTCGCGGCTCGACTCCGGCTCGGTCGAGCTCCACACCGAGCCGGTGGACCTGGCCGAGCTCACCCGCTCGGTCACCGGTGAGTTCCGGCCGCGCCTCGTCGAGCACCGCACCGACCTCGTGCTGGACGTCCCGGACGAGGGGCCGAGCGCCTCGTGCGACCGGGAACGAGTCGCTCAGATCATGCGTATCCTGCTCGACAACGCCCTTCGCCACACGCCGGAGGGCACGGACGTGACCGTGAGCGCAACCCGCTACAACGGCGCCGCCGAGCTCACGGTGGCGGACGGCGGTCCCGGCCTCCCGGCCGGGGCGCGCGCCAAGGTCTTCGAACGCTTCTTCACCGGCGACGCCGCGCGCGGCGCCGGGCTCGGCCTCGCCATCGCCCGCGAGCTTGCCGAGCGGATGGACGGCCGCCTGGTGCTCACGACCGAGCGCGGGAGCACCGCCTTCACGCTCGAGCTGCCCGCGGACGGTAACGGCGCGTGAGGCGGGCGGCGGCAGCCGCCGCCGCGGCGCTGCTTCTGTCGGCGGCGGGCTGCGACGTGAACGGCACGGGCGGCGGCGACGACGAGGCGAACGGACCGCGCGAGGTCACGACCACGCGCGTCCAGGTCGTCGAGGGGCTCGGCAAGGAGGGCGGCTTCGACCCGGGGGCGATCTACGACCGGCTCTCGCCGGGCGTGGTGACGATCCTGTCCATCTTCAACGGCGGTGCGAGCCTGCTGGAGGGCGGCGAGGGCGGGCAGGGGTCCGGCTTCGTCATCGACGGCAACGGCTACATAACGACCAACGCGCATGTGGTGACGACCGAGCGCTCCGACTCCACCGTCCGTGCGGACCAGGTCTACGTGGAGTTCTCGGACGGTAACCGCGTGCCCGCGCGAATCGTGGGCGAGGACCCGAACGCCGACGTGGCGCTCCTGAAGGTCGACCCGCAGAACCTGTCCCTGACCCCGCTGCACCTCGGCGACTCGGACTCCATCTCCGTAGGGGAGCCGGTCGCGGCGATCGGCAGCCCATTCGGCGAGGACCAGTCCCTCTCCGTCGGCGTGATCTCGGCGACCAACCGCACCGTCGAGGGACTCACCAACTTCGGGATCGACAACGCGATCCAAACCGACGCGTCGATCAACCCCGGGAACTCCGGCGGGCCTCTGCTGGACGCCAAGGGCCAGGTGATCGGCATCAACGAGCAGATCGCATCCAGCTCAGGCAGCAACTCCGGGGTCGGATTCGCGATCCCTGTCACCTCGGTGCGCTACTCGCTCGACCAGCTCAAGGCCGACGGCAAGGTCGAGTACGCGTACCTGGGCGTGACCAGCGAGTCGCTCTACCCGCAGCTGGCCGAGCACCTCGGCATCGACAGTCACAGCGGGGCGCTGATCAGCGACGTCGTCAACGGCAGCCCGGCCGATAAGGCGGGGCTCAAGGGCTCGACCGGCGAGACCACCTTCCAGCTTCAGCACATCAAGACCGGCGGCGACGTGGTGGTCGCGGTGGACGGCAAGCCCGTCCTCCAGAACAACGACCTCTCCAAGCTGATCGCCGTCCACAAGCCCGGAGACACGGTCACGCTGGACATCATTCGCGACGGGCACCCGGACTCGGTCGACGTCACGCTCGGCTCACGCCCAGCGGACGTCAATCAGTAGCCGCTTGCAGTCGCGGGTCTATGGTGAAGCCGTCGATAAGAGAACTCGTCACGGACCTTGCCTCGACCCTGCGCGAGGAGGTGCTTCCACACCTGGGAGCACACGCGGGGCGGGCACACTCCGGTGCCGCTGAGGGCGGCGACGTCACCTTCCAGATCGACGAGCACGCCGAGGCCCGCATGGAGGCCTTCCTCGCCGAGCGCGCCCCGCAGATCTCCTTCTACTCGGAGGATCGCGGGCTGGTCTCGCCGGCGGGCGATCGTGCCGAGTGGGTTCTGATCGTGGACCCGATCGACGGCACCCGCCCGGCACTGGCCGGACTCGAGTCATCGTGCGTCTCGGTCGCCGCCGCCCCGCTCGATGGGGAGCCCACGATGGGCGACGTCCAGGTCGGCTGCGTGCTGGAGCTGAAGAGCGGCGAGGGCTTCGTAGCCGAGCGCGGTCAGGGCCTGGAGCCGGCGGCGCGACTGTCGCGAAACAACTCGCTGGAGAGGATGTTCTGGACCTACGGCTTCCGCGGGCGCCCGGCGCGGGCGCTGGTCGAGGTCCTCGCCGAGCTGATCGATCGCTCCTCGGTCGGCGGCGGCACCTTCGATCTCGGGTCGGCAACCTTCGACATGACCCGGATCGTCACCGGCCAGCTCGACGCCTACATCGAGCCCGGGCCGCGGATGATCGACGACGTCCCGGCCGTGCGGGCCGAGTTCGAGCGCGTCGGCTCCGGCGCCGTGCTCAACAACTCCCCCTATGACCTGGCGGCGGCGACGATCTGCCTGGAGGAATGCGGGGCGGTCGTCACGGACGCCTACGGCGAGCCCCTGGCCGATCGTCCTCTGCTCGGCTCGAGCCATGAGTTCCAGATGTCCTGCTGTGCCGCGGCCAATGCCGAGCTCCACGCTGCGATCTGCGCCGAGCTGGATGCCGGGATCGAGCGGCTGCGCGCCGTGATGGGCTGACGGGTACTTTTCCGCCCTTGCGCAATCAAGCCTTCACCGGGGAGCCATGCTCCAAGAGGTAGCGCTCGGCAGCAAGTCGCTGGCCGACTACACCCACCTAGCCGGCCGCGGCCTTGTGGACGAGATCCGCGAGCTCGCGGAGAACCTGCAGGGCAAGCGTGTCCTGCACGTGAGCGCCACCGCCTTCGGCGGCGGCGTCTCGGAGATCCTCTACACGCTCGTGCC
>Ga0105245_10000571_pt1 | contig 33530 bp, 28 predicted proteins | sample KBSM54metaG_FD_81523 | JGI IMG/M metagenome (GOLD analysis project Ga0105245, IMG submission 81523) | Miscanthus rhizosphere microbial communities from Kellogg Biological Station, Michigan, USA - KBS M5-4 metaG | ecosystem: Host-associated > Plants > Roots > Rhizosphere > Soil | place...
AGATCAAGAGCCAGAGCTTCTTGTTCGTTTGATGCCATGTCCACCAGCACATCATGGCCAGAGCAAAGGGTGCAGAAACCAACATGTCCGTGGAAGCGCCGCGGCCAAAGCCGATCATCCCTGCCGAAGACGCTGCAATCATTGCCGCATCCAGTTCGCTGGCGAAGCGAAAGCGCCGCATGAAGAAAAATATTCCGAAGACAACCGCGGTCGCGTGGAACGCCGCCGGAATACGCGCGGCCCAGTCGCTCACGCCAAAGATGGCGTAGCTGTTCATCATCTTCCAGTAGAGCAATGCGGGCTTTTCCAGCCAGGGTGAGCCGTTCAGCGTGGGGACAATCCAGTCATGCCGGGCCAGCATTTCTCGGGCGATCTGGGCGTAGCGTGGCTCGTCCGCGCCGGTAAGTCCGAAGGCGCCCAGCCCAAAAAAGAAAAAGAAGTAGCACACGCCCCCGACGAGCGCGAGCTGCGTGGCCAGCAGTTTGGTGCGAAGTGCGGTCATTAGTAATTAGTACTTGGTATTTGGCTTTGTCTTGGAGTCCCGAGCGCAGCGAGGGATCCCTACCTCCTGTGAAAACGCTGGTTCACCTGTTGAATTACTCAATCCGATTCACCTAAAGCTATGCGTGCCTTAGCTTGTTTCACCGGAATAGTGATCCCTCGCTTCGCTCGGGACTTCGGGAAAACTAAGTACCGCTTTCAGACATGTGCTGCCGCAACTCGTCCAGGACGCGCTTGGCTGCTTCCTTTACCGGGCCTTCCGTGGAGAATCCGCCGGCGCACTCATGGCCGCCGCCGCCAAACTTCTGCGCGATTTCCGATACGTTCACCGCGCCCTTGCTGCGGATGCTCACACGAATGCGTTCATGCGCCACTTCACGGAAGAAGATCGCCACCTCAACGCCCGCGATGCCGAGCGCATAGTTGACCAGGCCTTCGCAGTCTTCATCCAGCGCGCCAAAGCGCTCGATATCATGCCTCGTAACGGACATCCATGTAACCGCGCCATCGCGCTGCAGCGTTGAAAGCGCAGCGCCCAGCAGGCACATCTTGGACATGGGAGCGGAAAAATAAATGTTGTGCGCAATCGTGGTGGGATCAGCGCCATGTTCAACCAGATATTTCGCCAGCTCAAAGGTGCAGGCGTTGGTCGGCGCATAGCAAAATGAGCCAGTGTCAGTAAGCACAGCCGCATAAAGGCAAGTCGCAATTTCCGGCGTCAGCTTCACCTGAGCGGCCTGGGCCAGGCGGAAAATCAACTCCGCCGTCGCCACCGCGCTGGGATCAATCCAATTGACGTGCGCAAAAGGCCTGGCGCTTATGTGATGGTCGATGCTGATCAGGAACTGCTGCTCCAGGCCGTGCAGCCGTGTGCGCTGCACGCTGTCACACTCCAGGATAATGGCGGCATCATAATCGCCCTTCACCTTTGTAGTCTGCGCAATGGTTTCAGAATGAGGCAGCGGCTGGTAGATGACCGGAACAGGATCGGCCAGGACGACATCGGCGGTCTTGCCCATCTTGCACAGCACTTGGGCGAGCGCAAGGGTTGACCCAATGGCGTCACCATCTGGCCGCGCGTGCGAGGTAACCAAAAAGCGCCGTCGCTGTTGAATCTCCTGTAAGACCTGTGCCAGCTGATCCATGGCCCCTATTTCTTCTTGCGTTTATTGATTCGGCCCAAAAGATCGTCAATTCTCGATCCGTACTCCTGTGACTTATCCAGCAAGAAATTAAGTTCAGGGACATGACGCACACCCAGCCGGATCAGCAGCTCGCGCTTGATATACCCCTTGGCCGCGTTAATGGCCTTGATGGTCTGCTCTGACTCGCGCTCGTCGCCTGCAACTTCTATGTAAACCCGCGCGCTTTTTCCGTCCGGCGCCAGCGCGATTTCCGTTACGGTACACAAAGCTATCCGCGGATCGCCCAACTCGCCTTCGATAATTACGCCGATCTCTTCCTTCAGCGTCTCACCCACGCGCGCCCTGTGGTACGTCCTGCCCCGATGCTCCGGCATGTTATTTACATCCCTGCGAAAAACCTATGAGAATACCAGAAAGAGGCTGGGAACGCACTGTGGTTTGTAATATGGAACAACTAAGTGGACGCCTTAGGACGGAAATGCAATAACCGGATGAGCGTTGGGTTCCTGTTCGAATCCGAACAGCCGGTATCGAGAGTGAACACTCCATACTCGATACTCCGTGAATCAAATGAATACAATTCTCTGATTTTAAAGGCTCAAATCCGATAAAGCTTCGGCAGCACACGTGCAGCCTAAAATTTTTTGGCCGTAGGATTAGCTAGTGTAAGGAATAAAGGAGAAAGAAATGACGTTGTTCCAGGATCTCCGCTATGCGTTGCGCATGCTGCATAAGTCGCCGGGTTTCACCACAGTGGCCGTGGTAACGCTGGCCCTGGGCATCGGGGCCAATGCATTGATCTTCAGCGCCGTCAATGCGGTCATCCTTCAACCACTGCCGTTTCCGCAGTCCGATCGCCTGGTTTCCCTGAAAGTGCTGGATCATTCCGAAAACGCCAACATCGCCGTGCCGGATTCAATATCCTACCCCGATTTCTTCGACTTGCGAGCGCAAAACCACGTTTTTCAATCAATCGCCGCATACCATGATAACTTTTTTGCACTCACCGACGCGGATCGCTCGGAACATATTCAGGGAGAGATAGTCTCAGCCGATTTTTTCTCTGTGTTGGGTGTTGCTCCACTTTTTGGACGTGGATTCCAGCCACAAGATGAGCAGCCAGGCAGCCGCGTGGTGGTGCTCAGCCATGAGCTATGGGAGTCAACATTCGGAGGAGACAAAGGCATTATCGGGCGAAATATCATTCTGGATAGACAGAGCTACACGGTGGTTGGTGTAATGCCGGCGGATTTTGCTTTCCCCGTTCAAACCCCGGCGCCGCAGTTATGGACGACCCTCGCACGCGATGCAGAAGCTCTTCCCGGCCACAAGCCGATGACCGCCCAGCGCGGCTTCACATCCCTGGGCATTGTCGCCAGGCTTAGAGATGCCGTAACCATTTCTCAAGCGCGAACGGAAATGGATCTCATTGCCAAGCAGCTGGCTAAACAGTATCCGGATGATGATGGCAACCGCACCAGCACATTGCTTACTCCTCAACTTGAGGACCTGATAGGTGAAGTCCGTCCTGCCTTGATCATCCTGCTTGCAGCGGTGGGATGCATTCTCTTGATCGCCTGCGCCAATTTGGCCAATCTGCTACTCGGACGAGCGACAAGAAGAACGCGTGAAATCTCCATGCGGATAGCTCTCGGCGCCAGCCGGGGAAGAATCGTGCAGCAACTGTTGACGGAGGCCGTGCTCTTATCCTTTTTCGGCAGCGCCGCAGGCCTCATTCTTACTGCCTTTGGTTTGCGTCTGTTGCCCGTGCTCGCGCCTTCTGATGTGCCGAGGCTACAGCATGCCGAATTGAATATTGTTGTGATTTTGTTTGCTGTGACCCTTGCTCTTGCTACCAGCATTATCTTTGGACTGGCGCCTGCCTTGCAAACAGCCAAGGCAACTCACCTGGAAGCGTTGAAAGAAAGCACCGGCTCGGTAAGTTCAGGAAGCCGCCACCACCGAATGCGCAACTGGCTGGTGATTGGCGAAACCGCCCTTGGTCTCATTTTGCTGGTAGCGGCGGGCTTGCTGCTGCGCAGCTTTCAGCGATTATGGCACGTGGATCCTGGAATGCATCCTGGCCACATGCTGACGTTCAGAGCGGATATCCCTCACGCCAGCTATAGTGAGGCACAACGGTTGCAGTTCTACCGGCAATTGATGGATAAGCTGCAGAGTTCCCCAGGCGTTCTGGGCGTGGCCGCGGGTGCACCCATGCCGTTAAGCAATTCCAACGTCAGCATTTCGTTTCGCATCGAGGGCCATCCCGTTCCACCGTCGCAGGAGCCGGTCGCCGACTTGAGTATCGTGACGCCCGGATATTTCAAGACGCTGGGAATTCCGCTGATCGCAGGGCGAGAGTTTACCGAACACGACGATGACCGCGCGCCGGGCGTCATCATCGTGAATCAGGCGTTCGCCAAACGCTTTTTCACGGATGGGAATCCAATCGGCAAACGCATACGCCCTGGGTTCGGCTCGGAAGCCGTTCCTCCCATGATGCGTGAAATCATTGGTGTGGTGGGTGATGTTAAGCAGCGCGGAATGGCGAATGAAGCCGTGCCTACTTATTACACGACTTATCGACAGGGACTAATCACATCGCTGGTTATTTGTGTTCGTACTGCAGACGATCCGCTCAGCCTGATCGGGCCGGTACGCAGGGAAGTTGAGTCTCTCGATCCGCAAGTTCCGGTTTATGATTTGTGGACCATGGACCATCGCGTCTCCAAGGCCGTGGCCAAGCCCCGATTCAATGCATATCTGCTAAGCCTGTTCGCTGGACTTGCACTGGTGCTGACAGCAGTGGGCCTCTATGGCGTGATGGCCTATACAGTGGCGCAACGTACCCGGGAGATCGGATTACGCATGGCGCTGGGGGCCGATCGCGGAGACGTGAGCCGGATGGTACTGTTTCAGGGCCTGAGACTGACTGCCACAGGATTGGTGATCGGTCTGGCAGGAGCTTTGATTGTTACCAGCACAGTGACCGCTTTTACCCACCAATTGTTTGACACACGCGCGCTTGATGGATTGACACTTGCCTCTGTGACGGTCTTGCTGGCGCTGGTTTCGCTACTGGCCAGCTACATTCCGGCTTGGCGCGCGAGTAGAGTTCAACCGCTGATTGCATTGCGGAATGAGTAACGCGAACCTTGACTCATTCCGGCACGTGTTCGAAACCCATCAGTCCATGAATTCGCTGTTGCTTCGCTGGTTGAAACCGGCTATATTTCGGCAGCGCCCTAGGGCGATGTGTGATCAAAGGCTCTTTGAAAAATAGCAGCTAGCAATTAGCAACTAGCAATTGGCCAATTAACGGTACGGCTTCGCCTGATTTAGATCGTTCGGCTCCCGACTACCTCACCCCAGCAAGTGAAAAGCGCACTTGCCGGGAGCCCCGACTACGCCGGTCCCCTTCGACTGCGCTCAGGGCTTGGCCTGCGGCCTGCGGCAGAAACGATGACAGTTTGTTGCGCGGCGATCTTTGCGCCGCGCGGCATCAAAGAGTTGCGACCCTCTGCCGACTGGGATTGGGTTTGGGATTGGGATTGGGTCACCCAAGGGCCACCCAAGCGCCACGCAAGGGTCGCCCAAGCGTCGAATAGCGGAAGTGCTTTGTTTGCAACAAAGGTTAAAAAAGGGGCGGGGGGGATTGAAGAACTCTGAGCAAGGCGACGTGACAGTCTCACTTCCCGTATACTTGCTTTTGTAATCAGGGACGGGTTTTAGCTGCTCTTTTCCGGGCCTGGCCAGGAGGGTGCGCCTTTCTTGAGGCACGGTGAGGCAGGCAAGAGACTGTTTTGAGACTGTGTAAGCTGAGTGCGGTCCTGCTCTTCTGCCTCTGCTCGATTTCTCGCGCGCAGGCCGGGGTAACGCTGCTCCTGGGAGAGCCGTATGGTTACGACGGCGTTCTCGCCGGGACGGGCCATGCCGCTGTCTATCTCAGCCATATCTGCGCTACATCTCCGGTCGTCCTGCGTACCTGCGCGCCGGGAGAAACAGGAATTGTCCTCAGCCGATACTACGCTGTTGCGGGATACGACTGGATAGCAATTCCTCTCATCCCCTACCTGTACGCTGTAGAAAAACAGGACGACATACCGCTCTTCGCTGACACAAAGCTGCTTGCGTTTCTGCGCGACCGCTACCGGCGCATTCACCTGGAATCGCTGGCTCCCGATCTTCCCGCTGGCGGGACACCGGGTGGAGACTGGTACGAATTGGTCGGAGCATCGTACATCCGCACCATCTACGCGTTTGAGATTGCGACCAGCCCGGAGCAGGATGCTGCGCTTATCCGCAAGCTCAATGACCGTCCCAACCACCAGCGCTGGAACCTGGTTACAGCGAACTGTGCAGACTTGGCGCGTGAGGTTATCAATTTCTACTACCCGCACGCCGTGCATCGCAGTATCATCGGCGACCTGGGCGTTACCACCCCGAAACAGTTGGCAAGAGCTCTTCTAAAGTACAGCCGCCGTCATCCAGAAGTGCAGACATCCAGCTTCGTAATTCCGCAAGTCCCAGGCACGGTGCGGCGCTCCAGGGCTGTCCATGGTCTTTTGGAGTGCGTGCTAACGGCGAAGAAATACATGCTGCCGCTCTTCCTGTTGCACCCCTACATCGCAGGCAGCTTGGTCGTCGGGTATTTGGGGAACTGGCATTTCAACCGGTCGCAGAACTCGCTCATCCTCGATTCAAAGCATCAGTTGGGCGCATCCCTGACGCGCATGGATCGCCGCGCTTCCCGGCGCCGATTGGAGGAACTGGTTCGAACCGCGTCTTCAGACGCTGCCGCGGACGAGAGCTATTGGGCGTCTTTGCATGCCGCCGCCGAGCCAACCCTTAATGCCTCCGGAGAACCCAGCTTGCAGGTGCAAGTGGGGGATGGAATCACGCCAGTGGGTATTACACGAGCCAATATTCTAAGCCTCCCGGACGGTTCCGGGTTTGCAGCCGGTCTGGTGAAGGCACGCCTGCGCGAGGAATTGAAATCAGCTGTCGCCCGAAAGACGGCTCGCGCTGATGTCGAAAACGACTTGGCGCTGCTGCAGCAACTGCTGATGCCGCAACCGAAGGGATTGGCCAGCCGCGCTGGCCCTCGTTGAGAAGCCGCCCTCAGCCAGCGGCCCCAGCCGATCAGAACTATGGCGGACCACATCTCCGCGGAAACCTGATTCACTGCCACATCGTGGCGTATACTCGACGGGTGTTCTGGAAACGCTGGAGGAAAGTATGTTTCACCTGATCTGGTATGTACTTATTGGGCTGATCTCGGGCGTGATCGCGAAAAATGTGATGCACGTGCACATGACGCTCTTCTGGACGATCGTGCTCGGCATTATCGGGTCGATCGTCGGCGGGGGTGTTAGCCATATGTTTTCACGCCCAACAAACCAGCGATTTCATCCCGCAGGGCTCATTCTTTCCACGCTGGGCGCAATCCTGGTTCTGTTCATTTGCTATAAGATGAACATCCATTTTCCTGCGGTCAACCCGTTCTAGAAAAGACCTTACCATTGATGTACACGGATAACACTGATCAGGAACCCGCCGGAACCAACAACATGGAGGACAAATGAAAGTTGAGATACGCTCCTGCCCTACGTGAGAGGGCAACAAGGCCAAGGCTGCGAGTCTCGCGGCCATGATTAAAAAGCGGCTGGGAATTGACGCCGTGGTTACGCCGGGCAAAACCGGCCAGTTTGAAGTGTTGGCCGATGGTGAGCGAGTCGTGCAGCGCGGCGGTAACTGGTTCACCAGAAGCTTTGGCGCCGGCTATCCTGATCTTGATGGCGTGGTTGACCAACTTGAGAAGCGCCGCGGCTGAAGGAAAAAGATCGGGGATCCGGTGAGCGCGCGTGATCTGTGATCGGAAAGGCAAGAACGGACAGGAAGCGATTCACGGCTCTAGATAATCCATGAACGAATCCACCACCTCTGCTCCAAGATTATTGGCTTGCCGAGTGGCGGCCTGCTCCACATTGCGCATCAGTCCTTCAAGATAGTCGCGTGAACCGGAAATGCTGACCACCCCCAGCGTGGCGCGCTGCCACAGGTCGGTCACATCAATTTCAGCAATCGAGATATTAAATGAATTGCGCAAGCGGTCTTTCAGGCTTCGCACAACCTGGCGCTTGTCTTTGAGCGACTGCGCGCCTTCAATGCGCAGCTCAATCGTTAAATAGGCGATGGGCATGGCTAATTGCGAAAAGCATACCGCGGATTTGCGCGGATCAACGCGGATTTCAAGAATAGTCCGAGCGTACGCGATTACCCGATTTTAGCGGCTACGTTCTCGAACTTCTTCTGATGTCAGCCCATAAATCGGCGGTGTGGGAATTCCCAACATACCCAGATAGGTGTAAATCTGCGATCGATGATGGACTTCATGCTCCACCATGGCACGCAGCCACTTCCAAACCGTAATGGGAGTTCCGCCCGGAGTAACGCATTTCTTCTGCAGATCATTGGCGGAGAGGCGGTTGAAGATAGCCACTGACTCCTGGTGCAGGCAGTTGAAGAATGTCATCACGTTTTCCCGGCCGTCGGCCAGCTCAGGCCCGTGGCCGGGATAACGGCTAGGCTTGAACTGAACGTTTTCCGCGTACATATAGCGCTCGATCGTGGCCAGGTGGCGGATGATATCGGCAAAGCTGAATTTGCCTTTCGCATATCGCCAGTCGAATTTTTCCTGCGGAATACAGGCGATGACTTTCAGCGTGCGCTGGCGGACTTTCTCCCAGTAATCGTTGTCCCAGAGACTAAGGTGTTCGCGGGTGGTGGTAAGTTCCATAAAGGCAGTGTTACTGCATGTCTTTGATGGTTTGCTGGAACTTTTCGCTCTTATATATTTTCAGTCCGTCGCCAATCAGGCGGCCAAGCTCGGCAAAACAATCTTCATCAACAGCGGTGAAGTTGAAGCAGGCCTTGCCCTGCATTCGTTTGCTGAGCGCCGGAGAGAGCGCTTTCTTTGCCGCGGGATTGTAATACATATAGAGCAGGTGGAAGCTCACGTAATTCTTTCCCGTGCGTATGCCGGCAAAGTAAAGGGGCTTTTTGCGATGGAGAATGGAAGGCACTTCAAGGTGGTAATTTCCCGGCTTGTCAGTCTGGACGGTCAGATAGCCGAGGTTGCTTTCCAGAAGCTTGCGCAATGCGGCGAAAACGGGCGCGAGATCCGGCTTAGCGGCTTTGCCTGACGCGACTGGCATTTTCTTTTTTGCGAGTTTTGTGGCTGGCATGACCGCAGCAGTATAGCGGAGTTCGCGCGGCTCTAAAAAGAAAAACGAGGAGCGGAATATTCTCCACTCCTCGATCGAACGAGAACCCTGATTTCAATCTCCGTCGTGATCGGCTTCGTGGTCGTGATCGGGCAGAGACTTCAAGTACTCAACCAGATCATTCTTTTCGTTGGCGCTCAGCCCAAGGCTCTTGCAGGAGTCATAGTGATCCACAACATCCAGCAGCGTGGCAAAGCGGCCATCGTGATAAAAACCGCCTTTAGTATGTGTCCACAAGCCGTTGAGCGGCGTGGTGCGATAACGGTCGTCAGGCGCACGGGTAGCCTGGAAGTCATCAATGCAGACATCCGAAGCCAGATGCATGTTCCATCCCGGCTCGGTCATTAGCGGCTGGACATGGCAGCTGGCACATTGACCTTTGCCATTGAAAACTTCTTTGCCGCGTGCGGCGGCCGCACGATCAAAACTACCCTTCGGCGGCGCTGGAGCAGGAAGCGAGAGCTGATAGAAATGAAGGGCCGCAAGCTTGGACGTGATCTGGTCATCGGCATTGGTGACGTGACCAAAACCGTTCTTGGCAGCAACGGGAAATTTCGAAGCGTCGTCCAGTCGCGGATCAAAGAAGTTGCCTTTGCCATGCATCTCCAGGTTCGCGACGAACGCGTTCCAATACGGTACAGAACCCCAGCCGGTATAAGTGTGCAGGTTTACTCCGGCAAGCCCGAACGCCGGCGGAATGAGCGTTGCGGCGGTTTTGCCGTCAGGACGGAAAGCTTTTCCGTCCATAAACAGCTCAGCATCAAACTTGCCCGGCTCCCAGCTAGCAAGAACGGTCTTGACGGTTGCAACGTCCACGCCCAGTACGTCGGCAACCGGCTGCAGATTGGGAGCAAGGCCCACAATTGCGCCAACGTTCAAGTCACGGTTGGCCCAGCCATCTAGGCGATGGCCGATGCCGGGAGCAAATGCGTTGTCCACCGTGGAGTGGCAGAGCGCGCACTGTATGCCCATGGATTTCAGCGTGCCGTCGGGATTGAAAAATCCGGTGACGCCTATTACCGCATTCAATTTCAGCAGCGCCAGCGTCACAGCCGGATCATTGAGGTCAACTTTTCCAGCTTGGATTTGCTGGACCAACGCCGCGGGTAGCGCGTCCTGATCCACTTTGAGCCCGACGGCCAGCGCCGTCGCCGGAGATACACCCGGTCCAACGCCGCCATGCTGCGCACCTTCAATGGCTTTATGCAACTGGAGCGTACCACCCCAGAAATCCTGGTCGCCGAAGGTGTCAAAACGGAAAATGTTTTTGCCCTGCTGGGCCAGTGATTGATGCTTTTGTTCAGAATAGAGAGTAAAAGCGCCAATAAGCGCCACGGCAATCATGAGGGGGAGTTTGATCTTTTGCACGGATGTGGCCTCTACTGTTCGGGGTTTGAAAGCTTCCCGGAAAGCTCTTCGATGAGTATGGAGTCGCGAGGAGCGCTCAGGTGACAGCGAAACAGGAAATTATTCGCAATGCGATGTAAATCTTTGAAAATATTCTGCGTTTTATTCAGTCATGGGACGCGCTGGCTGGAACGGTAGTAAACTTCTGCGCCGGAGAAGATTATGCCTGCCACAAGAAAACAGCTCGCGACTTCCAACTATGACGTCCATCCAGGCCTTGCCATGTACCAGAACTCGCTTGCGGCTTTGAAACAGAAAACCGGAAGGACAATGGAAGAATGGATCAAGCTGGTGAAAAAACAAGGGCCAGCCACGGAGAAAGAGCGTCACGCATGGCTCAAGGCAGAGCACGGCCTGGGGATGAACTATGCAGGGTGGATTGCCGAACATTCCGTCGGAAAGGGTGACGACGGGAATCCTGAGACTTACCTGCGGCAGGCGCAAGAATTTGTGGAGAACATGTTCTCTGGCCCAAAAGGATCTCTGCGGCCAATTTTTGACGAACTCTTGAAGCTGGGACGCAGCCTTGGCGCCGACGTGAAAGTATGTCCGTGCAAGACGATCGTGCCGCTCTATCGCAAACACGTTTTCGCGCAGATCAAGCCGACTACGCGGACGCGCATCGACTTGGGATTGGCGCTCAAGGACACCAAAGTTCCAAAGCGGCTCATCGATACCGGCGGTCTGGCAAAGAAAGACCGCATCACCCACCGCATCGAGATCACATCAGTAAAAGATATCGATGCTGAAGTGAAGAAGTGGCTGAAGATCGCGTATGAGATGGACCGCTAGTTTTATGACGCGCTCCGAGCCTTGCGAGTTTCTGCTTCGACTTCGAAATCCGCGCTAAGCGATAAGCCTTGCTGTAGGTCACGTCCTTTTGACTGTTTATGAATAACGAATCGGCTCTGATGGCAGATCAAAGGTGTGCTAATGTTCGATCACTATGCCCACCTTGGTAATTGAACAGCCCAGGACTGAACTCGCCGCAACGTCACCAGCGCTGCAAAAGTCCGGCACTTCCCTCTACGGGTTTGCTATTTTTTGCGGAGCATTTCTCCTGTTTCAGGTGCAGTTGATTTTGGGCAAGTATGCTCTTCCCTGGTTTGGCGGGGCACCCGCGGTGTGGACAACGTGCATGCTGTTTTTCCAGCTGCTGCTGCTGGGCGGATACTTCTACTCCCATGCTGTCTCCAGACTAAGCTTGCGGCGTCAGTCGATCGGGCATGTGTCGCTGCTCGGTATCTCCGTTGGTCTAATGGTGATGGGTTGTTTTTTCTGGAAGACGCCCTTGCTGCCCGGCCCGTCCTGGCGTCCAAGTCCCGGGGATTCGCCGGTTTTAGGAATCCTTAGTCTGCTGACTGTTGCCGTTGGCCTGCCTTACTTATGTTTGAGCACTACTGGCCCATTGCTGCAAAACTGGTTTGCGCGGGCGCACGCCGCGGAATCTCCTTATCGTCTATATGCATTGTCGAATGCGGGATCATTGCTGGGTCTGATCACATATCCATTCGTCTTTGAGCCCAACCTTCGGCTACACACGCAGGCATGGTTATGGGCGGCTGGATATATTGCTTTTTCCGCGGCATGTATTGTGTGTGCCAGAAAAGTCCGTCTGGCGGCAACACATGCGCCTGCTGTCTACACACAGAAAGAAGATGTGGCGCCACCCACTCGCTTCAGTCAGGCGTTATGGTTTCTTCTGCCGGCATGTGCCAGCGTAATGTTGCTGGCGACCACTAACCTCCTCTGCCAGGAAGTGGCCGTAGTGCCGTTTTTGTGGGTATTACCGCTCAGCCTCTACCTGCTGAGCTTTATCGTTTGCTTTGACAATCCAAAGTGGTACCGGCGCGGCTTGTTTCAGATATTGATGGCTGTGGGCCTTCCGACTTCCATTCTGGCGCTGCTCGGCGAAGTAAACGCTCCCGTGGGCCGGCAGGTGCTCATGTTGAGTCTGGTTTTGTTCGGATGCTGCATGGTCTGCCACGGAGAACTAGTACGGCTGAAGCCACAGCCGGCATTGCTGACCAGATTCTATTTGCTGGTTTCCGCCGGCGGGGCCGCAGGAGGCATTTTTGTTGTCCTGGTTGCGCCGCAGATATTTACCGGATTCTGGGAGTTCCACTTCGGTCTGATTGCCTGTGTGGTCGTCGCCATTTTGGCTTTGATCAGTGACCGTAGTTCCTGGTGGCACAACGCTCAGCCTTATTTGGGAATGATAATTTTGCTTGGTCTGGCGTTGGTACCTGATTTCCTGTCCCGCTATATAACGCTCGCGGTAGTTCCGGAAATGATGTATCGCGCGCACTACTATCCAATTCTCACGGTGCTTGCTCTTATCACAGCGGTGGTATTTTTCACGACCCGCAACAGGCCACACAAAGCTCGCCGCTTCAACCTGGCTCAATTAGCGGCGGTGACGGTATTAGCGGCGCTGTGCGCGGCACTTTATATATGCGTTGCTTTTGACAAGAGCAGGGAGATCCGGCGGGATCGAAATTTCTATTCCGCTCTGCAAATTCAAAAAGGCCCGGAATTGAACTCATTGGAACTGCGTCACGGCCAGATATCGCACGGGTTTCAATCGCGGCTGTGGCCCAAGGAGCCAACTCTCTATTTCGCTCGGACAAGCGGAATCGGCCGTTTGTTGGGAGCAGATGGCTGTTTGCAACCGTGTCCTCGACGCATCGGCATCATCGGACTTGGCGCAGGGACCCTGGCTGCTTATGGCCGTTCGGGTGACACCATGAGGTTCTATGAACTCAATCCGCAGGTGATTGCTTATTCTGAGGGAACAGATCCATATTTCACTTTTCTGCGTGATTCACCCGCAAAGATTGAAACGGTCCTGGGAGATGCGCGGCTTTCCCTGGAGCGGGAGTTTGCGGAAAAAGGCCCGCAAAACTTCGATGTCCTTGTGATCGACGCTTTTAGCAGCGATGCCATCCCTGCACATTTGCTGACCTCAGAAGCCCTGGATGTTTACCTGAAGCATTTAAGCGGGCCGAATTCTGTTCTGGCCTTCCACATCTCCAATAAGGTGCTCGATCTGCGCTATGTGCTGGCGGCTCTTGCCGCTCAAAAACAACTTGCGGTTGTGCGGCTCAATAAAAGAGACAGTGACAACGCAGCAGAGCGGAGTGACTGGGTGATGCTGGCGCGAAATCCTCAAGCATTACAACTTAACTCATTCGCAAGCCTTATCGCGCCAATGCCCCAGCCCGACGACCGCATGCTCTGGACAGACGATTACAGCAACTTGTTTAGAGTTCTGCTTCACAGGTAGAGCACGATCATTCACATAAAAGTTCTCAAGCACCCACGTTTGTCAGCAACTGCCTTAGCAGGGCCCCAGTTCATGGGGGTAAAGAACAAACATCGGCGTTGAGTGCTTCTGGATATCGTCAGTAATGGTCAAGTCCCAATCCGTGGGCTTGGTGATGGCAGGAGGATCAACCTCCATCCGATAGTAAGTAGCAATCATGTTTGAAACGGAGCGGGCTTTTTGCCGTACGGAGTCGGCCAGGTGAACGTCAGCCATACTGTAAGTGCGCCGCGGGTCAGCATTCATCACGCTTAGCACTAGGCCGCCGCTGTTGGTAGTTAAAGGATAGAAATGTTCGTCGCCGGTCTCGTAAAGAATGGAGCCGACCAGCGGCTGGGCTTCGGCTAGTCCCTGTGAGGTAGTCGAGGTCACAAAATGACTGGCAACGCTGTTTTTTGTTTCTACGGGTCCCAGGGCCAAACCAAACATGCGAATGTGGTTGTCATGCAGGGCTTTTGCCACCATTCTTGCATTTGCCTTGTGGTTGCCTTCAAGATCAGAGGCCATCACCACAATGGCATCTCCGGGTTGCGGCGTCCCGAACCATTCAATGCCGACCATCACTGTATCAAGCACTCCCGGTTCCTTGCCGCGCTTGCCGTCTCCCGGCTCTCCTAATGCCTGACTAATGGCGGAACGGTCCTCAGTAAACTTAACGTCCTGTCCGGGGCCGCGGGCAGGCATAATGGCGAAGGTATCCTGGGGACGGGCACTTGCCAGTAGCGTCCTGATCATTTCACCTTCTGCCTTGCGCGAATCGGCTGATAGTTTTTTGCTTAAATCCGCCACAATCAATACGCGGCGCGGTCCGTCATCGAAGGTCAGGCCTTTCACGGCCACCGGCTTCTTCTGTATGCGGCCAATGAAATCTTGCGCAGCCAGACCACGAAAAACATTGCCGCTTACGCTGATAACGCCAACCGGAACGTCGGAAGCTTTGCAGGATTGCTGGGTAAGACCGTTACTTGAAAGGGCACAAACCACACTTAGCGCAATAAGAATGCGAGAAAACATGGAAACTCCAGAAATGAAGGATTGACGGCGCTGATTATAGCAAGGCATTTCCGCCTGGCCACAATCATTTCTCTGTAGACAATGTGATACCGCATTTCGTCACCACCTGAACCGGATAGCTAGTCCAAATTGAGGCATTAGCTCCCGTCAGAAGGGCCGTACCAATTCGGGAAAACGAGTTCCAAAATGGAACCAGCCTGCTTCATTCGCGCGGTGAAGCCTAAATAACTTTCCAAAGATAAGACGAAACTCGTGTGAATGGCTGTTTTCACCGGAAATCGCATATGTTTCGCTTTTGCGCACCAGCGGGGACATTGGCCGAAAGGACATTGGCCGTTAGGTCACAGCACCGGTGTGACCTTAGGCCCATGCTTAAACAGGAAAATTTCTCAGCCCTTTTTGCCTCGTCGTAAATAAAAATAATTGGTTTATTTACAACATCTTACAGGTTATTTTAATAAAGCAGTGTTCCTGACTGGGATACTATATTGCGGTACAAAAGTACACTCACACAAGTCATCTGGGCAGACACCAACTTTGGGCGCGCCACGCTAAAGTTGCCAAACTCACTATGTGTGGAGGTACCCGAAAACCAGAACGGCGCAAAGTGAAGTTTTTGCGTAAATGGCTGTTAAGGGGAAGGTACACGGATCGTGAAGTTGATGGCCAAATCGAGGGCGAGTCTCGCCTTGCAATCAGGCTTCACCTTGGCGGAAATGATTGTTGTGGTCGCAATCATTTTAATCGTGGGTGGCTTGGCGATTCCCAACCTTACGCGCGCCATTGATGCTTCACGCATAAAAGGATCTGCCCAGGCGCTGGCAGCCGCTTACCAGGATGCGCGCATCCGCGCTACTCAGAAAGATACTTCATACCAGGTGCTCATCTCTCCGCCCGGAATTTCTCCCGCACAGATCTGCATAGATTTGGATGGAGACGGAACCTGTAGTGCCGGGGATCCTGTGACCACTTTTCCCGCTCAAGTCAGGGTAAGCAATCTTGGAGTGCCAGCCCCGCTGGACTCGACCCAGTTGCACTTTCCTGCCATTACAACGGAACAGCCGGGCGCCAGCTTAACCTGGAACGCCGTAGGGTTGCCTTGCCAGCGCACTTCACCCATAACTCCGTGCACTGCCGTTGGTTGGATACAGCACCTGCAACTTTTACGTGCCAACGGAGATGTAATGTATGCAGCCGTAACCGTAAGCCCCACGGGCAGAGTCAAAACGTGGACATTTATTCCATCGGGGAACGGAAACGGTAAGTGGCTTTAAGACACTATATGGACAGTGATCGCCAAACTCGGGGAGCCAAAACAGGAAACATGGCGCGTGGATTCAGCCTTATCGAAGTGATGATCGCCATGGCCGTTCTGGTGGTAGGACTCTTGGGCGGGATTGTGGTGATTGCAGTAGCCGGCGCGAATGATGGACGTTCAAAGTTGCATTCCACTGCCATTCTTCTGGCACAAAGCACCATGGAAAAGATTGCGGCCATTCCAGCAGCCGCGGGGAATACCCAAACCACGCTTACGGATTGCGCAGGAACGCCGCACACTATTGAGACCGCCGTGCCCGCCGTGGGGGGCAGCCCTGCCCTGATTGATACCGGAGCTTTTGCGGGAACGATTGACTTCTCGCAGCCAACGGTCGCGAATTATTCAATGGTTTATGTCACGTGCTCGAGCGGCGGGAACATTGGATTTGACGTCCGCTGGCGAATTGATCAAGGCCCAACCCCGGCTACGCAGTTGGTTACGGTGAGCGCAAAACCGCTGGTCACAGCCGGAGCGACTCAGTTCATGCTGCCTTATACGATCCGTCAATTAAGGGGGAACTTCTGATGATGGCGCGCTCCCCCCGTTTAATTCTCAGGACTAACGCGAAAAGCAATGCAATATCAGGTTTTACCCTGATCGAATTGCTGGTCAGTCTGGCGATTCTAATTACAGTCACTGGCGCGGTATTTGAACAGATTAACTCGATGCAGAAGAAATCAGCATCGGAAGCTGCCAATGTGGATTTGACCCAGCAATCCCGTGATTTTCTGAACCAGACCGTGCGCGACCTGCACATGGCGGGATATCCCGGCCCCGGTATGTACTCGAATGCTTCGGCGCATCCTGCACTGGTTGCTTACGGATTAATCAGGGTTTCACCAACTGAAATTCTGATGGAAGGCGACGTTAACAATGACGGCGCTGTTGAAAGCGTCGATATCACCTACGTGGCCAACGATCCCAATGATCCCAACTGCCCATGCATCCGCAGAAGCGCGCAGCCAAAAATAGACATGGACTCGTTCAACCAGCTGACCAATCTTTTGTATACCGAGACCCAGCAGGTATTTCCTCCCGGTACCGGCGCAGGCCAATCCGGTGAAGACTTGTTTGCGTACTACGACCAGAACGGAAACGTTGTGGACCTCAGCAAAGGGAACGACATATCGACGCCCCAAGGCATTGCAAATTTAGCTTCAATTAAAACAGTAAAAATCAATCTCAGTCTGCTTACGAACCAGCGCGACCCGGTAACCGGCAATTTTGTGCGCACATCCATGTCAGCAAGTTCGAGGTTGAATTACTAATGGCAAAGATCATGTCCAGAATGATGAAGCGGGACGAACGGGGAATGGCCCTTATGCTGGCCTTGTTCGCGCTTTTGCTGCTCTCTGGCATTGGCTTGTGCATGGTGCTCTCTTCCAACACTGAGACACGCATTGACGCTAACTATGGCGGCAGCCTGCGCTCGTATTACGCAGCCCACTCCGGCCTGGAAGAAATGCGCGATAGGATCAGTTATCTCTCCACCACAAGACCGGACGGTCTTGCTGATAAACTTCCCACGACTATTGCCGGCAATCCCGGCGGCGTGTTGTACGTGGTGAATCCTGACGCAGGGGAGATTGTTGATCCCACCGATCCGACCAGCCCGTACTTCGATGTCCAGCTCTGCCATGACTACAACTCCGGCGTGAGCGTTCGAGATTCCAAGTGCACAGCAGTTCCCACCGGGACTTGGATGTTGACATCGCAAAATGCCGCGCCCGCGGCGGCCGTTCCCCTGGGCTACAAATGGGTGCGCATCAACCTAAAGACGAACCGGATCGCTGCGCCTTACTATGTTGACCAAAAAGGCGATCCCGCAACACTGGATACACTCGTTTGTTGGGATGGTGAAACCGAACAACTCTCGCCAGGCGGTGCCGCACCAGCGTGCGATGCCAACGGCATGCAGCCGGTTTACATGCTCACTTCCCTGGCTCTTTCTCAGGGCACGCGGAACCTGTTGCGCGCTGAGGTGGTGGGTACATCGATTCGCCCTCCCGGCGCCATCACGATGGACGTTGGCAGCTCCGCCAGCGCGACGCCGATTACTGCAACTTTTAACGTGTCGGGTGCGCCTAACGCTACGCTGATCCCGTTAACCAGCATCGATGGCCGCGTGCACAAGGCCGATGGCTCGCTTTCTACCGCTTCCAGCTGTTCTCAGGTGGCGGCGCTGGCATCCAATTCGCCTCAGGGTACAACTTCCTTAGAAACTGGACTGAATGCCCTTCGCCTCGCCATTGTGCAGGCGGCCACTAATTCCTGTAACGCCGATGGCAGCAGCATTTCTGCCAGCAACCCATGCACAGCACCACTGGCTTGGGTGCGGGGAACAGGCGCGCTGCCTAGATTCACCACATCCAGCCCTTCACCAACACCAACGCCGATCCCAGCGCCAAGCCCAACTCCTGTTCTGGTCAATACCAGCAACAGTGGTAGCAGCGGACACGACGGACACGACAATCACAACCCAACGCCTACGCCAACTCCTATTGCCACTCCGACTCCAACACCTACGCCGGTTCCTACAAGCGACTGCAGCACAGCGACCCAGAGTTGCTATACGAACCTTGATCTCTCGGATAGCCATCTCACGCCGGCTCCCCTGTTTGCCGGTAATCCTGGGAACTCAGGCGATCCGGCGGCCTATCAATCGCCAACAGCAAATATTGTCGTGAATGAGAACCAGGCCGTCCTTGACTATATTGCTGCGCGGAGGGCATCCGGCACGAACTACCATGAGCTCGCGTCTACAAGTTTGAATCCGGCCCAGGCGTATGGCACTCCAGACCAGCCTGCGGTGCTGGTGATTACCGACAGCAGCCTGAAACTCAATGCCAACCTGACAGGGTTCGGTATCCTGCAAGTGCCTAATGATTTTGAGATAAGCTCCAGGTTGCAATGGACTGGGATTGTAATGGTGCGCTCTTCAGCAACAGCCCCATCAGGACAGTTCCTCATTAACCCGGGAGCTAACGGGTCGATTAATGGAGCGTTGATGCTGCAGGCGCTGACCCAATTTACCCTGACCACCAGCAACACAGGGGCCGCCGCTTTCACCATCTCTTACAGTTGTGAGGCCATTGACGCTGCCATGGGCAATAGGCCTTTGAAAGTGGTTTCGCACACTGAGACGACCTACTAAGTTTCGGATTGTGTGCCTTTAAGCGCGAACCCTTCCGCGCAAAAGCCGGGCCGGCAGAAAAATAATCCCTTTCACCAGTTCCAGGACTCCGCCCACGGTGATGCCCACAATCCGGAATGGCAATAGCACCAGCCATACAAGCGGATATAGCACCAACGCCACCAGGGCCAGCGGCCAGCACATTACCAGCAGGATGCACCACAGCAAAAAACTGAGCATAAGCGCCTCTAAAGATCTATACGGAATTGGCCCTGATCCAGTTCCCGCATTATCGGCTGCCCCAGGCTTTCAAAAACCGGACGGCTAAACTCCCAGAATCTCGCCTTTCGCGTTCACGTCAATGCTTGCGGCGCGGGAGACTTTCGGCAAACCCGGCATCAGCATCATGTTGCCGGCAATCGCCACAACAAAACCTGCGCCGGCAGAAAGCGATGCGTCAGTTATATTGAGCGTCCATCCTGTGGGAGCGCCCAGAAGCTTGGGATTATCAGAAAACGAGTACTGCGTCTTGGCGATGCATACCGGGAGCTTGGCAAAGCACCAATCGTTAAACTGCTGCAGCTTGGCCCGCGCTTTTTCGCTGAAGGTTACACCTGCGGCGCCGTAAATCTTCGTCGCCACGCTCTCAATCTTTTTCTCCAACGAATCATTAAGAGCGTAAACGGGCTGCACGTTGGGGCTGGGATTTTTCTCGATGGTCTCGACAACTTTCTCCGCCAGCACGGTCGCGCCGTCGCCGCCTTTGGTAAAAGCTTCACTCAAAGCGCTGACCGCGCCTTCCCGTGCGCAGTAATCGGCCAGCCGATTTAGATCTGCTTCGGTATCCGTCGGGAAGCGATTGATGGCCACAACGGTCGGCACGCCAAATTGCTTGAGATTTTGAATGTGCCGAACCAGGTTCGGCGCGCCGCGATCGAGATCGCCTTCGCCCTGATTCCGCAAACTCTGCACGGTCGTCACCAGCACGGCGCACGCGGGAGCAATCCTCGACGAGCGCATCACAATATCAAAATATTTTTCCGCGCCCAGATCAGCGGCGAAACCGGCTTCATTTACCACGTAGTCCGCCAGCCGGATTCCCATGTTGTGCGAGATCACGCTGCTGGTGCCGTGCGCGATGTTGCCGAAAGGCCCGGTATGCACCATGGCCGGCGTGCCTTCCGTGGTCTGCACCAGGTTGGGCATAATCGCTTCGCTCAGCAACGCCATCATCGCGCCCGTAGCGCCAAGATCAGCGGCGCGCACCGGCTTGCCTGCGCGTGTTACGCCAATCACAATCGAATCCAAGCGTCGGCGCAGGTCTTCAAAGCCGCTGGCCAGCGCCATAATGGCCATGACCTCTGAAGCTGCGGTGATCACAAAGCCGCTGTTGCGCGTGAGCGCCCCTTTTTTTTCGCCAATATCGATCGTGATGCGGCGCAGGGCGCGATCATTCATGTCCATGCTGCGTGGCCACGTGATCTGGTTGATATCCAGGTCAAGCTCATTGCCGTGAAAAACGTGCGCATCAATCAGCGCGGCGAGCAGGTTGTGCGCCGTGGTAATGGCGTGGAAGTCGCCATGAAAATGCAGATTGATTTTCTGGCTCGGCTCGATCTGCGACTTTCCTCCGCCCGCGGCTCCACCTTTCATGCCAAACACAGGCCCCAGCGACGGCTCGCGCGAAGTGATGATCGTCCGGCGGCCAATGCGCTCCAGCCCCTGCGTAAGCCCGATTGAAGTAACGGTCTTCCCTTCACCTGACGCGGTGGGGGTGGTTGCCGTCACCAGGATGAGCTTGCCTCGGCGCGGAAACGCCGGATCAGAAAGGATATCCAGCTTCAGCTTGGCGCCGTGGCGTCCAATGGGTTCAAAATAATCTTCGGGAAGTTTCAGCTTGGCAGCAATGGTTTGAATTGGCAGCATAGTTTGATTCGGCAGCATGGTTTGAATGGACAAAGACTGGCTCATAAGCAAACAGGCGAGTCTAGAACTCCGTCGCAAAAGAGGCAAGTGGCAAAAGCAAAAAGCGTGAAATTTGCGCCGATTCCTGCGGCGATCAGAAAGAGAGGGGCAGGAGATTTACGGCAATTTGAAGCACTACCCTGGCATCGCTGCGCTTCGCGTTGGCAGGCGGAAATGATACCCTATCTGAGTCCCATCACTGTGCGCCCGTAGCTCAGCTGGATAGAGCGGTTGCCTCCGAAGCAACAGGCCGGGAGTTCGAATCTCTCCGGGCGCACCATTAGTTTCTGTCGCTTCGCTCCCAACCGCTTATGCAGCATTCCCCGGGCAACATTTTTCTGCCTTGTGTCAGAGGGCTCGGCAATCCGGCCTCGCCCTCCCTCGACTATTTCTGTCGCTCGCCCCAAAACCGCTTCCCCCTGGAGCATGTATCATTGCAAACGAAGTCGCCCGAAAGATATGGCTTTCGATCTTATCCAAATACGCACGCAGGCACAGAACAAAGAGGACGAAAATTACAAGTTTCGCCGGTTCCTGAAGACTAAATGCCATTTAGACCCGGGAGAAATTGACGAGCGAGTCTTTGCGGCCACGCGTCGAGTGTGGACCGGAATTGACTGCACCAAATGCGCCAACTGCTGCCGAGAGGTACATCCGACCTTCAGCGAAGATGAAGTCGACCGACTGGCGCACCGCCTGGCAATGACACGTGAACAGTTCATCGAGGCGTATCTGCAACGCTCGGGACCGACCGACGATAATCCTTGGACGACTCGCACTAAGCCCTGCCCATTCCTGAAAGATACCCTTTGTAGCGTGTATGAGGACCGGCCTGCGGATTGCAGTGGCTATCCATATCTATACAAACCGGATTTCAGATCTCGCACTCTGGGAATGATTCAGCGGACATTCACCTGTCCAATTGTCTATGAGGTAATGGAAGAGCTGAAAAAATCATTGCACTTTTTACGGCGCTAATTTTGTTTATCCGTTGAATTCACCTGCCATCAAGCGCCTTCAACGCCAATCCGCGGGCGACTGAGGTGAACTCGTTCCCCGCCCGAATGCGCTGTGCGCCGAAACGTGTTTCAAAGATCCTTCTGACGGCCGGTACAAACGATGAGCCCCCTGTGAGAAAAACCATATCTATGTCTTTAGGCTTGACCGCCGACGCATCAAGTAGAGAACCCACACAGCCGGCGATCAGCTCGAGCTCTTCTGAAATCCATTTTTCAAAGGAAGCACGCCTGACGGTTGCATCAAGATCGATGAATCCATCTGCAAATTCAAATATAGAAACCTCATTCGCGGACAAATCAGACTTGGTCTTTTGCACAGAACGGTGCAACTGGTAGCCAAGATCTTCTCTTATTAGGTGCATCAATGCTGCAATCTTTTCTGGTTCAAGCGCCTGCGCATGCGTGCTCTTCAGCATGTCCATAACATCCTTGGTCCTCAACAGAGACAGATGATGCCAGCGTTCCAGCTTTGCATATACCCAGCCCGGAACAGGCAAAATCTTGTGCATGGATCGGATGCTGCTTCCGGCGCCCAGAGCGGGCGACACTAGATGCTTAATGATCTTTGCGTCGAAGGCGTCACCGGCCAGACCGAGACCAGCATTACCGAGCAGGTCCGCGGGGCTTCTGCCCCGTTTGCGAATCGAGGGACCAACGCGGACCAGAGAAAAATCGCTGGTGCCGCCACCAAAGTCGCCAATGAGAATCAGCTCATCATGATCAAGCGTGGATTCATAGTAGTGAGCGGCGGCAACAGGCTCCAGTTCGAACTCTACTGATTCGTATCCCGCGAGCAGAAACGCCGATTTGAGGCGACCCTCGGCGTAAACGTCATCAGCCTCTTTTTCCGCTCCCACAAAATGCACTGGCCGGCCAACCACGGCAGACCGAATCCTGGTCCCAAACTGGAGTTCAGCTTTTTCGCGGAGATCGCGCAAGATTCGAGCAATAAGGTCTTCAAGCGTAACGCGACGCCCAAAGACTTCAGTTCCCTGGAGCGTACGGCTGCTGAGGAAAGACTTGAGTGACTGGATCAGCCGTCCCTTGGTTTCCGCCGCCAGATATCGCTCAATGCCCTCAGGCCCGGTCCAGGATTTAGTGACCTTGGTTCCCTTCTCTCGTTCCTGCTCAAGGTATAGAAGCGAGCGATAGGCATCGGTGAGGCCGCCCATTTGCGGAAAGTGCGCAAGCTCTACCACGCCTGAGCTTGCAGCATGGGCGATTGAGCTATTCGTCGTCCCAAAATCAATACCGATTGCGCCTGTGGCCATTTTTCAGATGAGTAACGTACGCTGTAAGAAGAAAGTCCGTAACAGAGCTATAGCTCTCGCACACCATGGCTGCGGACCAGGAAATATGTTGCCACCGCCACCAACAGGATTCCGTTGCAGATAAGTACTGCCGGAGCGCTGAATTTGCTGGCGAAATATCCGCTCACCAGGCTACCCAAAGGCATGCCACCGCGGAACGCCACCATATAAATGCTCATCACACGCCCGCGCAGTTCATTGGGCACAACCAACTGCACCAGCGAAGTAACAGTGGCGAACACGATAATCAGCGCCGCGCCGGTAAAGAAGAGAAGAATATCGCTCAGCCACAATATCTTGGAGATGGCAAACATGGCGATCAACAGACCGCACAGCGCCTGAACGATGAGGGCGGTGCGTCCCATCCGCTTGTAACTTCCCAACCAGGCCACAACAATGGCCCCCACGACTGAGCCCGAACCTGAGAACGCCATCAGCCGCGTGTATTCTCCAACGCCCTGATGAAACACCTGTTTGGCAAAGAGCGGCAGGAAGGTCAACACGGCGAACGCAAGAAACGTTGTGGTGAAAGCCAGGACGGTAAGCGCCAGCAAGCTGCCTTGGTGCCGAACGTACGACAGGCCGCCGCGCAACTCTTCATGAATCCGCCGCGGCGCTGCCGGCGGCGTATGTTTCACATGCAGCATCATCAATGCAATGATCACAACCACAAACGACAACCCGTTGAGAGAGAAACAGGAGGTCATGCCAAACATTGCCAGCGCGCCACCGGCCAGCAGCGGGCCTACAACGCGCGCCAGGTTGAATTGGATAGAGTTGAGCGCGATTGCGTTCGGTAGATCGTTCTTCTCCACCAACGTGGGAACCAGCGCCTGGGACGCAGGTCCGCCGAAGGCCTGCGCGGAGCCGGTAATGAATGACAGAACCATAATCGGCCAGACATGGCTCAAGCCAAAGAAGACCAGGGTGGCCAGCGTGAAGGCCGTCGACATTTGAATGTATTGCGACACCAGCAGCGTCTTGCGGCGATCAAACCTGTCCGCCAACACTCCCCCGATGAGCGAGAAGAGCATGATGGGCAGCTGCTGCAGAAACGCGTCGAGCCCCAGATAAAACGCTGAGCCGCTCAAGGAAAGGACCAGCCAGTTTTCGGCGACGTTCTGCATCCACGTGCCGATGCTGGAGGTACACGATCCGAGCCAGAGAATCCGGAAATCGCGGTAATGGAACGCCGCCAGTGTCCGGCGGACGGCGTTTGCACCGGTCAAGGTTGCAGCCGTTGCTACAGAAGCCGATTTGGTTTGTGCGGGGCTGTCCAAAGGTGTCCTGGTTTTACGCAAGAAACGTTTCGCTCAAAAAATCACGCAGAGTTTGAGCGTACCACACCCAGGAGCCCAATTATTTTTCAATGCGGCTTTTCTGCGATCAGCAGCAGCGCGCCAATCTTCTTGAAGTCACGCAATTCTTCGGCATTCTTGAACCATTTTCCGGAATAGGTTTCCGGCGTGGGGCTGCGGTCCGGGATGCGACGGGCCTCAATGTTCGTAAAGCCATGGTTTTCCAGCAGCGTTTTGTATTCCGCCTCTGAGAGCGCCTGCACCGGAACTTTCAGCTCTGTGACCCAGCGCAGCGAGTAACGATTGTCTTTATAGAGATTGATCAGGATAAACAGCTTTGCTCCGGGTGCCATCACGCGGCGCAGTTCGTCCAGCGCTTTGCCCTGATCGGCATAGTAATAAAAAGATTCCACGGAAAGCACTTTGTTGAATGCGTTGTCGGCCTCAGGAATGTTTTCCGCCGATCCCCACGCATAGCGCACGTTCCTGAACGCGGATGACAACTGCTCGGCGCGGCGCAGCATCTCATCTGCCACGTCCAGGCCAACAACTTCGCCGGTGGTCGCGATGCGGGCCATACGGCGTGAGGCCCATCCCGTACCGCAGCCCAGATCCAGAATGCGGTCGCCAGGTTGGATATCCATCAGCGCCAGGGTTTGTTCTGTAATGTCAGAGTGGTGGCTTTCCATTTCATCGCCACGGCCGGCGGCAGCCCATTGGTTAAATTCCTGTTGCAGTTTTTGATCAGCCTCGGAAGAGTGAAGGTCGACTTTGCTATCCATGTTGCTATGCTACATTGAAATATTGGACTCACTCAACAAGATGCGATCCATCTGACATCGAACCATGGCAGAACATCCGGAAAATCCCGACCCGCTGTCTTCACAGCACTCGAACGATGCGCTTTATTGCCCCAACTGCGCCCGGGAAATCACCGACCCGCTCACGTGTGGCGACTGCTCTGCCGTGATCTGCCGCATCTGCGGCACGCCGCTGGAATCTTCAGCCGACCTTGGAATGGGATAAGAACCTAATGATCACAATTGTTTTGCTGCTCTTCTCCAACATTTTCATGACAGCTGCGTGGTACGGCCATTTGAAATACCAGAACGTGCCGCTGTGGAAGGTAACGCTTGTTAGCTGGGGAATCGCTTTCTTTGAATACTGCTTCCAGGTGCCAGCCAACCGTATCGGCAGCCATACCTTTAATGCGGCGCAGCTTAAGACCATTCAAGAGATCATCACGCTGTTGGTGTTTTCAGGATTTTCTGTTTGGTATTTGAAAGAGGACATCAAGTGGAATTATGGGGTGGGATTTTTCTTTATCGTGGTGGCGGCATTCTTTATTTTTAAGAAGTGGTAGAAAGACGATACTGCGGTGCGCATGTCGGCTTGTTGCGTTAAGTCTCTACCCGACTGGGGTTTTTGTCTTCCGCTCGGGGTTGAAGAACGGCAGCTTCGCCACCTTCGCCGTGACTTTTTGCCTGACCGCCTCGATCGTTATCTCCATCTGCAACTTCGTTCCGGGCTGTGCATGCGCTGTCTCCACGCTGGCGAGCGCAATCATTTTTTTGAGCAGCGGTGACCATGTGGTGGAAGTGGCTTTGCCTACCTGCTTGCCGCCCACATAGATCGGCACGTGGACGCGTGAAGCCTGCGCCGGAGCAGCGGGTGTGAGTCCGAACTTTTCGTAACGCTCTTCAATCTCAACCCAATCCATTTCCAGGCCGACGAGTTGTCGCGCAACGCCATTTTTTTGCTGCTGAAGTAGCGCCGCTTTGCCAACAAAATTTTCTTTGTCCAGATGCACCATCTTGCCAAAACCGAGTTCATACGGCGAATACTTCTGCTCCGGTATCAATGCTTTCTTGCTGCTGATGTAATCCACTTCTATCAGCAACAGGCCCGCTTCAATCCGCGCCACGTCCAGCGCCAGCATGCCGGCAGGATGAATATCAAAGCGCTTGCCTGCGTCCATGAGCGCGTCCCAGATTTTCACGGCATCGCGGCTGTCATTCATCGGTACCCAGATTTCATAACCCAGATCGCCCGTGTATCCCGTGCGTGAAATATCCACTGGCACGCCCGCAATTTTGCCGCTGGTCATACGGAAATATTTCAGGTTGGCAACATCAGCTTCCGCAACGCTCTTGAGCAGCTTGCCGGAAGTCGGACCTTGTAGCGCCAGCGCTGCAACTTTTTCTGAGACGTCTGCTACCTGGACGTCCATGTTCAGGCCGTTCTGGCGAAACCAGCGCAGGCTGGGATCGGCGGCGGTCCAGCGATATTTGTTTTCCGCCAGCCGGGTAATCGTGCCATCGTCAATCACTTTTCCTTGCTCGTCGCACCAGCAGCAATAGATTACCTGGCCCGGCTTCACCTTGTTGATGTCGCGGGTGATCACGCGGTTCACCAGCTTGGTGGCGTCTTTTCCTTCCACGATGTATTTGTACAGCGGAGTGATATCGATCAGCGCGGCGGCATTGCGGATGGCGTTGTACTCATGCTCATGGTGCACTTCATAGCTGCTGACCGTGTAAAAGCCCGACCATTCCCGGTAATTCAGGCTGTGACACAGTGCAAAGGTGCGATCATGAAATGCGGTACCGACGGGCAAAGGAAGACCTCAAAATTTAAGTTGCGGAACTTTTCGATTATACGAAACCACATCGCAAATGACACAGACGACACAATTGGGATATCTCAACCATTTGCCGATGCGGGATGCTAAAATCATTCGTCTATGCTTTGCTTGATCCAATGGAGCGTCCTCTTTAGTGGCCTCTGAGCCACTCGACATAACACGCGCACGGTCCCTACGAGTTACACTCTTTTCGCGATGAATCTGCTTCTGTCCTGATTGAGCCAGAAGCCAGGAGCTAGACGCTAGTGGCTTCAAACAAATACGACGTGATTGTGATTGGCGGCGGCCATAACGGCCTCACTAACGCCGCTTATCTGGCTCGCGCCGGCAAAAAAGTGCTGGTGCTGGAGCGCCGCCACGTGCTCGGCGGGGCGGCCGTGACGGAAGAAGTTTTTCCCGGCTTTAAGTTTTCTGTCTGCTCCTATGTGGTCTCGCTTCTAAGGCCGGAGATCATTCGCGATCTCGATCTGCCGCGCCATGGCCTGGAAATCCTGCCGCTGGATGGCACTTTTACGCCGATGCCGAATGGCGACTACCTGTGGCGCGTCAATGATCATGGCAAGTCGCGCCGTGAGATCACACGCCACTCCAAGGTCGACGCCGAGGCCTACGAAGAGTTCGGTAAAGCCATGCAGGCCATGTGCCGCTTTGTGAAGCCAATCCTCAGCATGGTGCCGCCTGATCCTTCCACGCTGAATCCGCGTGAACTGATGAAGATGCTGTTTATCGGCAAGCGATTTCAGGGCATGAGCAGCGAGGACAAATACAACCAGGTCCAGTTGATGACCATGAGCGCCATCGACTTTCTGGACCAGTGGTTTGAGACCGATGTGCTCAAGGCGACGATGTCGGCTTCCGGCATCATCGGCACATTTCTTGGCGTGCGCTCACCCGGGACTGCCTACGTCCTGCTGCACCACTACATGGGAGAGATTGACGGCGCTTTTCGTTCATGGGGATTTTCGCGTGGCGGCACCGGAGCCATCTCCAACGCTATTGCCGACGCAGCGCGTGAACTAGGCGCGGAAATCCGAACGGAAGCGCCGATTGCGAAGATTATTGTGAAGAACAATCGCGCGCAGGGCGTGGTGCTGCAGAATGGCGATGAAATCTACGGCGACGTGATTTCTTCCAGCGTTGATCCGCGATTGACCTTCATCAAGTTCATCGAAGAGAACCTGTTGCCGGGTGAGTTTCTTGAAGATGTGCGGCGGTATAAGTTCCGCGGATCGTCCGGGAAGGTCAACATCGCGTTGGATGCGCTGCCTGACTTCAAATGTCTGCCTGGACCGGGCGCACACTTGCGCGGCGCGATTTCGATTTCGCCGAGTGTCGAATACATGGAACGCGCGTACGACGACGCCAAGTATGGCAACTTCTCGCGGAGGCCGTATATCGACATGGTGATTCCTTCGCTGACTGATCCGTCCGTAGCTCCGCCGGGAAAGCACGTGATGTCGTGCTTTGTGCAGTACGCGCCGTACAAGCTGCGTCCGGGGTTGAACTGGGACGACCAGCGCGAGGCATTCGGCAACACTGTAATCGACACCATTTCTGAGTACGCGCCGAATTTGAAGAACATCATCCTGAACAAGCAGGTGCTCACACCGCTGGACCTTGAACGCGAGTTTGGGCTGAGTGAGGGAAATATTTTTCAGGGCGAACTCTCGCTGGAGCAGCTTTTCTTCTTGCGTCCTGTTCCGGGATATGCGCAATTCCGCACGCCCATCAAAAACCTTTATATGTGCGGCTCAGCCACGCATCCCGGCGGCGGAATCATGGGCGCACCCGGACGGCTGGCCGCGTTGGAAATTCTGAAAGACGGAGCCAGCTAGCGCATGGCTGAGACTCGCGACGTCATCATCATCGGCGGTGGCCACAACGGCCTTGTCACTGCGTTTTATTTGGCGAAAGCTGGTTTCAAGCCGCTGGTGCTGGAGCGCCGCGCGCAAACCGGCGGGGCTGCTATCACTGAAGAATTTTCTCCCGGCTTCCGCTGCTCCACGCTCGCGCACTCCGCCGGCCCTCTGCTGCCGGAAATCGTAAGCGACATGCAACTAGCGCGGCACAATTTGAAGCTTGTGACTCCGGAAATCGCAGTGACGGCGCTCTCGCCCGATGGGCGCGCTTTGGTTCTTTACAACGACGCGACGCGTGCAGCGCAGGAGATCGGTAAATTTTCTACGAAAGATGCAGAACGATATCCTGTGTTTCAGCAGTCGCTGGAAAAAATTGGCCGTGTTATCAGCGATGCGCTGAAGCTTGCGCCGCCCAACATCGACGATCCCAGCCGTGGTGATCTCTGGGCCATGCTCCAGACTGGACGCGCACTGCGCAAGCTGGGCAAAAAAGATATGTACCGCCTGCTGCGCTGGGGACCGATGGCGGTAGCTGACTTGGTTGCCGAATTTTTTGAAACCGAACTCTTGCGCGCCACCATTGCCGCGCGCGGAATCTTTGGGACTGCCATGGGCCCATGGTCGGCAGGCAGCAGTCTGGTGTTGCTCATTCGCGCTGCCGGCGATCCGCATCCGGCAGGCTCGTCGTTCTTTGCGGTCGGCGGCACAGGCGCAATTACCCAAGCCATGGCGGCGGCGGCAAAAGAAGCAGGCGCGGAGATTCGCACGTCGGCGGAAGTAAAAGGGGTACGCGTGAAAGATGGCGTTGCGACAGGGGTGGCTCTCGCCAATGGCGAAGAAATTTCTGCCAAAGCAGTCATCTCTAACGCCGATCCTCGTCGCACGCTGCTCACCCTGGTCGATCCCACGCATCTCACGCCTGATTTCGTGATGAAGCTCCAGAACATCCGAATGCCGGGGACGTTGGCAAAGGTGAATCTTGCTTTGTCTGCGCTGCCAAAATTTACGGGGCTCAACGGCAATGATGCGGCCCTTCATGGTCGCATTCACATTGGCCCAGAGATCGATTACCTGGAACGCGCGTTTGACGAATCGAAGTATGGCAACTTCTCATCGCATCCTTACCTGGAAGTGACGGTCCCCTCACTCACTGATCCCTCTTTGGCTCCGAGCGGCAAGCACGTGATGTCTGTTTATATGCAGTATGCGCCGTTCAAGCTTAAAAACGCTGATTGGGACAGCCAACGTAGCGCCCTGGGCGAGACGGTCGTTAAGACGCTAGCCGAGTATGCGCCGAATTTACCTTCGCTGGTGGAAGATGGCCAGATCATTACGCCAAAAGACCTGGAATCGACGTATGGCCTAACAGGCGGACACATCTTCCACGGTGAACTCGCGCTGGACCAATTTTTCACCATGCGCCCCTTGCTCGACTGGGCGCGTTACAACACGCCGATACAGAACCTCTATTTATGCGGATCAGGCACTCATCCCGGCGCGGGCCTAACTGGTGGCTCGGGCGCAAATGCAGCGCGGGAGATATTGAAACACTTGCGTCAATAGAGCTAAGCTGAGCAAAACAGATGTCCACGTCCTATTCAAATACCCGGCCCTCAGTCGCTGTCTCTGAAGCGATGACGCTGCCGCAGCGTTATTACACTGATCCTGCATGGTTTGAGCGCGAGATGGAGGCCATCCACTTTGACATGTGGCTCTGCGCCGGCCGCACCAGCCAAATTCCCGAAGCGGGGGATTATTTTTTACGTCAGTTTGCCAATGCCAGCGTGATCATCACGCGCGACGAACACGGCGGCGTCCGTGCATTCCACAATGTGTGCCGCCATCGGGGCACCATGCTGTGCCAGCAGGAAGAAGGCAAATTCGCGGGCCGCATTCAATGCCAGTATCACGCATGGACTTACAAACTCGACGGCACGCTGGCCAACGCGCCGCATATGGAAAAAGTGCAGGGCTTCTGCGAAGCCGATTATCCACTGAACGGCGTTGCTACCGCTGAGTGGGACGGGCATATCTTCATCAATCTTTCGGCGCGTCCTGTCCCGTTCGAGCAACATCTGGCCGGACTCGACAAGAAGTTCGCGCCGTGGCGAATGGCGGAGCTTCAGATGGTCGAACGCCGCGTCTACCATCTCAAGGCGAACTGGAAGCTGATCGTCCAGAATTATTCTGAGTGCCTGCACTGTCCCATCGTGCATCCGCTCTTGCAGAAGCAATCCCATTACATGAGCGGGGACAACGAGCCGCCGCAGCCAACATACCTTGGCGGTCGCATGGACTTGCGCGAAGGCGTGCAAACGCTAACCATGGACGGCACAACCAAGCGTTGTTCATTGCCCGGCCTGAGCGCCGACGATCAGCGCCACGTCTATTACTATTGCCTGCTCCCCAACTTCTTCCTGAACCTGCATCCCGACTACATGCTGACCTTCACTATGTGGCCGAAAGCCGCGGACCAGACCGAAATCATTTGCGAATGGCACTTCCATCCTGACGAAATCCGCAAACCAGGTTTCAATCCGCAGGATGCCGTTGAATTTTGGGACATCACCAACAAGCAGGATTGGGCGCTCTCAGACCTCGCACAGCAAGGCATCAGTTCCAAGGGGTATCAGCCGGGACCGTATTCCAATCGCGAAGAGTTGCTGCTGGCGCTGGACAGGTTCGTGCTGGATCGGGTTGGGAACAAAACTTAACCACAAAGAGCACAAAGGATCACAAAGGCTTTATTTCTCCTGGGATCTTCGTGTTCCTCCGTGCGCTTTGTGAAAGCTTTTAAAATTTCGCTAAACTCTCCATCGCTTTAAACAGATCTTCTGACTGCGGCAAGATTACGTCTTCTAAGATCGGCTGATACGCGACAAAGGTATCAGTCGCGGCTACGCGTCTTACTGGCGCGTCAAGGTCTTCAAACAGCTCGTCGCCAATGCGCGCCGCGATTTCCGCTCCGTAGCCCCAGCTACGCGTATCTTCATGCACCACCAGCGCGCGGCTGGTCTTGCGGACAGACGTCGCAATCGCCTCCCAGTCATACGGGTTCAGCGTGCGCAAATCGATCAGTTCCACGCTTACATTCTGCTCACGTTCAATTTTCTGCGCCGCCTGCAACGCGCGCGGAACCGTCGCGCCATAAGTAACGACGGTCAGATCATTTCCTTCTTTAACGATTCTCGCTTTGCCGAACGGAACCATATAATCTGCGCCGGGATACGGAGCGCGACCAAAAGTTTCACGGTAGAGCCGTTTGTGCTCCAGGAAAATTACAGGATCGTCGCAGCGAATCGCGGTACGCAGCAGCCCGTTGGCATCCAGCGCATTCGATGGGAAACAAACTCGCAGTCCGGGATTATGCGTAAACAAGCTCTCTCCGCTCTGCGAATGATAGACAGCACCGCCGGTGAGGTATCCGCCAATAGCCACACGAATCACCGCCGGGCACGAGAAGGTTCCATTCGAGCGCCAACGCATCACTGAGAGCTCGTTGCGAATCTGCTGATACGCGGGCCAGATGTAATCAAAGAACTGAATTTCAACCACCGGCTTGAGCCCGCGAGTGGCCATGCCAATGGCGCGACCCACAATGTTGGCTTCCGCCAGCGGAGAATTGAATACGCGGTCACCGCCAAACTCCATTTGCAAGCCGGAAGTAAGCTTGAACACGCCGCCCTTGCCCTTGATCTGTTTTTCCTTCAGGTACTCTTCGCGGCTGCAATCCGCCACATCTTCACCAAACACCACAATTCGATCATCGCGGCGCATCTCATCTTTCAAACAGGCGCTTATCAGGTCGGCCATGGTCTTGTTGCCGCCTTGTGATTGCAGATCGCTTGCCATCTTGCGCGGATCAAGGTCTTCAGAGTAAACGTGCCTGTAAATCGAGTCGGTAGTAGGAAGCGCCGCCTTCAAAGCCTGCTCGGCTGCGGCTTCCACTTCCTGGTCCACTGATTTCTCCACCTTGTTCACGCCGGCTTCATCCAGAATGTTTTCGCGAATCAAAAACATTTGCAGCCGCGTTACAGGATCGCGCTTTGCGTCTTTCTCGCGTTCGGTGTCAGGTCGATAAAGGCGCTCGTCATCGGAAAGTGAGTGCGAATACGGCCGCGTGACGTGTCCGTGGATCATTGCCGGGCCCTTCCCGGACCGAACATAATTCACCGCGCGCTTGCATGCGGCGTAAGAAGCCACCACGTCAGTACCGTCGCATTCTTCCAAATGCAAGTTGGGAAAATTGCTGACCAGCTTAGACACGCTTCCACACGCTGTTTGCACTTCCACCGGAACAGAG
>Ga0105245_10000578_pt1 | contig 33305 bp, 36 predicted proteins | sample KBSM54metaG_FD_81523 | JGI IMG/M metagenome (GOLD analysis project Ga0105245, IMG submission 81523) | Miscanthus rhizosphere microbial communities from Kellogg Biological Station, Michigan, USA - KBS M5-4 metaG | ecosystem: Host-associated > Plants > Roots > Rhizosphere > Soil | place...
CCAGCGCTCGGGCTCGCCCGGCTTCGAGACTTTCTTTGCGTCAATCGCAACCACGATGCACTGGTCGCCGAACTTCTCGGCTGCCTCGTGGACGAATTTGCGATTCGACACGGCCGCGGTGTTAATCGACACCTTATCGGCGCCCGACTTGAGCAGCGCGCGGATGTCGTCGAGCGTGCGCACGCCGCCGCCGACGGTCAGCGGCATGAAACAGGCCTCAGCCGTGCGCTTCACCACGTCGAGGATGGTGCCGCGGTTCTCGTGGCTCGCGGTGATGTCGAGAAAGCAGAGTTCGTCGGCGCCAGCGGCGTCATAGGCAATCGCTGCCTCGACCGGATCGCCGGCATCGCGCAGGTCAACGAACTTCACGCCCTTGACGACACGGCCATCCTTCACATCGAGACAGGGGATGAGACGGACTTTGAACATCTCAGGCCGCCCGCGCCGCCTTGATCAGCCGCAGCGCGGCGGCGGCATCGAGCCGGCCGTCGTAGAGCGCGCGGCCGGCGATGGCGCCTTCGAGCCGCCGCGCACGCGGCTCGAGCATCGCACGCACGTCCTCGATCGACGCAAGCCCACCCGAGGCGATGACGGGGATCGACATCGCTTCGGCGAGCGCGATGGTGGCATCGAGATTGAGGCCCTTCAGCATGCCGTCGCGCGCCACATCGGTATAGATGATCGCCGCAACGCCGGCATTCTCGAACCTTTTGGCAAGCTCGAGCGCGGTGAGTTCGGATGTCTCCGCCCAGCCCTCGACCGCGACCTTGCCGTCGCGTGCGTCGAGCCCGACCGCCACGCGGCCGGGAAACGCCCGCGCGGCCTCCTTCACAAGCTCCGGATTGCGCACCGCCGCGGTGCCGATGATCACGCGGTTGATGCCGTCGGCGAGCCAGCCCTCGATCGTGCGCATGTCGCGGATCCCGCCGCCGAGCTGCACGGCGCAGCCGACCGTCTCAAGGATGCGCTCGACCGCATGGCGATTGACCGGCTTGCCGGCAAAGGCGCCATCAAGATCGACGATGTGCAGATACGCAAACCCTTGCGCCTCGAAGGCATGCGCCTGCTGCGCCGGGTCGCGATGAAACACCGTCGCCCGCGCCATGTCGCCCTGTTCGAGCCGCACGCAGACGCCGTCCTTGAGATCGATGGCCGGAAAAAGGATCACGGCTTCCACGCCAGGAAATTCGCGATCAGCGCCAGGCCCAGCCGCTGGCTCTTCTCGGGATGGAACTGCGTGCCGGCGAACGAGTCGCGCGCGACCATCGCCGTCACGGGGCCGCCGTAATCGGCATCGGCCACGAGATCGGAGCTCTCGGCGACCTTGAGCTGATAGCTGTGCACGAAATAAGCGTGCAGGCCCTCAGGTCCGACGGCGATGTCCTTGAGCAGCGGGTGGGGCTTGCGCGCATTGAGCGTGTTCCAGCCCATGTGCGGGATCTTCAGCTCCGGATTTTTCGGCGTGATGCGGTCAACCTCGCCGGCGATCCAGCCGAGCCCGGGCGTCACTTCATACTCGCGGCCGCGCTCGGCCATCAGTTGCATGCCGACACAGATTCCGAGGAACGGCCGGCCCTTCTTGCGCGCGACCTCGTCGAGCGCGTCGACCATTCCCGGAACAGCATCAAGCCCGCGACGGCAGTCGGCGAAGGCGCCAACGCCCGGCAGCACCACGCGATCGGCGCGGCGCACCTTGTCGGGATCATTGGTCACCACGATCGGCTGATCGTGCCCGCTTTCACGCGCGGCGCGCTCGAAGGCCTTCGCTGCCGAGTGCAGATTGCCGGAACCGTAATCGACGATCGCAACGCTCACCGCGTCCCTCCCGGCGGGAGGAATTGCCCGACGACATAGCTGTCGGGGTCATAGGGCCGCGGTGGCGAGTCCGGCGCAGGCGGCGGCGGTGCGCTCTCCGGCGCCGCGTGCGCAGGCGGCGCGACATCGGCCGGCGCCACGACGGTGGGTGTGATGTCGGTGATCATCTCGCGCGGCGCGCGCGCCACCCAGCGATCGAAGAAGCGCTGTTCCGCGCCCACAAGGTCGTCGGCAATGACGACGCCGGCATCGCGCCAGCGCCACCACAGCAACTTGCGCCGCCGCAGCGTCGCGGCCTCGAGCCCGATGATGATCGCGAGCAGGAAGCTCACGCCGGCCTCCGCGCCCAGAGGCATCACGCGGTAATAGACCGCCGCTCCCAGTGCCGCCACGATGACGATGTAGATGAGCAGTGCGAGCCACAGCCGGTGGCGCAGCATCCACAGCGGACCGAAGATGAATGCGGGGAACGAGAAACCGTCGCGCACGAACCTGAAGCGTTCGGCGTGCGTCATCAGATCGTCATCGCGCATACGCGGCTCGAACACCGCATAGACTCTCATCGTGATCCTCGAATTTCCTGGCGCATGATCTCTTCCGAAAACCGGTACTCACTTTTCGGGATCATGCGCTAACCGCCCAGCGATCCCTTGGTCGATGGGACTTCGTCCTTGGCGCGCGGATCGATCGCGATCGCGGCGCGCAGCGCCCGCGCCAGACCCTTGAAGCAGGATTCGGCGACGTGATGGTCGTTCGAGCCATATAACGTCTCGACGTGCAGCGTGATCCCGGCGTTCATGGCGAACGCCTGGAACCATTCGTTGAACAGCTCGGTGTCGAAGGTGCCGACCTTCGAGCGCTTGTAGTTCGACTTGAACACCAGGAACGGCCGGCCCGAAATGTCGATCGCCACCCGCGTGAGCGCCTCGTCCATGGGAACATGGACGTCGGCGTAGCGGGTGATGCCCTTCATGTCGCCGAGCGCCTGCTTCACCGCCTGGCCGAGCGCGATGCCGACGTCCTCGGTGGTGTGGTGGTGGTCGATGTGCAGGTCGCCCTTGGCCTTGACCGTGATATCGATGCGCGAGTGGCGGGCGAGCAGGTCCAGCATATGGTCGAGGAATCCGATGCCCGTCGCGATCTGCGACACGCCCTTGCCGTCGAGGTCGACGGCGACCTCGATGTCGGTTTCCTTGGTGGTGCGCTTGACCTTGCCGGTGCGCATGAAAACGACCTTTCTTTGCGCATGATCTGATCCGAAAGCCGGTGACCACTTTTCGGAATCGTGCGCCAGCGCGGGCCTTGTAACAGGGGTTTCCGGCCTTCGCCACTGCAGCAATTGCAATAGGTAAAGCCAATTCCTAAGTTTCCAAGCACGGATCAAGGTTTTAACCCCATGCAGACGCCCGAAGCCGCGCCTTCCTGGCACGGCACCACCATCCTGACCGTCCGCAAGGGCGGTGTGGTCGCCATCGGCGGCGACGGCCAGGTCTCGATCGGCCAGACGGTCGTAAAATCCAACGCCAAGAAGGTGCGCCGGCTCGCCAAGGGCGACGTGATCGGCGGCTTTGCCGGCGCCACGGCCGACGCATTCACCCTGTTCGAGCGGCTCGAGGCCAAGCTCGAGCAGTACCCGGGCCAGCTGATGCGCGCCTCGGTCGAGCTCGCCAAGGACTGGCGCACCGACCGCTACCTGCGCCGGCTCGAAGCCATGATGATCGTCGCCGACAAGGACGTCTCGCTCGTTCTCACCGGCACCGGCGACGTGCTCGAGCCCGAAGCCGGCGCCATGGGCATCGGGTCGGGCGGCAATTATGCGCTCGCCGCGGCGCGTGCCTTGCTCGACTCCTCGCTCGATGCGGAAGCGATCGTGCGCAAGTCGATGGATATCGCCGCCGACATCTGCGTCTACACCAACCGCAACATCACCGTCGAAACGCTCAAGAGTTGAAGATGGCGCGGTATCAATTTGTGCCGATGACGGCCGCGGACCTCCCGCTGGTGCAGCGCTGGCTGCAAATGCAGCATGTGATCGCGTGGTGGGGCGAGCCCGACGAGCAATTCACCCTGGTGAGCGGCGACATCAGCCATCCGGCGATGGATCAGTTCATCGTCACGAGCGACGACCGTCCGTTCGCGTATCTGCAGTGCTACGACCCGGGCGCCTGGCCCGAGGGCGGCCTCGGCGATCATCCGGCCGGAACACGCGGCATCGATCAGTTCATCGGCGAGCCCGACATGGTCGGCAAGGGTCATGGTTCGGCGTTCATTCGTGCCTATATCGAGGGCCTGCTGGCGAATGGCACGCCGCGCGTCGTCACCGATCCCGACCCCGGTAACGCGCGTGCGATCCGCGCCTACCAGAAAGCCGGCTTCGCCAAGGCGCATCTTGTCGACACGCCCGACGGGGTCGCCTTGCTCATGGTGCGTAACGCATGACCGAGTTTTCTCCGCGCGAAATCGTTTCCGAGCTCGACCGCTTCATCGTCGGGCAGAACGACGCCAAGCGCGCGGTCGCGATCGCGCTGCGCAACCGCTGGCGCCGGTTGCAACTCGACGAGCGGCTGCGCGAAGAGGTGATGCCGAAAAACATCCTGATGATCGGCCCGACCGGAATCGGCAAAACCGAGATTTCGCGCCGGCTGGCGCGGCTCGCGGGAGCGCCATTCATCAAGGTCGAAGCCACCAAGTTCACCGAGGTCGGCTATGTCGGCCGCGACGTCGAGCAGATCGTGCGCGACCTCGTGGAGGCCGCTATCACGCAAACGCGTGAGAAGAAGCGCAAGGATGTACAGGCGCGCGCGCATCTCGCCGCCGAGGATCGTGTCGTCAACGCCCTGGTCGGCGACAACGCCAGCGCGTCGACCAAGGAGACGTTCCGCAAGAAGCTGCGCGCGGGCGAGATGAACGACAAGGAAATCGAGATCGAGGTGCAGCAATCAGGCGGCATGCCGATGTTCGAAATTCCCGGCATGCCCGGCGCGCAGATGGGCGCCGTCTCGATCGGCGACATCTTCGGCAAGATGGGTGGGCGCAGCAAAACGCGTCGGCTCAGCGTCAAGGAATCGCATGAGATCCTGATCAACGAGGAAGCCGACAAGCTGCTCGACCAGGATCAGATCGTGCAGGAATCGATCAAGGCCGTTGAAAGCAACGGCATTGTGTTCCTCGACGAGATCGACAAGATCTGCGCGCGCGACGGCCGCATCGGCGGCGATGTCTCGCGTGAAGGCGTACAGCGCGATCTGCTGCCGCTGATCGAGGGCACCACGGTCTCGACCAAGCACGGCGCGGTGAAGACCGACCACATTCTGTTCATCGCGTCGGGCGCGTTCCACATTTCCAAACCGGCCGATCTCCTGCCCGAGCTGCAAGGCCGCCTGCCGATCCGGGTCGAGCTCAAGCCCCTCACCCGCGACGACATGCGCCGCATCCTGACCGAGCCCGAAGCATCGCTGATCAAGCAATATGTGGCGCTGATGGCGACCGAGGGCGTCACCCTCGTGTTCACCGACGACGCGATCGACGCGATTGCCGACACCGCGGTCGCGGTGAACTCGACGGTGGAGAACATCGGCGCGCGGCGGCTGCAGACGGTGATGGAGCGCGTGCTCGACGACATTTCCTTCGCCGCGGCCGACAAGTCGGGCGAGACGGTGACGATCGACGGCAAATACGTGACGAACCGCGTCGCCGATCTCGCGAAGAACGCCGACCTGTCGAAATTTATTCTGTAACTAGCGCTTCTTGCGCAGGCGCACGTAGAGCGCGCCCTCGCCGCCGTGCCCGACATGGGCTGGCTCGACGCTGAGCACCATCTCGCGGAACTCGGGCAACGCCAGCCACTGCGGCACTTGCTTGCGCAAAACGCCTTGTCCCTGCGCGCCCTTGCCGGTCACGACCAGCACGAACTTGAGCCCCCTCGCATGCGATCGGTAGACGAATCCAGTGAGCTCGCCATGCGCCTCGCGTTGCGTCATGCCGTGCAGATCAATGCGCGCATCGATGGTTTCGCGGCCGCGCGCCAGTCGCTGCCTGGTACGGCGATCGAGCGGCGCCATCGGCTTGGCGGCAGGCGGCGGCGCCGGATGCTCTGAGATATGGGCTGCTGGCGCGGGTTTTCTGGCGGTTTTTGCCGGCGCGGGGGAGGCTTCAGCTTTTTTCGCGGGCGATTTTCGCAGCGGTTTGACCGAGCGAGCGACGCCCTCCCAGAGCGTCTCCTCGTCCTGGCTCAAGTCGCGGCCGCGTCGATTGCTCACGAATGCCTTCCCGGACGAACGTGGGCTTTCGGCCGCCTGGCCGGCGCCGGCGTTTTGGATTGCGCTTGCGCTTTTTCGGCCGCCTGTTCTTTCTCACGCGCGGCGAGGATCGCCTCGACATTGGGCCGAGCCGGCGGCAAAGGGAAACGCGCGCCCGCCGTTACCGGATCAATCTCGCGCGGAACCAGCAGCGCGAACTTGCCCTGGTGACGAAAACGGCCGGCGATGCGGCCGGCTTCGTCGCCGGCGCCGAAGTAAAGATCCGCCCGCGCGGGCCCGACGATCGCCGAGCCGGTGTCCTGTGCAATCATCAGCTTGCGCCATTTCGTTTGCGGCAGCGCAGTCGAAATCGGCAACTCCGCCTCGATGTAGAACGGGCTGCCATAGACGTGCAGCAATTTGTCGACCGCGATCGAGCGCTGCGGCGTCAGCGGCACGCCTTGCGCGCCCGCCGGCTCCTCGTCACCGGAGAGCCCGACGATGCGAAAGAACACATAGGACCTGTTGTGCGAGCGGAGTTCCTTGCCGGCGAGCGGCCCCGCCGCATTCATCCATTGCCGGATGCGCTCCATGCTCATCTCGTCGCGCGGCACCAGACCGCGCTCGATCAGGATGCGTCCGATCGCGGTGTAGGGATAGCCGTTGTGCGAGTCGTAGTTGATGCGCAGGATCGTGCCGTCCTCGAGGCGCACGCGCCCCGAACCCTGGATCTGGATGAAGAACAGATCGATCGGATCCTTGAGGTAGCAAATCTCGAGATGCTGGCCGTCGAACACGCCGTTCTCGATGTCGCCGCGTTCGTAGTACGGAACGAGCGAACCGTCGGCGAGGCGGCGCATCGACTTTCCGGTGTTGGGAAAGCCCTGCCCCTTCACATAGCCGGCCGGCGGAACAAGATCAGGTGGCCGGCGATAGACCGGCACGTTGAAAATTTGCGTCGGAAAGCGCGAGCCATCGACGATCGGCTCGTAGTAGCCCGTGAGAAAACCCGCGCTGTCGCCGAGCTTGGTGATGCGCACGGGGCGGAAGTTCGCCTCGAAAAACATGCGCGCCTGTTCGGGTGACGGCGTGCCGTGCATCGCCATGGCGCGGCGGCAGGTGGCCGCAAGCGCCGGCAGGATCGGGCGCTCGTCCTTGCCGGCGCGTTCCTGGCCGACCACGGCGCGGCAGCTCGCCCGGAACACCGTGAAGCCTTCGACGTGGTTGTCCTGCTGCCACTGATCGAGATCGCTCCACGCAAGCGGAACGACCTGACTGTCGGGAAACCGGATCGGACCTGGAATGTCGGGATGCGGTGGCCGGCCGAGCTCATTGAAGTAAGGCGCCGGCACATAGCGATCGCCGGGCCGTTTCATCGGCTTCTCGGGCGGAGGCGGAGCGACGACAGCCTGACGATGCTTCGAGACAGGCGCAGACTTGGTTGCGGGCGCGGATGCAGGCTTCGCGGCAGGCGGCGACTTCCCCGCTGGTTTTGCCGCCGGCGCGGATGCAGGCTTCATTGCCGACGCCGGCAACTCTTTGCTTCCCGCTGATTGTTTCGGAGCAGGCGCTTGCGCAGCGGCGGGTGTCACCGCGACTGCGAGCCAGAGAAGAATCAGAATGCGGAGCGCGGGCGCCGCGATCGCCATTGAGCTAGTGCCCGGTTTCGGTGGCGACCAGCTTCCAGTTGGGATCGCGCGACGTGACATCACGCGCGAACGTCCAAACGTCGGTTACGTCGGTGACCTTGTCGGGGCTGCCGTCGATCACATTGCCGCTCTTGTCGCGGGTGACCGACACGAGCTGCGAGACGAAGCGGATGGTGATGTGCGCCATCTTGCTGCGCAGCTCGGCGCCGATAATGTCGGAGGAGTCGATCGACACAAAACGCGTCTCGGCGATCTCGCCGCGCTGCTCGCGATCCTTGATGGCCGTTTCGAAACCCTCGTAGACGTCGCGCGCCAGCAGATTGCGCAGGGTACGCCGGTCGCCCTCGGCATAGGCCGTGACGATCATCTCGTAAGCGCCGCGGGCGCCGGCCACGAAATGCTGCGGATCGAAGCTCTTGTCCTCGCCGACTATGGCGTCGAGACCCCGCGCGATCGGCGTGCCGGGCTGGGCAATGCCCTTCCAGCGGTCCAGCGCCGGCTTGTCGGGGGCCTTGGCGGTGACGGCTTCTCCGCTGCGCGGCGGCAGGGCCACCACCTTGTCAGTGGCCGCCGGGCGCGTTTCACGCGCGGCGTAGGGATTGAACGGCGGCCGTTCACGACCCGTACGCTGACCGAGGACGCTGCGGAGCTTCAAGAAGATGATGACCGCGAGCGCCAACAGTATGATGGTATAAATGTCGAACACGTCCTGCATGCTCGCCGTTCGATGTCTCAGAGGCCGCCTGCACCGGAGACCATCCGGCAACCATGTAGGCACGCGACTGCGACGAACTAGAGGCATAGGCCGAAAACAGGCCTGGGCCAAGGGTTGGGCCGCATTGCCAGAATAGGCGATCCTACCCCCTACGCCAACTGCACCCGCCGGCAGGGTTAAGGACTATTCGCACTGATGATGACAGCTCGACGCATAGCAACGACGCTGCTCTTGCTGCCCCTCGCCGAGGTCGTGGTGTTTGTGGCGGTGGCGCTGGCAGTCGGGTTCTGGCAGGCGGTCCTGCTTGCCATGGTCACCTCGGTGGTGGGCGCCTTGTTGCTGCGACTGGCCGGACAGACGCATCTGCGCCGGTTCCGCGATGCGCCCGGGATTGCAATAACCGCCGACGCGAGCGGCCGCGGCCTGGTCATGGCGCTGGCGGGCATCCTGTTGCTGGTTCCGGGATTTATCACCGACCTCGCGGGCATCCTGTTGCTGGTGCCCGCGACGCGGCGACGCATCGGTGCGCTCGTCAATCGCTGGATCGCGAACGCGCTCGGTCGGGATCCGAACGCAGCAGAGGTGGTCGACCTCGAGCCCGATCAGTGGCGCCGCGAGGCCGGTCCGCAACCGCCCTCCGGCAGCCAGGATGGCACGCCGCGATCGCTCGGCCATTCACGACAAGAGTGAGCCGTCCTTGTCCCCTGTCGGGGCCTGTGTTAGCCACGGCGCGAATTTTGGGCCGCGTTTCAAGGAGATGTCATGGCCACGAACAATGGCGGACAGGCACAGGACCCGGGGTTGGCGCCGCAGCTCGGCGTGCTGGCCCAGTACACCAAGGATCTCTCGTTCGAGAATCCGAACGCGCCCACGTCGCTGCAGCCGCAGCAAAAGCAACCGGCGATCAACATCCAGATCAACGTCACGCCGCGCCAGCTTTCCAACACCGATTTCGAAGTCGAGCTGAAGCTCGAGGGCAAGGCGGAGATCGACACAACCGTCCTGTTCAGCTTCGACCTGGTCTACGCCGGCGTGTTCCGCCTGCAGAACGTCTCGCAGGAAAACGTCGGGCCGCTGGTCATGATCGAGTGTCCGCGCCTGCTGTTCCCGTTCGCGCGCGAGATCGTGGCGCGCGCGGTGACCAACGGCGGCTTCCCGCCACTGATGCTCGACCCGGTCGATTTTGTGACGCTGTATCGGCAGAAGATGTCGCAGATGGCGCCGCAGATCGCCACGCCCTGACGCCGGTCAGGCTTTCGCGCTCACCTTTTCGGGGATCTCTGCATCAGGCGCCGGTGGCGCGGAATCGAGATAATCGCGCCAGATCGCCGTAGCTCCCAGCGTCTCGACAAAAGCACGATGCGCGGCGCGGGCCGCGTCCGTCACCCGCGACGCCAGTGCCATCGGCCGAGTCAGCGCGCCGCGCTGCTTCAGGCGCAACGCCGAGCTTTCAGCCTGCGCCAGGCCGAGTTGCGCCTGCCGCGCGCCGGTCAGTTCGAGATAAACCTCCGCCAACAATTCGGCGTCGAGCAGCGCGCCATGCTTGGTGCGGCGTGAATTGTCGATACCAAAGCGCGCACAGAGATCATCGAGCCGGTTCGAGGTGCCAGGGAAGCGCCGGCGCGCCAGCAACAACGTGTCGATGAGACGCTCGCGCCCGAGCGTCGGGCGGCCGGCGCGATCGAGCTCAGCATTGAGGAAGCCATGGTCGAAGGACGCGTTGTGTGCGACCAGCGGCGCGTCGCCGATGAAGGCAAGAAAGTCCTCGACGATCTCCATGAATGTCGGATGCGCCTTCAGGAAATCCGCCGACAGCCCGTGCACGGCGAAGGCCTCAGCCGGCATGTCGCGTTCCGGATTGACGTAGGCGTGGAACGTCTGCCCCGAGGGAATGCCGTTGAGCACCTCGATACAGCCGATCTCGACGATCCGGTGGCCGGTGAACGGGTCGAGCCCGGTGGTTTCGGTATCCAGAACGATCTGGCGCATGATGTTGGTGCTTATTTGATTCGCGCGTCGTCGGCACGCTCGGGCTGCCGACGCTGCGGCAGTTGTGCGACTTTATCGAGAATGCTGCGGATCTGCGCGCGCGTGGCGTCGAACTCGCCCGAGGTATCCACGACAAAATCCGCCCGCGCGCGTTTGTCGGCGTCAGGCAACTGCTTGGCGAGCAAGGCGGCGAGTTTTTCCTGAGTTATCCCCTGTCGGTGCGAGAGCCGCTCGCGCTGGATCGCCGCCGGCGCCGAAACGACCACGATGGCGTCGACGCGCTTGTCGCCGCCGGTCTCGAACAGCAACGGCACGTCGAGCACGGCGACTTTGGCGCCCCCCGCCTCGACCTCCGTCAGAAACCGCCGTTCGGCCGCTCGGTAGAGCGGATGCACCACCGCTTCGAGCCGTTTCATGGCCTCGGCATTGCCGATGACGGCCTGGCCAAGCTTGCCGCGATCGACCTGGCCCCCGGTTGTGGTGCCTGGAAACGCCGCCTCGATGGCCGCGACGGCCTCACCTTCATAAAGCTTGTGCACGACCGCATCGGCATCGAGCACCGGGACGCCCAGCTCGGCAAAGAACTTCGCGGCAGTGGATTTCCCCATGCCGATCGAGCCGGTCAGTCCGACGACAAGCATCAAGCCTCGGTTGCTCGCGCGCCGCTACCGCAGCGCCCGGTTCTCTTTTATCAGAAAGTAAGCGGATACGCGCGGAGGCAGTCATGGCAGGACAATTCGATGGCAAGGTCGCCCTGGTAACAGGGGGAGCAACGGGTATCGGCCGCGAGACCGCACTGGCTTTCGCGGCTGCGGGCGCGAGGGTGGCTGCCCTCGATGTGGCCGAGCGCGAGGGTCAGGACACGGTGGCCACCATTGGCAAGGCCGGCGGCACTGCCCGCTTCTTTCGTTGCGACGTCGCGAACGGCGCGCAGGTGCGGGAAACGATCGCCGCGGTCGTCGCGGCTTACGGTCGGATCGACTGCGCCTTCAACAATGCCGGCGTGCTCGGGGCGCGCCTGCATGTGCACGAATATCCCGACGAGGAATTCGAGCGCATTGTGCGCATCCATCTGTTCGGCGTGTTCTATTGTCTCAAGCACGAGCTCGTGCAGATGCAAAAGCAAGGCGGCGGCGCCATCGTCAACACGTCCTCGGTGGCCGGCTTGCTCGGCTCGGCGCTCGGCTGTGCCTACACCGCCGCCAAGCATGGCATCGCCGGGCTGACCAAGGCCGCGGCGATCGACAATGGTTCCCACAACATCCGGGTCAATGCAGTTTGTCCCGGCATCATCGACACGCCGCTCACACGTGCGGGCTTCGACGACATCGATGCCCGCTCGGCCCAGGTCCATGCGTTGGGACGCGTGGGTAAACCCACAGAAATCGCGGCGGCGGTGTTGTGGCTGTGCTCCGACGCCGCGTCCCTCATCACCGGCATCACAATGCCGGTGGACGGTGGGTGGACGGCGTCTATGTAGGCGCATGTCCCGGAAAAGTGGGAACCGGTTTTCCGACAAGGACATGCGCAAAAACCCGTCAGCTTGCGAGCTGGCCTTCGCGACGCAGGAACGCGACCAGCGGCAGCAGCGGCATTCCCAAAATGGTGAAATGGTCGCCTTCGATGCGCTCGAACAGATGGACCCCGAGCTTTTCGAGCTGATAACCGCCGACGCTTGCCATCGCGTCGGCGCCGGCGGCCTCGACATAAACGTCGATGAAACGATCAGAGAGCGCGCGCATGGTCAGGCGCGCGGTGTCGACATGGCTGAACACCACACGGCCGTCACGCGCCACGGCAACCGCGGAGTGCAGCTCGTGGCTGCGCCCGGCGAGCGCGCGCAGCTGTTCGCGCGCCGCAGCGGCATCGGCCGGCTTGGAAAAACGCTGCGCACCGAGCGCCAGCGTCTGATCGGCGCCGACGACAAACCGTCCAGCGAATCGCGCCCCCGCGGCACGGGCTTTTTCGCGCGCAAGCAGAGTTGCTGCCTCGCTCGGCCCTAAGGCGCCGGCGCGGCCTTCGATCGCCCGTTCATCGATATCGGCCGGCGCCAGCTCGACCGGAATGCCGGCCGCCGTCAGCATCGCGCGGCGCGCGGCACTGCGCGACGCCAGGATCAGCGGCTGCGGAGCAAGCCACAACGGCATGAAGCGGATCTCGTTATGGTGTGGGTTGGCGCCGGCGTTCGGCGAGAAGCGACATCACCCCGGCGGCGGTTTCCTCGATCGACCGCCGGGTCACGTCGATCAGCGGCCAATTGTGCTTGGAGCACAGGCGCCGCGAGAACGCGACCTCCTCGGCCACCGCATGCCGATCGATATATTGGTCATCCTGGTGATGGGCATTCAGCCCGAGCAGACGGTTCTGCCGGATCTGCACAATCCGTTCCGGACTGGCGTACAGACCGACGACCAGGGGCTTCTTGAGGTCACCGAGGACCTCGGGCACAGGCACATTCGGAACCAGCGGATAATTCGCCGTCTTCACGCCGCGGTTGGCGAGATAGATCGACGTCGGCGTCTTGGAGGTGCGCGACACCCCGATCAGCACCACGTCGGCCTGCTCGAGCTCATCGATGTGCTGTCCGTCATCATGCATCATCGTGTAATTCAAGGCGTCGATCCGCTTGAAGTATTCGGCATTGAGGATGTGCTGGGCGCCGACCTTGTGGCTGGTGGCGATGCCCAGATAGGAGTCGAACACCCGCAGCACGGGACCAAGAATGGAGCGAACCGGCACGCCGAGCTCGCTGCAGCGCGCTTCGAGACGTTCGATCAACGTGTCGTCAAGCAGCGTATAGAGAACAATTCCCGGTTCGGCTTCGATTTCAGTGAGAACGCGATCGAGCTGGTTGCTGGTGCGTACGGCGGGATAGACGTGCTCAACCGGCTGGACGTTCGCATATTGCGCCGCCGCGGCGCGCGCGACAGTCGTCAGTGTCTCACCGGTCGAATCCGAGATCAGGTGCAGATGAAAGAAGCTGACGTTCTTTTGCGGCATGTCAGGCGCTGTGGAGTGTTGTGTATAGGGAAGGAGAAGTCGCGTGGTCGGCATCATCCCCGGCAATCGTCGCCGGCAACTAGCCAGATGGTGCACATGATAACAGCCGTGCGGAATTTCCGGTCGGGTCCTGGTCAATCATGAATTGCTTATAGCGCACTCCTCACGCATGTGGATCGATTGAATTTCATCAGCAACCGTCGATGCTTGCCGATCATCCAATCGTGTGTAGTGTGGGGATAGATCGGGAATGCGATTGAAGATCGTGTTGACCAGTTGTGGACAGCGACTCGTGAGTCAATCCCACCGACCAGCTACTACAACAATCTAGAATCTACTTAATTGTTTTAAGGAAGAGCGATGAGTTCTACCAAGCCTCTGCTCGATGTATTGAGTGGTCGACGGCAGAGCATCCCACCGGTTTGGATGATGCGGCAGGCAGGCCGCTACCTGCCCGAGTATCGCGAGCTCAGAGCGAAAGCAGGAAGTTTCCTCAAGCTGTGCTTCACACCGGCGTTTGCTTCTGAAGTCACGCTGCAACCCATCCGCCGGTTTGGTTTTGATGGTGCGATCATTTTTTCCGACATCCTGGTTATTCCCCATGCGCTCGGCCAGGAACTCAGCTTCCTCGAGGGGGAAGGTCCAAGACTGACGCCTCCGGTAACGGCGGAGAATTTCAGTCGACTGCAAGAGCGCATCGAGCCGGCCAGGCTTGCGCCGATCTATGAGACCATTCGACTGACGCGCACTGTATTGCCGACGAACGTGACCCTGCTTGGATTTTGCGGAGCGCCGTGGACGGTTGCGACCTACATGGTTGCCGGCGAAGGGACGTCCGACCAGGCGCCAGCGCGCGTGCTGGCCTATCGCGACCCGGCCCTGTTCCAGCGCCTGATCGACCGCCTGGGTGAAGCGTCGATCGATTATCTCGCGGGGCAATTCGCGGCCGGTGTCGACGCTGTCCAGATCTTCGATACCTGGGCGGGAACGCTCCCACCGGCGGAATTCGCGCGTTGGTGTATTGCTCCGGCCCAGAAGATCATCAGCGGGCTACGCGCCCGTGTGCCGGATGCGAAGGTCATTGGATTTCCGCGTGGGGCGGGGACCAATCTCGGACAATACGTAGCCGATGTGCCCGCCAATGCGGTGAGCATCGACTGGACCATCGACCTCGCGTACGTGCGAAGCACGATTCAGCCCCGCATGGCGGTGCAGGGAAACCTTGATCCGCTGGCGCTGCTGGCAGGCGGCGAAGCGCTCGATCGCGGCATTGATGCGGTTCTGGGCGCGCTCTCAAGCGGACCGTTCATCTTCAACCTCGGCCATGGGATCCTGCCGGAGACGCCGATTGCCCATGTCGAGCGGATGCTGCGACGGGTGCGCGGCTAGTGTCCCGATTCCGAAGTTCGCCCTACGGTGCAGCAAGCTCAAAGCGAACTTCGGAATCAAAGGGACACTAGAAAATCACTGATTGCTAGCGTGCTTTGGTTCAGAAGTTCGCTCTCGACTTGCTGCGAAGTAGGGCGAACTTCTGAACCGCCACGCTAGTAGACCTGCAACGCAAGGCCGCCGCCCGGGCCGACAATGATGCCCCAGGTCTGATCAGCGCGGATTTCCATCTGGTCGCTCTGCGTCTTGCTGCCGACCTTGACCGTGTAGGTGTAGGTTCCCGGCGCAATGTCGATCGAAGGGCCGTTGGGCGCCTTTTCGCCAACGCCGGCGCCGATGCTGATCGTCTGCTTGTTGATGGTCACCGTCGCAGGGGTCTTCGTCATGTTGCCCATGATGACTTTGGCCTGGCCCGCCTTCGGCAGAACGCCGGCCTTGGTGGCGTCTTCCGTCTTGCGCAACGCCAGATTCACCGTCGTTTCGTTGTTCTTGCGACCGAGCGTCAACGTGGCCGGTCCGTCCGGGGACGTGAAGACGAGGCTCGCCTGGTCCGGCTTGATCGAAGCCTTCGCGGCATCTTCCGTCCATTTGCGGCTCGGGAGCTCGCGCCGGTAGAACTCGAGCACGAAGGGCAGCCCGATCGGAACGGTGGCGTTGAGTTCCTGACGGAACGGCGTTTGCGTGCCTTCGCTCATGGTGTGACGCTTGGGAACCGGCAGCCCGCCCGACTCTTCGGCCTCTATATCCTCCTTGCTCGGCGGCGCGGCGTTGGCCTGTTGCTCCTGCTCCGCTTTGGCAGCTTCGGTCAGCAGCCCATCGCCCAGGATGGTGACGTTGCTTTGACCACCCATCTGCATGATCGTGATGGTCAGGCTCTTGTCGCCCTTCGAGAGCTCGAGCACCGCCATGTTGGTGCGGTTGATCACCGAGCCCTGTTCCTTCCAGCCGAGCGGCTTGAGCGTCGCGCGATAAAAGCCGGCCAGCGCGCGCACGTTCGCGTCGCTCGAGAACTCGAGCTTGCCATCGGCGCCGTCGAACTCGATGTCGTCCGCGGCTTCGGGCAGCGGAATGGGAATGTCGCTGCGCGACTGCGCCTTGATGTCGGTGTTCTGCGCTGCAGCCGGCGGTGTCGCAAACGCGATGCTTGCTGTGAGCACAAGCGTCCAGCTCAGAACCTTTACGACTGTCGACACGTTGACCATGATCCACTCCGTTGCCTGGCGCGGGCTACATTACCGGCCGCACTGTCATAGGCAGTGTTGCGGATCACATTCGAGGTAGCGCCGGTGACGCAGCGCCGGCGAGCCTGTTAGGATCGCGGCGGCGCAAAACCGGGGCTGCACGCATGTACGAATGGGCCAAGGCCTTCCACATCATGGCGGTGATCGCCTGGATGGCCGGCATGCTCTATCTGCCGCGGTTGTTCGTCTATCACTGCGAGGCGGAGCCCGGGTCGAAACAGTCCGAGACGTTCAAACTGATGGAGCGCCGGCTCCTGCGCCTGATCATCAATCCGGCGATGGCGGCGGTGTGGATCCTTGGCCTCTACATGGCCTGGGAAGCGCCCTGGTATGACGAGCTTTGGCTGCAGATAAAGGTCGCGCTGGTCGTCATCATGTCGGGCCTGCATGGACTTTTTAGCCGTTGGGTTAAGGACTTCGCGGCCGACCGGAATCAGCATTCTCAGAAATTCTTTAGACTAATCAATGAATTGCCGGCGGCCCTGATGGTCCTGATCGTCCTTCTGGTGGTGCTCAAGCCGTTCCGTTAGGCAATTCTCTGCGCAGCCGTCGCGAAAGTCTTGCGCTCTCACGGGCGCGTGCCTATTGTCACGTCCTCTCCCGAACGCAGGCAGATGCAGTTCCAAGGTGCGGAACCGTCGCTTCGGGCCCGGGTTTTCAACCCGGCTACCGCTTCTCTCTCCGCAACCTCAGCCGCGACAGTGCGTTCTAAGCAGTGGAAGCCCGTCTAGCGTCCGACCGCACCTCGAACCTCCACAGCCAGCGCGCCGTACACAGGCGGCCCTGCCACGTTTCCCTCCTCTCATGATCGAGCCCTGCGTCCTCGATCTCCCGAACTAGGACCACCGCAATGGCGGAACTGAAACTCCAAGACCTGAAATCCAAAAATCCCGTCGAATTGCTCGCATTCGCCGAGGAACACGAGGTCGAGAACGCCTCGACCATGCGCAAGCAAGAATTGATGTTCGGCATCCTCAAGCAGCTCGCTTCGAAGGAAATCGAGATCATCGGTGAAGGCGTCGTCGAGGTGCTGCAGGACGGCTTCGGCTTCCTGCGCTCTCCGGAAGCGAATTACCTGCCCGGTCCCGACGACATCTACGTCTCGCCCTCGCAGATCCGCCGTTTCGGTTTGCGCACCGGCGACACCATCGAAGGCCAGATCCGCTCGCCGAAAGAAGGCGAGCGTTATTTCGCGCTGATCAAGGTCAACAAGATCAACTTCGAGGACCCGGACAAGGCCCGTCACAAGGTCAACTTCGACAACCTGACGCCGCTCTATCCCGACGAGCGGCTGAAGATGGAGCACGAGGATTCGACCAAGAAAGATCTCTCGGCGCGCGTCATCGACATTGTCGCGCCGATCGGCAAAGGCCAGCGTGCGCTGATCGTGTCGCCGCCGCGCACCGGCAAGACCGTGCTGTTGCAGAACATCGCGCACGCGATCACGTCGAACCATCCCGAGTGTTACCTGATCGTGCTGCTGATCGACGAGCGCCCGGAAGAAGTGACCGACATGCAGCGTTCGGTGAAGGGCGAAGTAATTTCTTCGACCTTCGACGAGCCGGCGCAACGCCACGTACAGGTCGCCGAAATGGTGATCGAGAAGGCCAAGCGCCTGGTCGAACACGGCCGCGACGTCGTGATCCTGCTCGACTCGATTACGCGCCTCGGCCGCGCTTACAACACCGTGGTGCCGTCATCGGGCAAGGTGCTCACCGGCGGCGTTGACGCCAATGCCTTGCAGCGGCCGAAGCGCTTCTTCGGCGCCGCGCGCAACATCGAAGAAGGCGGGTCGTTGACCATCATCGCAACCGCGCTGATCGACACCGGCAGCCGCATGGACGAAGTGATTTTCGAAGAGTTCAAAGGCACCGGCAATTCGGAATTGATCCTCGATCGCAAGGTCGCAGACAAGCGCACGTTCCCCGCGATGGACATCACCCGCTCGGGCACGCGCAAGGAAGAGCTGCTCACCGATCCGCAACAGCTCAAGAAAATGTACGTCCTGCGCCGCATTCTCAATCCGATGGGCACCATGGACGCGATCGACTTTCTGCTCGATAAGCTGCGCAACACCAAGAACAACTCGGAATTCTTCGACTCGATGAACACTTAACGCGTCATCCAGAAGACGCATCACGAACGTAAATTTTTCGGGGAACGCAAATTATGGCTGAGGAAGCAGCAAAGCCTGGATCAACCGCCGCCGGACGGCAGCAGCCGCGGTTGCGCTACCAGGATCGACACGATCTTTCTGAAACCTTCGCCGACTCGATCCGCTCGTGCGTGTTCGACGGTCAGCTGATGCGCATCGAGTTTACGGTGTCGCGCTTCGACGATCCCGGAGCGCTCGGCGTGCTCGAGGGCCGTCAGGTACCGGCGTGCCGGCTCGTGCTCAATCGCACGGCGATGGCCGACCTGTTCAATCGGCTCGGCCAGTTGAGCAACGTGCTCAAGCAGGCCGGCGTCGTGGCCGAGCCGGAAGCGGCAGCCCCCAGCAAGAAGAACTGAGCTTTAGCTCGCGCGCATGCCGCCGGCGGCCTCGGCAATTTTGTCGGGGCTGACGACGGGCAGCGAGCAGCGTTCTCCCACACACACAAAAGCAGCGGGCTGACCGCCGGTCGCGGCGACCTTGTCGCGCGCCGGATGCGATGCCGGCAACGCGTCGGCACGCGCTGCCCGCAGCAGGATGCGATCGAGGAACGGCAACTTGAGTGCCGCGGCGACGAGTGCGTCGGCTTGGGGTCCCTCGCCTGTCACGACGATCTCGGCCGCGCGCAGCCGCAGATCGAGTGCATTGAGTGGGCTGACGTGATTGAACAGACTTTCCGCGGCGAGCGGCAACAAGCTGTCGAACAGCTTGTCGACCTTGATGCGGTAGCCGTCATCGCCCGCGAGCGCCGCCAGCCGCACCAGGTTCTGTGCGATCAATCCGTTGTGATTGGGAACTGCCTCGTCGAAGGTCGATTGCGGACGCACCACCAGGCCCTCGGCATCATCGGCTGTGAGGTAGTAGCGTCCTGCGTCGGGCTGGGCGTAATGGCGGTCGAGCACGCCCTGCCAGGCCATCGCGCGGTCGAGACAGGCGCGGTCGCCAGTCGCTTCGAACAGGGCGAGCGCCGCGCGCGTCATGGCCGCGTGGTCGGAGGCAAGCCCCGGGAACAGCAGTCGGCCTTCCCGCCACGAGTGCCCCAGGCGGTCGCCGCGGCTCATGTCGCGCGCGATGGCGTCAAAGGCCCGTCTGCCCTTGGCGATCCAGTCCCCCTCCCCGAACACTACCCCCGCATTGACCAGGGCGGCGATCATGAGCCCGTTCCAGTCGGCAAGAACCTTGTCGTCGAGCCCCGGCCGGACCCGCTCTTCGCGCTTTTGCTGCAGCATGGGGCGCAGCATGCCGAGACGGGCCTCATCTTCCTTGCTGCGCGGTAAGTCTTTGAGACGATTTAGGATATTATGGCCTTCGAAATTGCCATCGGGGGTTACGTCATATTGTGCAGCAAAGAATGCAGCATTTTCGGCTCCCAGGACGGCCTGCACCTCGGCCAGGGACCAGACATAGAACTTGCCCTCCTCCCCCTCCGAATCGGCATCGAGGGAGGCGGAAAAACCGCCGGGGGTGGTCATTTCCCGCGCGAGCCAACCGACCGTCTCGGTCGCGCGCTGCCGGAACAGATCATTGCCGGTGTGCTGCCAGGCGAGCGCGAGAAGCTCGAGCAGCTGGGCATTGTCGTAGAGCATCTTCTCGAAGTGCGGGACGAGCCACTTGTCGTCGACCGAGTAACGGGCAAAGCCGCCGCCGAGGTGATCGTAGATGCCGCCTTCGCAGATGCGGTTCAGCGTGCGCTCGACGATGTCGAAGAAGCGTTTGTCATTACGCCGGCGTCCGGCGCGCCAGAGGTTTTCCAGCATCAGGCTTTGCGGAAATTTCGGCGCGCCGCGCAGACCGCCGTTGACCGGATCCATCATGCGCGCGAGCCCCGCTGCAGCCTGGTCGAGCTCGGCGGGGCCAATGCTGACCTTGCGCTCGGCTTGTGCGGCTGACGCAAGACGCTGCATCAAGGCGTCGCTATTTTGTCCGATGCGCGCCGGCTCCTCGCGAAACAGCCGTGACAGCTCGCGCAAGACATCGACGAAAGCGGGCCGTCCGTAGCGCGCTTCCTTCGGAAAATACGTGCCGCCCCACACCGGCTCACCGCCGGGCGTGAGGAACATGGTGAGCGGCCAACCGCCCTGCTCGCCCAGCAAATGCAGGGCATTCATGTAGATCTGGTCGATGTCGGGTCGCTCTTCGCGATCGACTTTGATGTTGACGAAGAGCTCGTTCATCACGCGCGCGGTGGCTTCATCCTCGAAGCTTTCGTGCGCCATGACATGGCACCAGTGACACGCAGCGTAGCCGACCGACAACAGGATCGGCCGATTGCTGCGCCTGGCCTCGGCCAATGCGTCTGGTCCCCACGGCCACCAATCGACCGGGTTATGTTTGTGCTGCAGCAAGTAGGGCGACGTCTCGCGCGCGAGACGATTTTCATGCGTCGTGGTGGTTGCGCTCGCCATTGCGGTCAACGTCATACGACAACGACCGTTCGTTGCCGCAGATCATTCTGCGGCTGCGCATCACATTCAAGCTATCGAAGAATTCTAGACGCCGACCCGGCGGGTAGCGGCGGGACGACGGACCACGCGACGCTCGACCACGACCGAGCGGGTGACGGTGGTACCGCGATCGCTCGCGGGCGCCCGCACCTGCAGCGTGGTCGTGTGTTTGGACTTCATGGCCTCGGCGCGCACTTGCTCGATCGGCGCGCCCATCAGGCCGGCCGCGATATCGACCTGCTCATTGAAGTCGTCGGTCAGGCCCTTGGCCGCAAACAACGCCTCATCGAGCGTCGGCGGCGCTTCCTTGACCCGGCGCGGGCCGAATTTCGTGTTCCAGATCTTGGGTTTAGCGGACTTGGCGGACATTGCGAGGCTTCTGCTTTTGCTGCTAGTGGAGAGCAATCTTACCGCCAATATGACGGCGACTATGCGGCGCAACAAGAAATTTGTGCAGTGCAATGCAGCTATGCTTAAGCCGCGCAAACATCGATTCCTGGATCACGGCGGACCTGCGACCAGGCCCGGCGGGCCATGGATAGCCATCGGCCGCACTGTCGGCGCCCGCACACTCACTCAAAAAATGGCCACGACTTTTCTCCAATGCGGTCGCGCGTGCATCAACCTTTCGCCCTGCCGTGCGTTGAGTTTTCGCTTGGGGCAACCCCCGGGGGCTCGCTAGCGAGGAGTACCTCGAAATGTGTGACTACAGTCTGATGCACGTGCAGTCGCGGTCGGCCAAGGTGGGCGACAAGCTCATCACCCGCGATTTCGGCACCGGCACTCGCGGCTTCGCGGCGCCGGAAAATCGATCGGTCGCGGTGTGTGTCCTGCCTGGCACCGAGATCGCATTCACCGATCCGGTGATGATCACCGCCCCGAAGTTCCTCGGGTTCGGCATCAAGAAGCTCGAGTACCGGGCGGCGATCTTCCGCCAGGTCAACAAGGATGCACCGGCGGCGCATCACGACGCGCTGGAATTTCCGGACGGTCGCACGGTGCTGCTGACCAACGTGTGCGAAGGTCAGGACGCTACCGTGCTGCAGCTTCCTGTTCAGCCGGAAACGCTGGAAGAGAAAGAAGAACAGCGGCGGGTCGACTACGTCGGTTGATCAGCCGCGTATCGCTTGCTGCATGAGTGCGCTCGGGGCCGCCTGTTGTGCAGGCGGCCTCTGCGCGCAAATCGGACGGCGGCTGACGCCGCTCACGTCTGCGGCAGCTTCGCCATCCGGGCGTATTCACCCCATTCGACAATCGCCTTCTGGAACATCGCCTGACATTCGTCGGGTGTGCGCACCATCGGGTCGGCGCCGGACAACGCCAAAAACTTCTTGGTGTCTTCCATCTGCACGATGTCCGAGAACCATTTGTTGATCTTGTCGATCACCGGCCGCGGCGTTCCTGCGGCCAGCATCACGCCCCACCACAAGTTCAGATCCATCGGAACTCCCGACTCCTTCATGGTCGGCACATCGGGTAGCGACGACAGGCGCTCACTCGTGCTGACGCCGAGGATCCGCAGCGTGCCCTGGCGCGCCTGCGCCAGAGCGAAGATCGGATCGTGCACGCCGTAATCCAGCTTTCCGCTTGCCATCTCGCCGAGCGAGTCGGGCGCGCTGCGGTACATCACTTCCACGGCCTCGAGTCCCGTCGCATTTTTGTAGAGCGCAGCCATGATGACGCCGGGGTTGGCGGCGACGGCATAGCTCGCGTTGGCCCCCTTTTTCTTCATCGCGGCTGTCAATTCGGCGACAGTCTTGTAGGGGCTCTTCGCGTCGACGACGAGCATGAACGCGAGATTGCTAGTGGTCGCCGCCACGGTGAGCGCCTTGCCGACATCCACCGGAGGATTCTTGAAGAGGTGATACGTGAGCGCGACGGTCGTGCCGGCGAACGGATAGAGCGTGTGACCGTCGGGCTTCGAGCGCGCGACATATTCGGTCGCGATGTTGCTATTCGCGCCGACCTTGTTCTCGACGATGATGTTGCGTCCGGTGACGGGCCGCAGCTTCTCGCCGAAGTAGCGCACGAAGATGTCGGCGCCGCTGCCCGGCGGAAAACCGCAGATCAGATGGATGTCCTGATTTGGAAATTCCTGTGCATGCACGCTGCCGCCGGCAGCAGTGGTGATCGCGAGTGCGCCTGCCGAACGCAGAAAGTCCATTCGCGTGATGATCATCGAGCTCTCTCCCAGAATTGAGCGACGTGAGCGTAGTGCGCGTCGCCCGTAAAGTCAGGCGCGGCCACGCCGCGCCTGCTCAAAGTTTTGCGAGCACCGTGGTGAAGCCACCCGATGTTCGCAATGCGAACAGCTCGGTGATCTACGGCTTGTAGATCTCGGTCGCGAGCCTGGTCGTTTCGTCGAGTTTGCCGGGCGTGGTGGTGCCGAGCAGCTTGCCTGCCATCAGTGGCGCGACGTCGGGCGCCGCCTTGGATTCAAAACCCGGCTTGGCCGGGCGGAAGCCTTCGGCTGCCAGCATGGTTTGTCCGATGTCGCTGAGCAGGAAGTTGAGATAGACGCGTGCTGCGTTGGGATGCGGTGCATCCTTGAGGATAGCCGCGCCGAACGGAACATAGGCCGCGCCTTCGGTCGGCACGAGCGCCTTGATCGGCAATCCGCGCAGCGAGATGTACTCCGACATATTGAAGGGCAGATAGATCGGATATTCGCCGCGGGCGACGCGCCGCTCGCTCTCCGGGAAATTGCGGCTGAACACGGGCTTCTGTAGCGCGATCTTGTCGTGGTACTCGCGCCCGAAAGCGTTGTAGGTCGCCTCGAACCAGACGTTGCCGGCGCCGGCGGCGCGGAAGTCGTCACTTAGAATCTTTCCCTGCCAGCGCGGATCGGTGAGATCGCGCCAGCTCTTCGGCACCTCCTCGGGCTTCACCAGGGTGGTGTTGTACATGAGGAGGAACATGCCGACGCTCCCGAGCAGAACGTGGCCCTTCGACGCGAGCTCCGGAATGACGCCCTGCGCATTCGGCAATGGCCCGTGTTCCTGGAACGCGCCCTCGCCTGTTTGCGTGAAGAGCGTGGTCAAGCCGCTGTAGCTCAGGCTTGCGACGGTCCGATTGGTCGACTGCTCCACCCGGATGCGCTCGCGGATCTCGCTGGCGCGGCCGTCGAGCACGTCGATGGCGATGCCGGTCTCCTTCTGCATCTCCACCGCGATCTTGCGCACGATCGGAAAGTTCGTGCCGTTGTAGATGAGCAGCTTGCCTTCACGCTTGGCGGCGGCGACGACATCGTTCCAGTTTGCCGATTGTGCGTACGCGGCCGACGACGTCAGGGCCGCGAGCGCGACGCCGACCAGCTTCAGGCATCCCCACGTCATTGTTGTTCTCCGGAATAATCGCGCTAGCAGACGCACACGGCGCCGCGCCGTCAACTTGGCAGGGTGACGCGCTTTCGGCGCGGCTTGTCAGGCCATCGCCGGCGCTTTGCGGGGCATGCCCATGTTGTTCGGCAGCAGTGTTTGCCAGCGCTGACCTTTTGCAAGATTCGTGTCAGCGAGGCTGCGCACCTTGGAATAGTCGGCAATGGTGAGACCGAGCGGCGGCTGACCCGCTTCATGCAGACGCACCGATTCCAGCATGCGCGCGCGCAGACGCACGACGGCCGAGTCGGCAGCGACCAGCATCTCCTTGTGGCGCTCGACGATCGGTCCCATGGACACGCCGATGCTGGCGTCCTCCTCCACGAGGCCGGCGAGACCGGACCAGGTCTCGTGCATGCGGCCGAGATCCTGGCCGAAACGATTTTCCGGCGTCGCCAGATATTCGCAGTCCTTTTCGGTCCAGAGCTTCGGATTGTTCAGCCCAAGCACGTCGCGCATCTTGGCGCGATCGAAGGACCTCGGCCCGTGCGCGATGATGTAGGTCGAGGTCTTCACATCGTCCTGCGGGACTTCGAAGACGAAGAACTGATACTGCGAGAGCGGAATGATGCGGCCGGTCGGCAGGATCACCGCAGTGACGCGCACGCTTTCGGTCGGCGTGCCGTCGGGTTGATCGGGTCCGCGCCGCTTCGCGGCGTAGTGGAATCCGTAGGCCGTGTTCTCGAGATCGAACGTCGGCGCGTTGTCGCCGACGGCGAGCGCCACCGACGTGTAGTCGCCCGCCTCCGGCACGAACGACGCTTTGTTCTTCCATTCGGGATTGGCAAGATTGCAGTGAAGGATGCCGACATGTGAGGAGTCGGTGCCGCCTTCATAGAGCTGCAGATAATTGGCCGGCGTGTTGACGCGGAACACGCAGCGGTTCTCATCGGGCCCTGAGAAGAACTCGTAAGTCTGGAACGCCGGCTCCTGCTCCTTCTCGCCAATATAAGCCCAGATGAGTCCGCCGGCTTCGCGCGTCGGATAAGCCGGCGCCTTGATGCTCGCCTTGAAACGATCGTCGCAATGGTTGGGCGTGTCTTGCACGGCGCCGTCCACGCCGAACTTCCAGCCGTGATAGAGACAACGAATGCCATTGTCCTCGACACGGCCGAGCACGAGTGACGCGCGACGATGCAGACAATATTCGTCGAGCATGCCGACGCGGCCGCTGCTGTCGCGGAACGCGACAAAGTTTTCACCGAGGAGACGCACGCGCAGTGGCGGACAATCCGGGGTCGGCAGCTGTGCCGACGTGCAGACCGGCATCCAGTAGCGCCGCATCATGCGGCCCATCGGCGTGCCAGGGCCGACGCGCGTCAGCAGTTCGTTTTCTTCCGCCGAAATCATGCAGCTCCTCCCATCGCGCTTCCTTGTCGCCGCAAGAGTGCGCTTTGCGCGCCGAGCGGTCAAACAAATGAGCTATGCATCGCCTCTTGACCGGCCTCCACCTCAGGCGCTTCGGTGCGCCGCATGGTCCCTGCCCCGCGCGACACGATCTACGCGTTGTCTTCCGGCCGATTGCCGGCGGCGATTGCTGTGGTGCGTATTTCCGGAACGCGCGCCGGCGACGCATTGAAGGCGCTCGCGGGACGCGTGCCGGAACCGCGCAAGGCCATGCTTGCGCGCATCCGCCATCCGCAATCGAACGAGTTGATCGACGAAGCGCTGGCGCTTTGGTTTCCCGGGCCGAAAAGCGAGACCGGTGAAGACACTGCGGAACTGCAGCTGCACGGCGGCCGGGCCGTCGTTGCGGCAACCTTTGACGCGCTCGCATCTCTCGGCGGCTTGCGGCCGGCGGAACCGGGCGAATTCACGCGTCGGGCTTTCGAGAACGGCCAGCTCGATCTGACGCGCGTCGAGGGGCTGGCCGATCTCATCCATGCCGATTCCGAAGCACAGCGGCGACAGGCGGTGCGCCAGATGCGCGGCTTGCTTGGCGATCGCGCGGAAGCATGGCGCCAGCGGCTGATCGGGATCCTGGCCCTGGTCGAAGCCCAGATCGATTTCTCCGATGAAGGCGATGTGCCGCAGGACCTGCTGTCGCGCGCCCTGGCGGAAGCAAAAATGCTGCGCAGCGAAGTGGCCAGCGTGCTTGCCGACAGCGGGCGAGGGGAACGCTTGCGGGACGGGTTTGTGGTGGCGATCGCCGGACCGCCGAATGCTGGCAAATCGAGCCTGCTCAATCGGCTGGCACGCCGGGAAGCGGCGATCGTTTCGCCGTACGAAGGGACCACGCGGGATGTGATTGAAGTCCATCTCGATCTCGACGGCTATCCTGTCGTCCTGCTCGACACCGCCGGCATCCGGGACAGCGACGATCCGGTCGAACAGGAGGGGATCCGCCGAGCGAGGGCGAGGGCGGCCGAAGCGGATTTGGTGCTGTGGATTGAAGACGTCCGGTCCTTGCCCGGGGAGGTAAATCTCGGGCAACCTGGGCAGGGCGGATTGGGCGAATCGGCAGTTGCCCCAACATGTTGGCTCATCTCCAACAAGGCCGACCTTGCTCCAAGTTGCAAGATCAATAATCTAGATTTTAGATCATCGAATATAGAGCATGTATTCACTGTTTCCGCGTTGGTGGGCTCCGGAATACCCGAGCTGATTCAGGCTCTTGGCCAATCGGCAGCGGCGTTCTTCTCACAGACCGAGAACGCCGTGGTGACCCGGACCCGGCACCGAGTTCTGCTGCAGGAAGTGGTCGCGGCCTTGGATCGGGCTGAGCGCCCCGGCGTTTCGGCCGACGAGCTGACCGCGGAGGATTTTCGGCTGGCAGCGCGCGCTTTGGGCCGGCTAACGGGCCGGGTGGACGTCGAGGACATTCTGGACGTGATTTTCAGGGACTTCTGTATCGGGAAGTAGCTAAATACCGATGTTTCACGTGAAACAGTCGGATTTTGACCCTTGAGCGGGCTTGATCTAAGAGACACGCGTTTCAGGCAAGTGTTTCCAATGGCTTCGACCTACGACGTCCTGGTGATTGGCGGCGGCCACGCCGGCTGTGAAGCTGCGGCTGCGGCCGCCCGCATGGGCGCGCGAACCGCCCTGGTCACCCACCATTTCGCGACAATTGGCGCGATGTCGTGCAATCCGGCCATCGGGGGCCTCGGAAAGGGCCATTTGGTCCGCGAAATCGATGCTCTGGACGGCTTGATGGGCCGGATCGCCGATCAGGGCGGCATCCAGTTCCGTGTCCTCAATCGCCGCAAGGGTCCCGCAGTCCGGGGGCCGCGCGCCCAGGCCGACCGGAAGCTCTACGCCCAGGCGATGCAGACAGCGATCCGCCAGGCGTCGGGGCTCGACGTCATTGAAGGCGAAGCCGACGATCTGATCGTTGAGAATGGCCGCGTCACAGGGGTCCGTTTGAAGGACGGCCAGGAGTTCGCGACGGGCGCCGTGGTTCTGACAACCGGCACCTTTTTGCGCGGCCTCATCCATATCGGCGAGACGCAAATCCCGGCCGGGCGGGTCGGTGAAGCGCCCGCCTTGGGGCTTTCCACCACGCTTGAGCGGGCCGGGTTCGTCCTTGGCCGGCTCAAGACCGGCACCCCGCCGCGTCTCGATGGCCGCACGATTGACTGGGGCGCGCTGCAAATGCAGCCCGGCGATGACCCTCCGGAGCCGTTTTCGGTGCTCACCGAGCGGATCGACACCCCGCAAATCCAGTGCGCCATCACGCGGACCATCGAGCAGACCCATCGGATCATCCGGGCCAACGTCCACCGGTCGCCTATGTATTCGGGTCAGATCAGCAGCCGCGGACCCCGTTATTGCCCCTCGATCGAGGACAAGATCGTCCGGTTCGGTGAGCGCGACGGCCATCAGATCTTCCTGGAGCCGGAGGGCCTCGATGACGACACCGTCTATCCGAACGGGATTTCGACCTCACTTCCGGAAGAAGTGCAGCTCGACGTGGTCGCCAGCATCCCCGGATTGGAGCGGGCGAAGGTGGTCCGGCCGGGCTATGCGATCGAATACGACTATGTGGACCCCCGCGAGCTCAAGCCGACCCTTGAGACCAAGCGGCTGCCGGGGTTGTTCCTGGCCGGACAAATCAATGGCACGACCGGCTATGAAGAGGCCGCCGCGCAGGGTCTGGTCGCCGGATTGAATGCTGCAGCAAACGCAGGCGAGGGGCCGGCGATCATTTTCGACCGCTCCCAAGGCTATCTCGGGGTGATGATCGACGATCTGGTGACCCGCGGCGTCACCGAGCCGTATCGCATGTTCACGTCGCGCGCCGAATATCGGCTGACGCTGCGGGCTGATAATGCCGACCAGCGGCTGACCGGCCAGGGCATCGAGCTCGGCTGTGTGGGACCGGAGCGGGCTCGGCACCATCGCGCCAAGATGGAAAAGCTCAACGACGCCATGGCCTTCGCCCATAGCGTGTCGATTACGCCGTCGGAAGCCCGGAAGTATGGGCTCTCGCTCAATCGGGACGGCCAGCGGCGGACTGCGTTTGAGCTTCTGTCCTATCCCGATATTGATCTCGCTGCGGTCGGGCGCACATGGCCGCGTCTCGCGGAGCTCGATCCGAAGATCCGGGAGCAGCTTGAGATCAACGCCAAGTATGCGGTCTATCTGGATCGCCAGGCCGCCGACGTCGCCGCTTTCCAGCGCGACGAGACCATGGTTCTGCCGGACGAACTCGACTACGCGGACATCCCCGGACTTTCCAACGAAGCGCGCCACAAGCTCGGGACCGCGAAGCCGCGCACTGTCGGCCAGGCTGGCCGCATCGACGGAATTACGCCGGCGGCGTTAACGTTGCTCGCCGCATATTTGCGGCGATCGAGCCGTCAGGCTGCGATCCGCTGATCGACGATGGCGCCGAAGCAGCCGACACTCGACGACGATCGAACCGAGGCCCTGAAGCTCGTCACTGTTTCACGTGAAACAATTGGGCGGCTTGATGCTTTTGTCGAACTGCTGCTGACCTGGCAGCGCACCACCAATCTGATCGCGCCGTCGACGACGTCGGAGATCTGGACTCGCCACATCGCCGACTCGTTGCAGCTCCTGGACTTGGCGCCCAAGGCGCAGATTTGGATCGATATTGGATCCGGAGCAGGGCTCCCCGGGTTGGCCATCGCATGCGCCCTCGCTCCTCCGGCGGTCGTCCACCTGGTCGAGAGCAATGCGAAGAAGGCCGCCTTTTTGCGCGAGGCCATTCGGGCAACCGGCGCGCCTGCGCAGGTTCACGCGCGGCGGATCGAGGACTTTGTGGAGGACTTTCAAGGACGTGCCGAAGTCGTCACCGCCCGTGCCGTGGCGCCGTTGGAAACCCTCGCCGGCTACGTCGCACCCTTCGTCGAAAGGGGTGCACAAGCCCTTCTGCTCAAAGGTCAAGATGTTGCGGGTGAATTGACCACTGCCGCTAAATATTGGAGGATCGAAGCTGATCTTGTACCGAGTAAAACCGATTCCAGGGCGCGGATTGTCGTGGTCCGGAGGGTTTCGCGTATTTTGAACCCGGAAAAAGCCGACAGCACGCCGAGGTGAGGCCTCAAGCCATGACCATCATTCCCACCGATACCCCCGAGCCGGGGACCAACCTCGAGTCCGACGTGATCGAACTGTCCGACCGCCTGCGTGCGGCGCCGGCCCCGGCACAGCCGCCGCGGGTCCTGGCCATCGCCAACCAGAAAGGCGGGGTCGGCAAGACCACCACTGCCATCAATCTCGGCACTGCGCTCGCGGCCATCGGCGAGACCGTCCTCATTCTCGATCTCGACCCGCAGGGCAATGCCTCGACCGGACTCGGCATTGATCGCAAGAGCCGCACCTATTCGACCTACGATGTGCTCACCACTCAGGCGAGCCTGCGCGACGCCATCCTGCCGACGGCGGTGCCGCGGCTGCACATCGCTCCCTCGACCATGGATCTGTCCGGACTCGAGCTCGAGATCGGCCAGCAGCGCGATCGCGCGTTCCGGCTGCGCGCGGCGCTCGCCGCGCTCAACGCCGGCGCGGTGGAAGCACACTACTCATATGTGCTCGTCGACTGTCCGCCGTCGCTCAACCTGCTCACCGTCAACGCGATGGCCGCGGCAAACGCAATCCTCGTTCCGCTGCAGTGTGAGTTCTTCGCGCTCGAGGGTTTGTCGCAGCTCCTGAAGACCGTCGATCAGGTGAAGCAGTCGCTCAATCCCGAGCTCACGATCCATGGCGTGGTGCTCACGATGTACGACGCACGCAACAACTTGTCGGGCCAGGTTGTCGCCGACGTGCGCGAGTTCATGGGCGACAAAGTCTACGACACGGTGATCCCGCGCAACGTGCGCGTCTCGGAAGCGCCGTCGCACGGCAAGCCGGTGCTGATCTACGATCTCAAGTGCGTCGGCAGCGAAGCGTATCTGCGCCTTGCAACCGAACTCATTCAGCGCGAACGCGAGCTCAAGAAAGCGAGCTGATGTCGTTGCGCGCGTCGCAATGACGGCGATCGTGTATTCAACAATTGAATGGGGGAATTGGAATGCGCGTGGTGAGGGAGGCTGCGGTGGTGGATGACGCATCGCGCTCGCGATTGGGACGAGGACTTGCATCGCTGATCGGCGACGTCGGCGCGGAGAACACCGTCGCCGATCGCGGTCGCGGACAGCGCCGCGTCCCGATCGAGCATCTGCGTCCCAACCCGCGCAACCCGCGCAAACATTTTTCCGATACCGAGCTTGCTGAGCTTGCGAGCTCGATCGGCGAGCGCGGCATCATTCAGCCGATCATCGTGCGCGCGGTGCGTGGCACCGACAACTACGAAATCATCGCTGGTGAGCGCCGCTGGCGCGCCGCGCAGCGCGCGGCGCTGCACGAGGTGCCAGTCGTCATCGTCGAAGCGAACGACAGTGAAGCGTTGCAGCTCGCGATCATCGAGAACGTGCAGCGCACCGATCTCGATCCGATCGAAGAGGCGGCGGGCTATCAGGCGCTGATCGACAAGTTCGATTATGCGCAAGACGACGTCGCAAAAACTGTCGGCAAGTCGCGCAGCCACGTTGCGAACACGCTGCGTCTGCTGAAGCTGCCGGAGTCGGTGCAGGCGCTGGTGCACGAGCGCAAGATTTCCGCGGGACACGCGCGCATGCTCGTCGGCCAGGCGGATGCTGAAGCAATCGCGCGCGACATTGTCGAGCGTGGTCTCAACGTGCGCGAGGTCGAGGACCTGATGCGTGCACCGTCAGTGCGCGCGAAAGCGGCGAAAGCCGCGGCCAGGAAAGATCCCAACACAGTTGCGCTCGAGCGGCGTCTTGCCGATGCGCTCGGATTGTCGGTGACGATCGATGATCGCGGTGAGAGCGGTGGATCGTTGCGCGTCGAGTACCGCGATCTTGATCAGCTTGATCACGTGGTAAAAAAACTGTGTTCGTAGATGATTACCAAATTACCAAAACGGTAATTAGCTAACGCAGTTGTTGTAATTTCGCATCACACATTTGGATTCGATCCGAGGCCGCGTCTCTTTAGGGACCCGCAAGCCTTTTGCGCCATTGATTGGTCACACTTGGACGCGCACTTACCGCTCGCGCAGTCGCGCTTGCGGTTCCTGGTTCGCGGTACCGTAGAGTTCACATTGGGGCCTAACATGAAAAAGACTTCCATCGCGCTTCTCGCAGCCGCATCGCTGCTCGCCATCACGCAGGCCGCGTCGGCGGCCGACATGTCGCGTCCGATCTACAAGGCGCCGCCGCCGGTTGCGCCGGTGTGGAGCTGGACCGGCTTCTACATTGGTGGCCATCTCGGTGGCGCCTGGTCGAGCGAAAGCGCGACCGTTGCCGGCTTCGGCGCCGGCGGCATCGATCCGAGCGGGTTCATCGCCGGTGGTCAGATCGGTTACAACTGGCAGTTCCATCCGAACTGGGTGGTTGGTGTCGAAGGCGACATCTCGTGGACGAACGCCGACGCGACCAAGACGGTTGGCGCAGCCACCGTGTCGGCCGACCACAACTGGTACGGAACTCTCGCTGGCCGTCTCGGCTACACCGCTGGTCCGTGGATGATCTACGGCAAGGGCGGCGGCGCCTGGATGGATGCCGATTACCGCGCGGCCTTCGCGGGCGCTGCCACCAGCGTCAGTGACACCCGCAGTGGCTGGATGGTTGGCGTCGGTCTCGAGTGGATGTTCCAACCGAACTGGACCGCCAAGGTCGAGTACAACTATCTCGACTTCGGCAGCACCACCTACGTGTTCCCGGCGCCCGTCGTGGCCGCCACGGTCGACACGCAGGTCAACCTGCTCAAGGTCGGCGTGAACTACAAGTTCTGATCGGCGGCAACACCGTCAAACGAAAGCCCCGGGGATTTCTCCGGGGCTTTTTGTTTGCGCACCCTCGCGGGAGCATTTCTGCTCAGGCCGTATGGCCATTGCTGTCGCGCTCGTCGCGATCATCGCGGTCATCGCGCCCATCACGGCTGGCCGCGCGCCGCGCGAGTCGTTCGTACTCTTCCGCGATCTTGAGCAGCGTTTGTTTGGCCTCCTGGTCGTCGACGCTGTCGGCGAGACGACGGGTCTCGCGCGCACGCTGCTGCCAATGCCCCGAATTGTTGAGGAGCGAGGACATGGGGACCTCCTGCTTGGCCCCCCCAACGCATCGTCTTTCGCTGTGCTAACCGGAAGATGGCACCCTGAGTTCCTGTAATAATTAACCACATGCGCGCGGAACCCGATCATTGCCTACAAGATCATCACCCCATGCGCGGAGGCATGCCTAATAAAGCTGGCTAATAAAGTATTGATCTACCAAAACAAAATGCCCGCTGCTTTGGAACTTTTGCGGAGCACGCCGGTTCTCAGGTCCGAGACGTGAGTATTTGTAGCGTGAGGAATTTCCCCAATGTCGGGGTTCGAGGACCACAGGGCACGGGCGGTGGATTGCGTTCAACGATCACGTGAAACGCAAGACGAAGAATCGAGAGTGTTCTTCTTGTCGATGGCCCAACTATGGATGGCGCTCGCGCATGAACACGTGCGCATGGAGCGCTTGGCGGAATATGAAATCAACACCGACCACATGAATCGGATGACTGCAGGCTCCACCAGAGTGGCGGAGGGCTGACCACACGCTATCGAGTCTTTTCACGCAGCTGATGGCACACCACCGGGACGAGGGACGTCTTGATCTGGAGGTCCAGCGCTCGTTGGGCGCGGCCTTGCGCGCGGAATATGGCGAAATCCTTGCGCGTCTGCCGGAACGTTTCGTTCAATTGCTTTTGCCCTTGCGCGCGTTGCGCGGACCGGGACGCCGCGACACCGATCTTGCGCGGGAGCCAGTGCCGCTGTTCGCGCAATCGAATTTCGA
>Ga0105245_10000579_pt1 | contig 33283 bp, 30 predicted proteins | sample KBSM54metaG_FD_81523 | JGI IMG/M metagenome (GOLD analysis project Ga0105245, IMG submission 81523) | Miscanthus rhizosphere microbial communities from Kellogg Biological Station, Michigan, USA - KBS M5-4 metaG | ecosystem: Host-associated > Plants > Roots > Rhizosphere > Soil | place...
GGACGCGCCTTTTGAGCCGGCATCGCCGCCGTTGGCAAGATCGACCAGTGCGGCTTCAAACTCCCCACCGATGACGGTTTCGACGCCGAGCCCGCGCAGCAGGTCGGCATTTAAGGGTGCGTATAGACCATAGCAAGCCAGGCGGGCGTGCGGATTCAGCTCCTTCACCTGCTCGATCACGGGCATCGCCAGTCGGGTCGCGGTGTGCATCGGCAGATAGAAGGCGACCAAATCCGCCGCTCGGAGCTCGGCTTCATCGAGCGAAGCGACGGACAAGTCCAGGCACACGACTCTGTGGCCCTCGCGAACGAGCCAAGCCGTGGGCGAACTTAATCCAAACGGCTGGTGGCCGAGCTCGTAGGTGGAGATAAGGACTACCTTCACTACGACTTCACTTCTTTTTCGCAGGGGCCTGTTTGGCGATAATCGAGTCCTTGATTTTGTCGTAGGTGGCCTGCGGCACGATGTTCTTCGAGACTAACTGGTCTTTCTTTGCATATGGCCGACCGGCAATGATTTTTGCGGAATAAGCTTCGCCGATACCCGGCAGGGCCTTGAGCTGATCGGCTGTGGCCGAGTTGATATCGAGCAAAGCTCCGCTCTTCTTGGCTGTATCCGCTGCTTTGGCGGGAGCCTTGGTAGCGGTTTTCTTAGGTGCGTCCTTGGTCTGGGCCAGTGCAGCGCCGGTGAACAATACGCAGGCCAGAAGGGAAGTGAGCAATCGCCGAAAAACAGGAGTATTCATGACACCAGTGTACTCGCTAATCTATAGAGACAATGCAGCAGCGCCGGAGCCTTCCTAGATCCGTTTTGGACACGATTCTCCCGACGCTGCGCTATTGGACCGAAACGGAAGTGCACGCCCTGGCCTTTTCCGTCGCGGCTAACGTACTGCTGGGATTTTTCCCGTTCCTCATCGTCAGTGTCTCGATTTCGCGGATCTTTTTCAGCCGCCAGACGACGGTTTCGGCCATCGATTTCGCCTTGCGCGATTACTTTCCAGACGCGCTCGGCTCCTTTCTGAGCAGTAACCTTCCGGCCAGGCCGGTGACCGATTGGATCGCGATCCTGCTCCTGCTATTTTCTTCAAACGGAATTTTCGAGCCGCTAGAGGTTGCGCTTAACAAGATTTGGGGAATCCGGAAGAATCGTGGTTATCTCCACAATCAAGTGGTCAGCTTGGCGCTCATTTTCTCGTGCGGGAGTCTGGCCTTACTGTCGCTTGGCATCACCGAGCTGCGCGTCGGATCCTCGGCCGGATTGCGGCTCGAGCAGTGGACCGCGATACTGTTTTTCAAGCTGGCAGCGGTGCCGCTGACCTCGCTGATTCTGTTTCTGATTTACCGCTATCTACCCAACGGACGGCCGCCGCTTCATCGCGTGATCGCCGCGGCGATCGGGACGGGACTCCTGCTCGAAGCTCTGAAGTATCTGAACCTTATCGTCTGGCCGCATGTCGACGCCCGCATTCAACGGGAGTATGGCGTGTTTCGATATTCGGCCACCATTTTGTTCCTTAGCTTTTTGGCGACCATGCTGGTGCTGGCCGGCGCAGAGTGGGCCGCCAGAGGACACCGACCCCAGGAGGAGTAGGACATGTTAGCCGTCATCACAGGAGCTTCCAGCGGTCTAGGCGTGGCGTTCGCCCGGAAGCTAGCGGCTCGCGGCTACGACCTGCTACTGGTTGCTCGTCGAGAAGCCCGGCTGCGATCGGTTGCCCAGGAGATCAGCGAGCAGTATCACGTTCATGCCGAAATCCTGGTGGCGGATTTGACCGACGATGCCGGGCTCGCATCGGCTGCTACGCGAATCCAGGAAGCGGCGGATCTGAGCTTGCTGGTGAACAATGCCGGATTCGGAACACTGGGTTATTTCTTCGATGCCGATCCATACATCCAGGAGCAAATGCATCGGCTGCACGTGCTCGCGACGATGCGGCTATCACACGCCGCTCTTGCGAATCTGGTCCCGCGCGCGATTGCGGGAACCGGAATCATCAACGTTTCTTCGGTCGCGGCTTTCGGGACTTCGCCCCAGAATGTCAGTTATTGCGCTACCAAAACCTGGATGAACCGCTTCACCGAGGGTCTGGCCATTGAGTTGGGGGCCAAACCATCCCCGGTGGCGGTGCAGGCGCTGTGCCCGGGTTTCACCTTGACCGAATTTCACGACGTCATGCCTATGGACCGGACCCGTGTTCCCAAGTCGCTGTGGCTGAACGCGGACTTCGTCGTCGACGAGAGCCTGCGCGGCTTTGATCGGCGCGCGATCTTCGTGATTCCGGGATGGCGTTACCGACTGCTGGTGTGGATCATGAGGCTGGTACCGAGCGGGCTGATGCGGTGGGGGTCCATCTGGGCCGCACAACGTTATAAACAGCCGAAGAAGGCTTAGAGTTTTGGAGGCTTCAGAATACCTCGCCGCTCCAGCCAAGCACGAATGCGGAGAACGAGGGGACGGAAGCGGCGCACAATCGCGTGGTCCGTGCCGAGCACGGCGATCCCCGCCGCGATGAAAACAAATCCAGGCACGACCGGCAACAGGCTGCCAAGCACGCCCAAAATCAGCAGGCCGACCCCGATAACCGTGCGGACAATATGCCTCAAGTTTCATGGTAGGGCGTAAAATGGAGTTATGGCACTCCTGAGCGATCGGGCCGGGAAAACATCCCAGGTCGTGGTGCTTCCCGCGTCGCTCGAAGATCCCGCGAAGTCGCCGCCCGGCATGTACCGCTTGGGCCTGCTGATCGCCTGCGCCTCGATCCTGGCATTTTTCGCGGCGCTGGTGGTGGCGTTTTACTGGCGCTCGCGAACGCCTCCTTTTTGGGAGCCGGTCACATTACCCCGCACGCTGTGGTTGTCCACGGCGATCATACTGGTGAGCAGCGTTACCTTTGAAGCCGCGCGACGGGCGTATCGAAGAGGTTTGCACCTGATTGCGGCACGATTGCTGGTCGTGACGGCCTGCTTGGGCGCGGCCTTTTTGACGTCCCAGGTATCGGCCTGGTTGAACTTGGTTCACCGCGGATACTATCTTGCCCAGAACCCGTACAGCTCGTTCTTTTACATGTTCACCGGCCTGCACGCCGCCCATCTGATCGGTGGATTAATCGCGCTGTTCATCGTTGTGTTGGGCCGGTCCACGCGGCGCGAAACCGTGGATACGGTCGCCTACTACTGGCACTTCCTGGGCGTGCTGTGGATCGCGCTGTTCGTGATTCTCCTGATATCGTGATCCTCTGAATGCCGATTGATCCTACCGCGCAAGTGGCACCGACGGCTCGTGTGCATCCGGATGCTGTGATTGGGCCGGGGGTCATCGTCGGCGACTTCGCGATTATCGAAGAGGATGTAGCGATTGGGGCGAATTCGAGGCTGGAACCGTACGTCTATGTGAAGCGCTGGACCACTTTGGGCGAACGCAACCAGATTTCAGCCGGCACCGTGCTGGGTACAGATCCGCTGGATAAGGGTTTTACGGGCGCGCGCAGCTATCTAAAGATCGGCAACGGGAACATCATACGAGAGCACTACACCGTCTCCCGCGGCACGGCGCCCGAATCTGAGACCGTTATCGGCGACGAAAACTACATCATGACGTCGGGCCACATTGCGCACAATTGCCGGATCGGCAACCGCACCGTGATCGCCAGTTGTGCCCTGGTGGCCGGCTACGTGGAAGTGGAAGATCAGGCGTTCATTTCCGGCGGCGTAGTGATTCATCAGTATTCGAGGATCGGCCGGTTGGCGATGATCGGCGGCAACACGCGTGTGAACAGCGATCTGCCGCCGTTCTTTCTGTACACCGATTTCAACGTAGCGGCGCATGGTCTCAATCTGGTGGGGCTGAAGCGCGCCGGGTTCGGTGAAGCCGATATCAAAGCCTTGAAGACGGCATATCGCCTGCTATATCGTTCCGGATTGAAATTGGAAGTTGCACTCCAGCGGATCGAAACTGACGTCCCGACGGAGCACACGCGGCACTTGGTGAGCTTTGTCCGGTCGAGCAAGCGCGGCATCTGCCGCGAATAAGACATTAATACCGCACGCCTTCGAGAAACAGACCCGACGCGGGTGCAGTCCAGGCCGCGATATCGAGCTTGGGATTTTTCTTCCCTTTCAGCAACTCTCGAAATTCGTCAACCGACACTTCGCCCCGCCCGACTTTCACCAGCGTCCCGGTCAGCCGCCTGACCATCTTCCAGATGAAGTGCGACGCCTCGATGCGGAACACGACCAGATTGTCGTCGATGGAGACCTCGGCCGAATCCACAACTACGATGGTCGATTCACCCGGCTTAGAGGGATCGGCCGCTCGAAACGCCACAAAGTCGTGGCGGCCCGCGATAAGCGCAGCGGCCTGCTGCATACGTCCGACGTCCAGTGGTTCCTTGATCCACCAGACGAAGCGTTTCGAAAGGGCCGCCTTGCGGGTTGAGATTTGGTAGAAGTAGGCCCGCGATTTGGCGTCGTGGCGCGCGTGAAAGCGCGGCGGAACCTCGGTCACGTCTAAGACGGCGATGCTCGCGGGCAGCTTGTCATTCAGTTCGCGCAGGATTTGTGAAGCGGTGAGCGCGGAGGTTTTGTCCCGGATTTTCAAATGCGCGACCTGACCGACGGCGTGCACGCCGGCATCGGTACGACCTGCGCCCTGCACCTCAACGTCGGTCCGGAACAGATCCAGCACGGCTTGCTTCAGCTCGCCTTGCACCGTCCGGGCGTTGATCTGCTCCTGCCAGCCGGAGAAGCGCGAGCCGTCATATTCAAGCGTCAAACGAAATGTCTGCATAGATTTTGCCTTACTCGGGGAGAACGAGATCCGCCACCAGCGGCAGATGATCCGAAGCGATCAGCGACCTGCGGGTGCGATGATAAAACGCTTTCTCAACTGTGAGGTGATGGTCGAAGTAGATGTGATCCAAATGCAGCATGGGCAGCAGTGCCGGATAGCTCCGCGTCCGCGTCAGGTGCGCGTGTAAATCCGTCAGATGAAACTCCGCCACTAGAGTCTTGGTTACCAATCCTCGCACCCACTCATTGAAATCGCCCAGCACAATGCGCGGGCCTGAAATATCGACAGCGCGCAACAAATCGCGATCGATCAGACGAATCGCCTGCTGCCGCCGCTCACGGACGGCCGTCCCTAAATGCACGTTGAACAGGTGCAGGATGTGGCCGCCCATCCGGATATCGGTCCGCAGGGCGACACGCTGCTCGCGCCCGCCTATGGTAATGTCGATCGGTCGAATCAGCTTGAAGTCCCAGCGGCTGAGCGTGACGTTTCCATAGGCGTCGCCGCGATGCTTGCGCGTTTCGCCCATCGCGCCGAACAGGCCCAGTCGGCCCGCCAAATAATCGGCTTGATGATCGGCAATAGCGGCTCCTTCATGGCTGACCACCTCCTGCAGGGAGACGATGTCCGCATTAATTTCTTCTAAAACTCGCGCCACGCGCTCCGGATGAACGCGCCCGTCCACGCCACGGCACTTATGAATGTTGTAGGTTGCGATTCGGAATCGGTGCATGGCCTGAATCACGAGTCCTACATCTGGTCTTCCATTAGCGAAGCGAACTGTTCGCCTGCCCGCTGCCAGAATCCACGGCGTTTCCACTCGGCCAGTTGCACCTTTTGGCACCGCTCCAGATCGGCTAGAAAGATTTCGTGGAGCTGATTGACCAGCGAGCGATCGTGAAAGCAAACGCTGGTTTCGTCATTGAGCGCGAGCGACCGGTTATCGAAGTTGGCCGTGCCGACGGAGCCCCAGGCGTCGTCGACAATGACGATCTTCTGATGCAGCATGGTGGGGAGAAACTCGAAGATCTCGACGCCCGCCTTCAATAGGTTGCCGTACAGCCGCACGCTATTCTGACGCGCCCACCAGGTGTCATTGTGCTTTCCGGCAACCATGAGCTTGATGGCCACGCCGCGTTTGCACGCTTGCCCCAGCATATCGATTACACGCGCATCGGGAATGAAATAGGGATTCGCGATATATAGATGGCGGCGCGCGCATTGCAGTGCGATCAGGTGCATAGTGCCGGTCGCGCCTGTTCCTTCAAAAGGCGAACTGACGATGGTCTGTACGGCGATTTTACCGGCGGGAGCGGGTATCGGGAAGTAGTCGTGGCCAGTGAGGATTTCGCCCGTGCATTGCAGCCAGTTCTGCGCAAAACCGCTTTGTTGTTCCAGGACGGCGGGACCTTCCACGCGGATCATGACGTCGCGCCAGGATTTCGAGTCCTGGGCTTCGCCGAGCCAATGGTCCGCCAGTCCCGCACCGCCGGTGAAGGCCACGTGGCCGTCGACGATCAGGGACTTGCGGTGATCCCGGTGGTTGGCCCGACTCATCGTGTACCAGTGGATCGGCCGGAACCAGGCGAGCTTGCATCCGCCGGCCTCCAGAATCTTGAGCACCGGCTCGCCCAACGTGGAAGAGCCGACGGCGTCGAGCAGCAACTTCACCGGGACTCCCGTGCGCGCTTTTTCGGCGAACGCCTCGGCGAAGCGCCGCCCCACCTGCCCGTCCCAAAAAATGTACTGCTCCATGGTGACGGAATGCTCGGCCGATTCCACCGCCTCTAGCATCGCCGGAAAGAATTCGTCGCCATTATTGAACAGAGCAGCCTGGTTTCCAGCCACCATCGGCATGCCGGTCATACCCGCCATAGTGACCGGAAACTCGGGGGATTCGACATCCAGATCTGTTTCGAGCGCGTAGAAGGCGGGATGCGATTCCGGAGTGGTCTGATAAAAGAAAAACGACCACGCTCCGGCGATGAGACTCAGAATCCAGTGACCCGTGAGGTGCGCGGCGACTGCCAGGGCCAGCCAGATCCACCATGTGCGGATCACGCGCCGGAACCGGTCCCATCGCTCCAAACGCCCCAGGCGTTTAGGTTTGGGCCGGCCCGGAGACAGACGATACAGCTGCTCCTTCGGAACCCGCGGCTTGAGCCATCTCCGCGATTCCTTCGGCTGCTTGCCTGATTGCGATCCCGATGATGGTAATGACCCCGCCCTGGACACGCCGACTCCCTACATCATCGTAGCGGTTGGTCATCTTCACTTACAGAGCCAGGCGGAATAAGCGCGGCTCACGGCGGTAGAGAAAGCAGACTAGGCTTGCAAGCGCGATGGCGTGCGCACACGCGCCTGCCAAGGGGATTCCCGCAATGCCCAGGGTGCGCGACAGGATCAAGTCGCCTATGCCGGTTGCCGCCACTGCGAGAAGAGAAGCCCGGATGATGACAGCCGTGGCGGAAATCGCTACAGCCAGCCGTCCCGCCACCACAAACAGAATGGCGAAAGGCACTTGCAGAAGAGCAAATTGCTGTACCCGGGTCACCACCCGCGTGGCGGAGGCGTCAAATGCTCCCCCCTCGTAAAACATCCGCACGATCGGGCCGGAGAGCCAGATTATCGCGGCCATGGCTGGCAAGGCGAGCGCGATAATCACCACGGAATGTACGCGCACGGTATGGCGAAGGTGGCTCCAATCGTGTTGCGCGGCCAGCCGGGAGAACTCCGGCAGAACCGCGGTGGCTATGGCGGTCGCACTGATGGCCGCCAAAACCGACGCTAACTTAGTTCCGTAGGCCAGCGCCGACACGCTTCCCGAAACCAACGATCCGGCCACGCCTTGATCGATCAGAGGGCACAGCGCCGTGAACAAGGTTCCCGCCAGCAGCGGAATATACTGGCGACGAATCGCCGACATCTCCGGGGTCCAACCGCGCCAGGCGGGAAGAATCGGGATGCCCAGACGCCGCACGCCCCAGGCCAGAATCAAAGTTTCGATGGCGACTCCCACCAGGGTTCCCCAGCATAGGGTGTACACATTCCATCGATAGGCAGCGGCGTACAGAAAAGCAATGGTAGCCAGCGGTGTGGTCAACGGCGCCGCGGCCGCCAGGGCGAATGCGTTGTTCGCGTTCAATACCGCGCGCCAGACAGCGATGCATGCGCTTAGCGGAAGCCACAGGATCAAGGCCAAGAACAGGTTGGTGGTCATCCGCAATTTTTCCGTGGAGAAGCTGGAGCCCAATAATGGCAAGAGCCCTGGTCCTCCGACCGCCAGCAAGAGACTTACCGCCAGCATCGCGCCCAGGACCAGTGTCAGACCTGTTCGAGCGAACAGGCGCGCCGCGGCATCTCCCTGGCCGGATCGCACGCGGATAAACGCGGGCACGAAGCTCGCGCCAAAGGATCCAGCCACGATATCCGTGAAAAAGGCTGGGAGCAGGAACGCGATCACGAATGCGTCCAGTTGGTCCCCGGCGCCGAAATAGCGCGCCGTCACCATGACTTTGGCTGCTCCGGCCAGCTTGGCGGCAGTTGCCAGAACACCTACCAGCGCCGCGTTGGTGAAGACCCGCTGGTGCGATGCACGACGTTCAGCGGCCTGGGCGGGGCTCACCTCCGCACGGTATCACACCTGAATAATTGGGCCGTTTTCGCTATTGCAATTTGGCGATTTCGGCCGCGGCTTTGTCGGCGGGCACAATTTTCACGTCGCGGCTCTCATGGCCGCTTTCCGACAGTGTGACCGAAGTGGCTTCACTGGTGAAATGATTTAGGAAATCGGTGCCCACCGCCAGTCCTCGGTCCAAATCCTCCCAGGCAGCGACGTAATAGTCCCCAGGAGCGAGACCCTTGAACTGAAATGCCCCGTTCGGACCGGTTATCGATGACCGGACTCCTCCAATGGGGCCCGGATCAGGTATTTTTGGCCATAACGTGACCAGCACTTCGGAGCGGGCTTCCCCATTTTCGTTCTGGACTGATCCAGTGACTTCAGCACTTTTCGAAGAGAGAACCAGATCCAGCGTTCCGCCTGTACCTGAGGTGGTGTCGATCAATCCCTTCGTCACGTCCTGCCCGCCAAAATGAGCCGATTTCAGATAGGTTCCTTGAGGAAGCGAATTCAAGTTCAGAGCATATTTACCAAGGCCGACGCCGGTGACGCGAAATGTCCCATCTTCTTTGACCTGGGCGTTCGACGTTCCGCCTGGGCTGATGGGTTCAGTGGGGATGAGCATAAGAGCCAAGCGGCCGGGCTGTGGCCTAACGGTGTTTCCGCTGAAAGCTGCTCCCGGCGTATTCTGCGCGGGTTTGACTAGACTTGCGAGGTCACCGTCCTCCAGCGTCACCGTTCCGGTGATTTCAGGACGAGGGACCAGGGGCAACACGAGGTTGTTGATATCCGCGTCGCCGACAGTCACTTCCACGCGTCCAGTCAGATCGGCGGCGGTCGGATTACCGTTCATTACCACTTGCGCCAACTGCAGAACATAAGCGCCGGGGACGACACCATGGAATTCGAAGGCTCCGTCCGGACGCACCTGACTGGTACCGCTAGAGGCGGGAAGCATGTTGACGCTATCTTTGCGCATGAGCTGCAGGAATGCTGATGTAGGCGCTCCGGATGCATCCGCCGTTTTGCCGCTCACGGTGTAGACTTTCGACTGGAGTAAGCGGATGTCCGCGCCTCGCGTCTCGGCGCCCGCTGCGACATCCACGGCAATGGCGCTGGAAACATCCGCTCCATTCGGATAATAGGTCGTAATGTTTCCCATCTGGGCTTCACCGGTGCGCCCAGGTCGTTCCTGTGTTCCAAGCTGCGTGGGGCGGCGATCGGTTGCACTGATGTAATAGCGCCCCGGTGCGAGATTGATGAGACGATACTCGCCCAGGTCGTTGCTCTGTGCCCCTGCGGTCGGCTGCAGTTGCTTCCGTCCCCCGCTATACGTGGAGCGCATGGCTTGTACTTGCACCGAAATCATAGGGTCGCCATCCTGATCCAGCACCTTTCCCGCAATGACGCCATGCGGCGTCATCTTGACGGCCAGGTCTTTCATGTTCATTCCCGCGGTGAGATTGAGCTGTGTGCCGATGGGAGTGTTGGACCGCGCGCCGTATCTGGCCGTTACGAATCCCGGCTTTTCCGCTGACAAAGTGTAGCGGCCGGGCGCAACGTCATCAAACAAAAATTTCCCGCCGTTGTCCGACGCTTCGCTATAACTGACCGGCGGCTGGCCAGCTTGACTGGTGCCCCCTTGCAGGCGCACTGTGGCTTTGCGAACCGGGTCGCCATTCAGGCTTAGGATGGTTCCTTCTACCCGGATCTTCTGTGCGGGGTCAGCGGGCGACGGCGTGTTTTGCGCAGCGGCAAATGACACGCTTAAAAGCAGGGGCAGTGGCGGGAACCAGCGCACGGGAATTCCTCCCTAAATCATGATATTACGAATGATTTGCGCGGGTAAGGCGCTAAACCGCGCGGCCGCCGTAGTTGCTCTGATAATACTTCTGATACTCGCCGCTCTTGACGCGCGCCGTCCACGCGGCATTGGATTTGTACCACTCAATGGTCGCTCGCAAGCCCTCTTCAAATGGAACCTGAGCCTGCCAACCGGTTTCGCGCATTAGTTTTTCGCTCGATAGAGCGTACCGGCGATCGTGCCCGGGACGATCCTTCACCGTTTGCATCAGGCTTTCCGGCTTGCCAACGGCCACCAGGATCTTACGCACTACATCGAGATTCGGCAGCGCGCGGCTCCCCCCGATGTTGTAAATCTCGCCCGCACGGCCGCGCTCGATCACCGCCAGAATGGCCCGCGCATGATCGTCCACGTATAACCAGTCGCGGATCTGCTGCCCGTCGCCGTAAATCGGAAGGGGTTTGTCTTCCATGGCGTTGGAGATCATCAGCGGAATAAGTTTCTCGGGAAAATGATACGGGCCGTAATTGTTCGACGCCCGCGTCACGCTCACCGGCATTTTATAAGTGACGAAATAAGACAGGGCAAGAAGGTCCGCGCCGGCCTTCGATGCGGAATAAGGACTGCTGGCGCGAAGCGGGTAGTTCTCGTCGGCTTCATGCGCTGGATCGATACTGCCGTAGACTTCGTCGGTCGAAATCTGTATGTAGCGCGGAGTCTGGTGAGTCCGTGCGGCTTCGAGCAGCGTAAACGTTCCGCGTAAGTTGGTTTCGAAGACAGGCGCCGGCGACAGAATGCTCCGGTCGACGTGCGACTCGGCCGCGAAATTTACGATCACCTCCGGTTTCTCTTCGGCGACGAGCGAGTTCACCAGCGCGGCATCGCAGATATCGCCGTGAACAAAGCGGTAACGAGAGTCGTGCGCTATAGTCGCTAAATTCTCGAGATTTCCCGCGTAGGTGAGCTTATCCAAGTTCACTACGCTGCGTGAACTATCCGCCTCGCCCAAAAGCAAACGGATGAACGCGCTCCCGATGAATCCGGCGCCTCCGGTAACCAGAAACTTCATTATTTATGCTGGAGCTCCCAATCGTAGGCGATGGATGGGTCGTTATAAGCAACGCGGCCCTCGTCCTTGGGATTGTATAAGCGATTGGTCACATAGACCAGAATCGCAGGCTGCTGACCAAGGACTTTATAGCCGTGCCCCACGCCCGGCGGAATCAGGAATTGCCAGGGTTTCAGTGCACCTGCGTACATCGTATTCTTACGCCCGAACGTGCGGGATTCCGGACGCAGATCCACCAATGTCACCTGGAACATGCCAGTAACTGGAACCCAGAGATCGGTTTGATGCAGGTGATAGTGAAACGCTTTGATGGTGCCGGGATAGCTCAGAGCGGCGGAAACCTGGGTGCTCTCCGCTGGAAAGCCGGCTGCCAAGCCTTGGTCCATCCGGGCGACTTCCAGGAAGTAGCCGCGGTCATCGGGCCACAAATCGAACGGGCGAACTACCACGCCCTCGATGAGGTCGGCTGAATCCGGAGTTCGAATCACTTGTCCGATCCCGGGATCGCACTTGGGGATGGATATGCGGATGGTTTCGGCGGCGCTAGCGCTCACCTCGTTAGGTTAGCGCGAACCGTTACTCCGCTACCAGGTCGATCTGCCCAACTCCGCCCTTCACGTCCAGGCGGATCATTACCGGGTCATTTTCGTGACCAGGATTGATCCAGCGGTCATTGCGTTTCTCCAGCCCACTCACATTGACCTCGCCGATACCACCCACCGCGGTTGCCGAGATTCCCACGCTCTTGGGTAAGTGAATAGTTGCCTGCCCGACGCCGCCGTTGATGCGAACATCGTAACTTCGGTTGGGATGGCCGCGTAAGTCCGCGTTCAATTCTCCAGCTCCAAGATCGAAAGCGACGCTACGAAGACTCAGGCTGCCCAGGTTCAATTGGGCTTGGCCGGCGCCCATTTTCACCACCAGATCCATCCCGACGGCGTCATTGAAGCGCATGTCCCATTTGCTCTCGCCGTGCTGAACTGTCCCCGAGGGGTGAATGTCGATGTCGCTTCGCACGCCGGTCGAATGATATTCGACTTGCGGTTTCGATCCGGGGTCGTTGTAGCTGAAGTCCCCTTCCATGAGTTTGCCTGCACCGCCGGCGATGCGCAGCTCACCCGCGCCGATCTTGATCTCCACGCGAGTCATCTCGGATCTATCGAGTTCGAGGGCCTTGGTCTCATGTTCCATCGGCCCCGTGCGGACGTTTCCGCAACCTGTGAGGACAACGATTCCAGCAGTCAACAGTGTAGATTTCAACATTGCAGCACCTGTTCTCCCCTACGTCCCCTTCGATGGGAATGTTCCTGGAATTTTATCAGGTGGAGAGATTGGCCGGTATAATGACTGTCATGGCGTCGAGCATGACAACCGCCGTGTCTCCAGAGACCATCGCCCGGTACGAGCCGGTGATCGGCCTCGAGGTACACGTCCAGCTCGCGACGCGTACCAAGATCTTTTGTGGCTGCCCGACCAGTTTTGGCGCTCCACCAAACACCAATGTTTGCCCGGTTTGCCTGGGGTTACCCGGCGCTCTCCCGGTCCTGAGCCGTCATGCGGTGGAACTCGCCATCGAGGCCTCGTTGGCGCTCAACTGCCGAGTGAATCCCCGGTCGATTTTCGCCCGCAAGAATTACTTTTATCCGGATCTACCCAAGGGCTACCAGATTTCGCAGTACGATCAGCCGCTGGCGGAGCACGGCTACGTCGATATTGAAGTCGGCGGGATCCACAAACGCATCGGGATCACGCGCGTCCACATGGAAGACGACGCGGGCAAGAGCATCCACGAAGGGTTCAAGGATTCGGATCGTTACACCTACGTGGATCTGAACCGCTCGGGAACGCCGCTGATCGAGATCGTGAGCGACCCGGACATCCGCAGCGCCGACGAGGCGCACGCGTATCTAACAGCGATCAAACAGGTTTTGCAATACGTGGACGTGTCGAGTTGCGACATGGAAAAGGGCCATCTGCGCTGCGATGCCAACGTCAGCGTTCGTTTAAAGGGAGCTGAGAAGTTCGGCACCAAGGCCGAGGTCAAGAATCTGAATTCGTTTCGTTTCCTGAAACTCGCCGTGGACCAGGAAATCGAACGGCAGGTGGGCATTCTCGAAAGCGGTGGACGCGTGTTGCAGGAGACACGCTTATTCAATCCGGATACCGGTGAGACGGTGGGCATGCGCAGCAAGGAACACGCCCACGACTATCGTTATTTCCCCGAGCCAGATCTGGTCCCGCTGCGTGTGAGCGAGACGTGGCTGGACAGCATTCGCGCGAAAATGCCCGAGCTTCCTGCGGCGCGGCGGACGCGTTTCATCGAATCTTTTGGGTTACGCGAGTACGACGCACAAGTATTAACGTCGACACGCGCCATGAGCGATTATTTCGAGAAAGTCACCTCAGCGTCGGGCGATCCGCGGGCGGCGGCCAACTGGGTAATGGGCGACCTGGCTGGTCTTCTCAAGTCCGAGGACAAGGAAATTGAAGACTCGCCCGTGAGCGCGGAAAATCTGGGACTTCTCGTAGCGTTAATCGCGCAGGGAAAGATCAGCGGAAAACTGGCCAAGGAAGTCTTCGCAAAAATGTCCGCGACTGGCGAGCCGGCTGAAACCATCATGCAGCGCGAAGGACTCGCGCAGATCAGCGATGAGGGCGCGATCATCAAGATCATTGAGGAGGTCATCGCTGCCAATCCCAAGCAGCTCGAGCAATACCGCAGCGGCAAGACCACGGTGATGAACTTCTTCCTGGGCCAGGTGATGAAGGCCAGCCGCGGCCAGGCCGATCCGGCGTCGGTCACCAGGCTGCTGAAAGAAAAACTGTAAACACCTTCAAGATGATTCGGCTCCGTAACGTCGAGAAATTCTTTCAGCACGGCGCGACCAAGACATTCGTCCTCCGCCGCATCGACGTCGACATTCAGGAAGGCGATTTTGTCTCGATCATGGGGCCCTCGGGAGCGGGCAAGTCGACGCTGTTGCACCTCATCGGCATGCACGATAGCAGTTGGACTGGTGAATACCACTTTCTCGACTTCCCAATCCACGCGATGAAGAAGAAGGATCGCGACGAAGTGTACAAGAAATACTTCGGATTCGTGTTCCAGAGCTATCACTTGCTCGATTCGCTAACGGTGTATGAGAACCTGGAAATCCCGCTGTCGTACCGTAACGTCCGCAAATCCGAACGCGACGCAGCGGTGTGCGATGTGCTCGACCGGTTTCAAATGGTCGGCAAGAAGGATCTGTTCCCGAATCAGCTATCCGGCGGGCAGCAGCAACTGGTGGGCGGCGCGCGGGCGATCATCGCCAATCCGAAAGTAATTTTGGCCGACGAGCCCACCGGAAATCTCCACTCCAGTCAAGCTAAGGAGATCATGGAGGTGTTCAAGAAGCTCAACGAATCCGGCACCACGATCATCCAGGTGACGCATTCTGAGTCGAATGCTTCCTACGGGAAACGGGTGATCCAGATCGCCGACGGCTGGATTGAAAAAACCTAGAACCCGCTGGATTTGTTGACGAACGCTTCCTTGAAACTTCCGCTGGTGAACCCGGCCGGCGCTTCTCCTCCCGTTGCGTAGCGATACAGCGCCACCGTAAAGATCCCGCGCACAGCGCTCATCGCCGCGCTCAGCAAGAGAAAGTAAGGAACCGCGATCAGAAATCCAAGCGGGTGCAATTTGAATCCCGCGAGTCCCAGCAGGATCCCGGGAATCGCCAGCAGAAGCGACGGAAGGGCGAAGCTGAAGCCGCTCACGATCTGCTCGCCCCAAGTTTCCCGCAACAGGGCGCTGGAGCGTTGAATGGATCCGAATACGCTGTCGTCTTCGAAAATCAGCACGGGAACGATCAGGTACGTGGCCATCGCCCACGCGATGCCCAACATGGCGCTGACGATCTTGCCGAGCCACGACGAACGCTCTTCAATCGCATGAAGGATCATGCCGACGGTACTCGCCACTACGGCCCACATCAGGATGCTAGGAATTTTCCAGCCTGCTTGGGCCATGCCCTCGCGGATGGTGGGTTCACCGCCGCCAAAACGGATTTGGGCACAGGCGGCGAGTGCGCAGTTAAAGAAGATGATCACGAAATAGTTGGTGCAATACCACAGAAAGAGCCATGCATATACCGTCGGATCGACTGTGCGATATGCCCTATAGTGCTCAAGCACGCCCATGTTGAACAGGGGAAGAAAATACATCGCCGCAATCCCCAGCGTGGACATTCCGCTCAAAATCGGAAACAGCACCAGCTTCTTGTCCTTGCGCAGGACCGAGAAACTTTCGCCAATCATGTCCCAGGAACGGGCGAATGTATCCATTTTCTAGAGATCGACGGAGCGAGTGGGCCGCAGTAGCGGCATAAGAATTTCTGCTTAGGAGGTCGTACGACAATGCGGGGAATTCACTCAGCGATTACACTGATCCCAGCCGCATTGGCGCGCGAGATCAGTTCGTCTCGGTCGAGCAGCAGCGTATGACCCGCGTCGATGGCGAGCGCAGTGGTCCCCGTCTCTTTCATGACATCGATGGTCTGGGGGCCGATCACCGGAACGTCGAATAGCAAGTGGTGGCGACGCCGCGATCCTTTGACGAGGCGCAGCGGCTTGCCATCCACGAGGGCAGCCGCCCGCCGCAGCATCGCGTCGGTCCCTTCCATGGCTTCGACGGCTACGCAAGCCCGTTCGGCGATTGCTACGCTTTGCCCGATATCGTGCTCGGAAAGTGTGGCGGCGATCCGGCGGCCATAGCTGATATCGCGCTCCTCATCGGATGACGGTTTACGGCGCGTCAGGACTCCTTCGGGCGCAAGAAGATCCTTCAGCAGCAACGTCGAATCGGTAAGCGTGATCCCTTCATCAGCCAGGATCTTGGCCACGCCGCCGATCAACGCATCGGTATTCTTTGCTTCGAGCGACGCCAGCAGCTTCACCAATCGCCAATCCGGCACGATAGAAGAGAAAATCTTGACGTGCTTCACCTGACCGCACATCATGACCTGGCGAATACCTTCTTTTTTGCAGATATCGATCAGCTTGCTCAGAGCGCCCAGTGAAATCCAGTGACAGCGCGCAGCGAGCGATTCGATCTCCGGCGACGCTTCTTCCTTGATCGCGATGGCGACCACGTCCATTCCCGCCTTGCGAGCTGCTTCGAGCGCAAGCACCGGGAAACGTCCGTTGCCGGCGATCATTCCCAATGGTGGGCCCAAGGGCATGGCTTATTTTATGAAACCGCGCTGTGAGGCCGCGATGAACTCCAGCAGCTCCTCCACTTCGGCCGAACCGCTGATCTCCTGGCGGATGCACTCGACCGCCTGCGTGGTATTGAATCCGGAACGGGTCAGAAGCCGGAATGCTTTATGCAGCGCGTCGATGGTTTCGGCCGGGAATCCGCGGCGCTCCAGGCCGATTTTGTTGGCCCCGAACACCTTCGCTTCGCGCTCGGTTACCGTATTGGAAAATGGCAGCACGTCCTGCGTGATCACGCTGTAGCCGCCAATAATCGCGTGCCTTCCCACGCGGCAAAATTGGTGCACGCCGCTCGAAGCTCCGATAAAAGCCCAGTCGCCGATGTTCACATGGCCGCCGAGCGTCGCGGCGTTCGATAGGACGCAATGACTGCCCACGTGCACATCGTGCGCGACGTGGACATATGCCATCAACAGGTTGTCATCGCCAACCGACGTCAGCATGCCGCCGCCCTCGGTACCCCTGTGGATCGTCACGAACTCGCGAATCTTATTTCTGCTTCCGATACGCGTCGAGGAGCGCTCGCTCTTGTATTTCAAATCCTGCGGGGCAACCCCCGTAGTCGAATAGGGAAAGAAAAGATTGTCTTCGCCGATCTCGGCCGGCCCTTCCATGAAAACGTGAGCCTTGAGGATGGTGCGAGCGCCGATCGCGACATCCGCGCCGATCACCGAGTAGGGTCCGATATCCGCGGAAGGATGGACGCGCGCTCCCGGGTCGACAATCGCAGACGGATGAATCGGCATCCGCGTCTACCTAGGGGCGGTCGGCCAGCTTGCACAGCATTTCGGCTTCGGCCACCACCGCGCCGTTCACACTGGCCGTGCCGAACATCTTGGCAACGGTCTCTTTGCGCTTGCCAACCTTCATTTCGATGCGAAGCTGGTCCCCAGGCCGCACCGGTTTGCGGAACTTAGCCTGTTCCACCGAGGCCAGCAGTACCAGTTTCTTGTGGCGATCGGGAATGCTGCTCAGGACCAGCACCCCGGCCACCTGGGCCATAGCTTCCACGATCAGCACCCCTGGCATCACCGGAAAATCGGGAAAATGTCCCACGAAGAACGGCTCGTTAGCGGTCACATTCTTGATGCCGACCACGCGATCCGCTTCCAGTTCTTCGATGAAGTCCACCAGGAGCATCGGAAAACGGTGCGGAAGAATTTCGCGGATGGCCTGGATATCCAGAGAGGGCATGTGCGGTCCCGCTATTATAGCAAGCGTGGATTCATTCCTTCGCTCGGCCCGCGCAAAACAAAAAGAGATAATTGCGTGCATTCAAGTGCTGGTGGAATGTGAATCGCCGAGCGATGACCCGTCCAGCATCGACAAGTTCGTAGAGCTGTTCAGCGGAATGGTGAGCGATATTGCGCGGGTCCGGGCGTATCCGGGAAAGAACGTCCGGTGTGAATTTCAACTACCCGGGTCGCGAAAACAAGGTCAGATTCTGGCCCTAGGGCATTCCGATACCGTATGGCCGCTCGGCACGCTCAAGACCATGCCGTTCCGGCAAACGCGCGGGCGTTTATGGGGACCCGGCGTGCTCGATATGAAGGCCGGCCTCGTGTTTTTCGCTTTCGCGATGCGTATTCTGCGCGAGCTCGACGTCCCGGTACGACGCAAAATCCTCTTGCAGGTGAATTCGGACGAGGAGGTAGGTAGCCCGTCATCCAGACTGCTTACAGAAGAGGCAGCAAGAAAGAGCTTAGCGGTCCTGGTGCTCGAACCCGGCACGGGACTCGATGGGAAACTCAAGACCGCCCGCAAAGGTGTGGGCGATTATCGGATCACGGTCCGCGGCCGTGCCGCACACGCTGGTCTCGATTTCGACAGAGGAGCCAATGCCGTGGTCGAGATGGCGAGGCAGATCGAACGCATCGCCGGCTTCACGCGCCTGAAGCAAGGCATCACCGTCAGTCCCGGCGTCATCCAGGGCGGCACGCGCAGCAACGTCGTGCCCGCCGAGTGCCACGTGGAGGTCGACGTGCGCGCGCCGAGCGCTACCGCTCAGCGCTATCTGGAACGGCAGTTTGCGTCGCTAAAGGCGTTCGACAAGCGCTGTACGGTCGAAGTCGCCGGCGGCCTGAACCGGCCTCCGATGGAGCGCTCGGCTGGATCCCGCCGATTGTTCCAGACAGCTCGAAAACTGGGGGCGGAGCTTGGCGTTGAGCTAGAAGAATCCGCAAGCGGCGGCGGCTCGGACGGCAACTTCACCGCGGTCCTGGGAGTCCCCACGCTCGATGGCTTGGGCGCGGTCGGCGAAGGCGCGCATGCAACGCATGAGAGCATCCTGGTCAACCGGATCGCCGACCGGACGGCCCTGCTGGCGAAGCTGGTCGCTGCACTGTAATGCCGATTTTCACGCGCGTTACCATGTAGATACCCGTATGCGCCATACCCGGTGGCTTTTTCTTGCCGCCATCGCTGTCATTGTGTTCATGGTGGTCGCCGCTTATGTCAAACGCCGGGACATTTTGGCCAAGGAGCCTTCGGTACATCCCAAACCGCTTGAGACTGGGGTCGATGGGCGCGCCGATGACTGGGTCTACACCGTCTTCAAGGGCGACCAGAAGCATTTCACCATTCGCGCCCACAACTTTCGCTCCCTACAGGATCCATCCCTGGTCGAACTTGAAGGAGTGGAACTGCAACTATTCCATGACAACGGCGAAAAGTCAGACCTAATTCGCTCTTCGAAAGCTCAATTCGATGTCAACGCCAAAACGCTCTACTCGGACGGTGAAGTAGACATCATCATGGGCGTACCGGCGGATCAGCCGCCTACGGGCCGCCTGCTGCGCATCCACGGTTCCGGAATGCGGTTCGCCAGCGACACCGGCAAGGCGACCACGGACCGTCCGGTGACGTTCGGCTTCGACCGCGGCAACGGTTCGGCCGTCGGCGCTGAGTACGACCCCGGCACTCGCGAGCTGCAGTTGCATAAAAAGGTCGTACTCGACTGGCGTGGGAAAACCCCGCAAGCCGCGCCCATGCACGTCGAATCAGATCAGGCTATCTACACCGAGCGCGATTCGAAGGTGGTGCTGTTCCCGTCGACTAGATTTACTCGCGACACGCTGCACATGGAAGGCGGCCGCAGCGACGTCCAGCTTGACCAGGGCGCCATTCGCTTCGCCCGTATCCAGATGGCTCGCGGCGTCCACGACGATCCGGGCCGCAGAGTCGAGTACGCCGCAGACGAATTGAATCTGAACTTCGACGACGGCATGGTGATTCGCACCATCGATGGTCACGACCACGCGCAGTTGATTTCGACTTCCGATACCGCGCGAACCACGGTCGATTCCGACCGCCTGGACATGGACTTCGAGACTTCCAATAAAGAAAGCACCCTCAAAACTGCTGTCGCGACGGGAAAAAGCGTGATCCGGGCAATTCCCCTGCCGCGACCCGGCACCCAACCGGGAGACACCCGCATTCTCCGCAGTGACATCGTTCGGCTGGCGATGAAACCCGGCGGCAAGGAAATCGACCGCGTGGAAACAGACGGTCCGGGACAGCTTGAATTCCAGCCCAACCAACCGGATCAACCGAAGCGCTCCATGCAGGGAGATCGGATCTGGGTGGCGTACGGTAAGGAGAACCGGGTCCAGTCCGTACGATCGGTCAACGCGTCGACCCTCACCGAGCGTCCTCCGAAAGCACCCAAGACCATGCCAACCGTGACGCGTACGCAGAGCAAAGACATTCTGGCCACGTTCGATCCAAACACCAGCGAGATGGTCCGTCTGGAACAGACCACCAACTTCCAGTATGAAGAGGGGGATCGTCGCGCCCGTGGGGACAAAGCCACGCTCGATCAGCCCAAGGATTTGATGACACTCGATGGCTCGGCGCGGATTTTGGATCCTACCGGTTCGGTGAACGCCGACCGCATCGTGATGAATCAAAAATCGGGAGACTACACGGCCGACGGTCATGTGTCCTCCACGCGCCAGCCGGACCGCAAGGGAGCCTCCTCGGCGATGCTTTCAAATGATGAAGTGATGCAGGCTGTGGCGGACAAGATGATCTCCACGGGAGAAAACAAGCACATCCGGTACGAAGGCAACGCCAGAGCCTGGCAGGGAGCGAACAGGGTGGATGCGGAACGGATTGAAATCGACCGCGACCGGCGCGTTATGGAAGCCCACGGCAAGGTGGTCAGCCAGTTCGCCGATAAATCCGAAGACCAGGCAAAAGATAAGAAGTCTAAAGGGCCGGCGGCACCGATTTTCACCGTGGTTCGCGCTTCGGATCTGGTCTACTCCGAGGAAACGCGAGTCGCCCTGTATCAGGGCGGCGTAGTTCTCACCCGTCCGTCCCTCATTGTAAATTCGCACGAGCTGAAAGCCTTCCTGAAACCCGCGGACTCGGATTCCTCCCTGGATAAGGCTTTCGCTGACGGCACAGTGAAAATCGTGAGTATAGCCACTAATTTCAAGCCCACGCGCACCCGGACCGGCACATCCGAGCATGCCGAATACTATGCCGACGAGCAAAAAGTGATTCTGCAAAAAGGCCAGCCGTTGCTGGTGGATAACGTGAAAGGCAACGCTACCGGCCAGCAATTGACCTGGTGGGCCAACAATGATAGGCTGCTGATTGAAGGCGAGGCGAACAAGCCGGCCGAAGGCACCATCCGCAAAAAGCAGGCGAAGTGAAAGCGCTTCAGACAGCGGAAATCACCAAAGCATACCGCGGTCGCAAGGTCGTCGATAACGTCTCGATCAAGGTCCAGCAGGGCGAAGTTGTTGGCCTGCTCGGCCCTAACGGCGCGGGCAAGACGACGTCGTTTTACTGCATCGTCGGACTGATTTCCCCCGATTCGGGCAAAGTTCTGTTGGGCGACGAGGATATTACGTCCGAGCCGATGTATAAGCGCGCCCGGAAGGGCATCAGCTACCTGCCCCAGGAAGCATCGGTGTTCCGAAAGCTGTCGGTGGAAGACAACCTGATGGCGATCCTTGAAACGTTGCGGCTCTCGCGGCACGACCGTTTGGACCGCGCCAATCGCCTGATTCGGGACCTTGGCTTGGAGACCGTCCGTCACAGCAAGGGCTATATGCTCTCGGGCGGCGAGCGCCGCCGCGTCGAAATCGCCCGCAGCCTGGTGATTGAGCCCAGCTATCTGCTGCTGGACGAGCCCTTCTCGGGAATCGATCCCATCCAGGTGCTGGAACTGCAAAAGATCATCTTCGACCTGAAGCGCTCGGGAATCGGCATTCTGGTGACCGATCACAACGTCCGTGAAACGTTGGCAGTGACCGATCGGGCTTATATCATCAACGATGGTCGCATCTTCCGCTCGGGTACGCCCGACCAGTTAGGCAACGATCCCGAGGTGCGCCGCGTGTACCTGGGAGAGAACTTCAATCTCGAGTGGCAAAGCGGGCGTTGGCAGGTACCTGAAACGGAAGGCTCGTCGTTTAAAGATTAGGCGCGGTGGAAGCGATTAAGCTGCTGCGCCCGCAGTAGCTTGTTCGCCCAGCGAATTCGCGAAGTGCGAAACGATCATGGACATCTCGTCCAGTGCGCGGCGTCCTGCTTCCGGAGAGAAGCGTTGGCTGACGCTGCACCAGGTGCTCATCAGGCGATAGTTGAGTTTCAGCATCCGGGCTTCCATGCCCCACTCGCCCTGCCCGGAGGCATTTTGGATCAAGTAGGTCACAACTGCCAAGTCGCGGTCGAGAGAAGCCTGCAACCGGTTGAGATCGGCCGGCTGTTGATCGCGCAATTCGGCTTGGACCTGCAGGAAGCTCAGCTGATTCGCAGTGGCGATGTCGGCCGCATAATCACGAGTGGTTTCCGCGCTCAGAATCAGCAGGCAGCTGTAACGGAACCAGTAGCCCAACATGAGGACAGAGCTCACCGTGATCAGCAGAGTAACGATTAGATCAAGCATCGTTCCCTACTTTCGGTCTGCCGTGTTGTGAAATCTTGTCCACGAATCTATTGGAAGAATAGCACCCGTTACTCCAACGGACAATACCCCTTGAGGTACTAAGGTCGTTTTGACTAAGGGCTATGGAACTGCATGTCACGAGGTACTGTGTCATGCGTTCGCCGATATTCCTCGTAAAGCGCTGCATACGATGATGTGATGTAATCGGCAGGTTGAAACCCGAGCGTTAGCGCCGTTTGATCAATCCAGTACGCTGGGCCTTCTAGTTCCAGGAAATCGCCGATCGGGGTTTCATCCAGAGTGACGATTCCGTCCTCGCCGTCTGCCTTGAATGTAGTCCTGAACTTCTCATAAGCGAAGGAAGGCTGATAGCCCAGCCTCATTAAGATGTGGACAAACGCCTCGCCGTCGGATATCTGGGTTTCGATCTCTTCCCGGCTCTTATGGCGGTCGCTGGCGATGGGTGGACCCTTATATGTCACGGTCCAGCGCCCGCCCGCCGAGCGCAGCCGCAGCAGACGGGCGGTTAGTCTCAACTCGCTGCCAGGTAGATCGAACGTCCGGTTGGTTTCGAGCGCACGCGGGCCGATCGCGTGGAAACCATGCTGTTCCAGGAGAGCCCTAGCGCGCTCCGGACCCTCTGAAAGACGCAGTTTGATTTCGGTTTCCACGGCCATGGTGAATCGGTGCTCATTAGGATGATACGATGAGGCCATGCGCCCGTAGCTCAGCTGGATAGAGCGACTGGCTTCGAACCAGTAGGCCGGGGGTTCGAGTCCCTCCGGGCGCACCAATAATCGACAACTTAGCAAGCATCGGCCGTTTCTCCTCTCCGGGTTTGTGTTCAATCGGGTTCAAATGCCCGGGAAGCTCCCGCCGACGCCCGACAATTTCAGGTCCAGGGACTCGACTGCCGCGAGGACGCTCGCGGGAATCTCCCGCATGTACACATCAGCCGAGACGTTCGACCGCGCGCGGCGTAGGTGGGCCTGCGCTTCCGAGGTGCTGCATGTGCGTTGCGCACGAGCGCCGCAAGGCTTGCAACGCTAGACCCTCAACAAAGCCTGGAAGGATACTCTTGCCTTGTTGCGCGAGCTTCTTTCGTATGCGCTCGCCCGCTCGCGTCAAGAAAAGCGTTATAGCTTCCCCAATTTCACGCAAGACAGGCATGGCGAATCGATCAACGCCAAGATCCAGTGGGTGAAGTGCACAGCGCGAGGTTTTCGGAACAAAACAGAACTTCGTTCATGCGATCTACTTCTACTGCGCCTCGACCTGGCCCCGTAAGCCGCTAAAGAGCTGGAGGCGCTTCTTCAGAAAACGTACTTCACTGCGAACTGCATGATCCTCGGGCCGCCGAAGCTACTGGTAATCTGACCGAATGTGCCGCCCAGCGTGACATTGGGGTTGCCGTAACGCACGCTATTGGTGAGGTTAAAGGCCTCGGCCCGAATCTCGATTCGCTGGCCTTCGTGTACCTGAAATGCTCTCGACACGGTTTGGTCCCACTCCCAGAATCCAGGGCCTCTCAGACCGCCGACACCCATATTTCCGTATGTCCCGCCCGCCGGCAGCCCAATCGCTGCTGGGTTGAAATAACTTATGCAAGGTGCGGTGGGACAAGATTGCCCCTTATTGGTTGCGTCCACAGTCGGAAGCAGCTGATTCGGCCTTTGAGGAATAGGATAATTCCCTTGCGCCAAGAAGCCGTTGAAGGCTTGGTCGCTTCCAATGGTTGGAGTGAGCGGCTGTCCAGAACGCACCTGGTAAATGGTGGAGAAGGTCCAGCCCGTCGCGAGACGCCGTGTCCAGTCCCCAGCGAACTTTGGTGTGTTGGCCACTAGCGTTATATTGCCGATATGACGGACGTCAAGCGACGCACCGTTGCCCGTACAGTCGCCCATGTCCAGGCTCCGGTCCACGGGGCCATTATTTTGGAAAGGCTGGTGCGGATAGGTGGCGTTGAGATTGCCGATTGTCGTGATAGGCAGTCCCGTGCAGTGTGACCAGGTGTAATTGCCGGCCAAGCTGAAATTTGCACCCATCTGCCAGCGTGTATTGAATAGGACACCGTTGTAACGCTGGGTACCGCCATCGTCCAACTGATTAATCGGACCCAGAATATTGCCGGCAGAGGGATTGTTGAGTTCCAGAAGCCGGCGATTGTTGACGTTGCCGGATTGGGTGCAGGGCCCCGCTGCGCTCAGCCCATATTGCCCGGCTACGCAGTTCCCCTGAATGAATTGGCCTGGATTCAGGTCAATCGCGCTCCACGTATGGATCAATTGGGTACCGACGTAGGTCGCCGATGCGAACAGCGCCGGAGTGATCTGACGCTGGATACCTAAGTTCCAGGAGTATTGTTGGGTGGTCTTCACATCCGGAGGAATCGAGAAAAAGCCTTGGTAGGGCGTAGTTGGGAAGGCGGGATTCTTCGGATCGAAGGAATACGGGAACGGATCGCCACCCGGAAAGGGATTGTCCAAATTCAAGCCCGCCGATGTAATGACGGTCTGGCGGAAGGGACCCGCCGAGGAGGTATTCAAGTGCACGTCCATGCGGATGAAATCGTACGCGATCCCAGCGCCCGCGCGAATTGCCGTCTTCCCATCTCCGGTAGGATCCCAGGCGATCCCGATACGAGGCTCTACGTTGCCCCACTTCTTGTCCATTCCGGATCGTCCGTTGAACCCGGGATCGCCCGGAAAGCTGAATCCTGGAGGCGCTGAAGGAATCATTTTGCTCTTGGTCCCGGCATAGAAACCGGCCAGGCTGAAATTGGAGACGTCGGATTGCTTGAACTGCATCGGGAAAAATGGGTTCCAGCGAAGGCCGTAGTTCAAAGTGAGCTTGCGGGAGGCCTTCCAGGTGTCCTGCACATACAGGCCAAAGTAGTTCTGCGTCAAATATTCGGGATTAGGATTGGCTTGATGAAGCTGAGTGATCTTTCCGGTCAGGAAGTCTGTGATCCCGGCGCCTGTCCCTAAGAAGGGGTTACCGCCTGCTTGCCCTACGAAAGGCAAGCCGGCAAATATCATGACGCCCGGAGCCCAGGCGTATGAATTCGAGTTCAAGAGCGCCCGCATCACGTTCACGCCGAAGGCAATCTGATGCGATCCCCGAATCATGTTCACATCGTCATTCGCGCCGAAGTTGGTGGTGGTCGCCGTGCCAACCGTAAAGTTTGCCGGGAATCCGAGGCTAAATCCTGCTCCCGCAACCAAAAGCGAGGTAAGACCGGGAGTGTAGGTGAATAGGTTCTTGATCCCGACATCCGACGGGCTAAAATAATGGGCGCCGGGTTGAGCGGCGCCTACCCGGTTCCCTGAGATGCGGAAGGAATTCACGACCGTTGGGCTCAACACAAAGATCTCCCCCAAGGCCAGCGATTGCGCCATGTCATCCGCTCCGGCGCCGGTCGAGGTCAGCACGTCGTTCGGATTGATGTCGAAGGGTACTTTAGTGTCAATCCTGGTCACCAGATAGCGGGCAAATAGAGTCTGTTTGTCGCTGAGATGATAATCCACACGGACCGGCACTTGTAGTCTGTTCTCGCTCAGGGGATTCCCCGTTGATACTCTTCCGCAAGGATTGCCTGTTTGAGGAAGCCGGGCTGAGATCGCGACCGCGGCGGGGCTCAGATTAAGAATCAACTTGCCGTTCCCGTCGACAATATTCCTCACAGCCGCAGCAGAGGGGCAGCCATTGGCTGGATTGATGTAGGCCGAGAAGTCCCCAGTGCGCATTGCAGCGGTGGGAACAAATGCCGTGACGTTAGAGGGAGTCTGACGAGTGGTAGTGCCCTGATACCCCATGAAGAAGAACAGCTTATCCTTCTTGATTGGCCCGCCCAGCACACCTCCAAACTGGTTGCGCTTGAGATGATCATCGCTGGCGGCGAAAAAATCCCGCCCGTTCAAACTGCCGTTACGGATGAACTCGAACAGATCGCCATGAAACGCGTTAGTGCCGGACTTTGTCACGGCGTTCACCGAAGCTCCCGAGTGCCCGCCGCCTGATGCCTCCTGCGTGCTGGTGACCAGCCTGAACTCCTGCAGCGCATCCGGGAACGGAAGTGGCATGTTCGTCCCAACGTAGGTGTCCAGGTGCGATGCCCCGTCCAGGTTGTATTGGACACTATAGCTGGTTCCCCCGGCTACACTGATATTCACCCCAGTGCTCATGGTGTATGCAGGAGCGGAGCCCGTCTGGACGGCCAAACCGCTGAGGGTGATGAGATCCGTCGGCTGCCGTCCATTTAGGGGCAACTCCAGAATTCGTTTGGTCTCGATGACCGTTCCTACTCCGGCGTTTCGGGTTTCGACCGATGAAGTATTCGCCTCGACCACCACTTGTTGGGTCACGTCACCGAGTGCCAGGGACACAGGGACTTCGGGGTTGCTGCCGACCTGCAAAACGATTCCGGTTTGTACATAGCTCCGGAATCCCATCTTGCTCGCCTCGAGCCGATAGGGGCCGAGTGGCAGATTCGGAACAAGGTAGTTCCCCGTTCCGTCCGAAGTCGTAGTCCGGGCGACTCCGGTTTCCAATTGAGTCAACTTGATTTCGACTCCGGGTACGGCAGCTCCTGACGGGTCCGTCGCGGTTCCGCTGATCTGCGAAACTGCCTGCCCAAGAACGTAAGCACACGTTAGGAAACAAACAACGGCCAACCGTTTCATGCGACCCCTCCCCTTAAAATCCCCAAGTAAGCGATCCAAGGCTACCCGAATACTGTTTTCCTGCGTATAGTCGGGCCTATTCAGTCCAGAACTATACGCCCGTTTAGATCATCTGTAAAATCGATTGTTTAAATTCGAGGTATCGGAATCGCCGATATAACGGGCTTGATTCCGACAGCGGGCTACTATCGGTGCGGTGGATACTGGGAATCGCGACAATCCATTGTACAGATCGACTAGAGTCGCTCTACCATATTGAAGGTCCGCGTGATCGGGATCAACCATGGGGAAACCTCCGGCAAACAAAGAAGCGTAGGGAAAGAATGATTTGTCCCAAGTTGAAGTTGTGGATTGGTTTGCTGTTCTGCGGAACCGTCTTCAATTTTGCCCTTGCCCAGGGACCGGCTCCAGTTGTCATCGAGGGAGGGACACTCATTGACGGTAATGGAGGCGCGCCGATCCGCGATGCGCAGGTATTGATTCAAGGAAACAAGATTGTTCGTATTGGACGCAAGGGTCAAGCCTATCCTGCCAATGCGCAAGTTATTAGGGCGGACGGGAAGTTCATCCTTCCGGGGCTTTGGGATTCCCAAGCGAACTTCTATTCCTATCAGGGCGAGCCGATGCTCAACCACGGCGTGACGTCGTTCATCGGCATCGGTGACAACGGCGAAACCGGCGTTTTCATGCACGAAGGAATACTGGCGGGAAAGATTCTCTCGCCCCGACCGTGGGACGCGCCGGTCCATTTCCAGTGGCGCGCGAACTTGAACGGCCTGGAATCGCCGTATCAACAATTGCACGTACTGAAAACCGCCGACGAAGCCAGAGAATGGACGCGGCGTCTGCTGGCGCTGGGAGCCGATATCATCCCGTTCCAGGATGGCCGTTCTCCGGACGACGTGGTGAAGGCCGCTTTTGAAGAAGCGCACAAGGCAGGTAAGGCAACTCTGATCCGCTCCGGAGGACCGGAGATCCTCCCGCGCAAGGCCGCCGATCTGGGCGCCGATATCCTTCCGCATTCGGCGGGAGTGGCGATCGAGGTCGCGAGCAGCAAAATGCCGCCCCTCCCCGAAATCATCTTTCAGCAGGTGAGGCCGGGTGAGGTTGCGGGCATCCCGCAGGGCGTTCCTCAACCAGACGAACTGGAAATCTGGGCCTACATGGACGATGCCAAGGTGCCGGGCGAGATCAAATACCTGATCGATCATCATATCGTCCTGGTACCCACCTTCATCGAGAAGGCCATGGGCTTGCAGAAAGGCTGGGACCGTTTCGAGCTCGAAGACAGGAAGCTGTTCGGCAACGACGCTGTGCGCGTGTATTACCCGGAAGAGAGAATCCTGACCCTGCTGGCCAACTATGCCAACCCAGTCCACACCCGGCCGCGCAACCGGGAAGAACACGAGAAAGGCTTCCGGAACGCCTTGCGATTCCACAAAATGTACGTCGAGGCGGGAGGACGCGTGCTGGCGGGCAGCGATGGCGGAAACAATGCCACGCCCGGACCGGACGTGAATCACGAGATGGAGATCCTCGCGGAAGATACCGGCCTGACGCCCATGCAAGTCATCCAGTCGGCGACCAAGTGGCCGGCCGAAGCCGTGAAAGCGGGCAATCAGGTAGGCACCATTGAAGCCGGGAAGTTCGCGGACCTGTTCATCGTCAATGCCGATCCGTTACAGGACATTCAGAACCTCAAGAAGATCTCGAACGTGATCTTCAATGGCACGGTTCTCGATGGCAAGTACCATCCGTGGTACAACGCCTCGAATCCATTCGGCGGCTCGGGATTCGCGGGACTGGTGCCTATTGAGAATCTCGGCTTCACGCTGATCGTGAAACAGGCGAACTATCGCGAAGGGCGGGTGGGAGGGGTTGCACCCGGAAGATTGCCCCAGCCGGGAATCGAAAAGATCGATACCCAGCGCCATGATTTCGACGATCCCGCGATGTCTCAAGTCGCGGTGCGTGAAGGCAGTCCAACCACGCAACTGAAAATCCAGGGATTCAATTTTTTCGACCGGACGCAGGTTTACTTTAACGACATTCCCGTTCCCTTCGAGCTCAAGAGCATCCTTGAAATGACCGTAACGATCGATGAGACGCTGCTGCGCAGGCCGGGCCGGTATTCCATTCGCGTCAAGAACCCGCCACCGGCGGCTAATTTGAACTGGGGCGATGGCACCTCGAACACGGCTTGGTTGCTTGTGTCTTACAAAGATTCTCTTCCCAAGAAGGGCCAATAGGAATAGAAAGTGCATTCGCTGGGGTTGCTGCTGTTAATCGCTCCGCTGTCGCTATTCGGCCAGGACGCCGCCAAAGGGCCTCAAGCTCCCAAGAACCTGAAGGTCCTGACTCCGGATACCAACATCCTGCAGATCATGCGCGGTTTCACGACGGGCCTCGGTGTGCAGTGCACTTATTGTCACGCGCAGAACGATTTCGCCAGCGACGCCAATCCGAAAAAAGAAACCGCCCGCAAGATGCTGCGGATGATCAAGCAAATCAACATGCATTTCCCGGACTCAGGGAATGAATTCCTGAACTCGCAATACCTGCCGTTCCCGGAAGGCAAGCAATACGTCACTTGTTACACCTGTCATCAGGGCGAGGTCAAACCCAAGTTCGACACGCCGGAGACGGTGAAGAGAGCTCCGGAACCGTACGGTCCGGGCACCCAAGGGGTGGGCGTTCCGGGGGTGCCGGCGCCTTCGCCGCCTGCCAACTAAGCTTGCTATGTTGACCCCGACTCTTGCAAAGCTATCGCTGTTGAGTTTGCTGCCGTCTTGTTTACTTGGCCAGGCCGGTGGCCCCGGCCCAGCCAAGCAGGGCCAGACGAAAGGCCCTACGCGAACGCCGGTAGTGAATATGCAAGTGCTGCCGCGAAATGTAGACCTCCACATCATGGAATTGTTCCGGTCCGCGCTGGGCGTCGAGTGCAATTTCTGTCACGTGGCCGGCGAGGACCAGGAGAAGGGCCATAACGGCGACCGTCAGAGTGACGGCAACCCCAAGAAGCTAATCGCGAGGGATATGATCCGTATGACTAAGCAGATTAACGAGGCTTTGACCGGCAGTGCAGCCTATCCGGACGAGAAGAATGTTGTGACCTGCTGGACCTGTCACCGCGGTAACCACATCCCGCCGACTGCTCCGCCGGCCGCAAAGAATTGACCGGGGAATCATGTCTTACAAACTGACGCACATGCGAAGAATCGTCCTACTGACCGCCGTGGCCGCACTTGGAATGTACAGCGCTCTCGCGCAGGCTCCGCCGGCCGGCGCACCGCCTCCCGGAGCACCCGCCGGGGGCCGAGGCGGCCGTGGTCCCCAGGCGCCGCGAACCGCAAAGGCTGCCGCTTTGTTCGATCTCACGGGCTATTGGAATGCCGTCGTGACCGAGGACTGGCGATACCGCATGGTCCTTCCGATGAAGGGCGACTATGCTGGGATTCAGCTCAATCCCGAAGGTCTTAAAATCGCCAATGCCTGGGATCCCGCCAAGGACGAAGCGGCGGGAGAGCAGTGTAAGAGTTATGGCGCCGCGAACATTATGCGCATGCCGGGCCGCATTCACATCACCTGGCAGGATGATCAGATTTTGAAGCTCGATACGGATGCTGGAAGCCAGACCCGCACCCTTAATTTCGAAGCTTCGCAGGCTCCCGGCGGAGATTGGCAGGGTGTTTCGCGCGCCATCTGGGAACTAGTGCCCGTGGGGCGCGGTGTTGCTCCGGTCGGTTCGCTGAAGATCGTGACGACGAAGATGAAACCCGGGTACCTGCGCAGAAACGGCGTGCCTTACAGCGCCAACGCGACGCTCACTGAGTACTTCGATAAGATCGACGAGCCCAATGGCGACTCTTACCTCTTAGTCACCACCACGGTGGAGGATCCGACCTATCTCGGCCAGCCCTATCTCACCGCTTCCCACTTCAAGAAACAGGCCAATGCTGCCGGTTGGAACCCATCGGCGTGCACGGCTAAGTAGCGCTCGAATGACGATCCACAGGAGCCTGAAAATGAAACGCATACCGAAGTTACTCGTGCCAGCGCTCGTGAGCGTTGCGGCCTTTGGGCAAGGACTCGATTTTTCCGGACGGTCCGGGTTGCCGGCGGGTATCGACATCTCCGGAGCGTATTATCCGCTGCCTGGTCAGGACTCCGGGTTGATCACGGCCTCGGGCTCGTTGGTTGAATACGGGGGAATCCCGATGAATGAGGCCGGCCGCCTCTATGCGCTCGCTTGGAGCGCCGCCCGTATCCAAGGACGGCAGCACCAGTGCATGGGCTACGTCGTGCCCTACACCTACAATGCTCCGGGTAATTTCCGATTTTGGGAAGAACGCGATCCGTATACACAGCGATTGCTCTCCATCAATTCGTACTGGCAGATTAGCGAAGGCCTGCGAACCATTTGGATGGACGACCGTCCCCACCCGCCTGCCTATGCTCCGCACACGTGGGCCGGATTCTCGACTGGGAAATATGAAGGGAACACGCTCAGCGTGTACACGACCCACATTAAGCGCGGCTGGATCCGAGCGAACGGCGTTCCCCAAAGCGACGAGGCTACGGTCTACGACCATTTCATCCGGCACGGCGACCGCATCACCTATTTCGCGGTGGTGAATGATCCGGTGTATCTGGCTGAACCTTTTAGTCGGGCTTATACGATGCTCCGCAACGCGAAGGAGCCGGACGGCTGGCTTTACGCCTGCGATGACGGCGAGCAAATTCTGGGCCGGCCGGAAGATCTGGTAGAAAGCTACGACTGGGGTAAGCATCCTTTTCTTCGCGAATTTGCGGATAAGCACCAGCTCCCGCTGCTGGGCCTGCTGGGCGGGCCGGAAACCACGCACCCGGAATTCGTAACAAAGCTCAAGGACCCGGCCGCCATGGAGACCGCCGCCAAGGCGTTGCTGGCGCCTGCACCCGGAGCCCCGCACGCGAGCCGGGCGGTGGATCCGAATCCTCGCGATGGCGAGATCCATGTGTTGCCGGTTCAAGGAAATGTCTACATGCTGGTCGGCGACGGTGGAAATATTGCCGTGCAGGTGGGCGAACAAGGCGCTTTTGTAGTGAATACCGGCGCTGGGCAATTGTCGGATAAAGTGATTGCGGCCATCCGCAAGCTCAGTAAAAATCCCATTCAGTTCATCGCCAACACCAACCCCAGTCCCGAGCTGACGGGAGGCAATGTGAAGCTAAGAGCGGCAGGCATGGACCCCAGCTTGATGGGTTCCTTCTTTTCCGGCCAGTTCGCGGATGCGGGTCAGGGAGCCACCGTCATCTCCCATCTGAACACCCAAATGCATCTGACGGATGCCAAGACGTTGCCGTCGGACGGAATACCAACCGATACCTTCGTGCACGACCGCAGACGCAAGTTCCATAACGGGGAAGCTGTCGAGATTTTCTACCAGCCCAACGCCATCACCGATGGCGACAGTATTGTGCACTTCCGCCATTCCGACGTCATCGTCACGGGGGACATCTTTAGCACGACTTCCTACCCGGCGATCGATGTCAAGAACGGTGGCAGCATTCAAGGCGAGATCGATGCGCTGAACTACATTCTCAATCGCACGATTTACGAGCACGATGAGGAAGGCGGCACGATGATAATTCCGGGGCACGGGCGCGCGTGCGACGAGTGGGAGGTCGCCGAATACCGCGACATGCTAGTGATCATTCGCGATCGTGTCCAGAAGTTGATCAAGAGCGGCGCCACCGAGCAGCAGGTGAAGACTGCGCGCGTCACGGCGGACTACGATGAACGCTTCGGAGTCAATTCCGGCGCGTGGACCACGGACATATTCGTGGCCGCCGTCTATAACAGTTTGAAGAACCCGCCGAAACCGGCGCAATAAATTAAGGAACTTAAGGAACGAGAAATGGCACGAACGGAGAAGGGTAAGAGAGCGATCAACGTCGGAGTCATCGGGACAGGCTGGTGCGGCGGAATCCGCGCCGAGGCTTGTGCCAAGAGTCCCTTCGTCAAAGAACTTCACATTGCGGAGATTAGAGAAGCACGGCTCAAAGAGGTCGCAGATCTGACGAATCCGGTAACCGCCACCACGGATTACCGGGTCTTGATCGAGGACAAGTCGATCGAGGCCGTCATGATCTCGACCACGCCCGAACCCAC
>Ga0105245_10000581_pt1 | contig 33229 bp, 25 predicted proteins | sample KBSM54metaG_FD_81523 | JGI IMG/M metagenome (GOLD analysis project Ga0105245, IMG submission 81523) | Miscanthus rhizosphere microbial communities from Kellogg Biological Station, Michigan, USA - KBS M5-4 metaG | ecosystem: Host-associated > Plants > Roots > Rhizosphere > Soil | place...
ACGTCGAACGACAGCCACACCGCCTCGGCCCCGTCCCACGCCACGTCCAGGGCGTGCTCGACGGCCGCGTCGAGGCCCATCTCGACGCAGTCGTTGACGGTCATGATCGTCGTCTCCCGCTCCCGGCAGACCTTGACCCCGGGCCGGGGCGCCTGCCAGCCGCCGATGCCGATCTGGACGAGGTTCTTGGCCGGGACGTTGGGGATGTCGGTGGCGTGGAACCAGGGGGTGGTGTGCATCCGCTCGTCGAGGTCGGTCTCCTGGGTGTCGACGTGGCGGTCGAAGTGGATGATGCCCAGGTTGCCGCCGCCCAGGTGGGGCGCCACCGCCCGCACCGTCGGGTAGCCGATCGAGTGGTCGCCGCCCAGCACCACCGGGAACGCCCCGCTGGCGTAGACGTGGGAGACCGCCTTGGTGATCTGGTCGAACGACTTCTCGATGTTGCCGGGAATGGTGAAGACGTCGCCCAGGTCGCACATGGTGATCGACTCCCGCAGGTCGACCCCCAGCTCGAACGAGTACGGCCCGTAGAGGGTGGAGATGGCCCGCATGCCCCGGGGGCCGAAGCGGGTGCCGGGCCGGTAGGTGGTGCCCGAGTCGTGGGGGGCGCCCACGACGGCCACGTCGTACCGGCCGCACGTGCGCACGTCCTCCACGTAGGGGGCCTTGAGGAACGTGGTGATCCCGGCGTAGTGGGGCAGCTCGCCCCGGCTGAAGGTGGGGATCGTCTTGTCGACGATGGAGTCGGCCCCCTGCAGGCCCATCTCCAGGCCCCGGGCGATCTCCCGGCGCCAGCCGTCGAGGGGGATGAGGGCCTCCGCCTCCAGCGCCCGCCGGGCCTCCGGTCCGTGCCGGTCGTGGACTGCCACCTGTCGACTGCTCCTCTCTGGTGACCCGCCCGGCGCAACGGGAAAGCCCGGGTAGATCGATGTGATCTCCCGGGCTTTTGTCCCTCCGTGTGACGACCCCTGCGGGCCGCCTGCACCTCTCGGACCAGACCCTCCACGGATGGGGGCGGAACCCTAGGTGCTGTCTTCAGTTGTGGCTGGGACGGTACGCCCGGTTCGTTTCGAGCGTGTTTCCGTCGAACGACGCACCCGTTACTTCCGCCGCCGACCATCCGCGATCGGCCGGGGCCGGCTACGTAGCGTTCACGGTGCGTGCGGCCCGTCCTCTTTCACGTCGGCTCCGTCGGAGTGCCCACCCACGCCTTCTTCGTCGCCCTCGGGCTGCTGACCGCGGGCGCCGTGTTCCTGGCCGAGGCCCGGCGCCGGGGTCGCCTCGACGAGGCCATGGGCTGGATCGTCGCCGGCGCCCTGCTCGGGGGCGCCATCGGCGCCCGCCTCAGCACCCTGTGGGGTTACGTCGACACCGCCGCCCACCCCACCCTCACCGGGGCCGTCGCCGACGGCGGCAAGAGCATCCTCGGCGGCCTGTCGGGGGCCTACGTGGGGGCGTTGGTGGCCAAGCGCATCCTCGGGTACCGCCGCTCCACCGGTGACGTGTTCGTCCCCGCGGTGGCGCTGGGGATGGCGGTGGGCCGGGTCGGCTGCTTCCTCACCGAGCAGATCGGCACCCCGACGTCGATGCCGTGGGGTGTCCACGTCAGCCCCGAGGCGGCGGCCCGCATCCCCCACTGCCCGTGGTGCGCGTCGGGCGTGGCCATGCACCCGTCGATGCTCTACGAGATCGCCTTCCACCTGGTCGCGTTCGCGGTCGTGCTGCGGCTGCGGGGCCGCCTGTCCGTCGAGGGCGACGTGTTCAAGCTCTACCTCCTCGGCTACGCGGTGTTCCGGTTCTGGGTCGAGTTCGTGCGGGGCGGCGACCAGGTCGTGGCCGGGCTCACCCGGCCCCAGCTGTTCCTCATCCCCTCCACCATCGTCCTGGCCGCCTACTTCGGGCGCCGGCTGGTCGGACCCCCGCCCGTGGTGTCCCCGCCCACCGCGGCGGTGGAACGATGAGCAACGTCCCCGGCCTCCTCGTCATCGCCGGGCTGTTCCTCCTCCCCGCGGCGACGATGGGACTGGTCGCGGCCGGTGTGGTCCGGGCCACCCGCCGGAACCTGGCGCCGGCCGAGCTGCGCCACACGACCATGGTCGCGTTCTGGATCGCGGCCGTCCTCACCCTCGCGGGCGAGATCGTGCTCTTCGGCATGTGCATCTCGTCGCTTTCGGGCTAGGGGGCTCGTGCGAGGCATGCCCCTCCGGGGCGACCGCATCCTGCGCTACGTCACCGCCTTCTGCCCCCTGTGCCACGCCGAGGGCCCGGACCGCCCGCTGGCCGACGTCGCCCGCCTGGGCGGCTACCTGTCGGAGGCGGAGGGCCGGGTGTGGCTGGTGCGGGGCTGCCCGACCCACGGCCGGATCGTGTCCCTCTACGACGAGTCGCCCGAGATCCTGGCCTACCTCGAGCAGTGGACCGCCCCCACCAAGGCCCACCGCCCGGACACGCCCGGCAACTTCGACCCCATCCCGTCCGCCTACCTCCGGGGGCTGGGTGAGCTGCAGACCCAGCACACCTGCACCCTCCTGGAGGACGTGGCCGAGCGCTGCAACCTGCGCTGCCCCACCTGCTTCACCGACTCCGGGCCCGACCGGGCCGGGCTGGTGCCGGTCGACGACGTGCTGGCCAACGTCGACCAGCGCCTGGCCCGGGAGAACGGGTCGCTCGACGTGGTCATGGTCAGCGGGGGCGAGCCGACGGTGCACCCCGACCTGGTCGAGCTCCTCGACCGCCTCCTCCAGCGCGACGTCACCCGGATCCTGGTGAACACCAACGGCATGCGCCTGGCCCACGACGACGCCCTGCTGGCGGCGTTGGCCGAGCGCCGGGACCGGGTCGAGGTCTACCTCCAGTTCGACGGGTTCCGCGCCGCCACCCACCGCCACCACCGGGGCGCCGACGTCGGCGCGGTCAAGCGCCGGGTCGTCGAGCGGCTCCGGGACGCGGAGGTGTTCACCACCCTCACCATGACCGCCGCCCTCGGCGTGAACGACGACGAGATCGGCGACGTGGTCCGCCTCGCCCTCGACACCCCCTACGTGGGCGGGGTCAGCATCCAGCCCCAGTTCGGCTCGGGCCGGTCGGGCCTGATCGACCCCCTCGACCGCCTCACCCACACCGGGGTGCTGGCCCGCCTCGGCCCCCAGACCGGCGGCGTCTTCACCTGGCGGGACATGACGGCCCTGCCCTGCTCCCACCCCCACTGCTGCAGCATCGGCTACGCCATCCGCACCGACGCCGGCGAGTGGACCTCGCTGGTCGCCCTCATCGGCCACGAGGAGCTCAAGGCCAACCTCGACCTGGTCAGCAACCGCATCGCCGACCGGGAGCTGCCCGGTCGCCTGCGCCGGCTGCTCAAGGAGTCGCTCCTGGGCCTGCTCAGCGACCAGGCCTCGCTCACCCACCCGAGCGTCCCCCAGCTCTTCCGCAACGTCTGCGACCACTGTGACCTGGGCCTGGGCGCCCTGCTGCGCCTGACGGACCGGGGCCAGGTCCGCCGCCTCCTCGCCCACCGGGTCAAGCGCATCGTCGTCAAGCCGTTCATGGACCTCGACACCATGATCGAGGAGCGGTTGCAACAGTGCTGCGTGCACGTCGGCTCCGTCGGCCCTGGCGGCGGCCACCAGTGCGCCCCCTTCTGCGCCATGCAGGCGTGGCCCGCCCTCGGCCGCACGCGCCTGTCGGCCGTCACCGCCGCCCACGAGCCGGTCGAGATCGGACGCCGCCCGTGACCGATCCCCGGATCCCGGCCGCCCTCACCGGCGGGCCCGAGCCCACCCCCGCCGGGCCCGACCCCCTCCACTGGTGCGTCTTCGCAACTGTCAGCCTGTTGACCTGGATCCTCGGCCCGGCGGCCCTCCTGGTCTTCTCCGCGGCCGGCCTGGTGGCGTACGGCCGAGCCCTCGGACGGGGGCGGCGCACCACCCGCTGCCTGCTGCGCGACACCCGACTGGTGGTCGCCTACCTCGCCGTCATCGTGGCCGTGGCCGCCGTCGCCGCCGTCCGCCGGTGGTGAGCGCTCCGGTCAGGTAGCAGCCACCCAACTGACAGAAACACGACAGGTAATGGTCATGGGGCCTACACGTCGGCTTCACGGGCGAGCAATGGCGCCTCCCTATGGTTCGGCCGAACTCAGTCCGTCCATACACAGAGGAGCTCATGGGAAAGCGTCGATCGGCACCGAAAACACTCATCGCCAGTCTGGCGGTGGCCGGGGTGCTGCTGGCCGCCTGCGGGAGCGACAACAAGACCACGACCGGGGGCACCGGCGAGACCACGCCCGCCGGGGAGAGCGTCAAGGTCGGGGTCATCCAGTCGTTGAGCGGGACGATGTCGATCAGCGAGGTGGCGGTCAAGGACTCCGAGATCCTGGCCATCAGCGAGATCAACGCCGCCGGCGGCGTGCTCGGGAAGAAGCTCGACCCCATCATCGAGGACGGTGAGTCCAAGCCCGAGGTCTTCGCCACCAAGGTCGACAAGCTGCTGAACAGCGACAAGGTCAAGGTGGTCTTCGGCGGGTGGACGTCGTCGAGCCGCAAGGCCATGAAGCCGGTGGTCGAGGGGGCCAAGGGCCTCTTGTTCTACCCGGTGCAGTACGAAGGCCTCGAGGTGTCGCCCAACATCTTCTACACCGGCGCCACCACCAACCAGCAGATCATCCCCGGCCTCGACTACCTGAAGGAGAAGGGCCTCACCAAGATCTACCTGGTCGGCTCCGACTACGTCTTCCCCCGCACCGCCAACAAGGAGATCAAGGCCTACGCGGCGGCCAACGGCCTCGAGATCCTGGGTGAGGACTACGTCCCCCTGAGCAGCGGCGCCGACGCCCAGAGCCTGGTCCAGAAGGTGCTCGACGCCAAGCCCCAGGCCGTCTTCAACACGCTCAACGGCGACGCCAACGTGGCCTTCTTCAAGGAGCTGAAGGCCAAGGGCAACACGCCCGAGCAGATCCAGACCATCTCGGTGTCCATCGCCGAGGAGGAGACGGCGGGGGTCGGCGTCGACAACCTGGTCGGCCACCTGACGGCGTGGAACTACTACGAGACCACCAGCAACGCCGCCAACACCAAGTTCGTCGCCGCCTACAAGGCCAAGTACGGCGCCACCAAGCACACCGACGACCCCATCGAGGCCGGCTACAACTCGGTCTACATCTGGAAGGCGGCGGTCGAGAAGGCCGGCACCTTCGACGTGCCCGCCGTGATCAAGGCGGCCGGGGGCCTCGTCCTCGACACGCCCGAGGGCACGCTCACGGTCCACCCGTCGAACCACCACGTCTTCAAGACGGCCCGGATCGGCATGGTCAACAGCTCGGGGCTGATCGACGAGGTCTGGAACTCGGGGGCGCCGATCGCTCCCGACCCCTGCCTCGACACCTACCCCTGGGCCGCGGCGGCCGGGCTGGCCACCGGTGAGGCACGGGCCGAGTGCGACGCGGCCAAGGCGGCCGGTTAGCGGGATGAGGTCGGCTGCCGCCCGGGCCTCCAGGCCCGGGCGGCGGCTCCCTCATTCGTCCCCCTGACGAGGAGCGACGCGTGGACACCTTCCTGAGCAACCTCTACATCGGGATCACCCTGGCCTCGCTCTTCCTCCTGGTCGGGCTGGGCCTGACCTTCACCTTCGGCCAGATGGGCGTCATCAACATGGCCCACGGCGAGTTCATCATGGCCGGGGCCTACGTCCCCTACGTCCTGCAGACCACCCTGTTCGCGGGGGCCAAGGGCACGGCGGTCATCGTCGCCCTCCCCGTCGCCTTCGTCGTCGCCGGCCTCATGGGGGTGATCCTGGAACGGGTCCTCCTGCGGCGGATGTCGGGCCGGCCCCTCGACACGCTGCTGGTCACCTTCGGCGTGAGCCTCATCCTCCAGCAGGCGGCCAAGGACCTCTTCTCGGCCAACAACAAGGAGGTCAGCACGCCGACGTTCCTCCACGGCAAGACCGAGCTCCTCGGCGTGAGCATGACCCACACCCGGCTCTTCCTGTTCGCCGTGGTCCTGTTGTCGATGGGCGGCGTGGCCGTCTTCCTGAGCAAGCTGGCCGCCGGACGCCGGATGCGGGCCGTGATGCAGAACCGCGACCTGGCCGCGGTCAGCGGCCTGCCCGTCTCCCGGGTCGACGCCACCACCTTCTTCCTCGGCTCCGGCCTGGCCGGTGTGGCCGGCGTGGCCGTGTCGCTCATCGGCCCCGTCGGTCCCGGCACCGGCAGCGCCTACATCCTGTCCGCCTTCCTGGTGGTCATCGTGGGAGGCGTCGGCAGCCTCAAGGGCGCGGTGCTGGCCGCCCTCGCCCTCGGCATCCTGAACTCCTACGTCGAGTTCTCGACCTCGTCCACCCTGGCCCGGGCGGCGGTGTTCGCCTTCGTCATCCTGTTCCTGCAGTGGCGGCCCAACGGGATCGTCTCCTTCCGCACCCGGGGCCTCACCGCATGACCGACACCAGCATCGTCCCCCCCGTGTCGGAGCAGGTCCTGGGCCAGAGCGACCCCGCGGTGAAGGCGCCCCGCCGCACCCCGCTGTCGATGGTCTTTCCCACCTCGTCCAACCCGTGGACGGGCCGGCTCGCGTTCGGCGTGTTCGCCATCGTGCTCCTGGCCGTGCCCAGCCTCATGGGCAACCCCACCGACGTCCGCCAGTGGGCGGAGTGGCTCTGCTACGCCATGATCGCCGTCGGCCTCGACATCGCCTGGGGCTACGGCGGCATGCTCTGCCTGGGCCAGGGCCTGTTCTTCGGCCTCGGCGCCTACGCCATGGGCATGCACCTGTCGCTCGAGCAGGTGCCCAAGGGCACGCTCCCGTCGTTCATGAGCCTCTACAGCGACTACAAGGAGCTCCCGCTGCTCTGGCGCCCCTTCCAGAGCTTCTGGTTCAGCGCCTTCGCCGCCGTGGTCGTCCCCATGATCGTGGCCGGGCTGCTGGGCCTGCTGGTGTTCAAGCGCCGCATCCGGGGCCCGTTCTTCGCCATCCTCACCCAGGCCATGGCGGTGATCTTCGCCCTCGTGCTCATCAGCAACCTCAAGCTCACGTCCGGCTTCAACGGGCTCACCGGGTTCACAAAGATCTTCGGGCGCAACAAGTACCAGCCGTCCACCAACAAATGGCTGTACATGGTGGCCGCCATCGGCCTCCTGGTCGTCGTGGCGGTGGCCATGAAGGTGGTGCGCAGCCGCTACGGCAAGCTGCTCCAGGCCACCCGCGACAGCGAGGACCGGGTGCGCTTCCTCGGCTACGACCCGGCGATCGTCAAGGCCGTCGGCTTCATGATCGCAGCGGGCATGGCCGGGCTGGCGGGGGCCATCGCCGCCCCCGTGTTCGGCATCGTCTCCCCCGGCCAGTTCGACTACGTGCCGTCGATCCTGATGGTCTGCTGGGTCGCGGTCGGGGGCCGGGGGACGCTGTGGGGCGCGGTCCTGGGGGCGCTGGTCGTCAACTGGGCCCGGGTGAAGGTGAGCGACGCCCGGCCCGACGACTGGCTGTACCTGCAGGGCCTGCTCTTCGTGGTGGTGCTGGCCTTCGCCCCCGGGGGGATCGCCGGCCTGGCCCGGTCACGGTTCCAAGGGGTGGCGGCCCGGTTCGGACGCAAGGGTGAGACGACCGCCGTCGAGGTTGGAGGCATGGCATGACGAAGGTGCTGGAGGTCCGGGGCCTGGCCGTGGAGTTCGACGGGTTCAAGGCCATCGACGGCGTCGACTTCAGCGTCGACCAGGGCGAGCTGCGGTTCCTGATCGGGCCCAACGGCGCGGGGAAGACCACGCTCATCGACTGCATCACCGGGCTGACCAAGCCGACCGCGGGCGACGTGCTCTTCGAGGGCAAATCGCTCAACGGGATGGCCGAGCACCGCCGGGTCAAGCTCGGCATCGGCCGCAGCTTCCAGACGCCCACCGTGTTCGACACCCTGACGGTGGCCGACAACCTCGACCTGGCCGAGGCCTTCCGCAGCCGCCTGCCCCGCCTGTTCCTCCGGCGCAAGGGCCTGAGCCCGGGCGTGACCGCGACCATGGCCCGGGTCGGGCTGAGCGACGTCGCCGACCGGGCCGCGGGCGCCCTCAGCCACGGCCAGAAGCAGTGGCTGGAGATCGGCATGCTGCTCGTCCAGGAACCCAAGCTGCTCCTCCTCGACGAGCCGGTGGCGGGCATGAGCCCCCAGGAGCGGATCGACACCGGCAACCTGCTCCACCAGCTGGCCGGCGACCACACGGTGGTGGTGATCGAGCACGACATGGCCTTCCTGCGCCGGTTCGCCCACACCGTCACCGTCCTCCACGAGGGCAAGATCATCTCCGAGGGCTCGGTCGACCAGGTGCAGGCCGACCCGATCGTGCGGGAGGTCTACCTGGGCCGGTCCCGCGACGAGCGCTCGGGTCAGGCCAAGGAGCCGGCGGCCGCCGGTCGGCGGGGGAAGGCCTGATGCACCTCGAGGTCGACGACGCCCGCATCGCCTACGGGCGCACCGAGGTCGTGTTCGGTGTGTCCCTCGACGTGCCCGACGGGAGCTGCACCTGCCTCATGGGCCGCAACGGGGTGGGCAAGACCACCCTCCTCAACGGGATCATGGGGATGCTGCCGCTCAAGGCGGGCAGGATCAGCCTCGACGGCCGCGACGTCAGCGGGATGGCGGCGCCGGCCCGGGCCCGGGCCGGCATCGGCTACGTGCCCCAGGGCCACCAGGTCTTCCCCCACCTCACCGCCAAGGAGAACCTGATGGTCGTGCTCGAGCGCGACCGCAAGCGTGACCCGAGCGCCGTCGACGAGGCCCTCGACGTCTTCCCCCGACTGCGGGCCCTGCTCGACCGGCCCGCGGGGCTGCTCTCGGGCGGTCAGGCCCAGCAGCTGGCCATCGCCCGGGCGCTGGTGTCGAGGCCCCGGCTGCTCGTGCTCGACGAGCCCACCGAGGGCATCCAGCCCTCGATCATCCTCGAGATCGAGGACGCCATCGCCGAGCTCCACAGGTCGGGCGGGATGACCATCCTCCTAGTCGAGCAGTACGTGGAGTTCGCCCTCCGGCTGGCCGAGCGCTACGCGGTGATGGAGGGCGGGCTCATCACCCACCGGGGCGACACGTCGGCGGTGGAGCTTTCGGCCTTCTCCGACCTCCTGGCGGTGTAGCCCGGCGGTCAGCCGACCCGGACGGTGACCTCGTGGTGGCCGGTGGCCCCGTCGGGGAAGGGGCTGTGCCTGGTCGCCGTCTGCACCTCGCCGTCGCCGGTGGTGGCCCGGACGGAGAGCACGTGCTCACCGGCCGCCGCGTCCCACGGCATCGACCACTGGCGCCAGGCGTCGTCACCGAGCGCCGGCCCCAGCGCCGCCTCCCGCCACGGCCCCTGGTCGACCCGCACCTCGACCCGGGCGACCCCGCGGTGGGGGGCCCAGGCGACGCCGGCGACGGTGACGGGACCGGCCGTCACCCGGGCGTAGTCGCGGGGCACGTCGATGCGGGACTCGACCTTGATCGGGCCCTCCCGGGCCCAGTTGCGCTGCACCCAGTAGGCGTCGAAGGCGTCGAAGGTGGTGAGCTCGATCTCCTTCAGCCACTTGGTGGCGGACACGTAGCCGTAGAGCCCGGGCACCACCAGCCGGGCCGGGAAGCCGTGGCCGGCCGGCAGCGCCTCGTCGTTCATCCCCACCGCCACCAGGGCGTCGCGCCCGTCGGTGGCCAGGCCCACCGGGAAGCCGACGGTGAAGCCGTCGACCGAGCGGCCCACGAGCTGGGTCGCCCCCGGCTGGACGCGGGCCCGGTCGAGGAGGTCGGCCAGGCGCACGCCGCGCCACTTGGCCGTGCCCACCAGGGAGCCGCCCACCTGGTTGGACACGCACGACAGGGTGATGTGCCGCTCCACCAGCGGCAGGGCGAGCAGGTCGTCGTAGGTCAGCTCGAAGGGGGCGTCGACCATCCCCGACACCTGGAGGCGCCAGCTGCCGACGTCGACCGAGGGGGTGATGAGGGCCTCGTCGATCCGGTAGAAGCTGCGGCTGGGCGTGACCAGGGGGCTGAGGCCCTCCACCTCCTGGAATCCTTTGGCCGCGCCGCCGAGCGCCGCCGGCCCCTCTCCCGCCGGCGGGAGGCTGACCGACGCCCGCGGGTCGGACCGGCGGGCCCGGCGCAGGCCGGACGCCCCCCCGAGGAGCACCGCGGCGCCGCCCGCGGCCACCGAGCCGGCGACCAGGAACCGCCGCCGGCTGACGGCCCGCTCGCCGGGCCAGGCCGTGGGCCCCTCGGGGTCGGGGGTGGTGGGGACCGGCTCGTCGAGCGCGGCCAGCAGCCGGCGCAGGACGACGGCGCCGACCACCGCGGCCGCGGTCGCGCCGACCGCGGTGGCGCCGACGTGGACATGGTCGAGGGACGCCGCGCACACCACCGCCAGGAGGCCGAAGCCGGCGAAGGCGACGTCGCCCACGAGGCGGCGCCGACTGGCGGCGGCGCCGACCCGTGTGCCGATGGCGACCGTGAGGAGGGCGATCACGGCCAGCAGCAGGGGCTTGTCGGCGGTGCCGACGCTCTCCGTCGCCCCCCGGCTGAGGAACCCCGGGGTGTGCCGGATGACGGCCTGGCCCACGACGGCCACCAGCGACGGGACGGGACCCGACACGGCGTCGAGGAGGCTGGCGGTGGCCAGGGCGACGGCAGCCGCCAGCCCACCCGCCACCGCCGCCTGCCGGCGGTTGGCAAGCGGGAGGGGCGCCCGGGGGCGGGTCTCGACCTTCATGCGAGAACTGGTCCCGGCGACGCCTTCATCCGTTACAGCGTCCCACCGCCGTGGCCTCCCGTTCCGCCGGCCTCGGGTGTGCTGGCCGGGATCGAAATCGGCGTCTAACCTGGCCCGATGCTTCAAGGTGCGAGAAGAAGCGTGACGGCGTCCGTGGCGTCCGTGGTCGGACTGGCGGTGACGATGATCGCCCTGGCGGTCCTCGCCTCACCCGCCTCGGCCCAGACCGCCACCGGTGCGTCGAGCGTCGGTACGTCCGGCACCGACGGGGGATCGGCCGGCGGCGCCGTCCTCGTCTCCAGCCCCACGGCCGTCTCCGGCAGCTCGGGGACGGCCTCGGCTGCCTCCACCGCCACCAACACCGGCGCCACCGGCGACGCCACGTCGATCGCCATCACCAACCCCTTCGCCGCATCGGGCGGGTCCGGCGGCGCCGGCAGCAGCGGCGCAACCGCGTCCACCCCGACCGCCACCAACACGGCCAACCTGGGCTCGGCCACGGCCGGGTCGGGCTCGTCCGCCCCCACCGGCGGCAACCAGGCTGCCAGCACCGCCACCGGCACGGGCACCGAGACCACCGGGGCGGGGGCCGGGGCCGGCGCCGGCCCGGTCACCGCCGCCAGCGCCGCGGCCGACGGGCTCAGCGCGGCCGACGCCGCCCTCGCCACCGCCGCCGACCTCGGTCAGCCACCCGCCTTCGAGTCGCCGGCCGTGCCGGCGCCGGAGCCGGTCGTGCCGTCGGGTGGCATCGAGGGCTCGCTCGCCGCCTTCAGCCGCAACCTAGTGGGCGAGTACAGCGACGCCCCCACCGGCAACCTCCTGGTGCTCTTCCTCGGCTTCCTCCTGGCCGTCAAGATCGCCCGCGAGTCGCTCCGCCTCCACCTCTACTGGGACCTGGCCGGGTAGCTTCCCCGGTCACCCCGCCGGCGGCGGCACCGGCACCAGCACGACGGCACGGGCCTCGGGGTCGAAGCCGAGGCTGGCGCACGGCCGCTCGGCCGAGAACCCGACGCCGTCCGACCCGACGCCCGCCCGCACGGACCAGCCGTCGAGGCCGGCCCGCTCCAGTTCCTCCCGCACGATGGCCTCTGCCGGCTCCGCCCCGACGCAGCCCGCGTCCAGGAGGCGAGCGACGACGACGTCCCGGAAGGCGAGGAACCGGTCGGTGTCGAGCGGGGGGGCGTCGGGCCGGGGCGAGGGCCGACCGCCCGGCCTCGGCGACGGCACCGGCCCGGAGGCAGCCACCAGGCCCAGATCGAGGCAGACGTCCCGCCCTTCCGCCTCCGGGAAGACCCCGACCACCCCCGACTCGAGCAGGCAGGCTCGCAGGGTCGGCGCCGACGTCCCGAAGAAGCCGCCCGCCCACACCGTCGAACACGCGGCCACGGGGCCCTCCTTGTCCACTCCGACGACGGCGGTGAGGGCGGTGAGGTCGGGGGCGGCGAAGCAGGCGACGGTGTCGGGTTTCGACGACGGTCGGCCGACCAGGGCGTACCCGGCGACGGCCACCGTGAGACTCACCAGGCCGGCGACCACCGCCACCCGCGGTCCCCGGCGGCGGCCCGGCACGAGCGCCCGCCGGAAGGGCGCAGGCGCGTCGTCGGCGATGATCCGCTCGAACAGGGCCTGGGCCGCGACGGTCCACACCGCGTCGTCGAAGGTGCCCGGCGGTACCGGGTTGACGGCGCGAAGCCGATCCAATTGATCACGATTCGTGGGCATCAGACCCCTTTCCGTGTTCGTCGCGGGGCTTCGAACGAGTCTCGTGTCCGGATCGGGGGAGACCTTTCTCAATTTCCCGCCCCAGCCGGTTGCGGGCCCGGTGCAGCCGTACCGCCACCGCCGCCTCCGTGCACCCGAGCACGAGGCCGATCTCCCGATGCGAAAGCTCCTCCCAGACGCTCAGGCGGAGGACTTCCTGGTCGCCCGGGCGGAGCCGGGCCAGCGCCCAGAGCACCAGGCGCCGCTCGTCGTCGACCAGGACGCCGGCATCGATGTCGACACCCGGGAGCCACTCCTTGGACAGGCGGGCCGACAACTCGGCCCGGCGCTGGTTGCCCCGGCGCTGGTTGGCGATGACCCGCCGGGCGACGCCGTACAGCCAGGGCAGGGTGTCGGCACCGTCGGGGACGTCCGCCAGCCGGCGCCAGGCGACGAGGAAGGTCTCCGATACCGCGTCCTGAGCCAGGTCGCCGTCGGGCACCCGGCGGCGGGCGTAGGCGGAGACGGCGCCGTAGTGCGACTCGTAGAGCTGGCGGAACCGGAGGGCCCCGTCGTCGGTCGGCATCGCCGCTTTCTAGACGCGGGACGCGGAAGCGGCCGGCTGGGTAGCCGGCCGCTTCACGTTTCCCACGACGCGGCGGCTGCTGGGGAAGCCGTCGCGCCGGGGATCTAGGCCATGTAGATCGACGACACCCGGTCGTTCCAGGAGCTGATCATCCATGACACGCCGGCCCAGGCGTAGGTGGGGCCGGGGTAGAACGCGCCACCGCCGTAGGAGTGCTCGGCGAGGTACGTGTAGCAGGCGCCGATGATGTAGGAGGAGAGCTGGTCGTTGAACCCGTAGTCGCCGAGGTTCTGCCAGTAGCCGCGGTCGAAGAACAGCAGTTGGCGACCCCCGTAGCTGCTGTGCTCGAAGAGGCGCAGGGGCGAGGAGCAGGAATACCCGGCGGCGGCGAACTGCGACGACAGGGTGGCCGCCTTGGTGTCGGCCTCCTTGGCGGTGCGGAAGCACTCGATTTTGCCCGCCCGGCGCAGGACGAGGCACGCCTTGGCCTGCTCCCAGTTGGTCGACAGGTCGATGCGGCGACCCTCGAAGTCGGCCATGGCCAACCCCGGCGCGGACGCGGATGCGGCCGTGGCCCAGGCGGACGCAGCCACCTCGTCGGCCGTCTGGGCCGAAGCGGGACCGATTGACGCGGCAGACGCGAGCAAGCCCGCCGCGGCGACAACGAACGTCAGCCAGCGGACGCCCCCCCTACGCACTTGTCCCCCACCCCCCAGTCGTGCAGCTACACCCGCCAATGAGCCGGGTGCGCCGGTTATGGGGTGAGTGTCCGGACGGGTGCCAAACCTTTCACCCCTTCCCCGACCTTCTGCAGGAGGTCGGGAGCGACGCCGATCGGCCCTCGTGTGCCAGCGCCCGGCGCCCACGCCCGCGCCGAGGACGATCTCTGCAGTCAGTCGTGCGCCGGCGGCCGGTTCACCCGTCGGGGTAGCGCAGCTGCGCCCGCATGAGCTGCACGTTGTACGGCGGGTGCTCCAGGGACAGCGTGTACTACAGCGTCACCAGCCGTCGGGACCGGTCGTAGCGCGTCCAGGGCTGGACGAGGTAGGGCGCGTGAAGGCGGCGACGATCGAGCCGACGCGCAGGTGGTCGGCGAAGACGGTCACCAGGGCGCCGACGGTGTGGCCGTGGACCCGGACGTGGGTCGTCCACGGTGAGGTGGGCGCGACGACGACAGGGGGAGCAGCAAGGCGCTTCCCGCCTATGCCTTGAGCGCCTTCCAGGTGCCCTCGAACTGCCCGGCCGAGTAGGTCCCCGACATCGAGCTCCCCGCGATCGTGCCGTCGTAGGTGATCGCCGACGCACCGATCGCTCCGATGGTGATCGTGCTGCCCTTCACGGTGGCCGTGATCGGGCAGGGATCACACGAGCCGGCGATGCTGATCGTCCCCGTGTAGTCCGGGGCGGACCCCTCGAACGTCACGCTGAAGGTGCCGCCGTCGCTCGTGGGCTTGGTCTGCGTGTACTCCCCCGCCCAGGTGCCGGCGAGCGCCCCCCCGCTGACGGCAGGCGCGGTGGTGACCGCGGCCGCCTGGGTCGTGGCGGTGGCCGCCGCCGTCGTCGTGGGGGTCCCGGTGACGGTGCCATTGTCGTTCGATCCCCCACCGCATGCGGTCGCCGCCAACGACACGAAGGCGATGGCGGCGACGAAGCGCCCCGTCGCCCGCCAACTGACTGTCGACGCACCGCTCATGGCCCACGTCCTTTCGTCGTTTCGGCAACCGCTCACGACCCAACCGCTGCCGCCGACCGTACCGCTTCGAATCGCGGTTTCGAGATCACCCATGGGTGCGCTTCGACGCACTGCGACGGGCGCCATTCGTGGGCCGGCCGTCGGGCGTCGCCGGCTACGCCGTGGCCAGAACGCGGTCCGGGGTCGGACGGCCCGCCCGGTCGGCACGCTCGCCGAAGCCGGTCGCTCAGCGTCTCGGCGCCCCCAGGCCGGCCGCGGGTCGTCGGCCGAGCCGAGTCGAGTCGCGTCCAACTGTCACGGACACCTCGAGGACCTCTGGCCTCCGAGGTGACTCAAGGTGGGCACTCGAATGGTCGAGAGTCATGCTGAATGGTCTCGGATTCGCACGGCTCCGTGGGCGACACCGGATCGGTGGTGCCCACCCGAAGCCGCTCCTGGTTGTCCAACGTGCTCGCGCGCACCGTGTCGGTCGTCCTGCTGGCGACCGCACTGCCGGTCGTCAGCCTCATCTGGGCGTCGGGAGTGGCGGGAGCCCAGGTCAAGGAGCGCGCGCTCGACGGCCTGGCCGCCACCGCCAAGGCCACGGTGCTCCAGGAGCAGCAGGCATGGGACGACGCCATTCGGGTCATCGAGTCGGCCGCCGCCCGCCCGGTCCCGCTGAGCGCGCTCCAATCGCGGGACGCGACCTTGGCCGCCCAGGGGATTCAGAACGTCCTTGCCACCGGCCCCTTCGCCTCGGTGCGGATATACGACGCCACTGGGGCTCTCGTGGCCACGGCAACGCTCCCAGACACCGTCCCGACCCCCTATGCCGGGATCGACGGGCCGGGCCTCACCATCGGGGACCCCGTCACCACGGGACTTCGAACGGCGCGCCAGGTCGTCGTACCCGTCGGGCCGACTCTCGTCGGTCGCCTCGTCGTCGATGTCGACCTCACCCAGCTTCTGGGGAAGTCATCCGATCTGGGGTTCGGGCAGACCGGTGTGAAGTTTCTCGTAACCTCGAGCGGACTGGTCGTCGCCGGCTCGGCCGGTGTCGGCACTCCTCTCCGATCCGAGCTCAACCGCTCGATCGCCGCGGCCGGCAAAGCGACGACCACGGTGACCCACAGCCCCTTCTACGGGAGGCTCACGGTTGAGGCCTATGAGCCGGTCCCCGGCCAGAGCATGGGAATCCTCACCCAGCAGGCGTGGTCGGAGGTCATGGGGGGCGCCGACGCACTGGCCGCGCTGCTACGAGGCACAGCCGTCGTCGTCGCCGTGTTGGGCACGATCCTGTCGTTTTCGCTGGGAGTTCTCCTCAGCCGGCGCAGCCGGCGGCTGGTCGCCACCGAACGACGCTTGGTCGACAGCGAAGCAGAATCGCGGCGACGGCTGGAGCAGTTCCTCGATGCGATACCGATCGGGATCCTCGTCGCCGCGCCCGACGGTCGCTCCCAGTACGCCAACAGCGAGGCCGAGCGGCTGCTGGGTCCCGGGATCGTGCCCGGGACCAGCGCCGACGCGCTCACGGGTGTCTACGGGGCCTTCGTCGCCGGCACCAGTGAGCCCTATCCGACTGCCAGGACGCCATTGGTTCGTGCCTTCAGCGGCGAGACCACCCACGTCGACGACATGGAGATCCGCAGGCAGGACGTCAGCGTCCCGGTAGAGGTCTGGGGAACACCCGTGCTCGCGGCCGACAGCTCGGTCGAGTTCGGCATCACCGCCTTCACCGACGTGTCCGAACGACGGCGCGCGGCGGAGGAGGTTCTTTTCCTCAGCACCATCACCGCCAACATGTCGGAGGGCGTCGTGCTGGTCCGGGCCGAGGATTCCACCATCGCCTACGCCAACGGCAGCTTCCACGCCATGTTCGGCTATGAGTCCGGCGAGCTCGTGGGCCGCAGTTTCCGAGACCTGACGGCGCCGGATTTCGCCAATTCGGGAGCGGTGTCGGGCATCCAGCAGGCCCTCCAGACGAATGGCACATGGCGTGGCGACATCCACGGACTCCGCAAGGACGGCAGGTCCCGCTGGTGCGCCGTCAACGTCACCGCGCTCGACCACCCCACGCGCGGCCCGTCCTGGATCGCGGTGACGACTGACATCACCGACCGTAGGCACGCCCAGGAAGGCCAGGCCCGGCTGGCGTCGATCGTGCAGGCGTCGCGAGAAGCCATCCTGGGCAAGACCCTCGACGGCATCGTGACCAGCTGGAACCCCGGCGCGGAGGCGCTCTTCGGGTACACCGCGGCCGAGATGATCGGTGGCCCCATCGAAGTGCTCGTCCCGCCCGAGGGCAGGGAGGCCGAGGCGCACGTCCGGGCCCGAGTCGCACGGGGGCTCGGTGTCGAGCACTACGAGACCGCGCGGGTGCGCAAGGACGGGACCGCCGTCGCCGTCTCCGCCACCCTGTCCCCTATCGAGGACGCCGATGGCACGATCGTCGGCATCGCTACCATCTGTCGCGACGTCACCGATCGCGACCGGGCCGAGCGGAAGTTTCAGGGCCTGCTGGAGAGCGCCCCGGATGCGATGGTCGTCGTCGGCGCGGATGGTCTGATCCGGCTGGTGAACCGCCAGACCGAGCTCCTCTTCGGCTGGTCGCGATCGGAGCTCGTCGGCCACCCGGTCGAGCGCCTGATGCCGACCCGCTTCGCAACCCACCACCCCGTGCAACGGACCGCCTTCTTCGACGACCCATCGGTACGGGCCATGGGTGCGACCCTCGAGCTGGCGGCCCGCCGCAAGGACGGCTCCGAGTTCCCTGTCGACATCTCCCTCTCGCCCCTGGACACCGAGGAGGGCGTGGTGGTCTCGGCCTCCATTCGGGACGTCACCGAACGCAAGCGGTTCGAAGCGGCGCTCCTCGAGCGGGAGGAGCAGCTCGCCGCAGCCCGGGACCAGGCATTGGAGGCGTCCCGCCTCAAGTCCCAGTTCCTGGCCAACATGAGTCACGAGATCCGCACCCCCATGAACGGCGTCCTCGGCATGGCGCAGCTCCTCCTGACCGGCAACCTCGAACCCGAGCAGCGCCGCCGGGTCGAGCACCTGCACGAGTCCGGCCAGAGCCTGCTCACGATCATCAACGACATCCTCGACGTCTCCAAGATGGAAGCCGGACGGCTGGAACTCGAGGTCGCCAATTTCGACCTCGCCGCCGCGGTGGAGAGTGTCGTGGACCTGTGCGCCTCGCCGGCGTCCGCCAAGGGCCTGGCGCTGGCCCTGCATGTGGCGCCGGATACGCCGAAGTGGGTCAGAGGCGATTCCCTGCGGCTCCGCCAGCTCCTCGTCAACATCGTCGGGAACGCGGTCAAGTTCACCGAGCAGGGAACCGTCGACCTGAGCCTCACCGTCGCCGGACCGGGGAGACTGCGCTTCAGCGTGCGGGACACGGGCATCGGCATCGACCCCTCCGCCACGGCGCACCTGCTGGAGCCCTTCTCCCAGGCCGACGCGTCGACCACCCGACGCTTCGGCGGCACAGGCCTGGGCCTGGCCATCTGCCGGCAGCTGGTGGAGCTGATGGGCGGCAGCTTGGACTTCACGAGTGAGCCGGGCGTGGGTTCAACCTTCTGGTTCGAACTCGAACTGCCCGCGGCCGAGCCGGCGTACGCCGCCTCACCGAGCCGAGCCACGGGGACCACCCCGGCCGCCGCGCCCGTCGTCGGCCCGAGCCCGGTCGACGGCACGTGGATCCTCCTGGCGGACGACGCCGAGATCAACCGGGAGGTCGGCAAGGGACTGCTGGAGTGCCTCGGCTACCTGGTCGTGTGCGTCTCCTCGGGAGCCGAGGCCGTCGCCGCGGTGCAACGGGCCGAGTACGCAGCCGTCCTGATGGACTGCCTGATGCCGGTGATGGACGGCTACGAGGCGACCCGGCACATCCGGGCCCTCGACGGCCCCGCCCGCCATGTCCCGATCATCGCCCTCACCGCGGCAGCCATGAGCGACGATCGCGACCGGTGCCTGGCGGCGGGCATGGACGACTACGTCTCGAAGCCGCTCGACCTCGCCCTGCTGCGGGCTGCCCTGGCCCGCCACCTGCCGGAACGGGCGCCGCGGGCGCCGCGGGCCCAGCCGACGGAGGAGGGAGCGGGGCCCGCGGTTGGCCCGCCTGGAGGTGAGGAGGTCCGCGAAGCGACTCTCCTCGACCGCCTCGAACTCATCCGCAACAAGCTCTCAGCGGAGGCCTTCGGTCGGGTCTGCAACCAGTTTCTGTCGGCCACCCCTGATCTGATCGCCCGCCTCGGGGTGGCCGTGCGCACCGGCGATACGACCACGGCCTCCAGCCTCGCCCACAGCCTCAAGGGCACCATGGCGACGCTCGGGGCCGTCCGGCTGAGCGACCTGGCCCGGCGGGTCGAACAGGGTGAGGCAGGCGACGACGCCCTCGTCTTGCTGATGGACGACGAGTACGAGCGAGCGCGGGCCGTCGTCGTGTCGCTGATGGTCCTTTACTCGGGGGTGTAGACGATGCGCGTCCTCGTCGCCGACGACGATCTCCTCTTCTGCGAGCTTCTCCGGGAACTCCTGCGCAGCTTCGGGCATGAGTGCGTTGCCGTCGCCAACGGTGACGCGGCGTGGGACCACCTGGTGGCCGACGGTGCCGACGTCGTGGTCAGCGACTGGCAGATGCCGGGCCTGAACGGGATCGAGTTCTGCGAGCGGATCCGTCGGCACCCCGAGATCGCCTACCCCTACTTCATCCTGCTGACGGCGCGGGGAGATCGGCTCGACATCCTGACGGCCCTCCAGGCAGGCGTCGACGACCACATGGCGAAGCCGCTCGACCTCGACCAGCTCGAAGCCCGGCTCGTCGTCGCCGGGCGGGTCCGAGCGCTGCATCTCGAGATCCTGCGGACGCGACAGGCCCTGGAGTCGGCCAACGCCCGCCTGGACGAGGCGGCCCACCGGGACACACTGACGGGCCTTGGCAACCGGCTGCGCCTCGACGAGGACCTCGCCGGCATCCACGGGAGATTCGTTCGTGAGGGCCACGCCTACAACGTGGTCCTCTTCGACCTGGATCACTTCAAGGACTACAACGACACCTACGGGCACCAGTCGGGCGACGCCCTGCTGGCCCAGGTCGGCCGGGCAATTGCCTCCGAACTGCGCCAGGGCGACCTCGCCTACCGCTATGGCGGTGAGGAGTTCCTCGTCCTGCTCCCCAACCGGACGATCGAGGAGGCAGCCCGAGGCGCGGACCGGCTCCGTAGCTGTGTGGCCGCAGCCACGGCCGGCAGTCAGCTCCCAGCTGCCACCATGAGCGCCGGGGTGGCGGACGTCGCCCCGGGCCAGTCCGCGGAAAGCGTCGTCGGCCGAGCAGATCGGGCCATGTACCTCGCCAAGCGCGCAGGGCGGAACCGAGTCGTCATCGACGCCGCCACGGCTACGGCCCGGGCGTAGTCCGAACCTGCTGGTCCAGCACGGTGCCGACCGCGGCCGAGAAGACGGCCAGGCCCGCTTTGGGACGCTCGGCCGACCGGACGGTCTGCCAGGTGTCCCAGCGGATGACCGACTCCGCCGTCGCACTCCCATCGGCGATGGTCAGCCCGATCTGGTCGATGGGAACTGCCGAGATCGTGCCGTCGGCCTGCACCCGCAGCGCCTGCCGGGACGACGGGTCGGCCAGGCCCAGCAGACCCCATGGAACCCGGACGGAGACGTCGGTCGAGGTGGACCACAGCTCGCCGTGGGCGTCGAACGCATTCGATCCGGGGATGGTCGTCGCCCGGATGAGCCGGCTGACGTCGACGAACTCGGCGGCCATTAGCGCACCGGTGGCCGGCAGGCGCAACGGTCGATTGACGATCTGACGGCGTGCTACCCAGGCCTGCGACCCGTTCTCGAGGTCGGCGGGGTCGACGGACTCATACCTGCGGGCCGCGCTGTAGAGAACGGTGGTGGCGTCGGCTCCCGCCCAGCCCAGGATCTGACCCGCGCCCCCTTTCCCGGTGATCTCCACCGCCACGTCGGAGCGGGGCGCCACCCCGGGCAGACCGGGCAGTCCACCGGAATCGGCCCCGGGGAGAACGTCGAAGCCGAGGGTGAACTGTTCGGGCACCTTGTCGAACCGCAGGCGGAGGTAGACGAAGGCCTCGTCGTGGGCCACCCGCACCTCGCGCAAGCCCTTGCGGGCCTCGAGGACGACCTGGGAGTCGTCCTTCCACTTCTGATACGGGTCGCCGAGGCGCAGGCGGTCGGCGAGGCCGCTGTCGACGGCCAGCAGGCCGAAGTGCTGCTCGTTGGTGAGGGCGTCGTGCCACAACTGCCGGCGGTCGCCAGGGATGAGCAGGTCGACGGTGTTCCAGGTGAACTTGAACCACTCGTCGAACAGACCGAACAGGACCCCTCCGGCCAGGCCCTCCTGCTGCATCATTACCAGGAGGTCTCCATCGATCCGCATCGCCTCGGCCTCGGTGTGGGCCCCCTGGTCACGACCGCGGGGGCCGTAGTGGGCGCTCCCGACCGACGAGGGCACCCCGAACTCGGTGATCATCGTGGGCAGGCCGGCCGTCCGGTGGTGATCGGCCAGGGCCCGCAGGTACCGCCTGTAGGGATCGACGGTGCCGTCGCCGCCGGGTCGCTGGAGGGCGGGCTCGTAGCGCTGGAAGTCGGGGTAGTAGGGGTAGGCGTGGTAGCTGGCGAACGAGCCTCCTGGCCACGCCGCCGTCGGCAGGACGTGGTTGGCGTCGATCTGCACCATGTCCTCCCGGTCGAGCGGCTCCTCCGGGTGGCGGAGGGGGTCGTCGGTCGGCCAGTTGACGAAGGCGATGGGTTCGGTCCGCCCGGCGCCCGCTTCGAGCCCGGCCAGGTGGTCCAGCATCTCCGCCAGCCACCGCTCCGTCGGCGTGGCGTCGGGGGTGTTGGCGAAATAAGTGCCCGCCACGAGCGGTCGGGAGACGTTGCGCTCGTCGCTGGCCAGCGTCGCCGACGGGTCGAGCTCGACGCCCACCACCCAGCCCGCCAGCCACGGCGAGACGTCGGTCGTCCACTGCCCGCTGGCCCGCCCGGGCGTCGGCGGACGTTGCAGACGACCGCTCACCGCGGCCTGGGCGTCGGTGAGCTCGCCGAGAAAACTGTCGTGCACCTCGGGCCGCCACAGGTCGCCCGAGTTGATGAACGCGTACTCGTCCACCAGGTACACGCCCTGGAGGAGGTACAGCGGGGTGTCCTTGTGGGTGCGATTGTAGGCGTCCAGCTCCTCGTAGAACGCGGGCGGGTGGATCGTGTACACCCGCAACACCCGGATGCCGACGGCGCCGGCGAAGCGGAACCACCGGCGGTACTGCTCGGCGTTGAGCTGGTTGATCTCGCCCGGTGACTGGCCCGGGACCGTCCCGCCGACGTTCACCCCCGGCAGGAAGCTCCGTTCGCCGCCGGCCGTGTGCAGGAGGAACCGTCCGTCAGCCACGGAGGCGACGGCGCCGAGGTCGAGCAGCCGGACGGGGGCCGGCTCCCAGGAGCCGCTGAGAACGGTGACCTTCGAACCGATGAGGCTGTCCTCGATCGAAGGGGTCCCGCGGCCGCTTTGCGAGCAGGCGGCCGGGACCAGGGCGAGGAGGACGACGATCGAGGTCCGTACCGGGAGCCGGACGGACCGACCCACGCGGCGACGCACCAGGCCACCGTACAGGTGGCGCCGACTCCTGCCTGACGGGGCGTGAAAGAGAAGCCGGACAGCACCACTCGACCCGGCACCTTTCGGTCGCGGGATGGCTCAGGATCGGGGCGGTGCGCTGAAGCCCCGACGCGACATGACGCCCCAGTCCGTCCGCTTGCGCAGGAACTTCCAGATGCCACGCAGTCGCCACAGCACGGTGAGCTGGCGGTAGCCGAAGTTCTCCAGCAGCGCCCAGAGCAGGAGGATGGCCCGGTCGCGAAGCCGCTCGTAGCGGTGGAAGCTCAGCTCCTCCAAGGCGAGCGTGAAGCAGGTGAGGACGAGGCCGAGGCCGTAGGCGACGAGGAAGTAGAGCACCGCGAAGGAACGATCGACCGTTCCCAGCAGCACGCCGGCCGCCAGCCCGAGCAGGCCGAGGGCCTCGAGCACCGGTGCCAGCAGCTCGATGACGACGAAGTAGGGGTAGACGACGAGGCCCATGGACCGATAGCGGGGATTGAGCAGGACGCGACGATGGCGCCACAGCACGTCTGACAATCCTCGATGCCAACGGTCCCGCTGGCGTCCGAGGCCCCGCAGCGACTCGGGCGCCTCGGTCCAGGCCACCGGATCGGGGATGAAGGAGACGCGCTTGCGGTCCTTCTGCTCGTACGAGCGGCGGCGGAGCCGCACGACGAGCTCCATGTCCTCGCCCACGGTATCGGCGGCATAGCCGCCGGCGTCGATCGTCGCCTGGCGGTCGAAGAGACCGAACGCGCCGGAAATGATGAGGTTGCCGCCGGCGCGGTTCCATCCCAATCGGCCGAACAGGAAGGCCCGCAGATACTCGACCACCTGGAAGCCGGCCAACGCCTGGAGTGGTGCCCGCAGCTCGACGACCCGGCCGTTGCGCACCTCCGACCCGTTGGCGATACGAATCGTCCCCCCGACTGCGACGACATCGTCATCGGTGATGAAGGGGCGGACCATCCGCTGCAACGCGTCGGGCTCGATGACGGTGTCTGCGTCGACTGCGCACACCAGTCGCCCGCCAGCGACGTTGAGGCCGGCGTTCAGCGCATCGGCTTTCCCGCCGTTCTCCTTGTCGATCACGACGAGGGTCGGATAGGAACGAGAGCGGTAGAGGGCCGTGACCGGCCTGGATTCCACCCTGCGGCAGAAGACCGGGTGCACGGCTTCGAGGGCGAAGTTGTCGCGGAGGACCTGTACGGTTCCATCCACTGACCCGTCGTTGACGACCACCACCTCGAGGTTGGGATAGGACAGCCCGAGCATGGCCCGGACGCTGACGGCGATGGTCGCGGCCTCGTCATGGGCCGGAGCCAGCACTGAGATGGTGGGTGCGATGTCGGACTGCAGGATCCGCCACCGGCGCTCGGCCCGCTCGAGCAGGAGGTGGGCGCGCATCTCCCAGGCGGCGCTGACGAGAAGCAGGAGATAGGCGGTGTTGACGATCAGGAAGTAGCCGAGCACCACCCAGTCGAACGTGACGAGGACAGCAGTGGCGAAGTCACCCATTCAGGGGCGGGCCATCCGCCCGACTGCCGGCGCCCGCAGGGCGGCAACGTCCAGGGAGTATCGGGCCATGTCCGCCGCGAACCGGTCCTCGTCGGCGAGGTAGTGGCGTAGCAGAAGCACGCCTCCGGGCCCGAGGGCGGCGAGGGCGGCGCCCGCCGCCCGGCGCACGTCGAACGACGGGTCCCGCAGCAGTGGTGCCAGGTCGGGTGCGGCGAGCTGATGCCCCAGCCGCCGGATACCGTCCGCGGCCGTGGCCCGCACCGTGGCGTCCGCGTCGACCAGCAGCGATGTCAACGCGATGGCCGCTTCGGCTCCGCCGACACCGCCCAGCAGGCCGGCGGCCGCGGCTCGTACCGCAGGCAGATCGTCGGTGACGGCCACGAGGGCGACCGGACCGTAACGGGCGTCGGGACGCCGGGCGAGCACGACGAGCAGGTCGGCCCGATCCTGACCGCCACGCTCGGCCAGCTCGCGGGCGAGGGCCTCGACCAGCGTCGCCCCGGCCCGTAGGATGCCGTCGGCGCCGGTGTTCCGGCACAGGGCCGAGGGGTCCTGCAGCGATGACACCAACCGCGATGCCACCCGTTCGAGGCGGGAGTCAGCCGCCCATTCGATAGCTTGCGCCCGAACCGCGGGATGGCGATCGTCGAACAGAAGGTCGAGTACCTCGTCGCCGTGGCCATAGACGTTGAGCTGGTGCGCTCCCAGCAGTCGCCGTCCCCACCGCCGGCTCCGACACCGCCGCTTGGCTGCGGCCACGAGGCCGAGGGTCTCCGCCACCCTCCCCATGCGGGCACCGTCCGGGCCGGTCACGCTCACGGCCAGCTGTTCGACCGCCTCGCGCTGCACGCGGCGGGGAAGGCCGCGTAGTTCCGCCACTCGGCCCTCGTCCAGCTCGTCGCCGTCTATGGCGGCGGCCAGCGCGGCCTGCGCCCTGCCCAGCAGACGAGCGTCGGCCCGGCGCCGCCGCCACAGCCACAATCCGTGGAGGACGACCGAGCAAAGACAGGCGGTTGCCACTGCAACCTCGACGATGAGGACGACCCGAAGGAGGCGGGGGGAGATCATCGAGGATCGTGCGGGCGCCGGCCACCTCCTCCGTCGTCACCGCTCGCCTCGATGGCCCGACGGACGCGGTGCATGAGCACGGAAAGACTGAAGGGTTTGGCCACGTGGTCGAACGCGCCGAGGTCGAGGGCCTCGAGCACCTCCCCCTCGTTGGCCCGGACGGTGAGCATCACGACCCGGGTCGGGCCCAGCCTGCCCGCGTGGGCGAGATGGCGGAGCACCGACAGGCCGTCGAGGCCGGGCAGGGCGACGTCGAGGAGCACCACCCGGGCCCGGAACCCGGGGTCGTCGAGCAGTTCCACAGCCTCAGCCCCATCCCGGAGCCACCGGACGCTGAAACCTCGTCCGGATAGAGCGTGCACGACCAGGGTGCCCAGCGCCTCGTCGTCGTCGACGAGCAGCACGTCGACGAGCACCGCCCGAGCCTGGCCGAGGGTCTCGTAGGCCTCGACCGCGTCGCCGGTCGCTTGGAGCGCCCGCCCGAGCGCGGTTTCCGCGGCCGCGCCCAGTGCTCGGACGTCACGTCCGTCCTCCGGGCAGGCGGCGAGGCCCACGCTCACCCGAGCGGCTGCGACCCCGGTCGCGCCCCGCGCCGCCCCGACGACACGTCGCAGGCGGCTTTCGCCCTCGGCCGCGGTGGTTCCGTGGAGGACTGCCGCCAGGCGCCCGCCGGACCACGCCCCGACGGAATCGGCGGTTGTGGTTGCCTGGCGCAGGAGTCGGCCGAAGGTGGCGAGGGCTGACGGGCTCGGCGGGTCGAGCTCGACGATGGCCAAGACCGCAGGGCGCCCATCCCGCCGGGCCAGGCGCAACAGCCGATTCGCGTTCTCGATGAAGCTGGAGGCACTGGGCAACCCCGTCGCCGGGTCGACATCGGATCTCGCCGCCTGAGCCCGGCTGCGCCGGATGCGGTTGGTCACCCGACTGACGAAATCGTCGGGGGACACCGGCTTGGCGATGTAGTCGTCGGCGCCAGCGGCGAACATCTCGCCCACCACCCCCGGCGAGTCCGTTCCGGAGAGGAAGACGACAGGAAGCCGAACCCAGCGGTCGTCACCGCGGATAGCCCGGCACAATGAGATCCCGTCGAAGCCCGGCATGTCGTTGTCGAGGAGGAGGAGGTCGGGCTTGAACGCCTCCAAACTGGCCCAGAGCCGGTCTCCGTCGTCGATCGTCTCCACCGCGACACCCTCGGCCCTCAGCAGCTCGCCGACGAGGACCAGGAGGGTCGGATCGTCGTCCACCACGAGAACGGTCGACCGTGCGTCCCACCGGGCGAGGATCCGGGACACGGCGTCGACGACGACGTCGGGTGCCGCAGGCCTCTGGAGCACGGCCTGAGCTCCCAAACGCCCCATCTCCACCCGTTCGCCGACCCCGGCCCGGCCGACGATGACCACCGTTGCGGTGCCGGGGAGATCGCGGACCAGCTCGTCCAGGAAGGCGGACACGTCGTCATCGCCACCAACGGCAACGTCCAGAACGACCACCGTGGGGGCGTTGGTGGCGATGACGGCCCGGGCGGCATCGAGCGTCACGACCGAGGCCGCACGCATCGCCTGGCCGGAGGCAACCTCGACGACCCGGCGACCCTGGTGGGCATCGGCGTCCACGACCAAGAGAGCCAGTCGGCCTTTGCTGATCGGGTCCGCGGTCGGGGCGTTTGGCGGCGCGCTGAGGGGCCCGGCCATCCCGTCCTGGAGCTCGACGACGAGCCCGGACACCGCCAGCGCCCCTGCAGGATCGAGAACCTCGGTGGACATGAGGACAAGCTCGAGGCTCCGAGCCAGCAGACTGCCATCTTCGAAGCCGAAGGTGCCGAGGGATCCCGCCAGCTTGTGCGCTTCCCGACCCGCCTCCCGCTGTTCCTCCAGGTCGAGGCGGCGCTCGATGCCGGCGACGACCGCCCGCTCGATGACCAGAACCTGCTCTCGAAGGACGCCCCGGGATGCCTCCCAGACAGCACTGAGATCGACCGCGCCCCAATCCCCAGTGGCATGGAGGTCGGACCGATCGGCCTCGCCCGGCGTCATGAGCGAAGTGGGCCTAGCCGAAGGCCAGGTCTCGGCTGCCAGCGGCCCGGCCATGTGCAGTTCATTCGCTCATAGGCAAGGGTAGGCCACGCTGTGCAGGGACGAAGGCGGCGACTGGACACGGTCGAACCCGGAGTGGATTGCATTTCAGCCCGACCTGGGTGCGCCGCCCAAAAGCCTCGGCGACGTACCGTCAGCTTCCCTCGATCAACGGGCATCCACCGAAGCGGCCGCCGACGCGCCGCCGGCGAAGCGCGGCCCTGGCGGCGGGAAATCGACGTCGGAGCGCCGTCGTGACCGGCGGACGGTCACGCATCCATCAAGGTGACGTACGACCGCTACGGCCACCTCTTCCCCGACTCCGACGACAGGCGACCCGCCACCTCGAGGACCTCCGGGAGGAGGCCGCACCACAGTCCAACGTCGTCGCGCTCCGGTCCGGGACGAAGCTGGCTGAGCCTCCCGACCATGACGAGGACGCCCGTGTCCGCGACCCGTGGTTGTCAGGGAAGCAGCGAGAACATGCCGAATCCCTCCGCCAGCATCTCCTCGTCATCGGCCGCCCGCCGTCCGTTCGTCGATCGGCCGAGGCTGACGAAACCGAGCTTGCGCTGTGGCGAGAACCGCTCGGCGAGAACTTCCGCCGCCAGCGTCTCGCGAGCAGCCCCGAGCTCCGCCGCCGCCTCGGCGACGCGCTCCGCCACCCCGTCATCGACTTCGAGTGTGAGCTTCGTCATGGCTGCTCCAGCGTACGAAGACGTAGTCCCGTGTCGTAGAGCCCTGACGCCGCTCTGACCTGATGCCAGGGGGGCGAAAGCCCGGCAATATCGCGAGGGAGAGACGGGAGCGCGTCATCGCTCCCAGATGGATTCCTTGGTGTCGAGGACCTCGCGGTAATACCTCCGCATCACCGCCCAGAGAGCGACGAGCGATGGAGTCGTCGCCCTCAGCACAAGCAGCCGATCACGCATCCCAGGACGAGGGAACAGGCCCTCCTCAACGGGCTGGTCTCCAACCCGCCAGAGTGCATCCTCGTCGTCACCAGCTGCCTTGAGAGCGGCCAAGACGACTACAAGATGCGTGTCGTCGTCCAGACCATTGCCAAGCCAAACAGCGTCGATGATCCACCACTCGTCCTTGCTGTTGGCGGAGGCGGTGAGATAGCGACGACCAACTTCCTCAATCCCGACCCGCCGGATCATCTCCGAAACGCCTGTCGGATCGTCAGTCATCTCGCCCAATGTAGAAGTCGTCCAGCGACGCAGCCCTTAGGCGAGCCCCCCACGGAGCGATACCCATCGCCCGGCTGGAGCGGAGCCTCGTCAGAATCCGGCAATCCCGCTCGCCTGTGACAACTCGCAGTTGTGGGCAGCCGCGATTGCCATTCTCCCGGTACCTGCCTCGAAGCATGCTCAGGTGCGGGCAGTGATGGTGAAGACCGAGGAATTCCCGTCCGAAGTGGTGATCGTCACCTGTCCGAAGGTGAGGAAGACATTGGCAGCTCCGGCCGGAGCCCGGTAGAAGCCCGTCGCCTCCAACACGCGGAACGCGATCGCCGCCAATGTGGCCGCCGTGTCGTCCGTTGCGTCGAGCTTTGTGCGGGTCAGGCTCTCGTGCCCGTTGGCCTCTGCCCATGCCCGGACACGTTCCGCGTCTTGCCGCATGTTAGGGAGCAGGCCCTCGTTGGCCCAGCCCCACAGCCAGGTCCCGGCGCTCGGGTTATGGGTGCCGAGGACCTGGGCTCGAGCCTCCGCCGTTTTGTCCGGGAAGGACCACCGGATGAGTCCGGTCGTCTGATCCAAGTTCCACGTGTCGGCGCGGCCCAGCCCCCACTCGTCGGAATGGGCGCGGCCGACACGCTCGATCATGTCCTCGCCCTCGAGCAGGATCACGTTGAGTGGCGTCCCCGCGGGTATGGAACCGCTGCTCTTGTCCCGCCTGAAGTTCCCCACTGCCTGGACAGTAGAGCCGGAGCCGACGACGACGCGTCTGGGACAACGCCTTGCCGGACACTGCCGGTGTCAACGAGCAGCACTTCAGGCCATCGGCAGTCAGCCGTGGTTCATCTTCGGTCCGCTGGTGTAGCGACCGGTGCCGATGACGGCCGTAGGGCACAGCGGTACTCTTGAGGCTGACGATCTCGACCGGGTTCAAAGGGCGCTTGCTGCCATCGTTGAAGTCGATGACCCGATCGACGCCGCTGCTGTTCTTACGTACCGCATGCGCGGGCGCAGGGTTTCGCTGAGGGAAACAAGCGCACTGCCCTGCTGCTTGCGAAGTGGCTGCTCGATCGCAATGGGATCGACGGCGAGCAGGTCGTTCCCCCCGATGATCGTGTCCTAGGCGATCTTCTCGTGCGGGCGGCGTCGGGCGTCGATGTCGAAGCCGCCATCGTCGAGGCACTTCGAAGTCGTCGATAAGGCGTGTGCGAGCGCCATCCGCAGCGCAGCTCGTCGAGGACGAGCCCGAGGCGGGAGTGGCTGATGTCGGCGGGCAATCGCAAACAACGCGTTTACGTCGTTCCTCGTCAGTTGACCGACCAGCAGTCTCGCGATGTTCCGGCATTTTCGCCCCTTTGGGCGGTCGACTGTGCAGAAGTGTGGCTATATCCGACGTAACTGCACACTCGATCGCAGACCGCACCAGCGCGACTCGGTTCGAGGGTCTGGTGGCGCTCTCTTTTGACCACTCCGTTTACAAAGGTCATGGTGCTATCCTTATCTAACGAGGCCGCGTTCGGAAAGTTTGTGATGGAGACGGGGACGACCGTGACGATCACGTGGCAGGGTCGGCGGGTCGAGGCGTTCGTCCCGGCGCCACTGCCCCGGGGCGGCATCGAGCTACCCGAGCGGGTCGTGCGGGCCACGGAGCGGGCGGCGGCGTCGTTGCTGCGAGCCGAGGACCGGATGGCGCACCGGTTCGAACCGTTGGCCCGGCTGATGCTGCGGGCCGAAGGCGTCGCCTCCTCCCAGATCGAAGGGGTCCGGGCCCCCGCCGGGATGGTCGCCGTCGCCCAACTCGATCCCGAGGCGGTCGACGCCACCTCGGCGTGGGTCGCCGACAACCTGGCCGTGGTCGACGCCTCGCTCGAGCACGCCCGGTCCGGCTCCGCCCTCACGGCCGACGACTTGCATCGCTGGCACGCCCGGCTCATGGCCCACGGCGCGCTGCCCGACGAGCTCGTCGGTCGGTTCCGGCAGGTGCAGAACTGGGTGGGCGGCGCCAGCCCCCGGGAGGCGGCCTACGTGCCGCCGCCCGCCGACCACGTCGGCCGGCTGATGCGGGACCTGGTGCGGTTCATCAACTCGAGCACGCTCGATCCCGTCACCGTCGCCGCCGTGATCCATGCCCAGTTCGAGGCGATCCATCCCTACGGCGACGGCAACGGCCGGCTGGGGCGCGTCCTCATCGGCTGGGCACTGGCCCGGCGAGCCGGGGTCGCGGTGCCGCCGCCGGTAAGCGTCGTGATCGCCCGAGACATCAGGGGTTACCTGTCGGGCCTGACCCGTTGGCGTCAGGGTGACGTGGCCGGCTGGGTGGGTTGGGTTGCGGATGCCGTCAGCCGATCGGCGGACCAGGTGGTCGAGGTCGTCGGCCAGGCCGAGGATCTGCGTCGGCGATGGGAAGACCTGCTGACCGGCGTCCGTTCCGACTCCGCCGCCCACCGGCTCCTCGACCTGCTGCCGCAACATCTCGTGGTGACGGCGCCGATGGTCGCCGATCTCCTCGGCGTGTCCGGACCCACGGCCCGGGCCGCCATCGAGGCGCTGGCGACCCGGGGCATCCTGCAGCCGCTCGACCTGCGCCCATCCCGTCCGGGACGGCCGGCGCAGTGGTGGATGGCGGAGGAACTGGTTTCCGTCGTCGGCCGCTGGTCCCGCTGAGACCGGCCTCTCCGGGCTCAGCCGGCGAACGGCGGGCCGACGGATCCGGCCGGGGATGTCCTGAGCCGGGCGACGCGGTTCCGCTGGGCCGACCAGAAAACCGCAGCTCAGAGGCCATTCTCTCGGTCCGATGGCCAGTTGGGCTGGAACGGTCCGCTGCGTTCGTTGAGCCTGCGGGTTCGACGGAATCGTTGATCTGACCTGGGACTTTGCTTACCTCGACTGCCCTCCAATCACCACGGCTCGCCCCCCTTTCACGGCCTGCCCGCGGCCTGGCCGCGGCCTGGCGGCCACGCGATCGAGCGAGAGGCGACGCTGGAAAGAGCGATGGGTCGATTGTGGCTGGAACCCTCGGGATCGCCGGGCGCCCCGAGGCGGGCCTCGTCACGTCCCTTCATCAGGCAAGAGTCCACGTCTCATGTGGCGGAGGGGATGGACCAGCTGCCGATGCCGACGTTCAGCCGACGTCACCCGCGATCGTCTCGGTGGAATCGAGCGATCTCGGCGCACAAAAAATCGGATAGCAGGGGACCACCCGCTCGAGCACCACGTCGAGCTGGCGCTGGCTCACCGGTTTGCTCAGGTAGTCGTCCATGCCCGCGGCCAGGCACCGCTGGCGGTCGTCCGCCCTCGCCCCCGCGGTCAGGGCGACGATGGGCGTGTGCCGGGTCGCGCCCTCCCGGCGGCGGATCTCGGCGGTCGCTTCGTAGCCGTCCACCTCCGGCATGTGGCCGTCCATGAGGATCAGCCGGTAGCTGCGCCGGGCGTGGCAGTCGAGCGCCTCCCGCCCGTTGTTGGCGACGTCGACGTCGAAACCCCGCTGCTCGAGCATGCTGACGGCGACGAGCTGGTTGATCAGGTTGTCCTCGACGACGAGGACGGCCCCCCGGGCGCCGTCCGTCCTCCCGTCGGAGGGGCTCGGCTGGTCGCGCCGAACAGGGCCGACCGGAGCTGAGCCCGGAGGGGGCGGGCCAAGGACGGCGAGAACCGACTGGCGCAGCCGCGACGGCCGCACCGGTTTGGCCAGCACCTGCTCGAAGCGGGCCGACCGGACGCCGTCGACGGCGTCGCGAGCGGCGGTGAGGAGTACGAGCCGCACCGACCGCAGCGCGGGGTCCGCGCTGACCGCTTCGGTGAAGCCGGTGGCCGTCATCCCGGTGAGCGACGAGTCCACGAACGCGACGGCGAAGGGCTGCCCCGATCCGGCGGCGCTGGCCAGCATCGCCAAACCCTCCTGTCCGGCCCCGGCTGACGAACACTCCGCTCCCCAGGACCGCAGCTGCCGCTCCAGGTTGGCGCGGGTGGTGGCGTGGCCCTCGACCACCAGGACGCGGACACCCGCGGGCAGGCCCGGCTCCGCCTTGCCCGAGCCGGCGTCGTCGACCGCCCCGGCGTCGACGGGCAGGGGGACGACGAACCAGAAGGTGCTCCCCCGCCCGGGGGCGCTCTCCACGCCGATGGTGCCGCCCATCAGCCCCACGAGCTGGCGGGAAATGGTCAGCCCGAGACCGGTGCCGCCGAAGCGGCGGGTAGTGGAGCCGTCGGCCTGGGAGAAGGAGTCGAAGATGCGGTCGACGGCGGCCGGTTCGATGCCGATGCCAGTGTCCCGAACCTCGAAGCGCACGGCCGCCGCCCCCGCCCGGTCGACGGCGGCGCTCACCTCCACCGCGACCACCCCCTCGGCCGTGAACTTCACCGCGTTGCTCAGCAGGTTGGACAGCACCTGGTGGACGCGGTTGGCGTCGCCCCGGACCGCGCCGGGCACGGTGTCGTCGACCCAGAAAGCCAGTTCGACCCCCTTGGCGTCGGCGGCGGCGGCCACGATCGTGGACACGTCGGCGACCAGGTCGTGGACGTCGAACAGCTCGCTCGCAATGTCGAGCTTGCCGGCCTCGATCTTGGCGAAATCGAGAACGTCGTCGACCACCCGCAGGAGGGCGTCGCCCGACGCGCCCGCGGCGTCGGCGTACTCCCGTTGCCGTTCACTCAGCTCGGTGCCGAGCAACAGGGACGTCATCCCGATCACCCCGTTGAGGGGAGTCCGGATCTCGTGGCTCATGTTGGCCACGAACTCGGATTTCAGCCGCGACGCAACGACAGCCGCGGCGAGGGCCCGGGCCAGCTGCTCCGAGGCGCGCTGGCGCTCGGTGATGTCCTGGAACTGTCCGACCCAGCTCACCGGGTTGTCGTCAGCATCGCGGAGGAAGGTGAGGTTGGCAATGGTCCACACCACCTGGCCGTCAGGGCGGAGGAAGCGCTTCTCGGACTGCCACGTGCTGATCTCCCCCCGCAGGATGCGCCACGCGGCGTCGACGTCCCGCTGGCGGTCGTCAGGATGGGTGAACTCCTGGTCGCGATGACCGAGCAGTTCCGCCTCCCTGCGACCCAGGAGGGTGCAGAGGGAGCGGTTGACGCGCACGTACTCCCCGTCG
>Ga0105245_10000582_pt1 | contig 33174 bp, 26 predicted proteins | sample KBSM54metaG_FD_81523 | JGI IMG/M metagenome (GOLD analysis project Ga0105245, IMG submission 81523) | Miscanthus rhizosphere microbial communities from Kellogg Biological Station, Michigan, USA - KBS M5-4 metaG | ecosystem: Host-associated > Plants > Roots > Rhizosphere > Soil | place...
TGCGCCGCATGCTGGCCGAGCACGGCTTTGCACAGGAGGTGGAGCGCTGGCGCGGACATCTCGCGCAACTGTTCGATCTCTGGCCGGCGATGGAGGCGCCGCCGGGCGTGCTCGGCCGCGTCGAACGGACGATCGATGGATCCGATGTCGCGCCGGCTGCACCGGTGCCGGCGAAACGCAGCCTGTTCTGGCCTGTGGCAGCCGGGCTGTCGAGCGTCGCCGCAGCGGCAATGCTGGTGGTGATCGTCATGCGCCCGATCGCGGTGCCGGGCCCGGCGTCGCAGTCAGTACCGCCGATCGCCGTGGCGCGCGCATCGATACTGGTCGCTTCGATCGACAGGGGCAAGGCCGGCGCGCCGGTGACGGCAGTCTATGACCCGAATTCGGCCGACTTGCGGCTCACCCCGGCGGCGCTCGCCGATCGTGATCGCAGCGCTGAACTCTGGGTGATCGCCGGAGACGGTGTGCCGCACTCGCTTGGCTTGTTGAAGGCATCGGGCGCTTCGTCCCTCAAGGTCAACCGCGACAATCGCGCGCGGCTTGCCGCCGGGGCTATACTCGCTGTCTCGATCGAGCCGATCGGCGGATCCCCCACCGGCCTTCCAACCGGGCCGGTTGTCGCCAAGGGCGTGCTCTCCCAGGTCTGATCCGCGGCGAATGTGGTTGGTGCTGCGTCTTTATCGCCGGCGTCGCCGTAGCTGTGCCGTGCCCTGTTCCGGGCCAGTACAGGAGAGTAACACGATGAACCATCCCTTCCGCGCCACTGTCGCTGCCGTCGCCATCCTTCTCAGCGGCACCTCGGTCGCCTTTGCGAAGTCAAACCCGATGGTGGGTGGCGCCGCGATGTATCCGACGAAGAACATCGTCGAAAATGCAGTCAATTCGAAGGATCACACGACACTCGTCGCAGCCGTCAAGGCAGCCGGCCTGGTCGATACGCTGATGGGGGCGGGGCCCTTCACCGTTTTCGCGCCGACAAATGCCGCTTTTGCAAAGCTGCCCGCCGGCACTGTCGATACGTTGCTCAAGCCCGAGAACAAGGCGGCGCTCGCTGGCGTGCTGACCTATCATGTGATCCCCGGCCGCGTCACCGCCGCCGACATTGCCGCCAATGCGAAAGCGCATATGGGCAAGGCGAGCTACACCACCGTCCAGGGCGAGACCCTGACCTTCATGAAATCCGGCAAGGGCGGCTGGATGATCGAGGACGGCAAGGGCAATATGGGCATGATAACCACCGCCAATGTGCTGCAATCGAACGGTGTGATCCATGTCATCGACACAGTGATGATACCGTGACGCGATAAATTTCGGCGAGGCTGCATCCGACTGGACTCGCCGCGCGTATAGCCTCTGTCTTTCTTCCCGAGCGAAAGACGAGTGACCAGGCGCCGACCCCCCTTCCCGGCGCCAGGCGTATGGGACCTGCCGACCTCTCAGGTTGGCAGGTCCTTTTCATTTTGACCCAACACCGTCATGGAAGCGTCACGAGATTGTCCTAGCGCGGCGCTGCCGCCATCCTTGCGACAACCGGGAGGAGACTTCATGGCCACGGCCATCCGATCGCAGAAGAACCGCGCGGTGAAGGCCGCCGTCCATCGGCACGACCAGCTGTCGAAACAGGGTCTGCTCGAACGTGCCTTCACCTTCGCCTTTCGTGGGCTGGTCTATGCCCAGATCTGGGAGGATCCCGCCGTCGACATGGAGGCGCTGGCGATCACGCCGGACTGTCACGTCGTGACGATCGCTTCGGGCGGCTGCAACGTGCTGTCCTATCTGACCGCAAATCCGCGCGTGATCACCGCGGTCGACCTCAACACAGCGCATATCGCGCTCAACAAATTGAAGCTGGTCGCGGCGCGGCACCTGCCCGGATATGACGCGTTCCACCGCTTCTTCGGCAACGCCAACAGCCGCGCCAATATCCTTGCCTATCGCACCTATGTGCGCCCGCATCTCGACGACACGACGCGGCGTTACTGGGAAGGCCGCGACATGATCGGGCGGCGGCGCATCGGCGGCTTCGCCCATGGCGTGTACCGGCGCGGTCTGCTCGGCAATTTCATCAGCGTCGCGCACCTGCTCGCCCGGCTGAACGGCCTGAACCCAAAGGTGCTGCTCAAGGCCAATTCGATCGAGGAACAGCGTGAGATCTTCGACCGCGAATTCGCGCCGATGTTCGACAAGCGTTTCATAAAATGGCTCACGGACCAGCCCGCCTCCCTGTTCGGCCTCGGCATCCCGCCCGCCCAATATGAGGCGCTGGCCGGCGACGAGAAGATGGCGTCGGTGCTGCGCGAGCGGCTCGAAAAGCTCGCCTGCGACTTCGATCTCAAGGACAATTATTTCGCCTGGCAGGCCTTTAATCGCGGCTATGGCGAGGGAGCGTCGGCGCCGTTGCCGCCCTATCTGCAGCGCGACCATTATGACGAGATCGTCGACCGGGTCGACCGGATCGAGGTCCGCCACATCAATTTCGCCGATTATCTGCGCACCTGTCCGGACGCTTCGCTCGATCGCTATATCCTGCTCGACGCGCAAGACTGGATGACGGACGAGCAGCTGACCGATTTGTGGAGCGAGATCACCCGTACCGCAAAGGCCAGTGCCCGGGTGCTGTTCCGTACCGCCGGCACGGCGACGATCCTGCCCGGCCGTGTGCCCGATCAAATCCTGTCGCGCTGGGACTATCGCGGTGAGGAGTCGCTTGATTATACCAGGCGGGATCGCTCCTCGATCTATGGCGGCGTTCATCTCTACGTGCTGGGGGACGGGGCCTGAGCAGCGACGACCAAAGCGGAAGCGGGCATGGCGCCCGCGGGCATGCGGGGCAGATGGATGCGATCTACCGGACGCAGCGCCATTTCTACGATCTGACCCGCAAATATTATCTGCTCGGACGAGATCGGCTGATCCGCCATTTGTCGCCCCCGCCGGGCGGCAGCGTGCTCGAAATCGGGTGCGGCACCGGGCGTAACCTCATTGTCGCGGCACGGGCCTGGCCCGATGCGCACTTCTTCGGGATCGATATCTCCGAAGCGATGCTCGAGACCGCGCGCGCGAAGGTGGCAAAGGCCGGCCTTAGCGACCGGATCACGCTCGCTCAGGGCGACGCGACGGCATTCGATGCTCTGGCCCTGTTCGGCAGGCCCGTGTTCGACCGGGTCTTCCAGAGCTACACCCTGTCGATGATCCCGGACTGGCAGGGCGCGATCCGCGAGGCGGCGGCGAAGCTCGCGCCCGGCGGCCGTCTCGACATCGTCGATTTCGGTCAGCAGAAAGGGCTGCCCCGCTTGTGGCGCAAGCTGCTGTTCGCCTGGCTCGCCAAATTCGACGTATCGCCCCGCGCGACCCTGCGTGACGTGGTGGAAGGGATTGCGGCGGCACAGGGGCTGGAAGCTGATTTCCTGCCGCTACGGCTCGACTATGTCTGGGTTGCCCGGCTGAGCCGGAGCTGATCGCGCCTTCGCGGCGTCGTCATGGGCGAGGGCTGCGGACCCGGGTTTCTCCCTGTTCTTGAGCGATAACAGGGAAGGAACAGGGAGGAATTTATTTTTCTCCCTGTTATTGGCGTTTTTCGGGCCTTTTTTCGGGAAATTCATTCAAGATTTTCAAAGGCTTGTCATGGCCTTTCCCTGTTATTCACGGAACAGGGAGGGTGTTGGAGATAACAGGGAAGCGTGTTGGAAATAACAGGGAGCGCCGCATCCGGAACAAGGAGTGTTTTCGAAAGAACGGGGACGGACGAAACGCCCAGGGATTCGATCGTCATGTCAAAGAGCAGGCCAGGCTTTGCACGCGCCCGATTCGCAGAGTGCAACACGCCGCACTGTGATTGAATCAAGCTCGCTCTCGTGATGGAAACAGATACGGGACGATAATCACCGCGATCGACACGCCGAGAAGCCAGCCTTTTCCCATCTCGGTCCCGGTTCGTCTCGAGCGCGAAACGTCTGCGATGTCCATCGGCTATGCTGCGTCAGGGCCTGGCCAGGCCGACGCCAAGGGCCAGGCCGATGACAAGGCCGATGACAAGGGCAGACAGGACACGCGTTGCTTGCGAGATGCTCGCCCTTGGATGTTTCCGGCGCTATCAGGCCGCCACTAAGACAGATCGCATAACGGATTGGATGCGCGATTATGGCAAGAAAATATTTCGGTACTGATGGCATTCGCGGCGCCACCAATCTTTCTCCGATGACGGCGGCGATGGCGATGAAGGTCGGCATGGCGGCCGGCGCGCATTTCGTCCGCGGCAACCACAAGCACCGCGTCGTGATCGGCAAGGACACCAGGCTGTCTGGCTATATGCTCGAAAACGCGATGGTGGCGGGGTTCACCAGCGTCGGCATGGACGTGGTGTTGCTCGGCCCGATGCCCACGCCCGCGGTCGCGATGCTCACCCAGTCGATGCGCGCCGATCTCGGTGTGATGATCTCGGCGAGCCACAATCCCTATGCCGATAACGGCATCAAATTGTTCGGCCCCGATGGCTATAAATTGTCGGATGCCGATGAGCTCGCGATCGAGGCACTGATCGATGGCGACGTCCCGCTCGCCGCCTCCGCCGATATCGGCCGGGCGCGGCGGGTCGAGGATGCCAAGGGCCGCTATATCCATTTCGCGAAATCCACTTTTCCGGAGCATCTCCGGCTGGACGGCCTCAAGATCGTCGTCGATTGCGCGAATGGTGCTGCCTATCAGGTCGCGCCTTCGGCCTTGTGGGAGCTCGGCGCGGATGTGATCGCGATCGGTACCACGCCCAACGGCAAGAACATCAATGACGGCGTCGGTTCGACCGCGCCGGACGTCCTGTGTGAAACGGTGGTCGCCTCCGGCGCCGCGCTCGGCATCGCGCTTGACGGCGATGCCGACCGGCTGATCGTGGTCGACGAACTCGGCCATGTCGTCGATGGCGATCAGCTGATGGCGACGATCGCGAGCAGCTGGGCGCGGGCCGGGCGGCTGGCCAATGGCGGGCTGGTCGCGACGGTGATGTCGAATCTCGGGCTCGAACGGCATCTCTCGACTCAAGGGATCAAGCTGATCCGCACCAAGGTCGGGGATCGCTATGTGCTCGAGGCGATGCGCGCCCAGGGCTATAATGTCGGTGGCGAGCAATCCGGGCATATCATCCTGTCGGATTATGCAACGACCGGCGACGGCCTGGTCGCGGCGCTGCAGGTGCTCGCCGAACTGGTCGAGAGTGGCTTGCCAGCGAGCGAGCTCCTCCACCGCTTCGAGCCGCTGCCGCAGCTTTTGAAGAATGTCCGCTTCAAGGGCGGCAAGCCGCTTGAGGCGGAGGCGGTGAAGGCCGTGATTGCCGAGGCCGAAGCCGAGCTGGAAGGCAATGGCCGGCTGGTGATCCGCCCCTCAGGCACCGAGCCGGTGATCCGGGTGATGGCCGAGGGTGACGATCCCGGACAGGTGGAGCAGGTGGTCGACCGGATTTGTGACGCGGTACGGGTTGCGGCTGGTTAAAATCCCCCTCCCGCTTGCGGGAGGGGTAGGGGTGGGCTCGCGCTATCCACGAGCGTTTCCGTCCGAGATTGGCCGGGAGCCCACCCCTCGGCCCCCTCCCGCAAGCGGGAGGGGAGGAAGAAGAGTAAAGGAAGGAAGACCAATGCTTGAGATGCGCCCCGATTGCGAACGCTGCGGCAAGGACCTTCTCGCCGACGAACCCGGCGCCTTCATCTGCTCGTTCGAATGCACCTTTTGCGCGGCCTGCGCCGAAGCACTCGATGATCGCTGCCCCAATTGCGGCGGCGAGCTGATGGACCGGCCGGCGCGGGTGGGGAAAGCGCTTGAGCGGAACCCGGCCTCGACGGTGCGGAAGTTCAAGGGCGGGGCGTGATGGTGTGCGCTGACTCTCCTCTCCCTTTGGGGAGAGGAAGCCGGCGCAGCCGGCAAGGTGAGGGCTCGGTCGGAACGGGTGGTTTGGGCCTCACGACCCGTTCCGACCGAGCCCTCACCCTCGCGAACCTTGCGGTTCTTGCCCTCTCCCAAAAGGGAGAGGGGTGAAGTGACTCCCCGCATCCTCATTATCGCCGGCTCGGATTCAGGCGGTGGCGCCGGCATCCAGGCCGATATCAAGACCGTCACCATGCTCGGCGGCCACGCGATGACGGCGATCACCGCGATCACCGCGCAGAACACGCTGGGCGTGCAGTCGGTGATGCCGGTGCCGGCCGAGATGGTGATCGCCCAGATCGATTCGGTTGCGAGCGATATCGGCGTCGACGCGGTGAAGATCGGCATGATCGGATCGGCTGAGACGGCGCATGCGGTGGCCGATCGGCTGGAAGCGATGCCGGGTATCCCGATCGTCTTTGACCCAGTCATGGTGGCGACGAGCGGTGCGCTGCTGGCCGATGACGCGACAATAGCCGCGTTCGCGCGGCTGATGCGCATCGCGACGGTGACCACCCCGAATTTGCCGGAACTGGCGGCGCTCGGCGGCGAGGCTGCGGTACGGGCCGGCAGCACCGCGCTCCTCGTCAAAGGCGGTCACGGCGAAGGCGACGAGATCGTCGACCGCCTGATTCTCGCTGAGGGCAGCGAGGTGCGCTGGGCCGATACGCGCATCGACACGCCGCACAGCCATGGCACCGGCTGCACGCTGGCCAGCGCCATCGCGACCGGCCTGGCGGGCGGCATGTCGCTGGCGGAAGCGGTCGCCCGCGCTCGCGTCTTCGTCCGCCTGGCGCTCCGCGAGGCGCCCGGCTTCGGCAGCGGGCACGGTCCGATGGGGCATCAGGCGGTCAGGCTCGATTGCGATCTCGGTGGCGCGATGCTCAACCAGATCACGCTGCCGCTGGTCGATTATGAGGCGAGCGCCGGCTTTTACTGCCTGCTCGGCCTCCGCCAGATCGTGGAATCGGCACAGCGCTATGCCCGCTTCGAAAGCGCGAGCGGCGCGACGCTCTCGATCGAGGCGGCTGACGAAGTCGCCGGCAAGCCGGTGATCTTTCTCGAATGCGGCGATCTCGATGCCATGGTCGCGCGCCTGGCCGCGGCGGGCGTCGCCGTCTCCGATCTGGTGCTGCAGGATTGGGGATGGCGCGAAGCCCGCCTCACTGATCCCGCCGGGAATGCGATCTGCCTCTATCAGGCTGGCGAGAATCGCCGCTTTCCGCCATGGCGGCTATCGTGATTATGGGCGCGTCCAACTTTTATGACTTCCCCAGCGAAGGCTGGGGCCCAGTCGGGGGACGGTCGGGAGTTCAAATTGCGCTTCGTTACCCCTGCCTTGCCAACTGGGCACCAGCCTTCGCTAGGGAAGGGGAGAGCCTTTGGTGACCCGGCCCTCCCTGAAACACGAAAAGCTCTGCCTCGCCCCGGTCGCCGGTGTGGATGAAGCCGGGCGCGGGCCGCTCGCGGGGCCGGTTGTCGCGGCGGCGGTGATCCTCCCCGCCAAAGGTGTGCCGCGCGGCATTGATGATTCGAAGAAGCTCAGTGCCGCCGAACGTGCCCGTCTGCACGACAGGCTCCGCGACTGCGCGACAGTCGGGGTCGGCATCGTCGAGGCTGACGAGATCGACCGGCTCAACATCTATTGGGCGACGATGAAGGCGATGACGCTGGCGGTCGATGCGCTCGGACTGTTGCCGGCGCATGTGCTGGTCGATGGCAACCGCCTGCCGCGCTGGACTCACCAGGCGACCGCGATCGTCTCGGGCGATGCGATTTCGCTGTCGATCGCCGCCGCCTCGATCATCGCCAAGCACACCCGCGACACGATCATGATCGCCCATGCCGAGGCGCATCCGCTCTATGGCTGGCATTCGAACAAGGGCTATGCCTGCCGCGCGCACCTCGATGCATTGCGCGAACACGGGCCATCGCCGCTGCATCGGCGCAGTTTCGCGCCGGTCGCCCAGGCCTGGCTCGATTTATAGCGCTTATCCGGCTCGATGAGTCTTTTGGGCCACACCCCATGGATTGAGTCCCTGTGGATAACTCGACTCAATATCTGGATAGCTTCCCGGAATGTTCCGCCTTGTTAACGATTTGGCAACCGCAATCGTTAACTAAGTTATGCTTGACCCGAGTCCGCACATCCGCAGGGATGCGCCGCTCTTGAGTAGGGGCAGTGATAATGGGCGTGATAGATAAGGTTAAGGCGCGGGTCGCAGCGCCGGTCGCGGAGACAGCGCCGAACGCTGCATTGCCGCTCGACAGCATCATCATGCAGGATTGCATCACGGCGATGCGCGCCCTGCCGGCCAAATCGGTCGACCTGATCTTTGCCGACCCGCCGTACAATCTTCAGCTCGGCGGCGATCTCAGCCGGCCGGACGGCAGCCATGTCGATGCGGTGACGGACGATTGGGACAAGTTCGATTCGCTCGCCATCTACGACAAGTTCACCCGCGCCTGGCTGACCGAGGCGAAACGGATCCTGAAGGACAATGGCGCGATCTGGGTGATCGGCAGCTATCACAATATCTTCAAGGTCGGCTCGGCGATCCAGGATCTCGGCTATTGGATCCTCAACGACATCGTCTGGCGCAAGGCCAACCCGATGCCCAATTTCAAGGGCACCCGCTTCACCAACGCACATGAGACATTGATCTGGGCATCGATGGGCGAAAAGGCGCGCTACACCTTCAACTATCGCAGCATGAAGACGCTGAACGACGAGCTGCAGATGCGCAGCGACTGGGAGTTCCCGATCTGCGGCGGCCAGGAGCGGCTGAAGCGCGACGGCGTGAAGGTCCATCCGACCCAGAAGCCCGAGGCTTTGATCTATCGCATCCTGCTCGCCTGCACCAAGCCCGGCGACGTCGTGCTCGATCCCTTTTTCGGCACCGGCACCACCGGTGCGGTTGCCAAGCGCCTCGGCCGGCGCTGGATCGGTATCGAGCGCGAGGCGGGCTATTGCTCGGCGGCGCTGGAGCGGATCGAAGCTGCCCTGCCGCTCGACGAATCAGCCCTGGTCACGATGCAATCGCCCAAGGCAGCACCCCGCGTCGCCTTCGGTACCATCGTCGAGAACGGCATGCTGACCGCAGGCGCGGTGCTGACCGACGCGAAGCGCCGCCACCGCGTGACGGTGCGCGCCGACGGCTCGGTGATGAGTGGCGACGTGACCGGATCGATCCACAAGCTCGGTGCGACCTTGCAGGGCGCACCCGCCTGTAACGGCTGGACCTTCTGGCACTATGAGACGCCGGACGGGCTGAAGCCGATCGATATGCTCCGCCAGAATTATCTGCTCGCGACCCAGCCCTGATCGAAACCGTCACCCCGGACTTGTTCCGGGGTCCATGGTGCCGCAGGAGCCAATCGCTCAATGTTTGCGGAACGGTGGATGCCGGAACCAGTCCGGCATGACGAAGGAAGCGTAATGAAAAGCTCTCTCCATCTCCGCCCGATCCAGTTCGTCGACACGCCGGTGGGCCGGGACGGCGAAGTTGCGCGGCTTGCAGGCGGCATGGCGTGGTTCGCCGCCTATGAGGTGATCGAGGACGGCAAGTACCGGACGGTCCCCATTGCCGAATTCGCGGCCCTTGCGGCGCAGGACGAACGCGCCGCCCGCCTGCACGCCGCGATCACGTCGATTCGACCGCCGCTCATGCTCGGCGACCGCACGCTCCGTTTCGATCAGCCCATGGTCGCCGGCATCCTCAACGTGACGCCCGACAGCTTCTCCGACGGCGGCAAGCTCGAGGAGGATCCCGCCGCTGCCGCGGCCGCCGGAGTCGACATGTCCGCGAAGGGCGCTGCCCTAATCGACGTGGGCGGCGAATCCACGCGGCCAAAGGCGCCGCTGGTCTGGGAGGGCGACGAGATCAAACGCGTTGTGCCGGTGATCGAGCGGCTTGTGAAAAGCGGCACCCTCGTCTCGACCGACACCCGCAAGGCGGCGGTGATGGAGGCTGCGCTCGCCGTGGGCGCCGCGATCGTCAATGATGTGTCGGCGCTATATTGGGACGATCGCTCGACGGAGATCGTCGTCCGCGCCGGCTGCCCGGTCGTGCTGATGCACTCGCCCGACCCGAAAAAAGGCCCGCACGGCGGAGACGGCTATGGCGATGTGCTGATCGAAGTGTTCGACTGGCTTGAGGCGCGGGTCGCAGCGGTCGTCGCCGCCGGAGTGGCCCGTGAGAAGATCATCGTCGATCCGGGCATCGGCTTCGGCAAGTCGCTCCAGGACAATCTGGCTCTGCTCAACGGCCTGGCGCTGTTCCACGGCCTTGGCTGCCCGATCATGCTCGGCGCGAGCCGCAAGCGGATGATCGGTGCGCTCTCGAACGAAGCGCCGGTCGACGCGCGCCTCGGCGGCTCGATCGCGCTCGCCATGAAGGGCATCGAGGCGGGCGTGCAGATGCTCCGTGTCCATGACGTCGCCGAGACGGTACAGGCGATCCGCGTCTGGCGCGGCCTCAAGGATGCGGCGCTGACGTCGAGTTTCGAGCGCGCGGCTCGCTGACGCCTCTCGCCGTTCTCAGAGCGGCGCGAGCGCCTCGTAATAGGCCAGGATCGCGAGTATCCCCAGCAGGCTACGGACTGCGTGGAGATAGCCCCAACGCCTGACCAGCGGCCGGATCAGCGCCACCTCGCCATCAGCCCCGATCGCCCCGAGCTTGCGATTGACCGGCATGATCACGACGAAGGTCCAGGGCAGGTTGGTGAGCATGAGCATCGCGCCGAGCAGGAAGAACCACCCGCCCTTCTCCCACCAGGTCCAGCCGCCCAACGCCGCGCTCGCCACCGCGAGCGGCGCCTGCATCAGCGTGCCGCGCAGATAGGCCGGACTCCACTCGGCGAGCAGCGCGCGATCGTCGAGCTTCAGCCTCGCGGGCTGCTCGGCGAAATTGATATAAAAGGCGGCGCCTGCGAACAAAGCGGCGGTAACAAGAGCAAGCAATCCGGTCACAGGCGCCGCCCCCTCAGATCGGCCTGGGCACGTCTACCACGGCTGCGGGATCATAGGCACGTTTATATCCCCAGTTGGTCCTGACCGTCGCGCCGCCCTTGGCGGCCGATTCCAGGATCGCATGCATCAGCCGCATGTCCTGCAATCCCTCCTCGCCCGGCGAAACCAGCGGCGCCTTGCCGCGCACCACATCCGCCATCCAGTCCATCTCGCGTGCAAACTGGTCGATCTCGCGGATCTTGGGCTCCCGCTCGCCTTTGATGCCGTCGATCGTCAGGTGATTTCCGCCATAGAAAGCCCCGGGCTCGGCGGTCATCTTGCCTTTCTCGCAAAGCACTTGAAAGGCCATGGTCCCCTGATAGGAAAAGGAGGTCGAGCCATTGGCGATCGCGCCCGAGGGGAAGCGGAACTGCCAGGCGATCACATCCTCGGTGGTCTTGAAACGCGGGTCGCTGCGGTCGGTCTGCGCCCAGGCGCGCACCTCGACCGGCTCCTCGGCAAGAATATAGCGCGAGGCGTTGACGCCATAGATGCCCATATCGGCGAGCGCGCCGCCCCCTGACATTTTCATATCCAGCCGCCACGCGTCGGAAGGCTCATTGAGGTCCGATTGCCGGCCCATATTGGTGACGACTATCCGCGGCTTGCCGAGCACGCCCGATCGCACCCGGCGCATCACCTCGAGGTTGAGCGGCTCATAATGGCAGCGATAGGCGATCATCAGCTTGCGGTTCGCGGCCTTCGCGGCGGCGATCATCCTCTCGCAATCGGCGATGCTGGTCGCCATCGGCTTCTCGCACAGCACATGCTTGCCGGCCTTGAGCGCGCGGATCGTGTATTCAGCATGCATTGAATTGGGCAGGACGATATAGACGACCTGGATCCGCGGGTCCTTGGCGATCCGGTCATAATCGTCATAGCTGTAGATCGCATTGGCCGGCAGGCCCTGCTCGGCGGCGATCCGTCGCGCCTTGTCGGGGTGGCCGCTGACGAGGGCGACGAGCTTCGCGCCCTTCGCTGTCTTGAGCCCTGGGATGATCTGCCCCTGGGAAAGCTTGCCGAGCCCGACGACCGCGAAGCCGATCTTCTCGCTGTCGGGCAGCGGTGGCGAATCCTGGGGTTCGGGAAGAGCGGTGGGTTCCGCGAGGGCGGTTCCGGCAATGGCGGCGGAGGCGCCGGCCAGGCCGAGTTCGATCAGGGTGCGGCGCGAAATGCTGTTCGGCATGCAGGTCTCCTCCGGCTTCACGCGATCCGTGTCGCTGGCCGTCGGAATCCTATAGCATATCGGAAATGCCGCTGACGAGATGATACCGCTAACGTCGGGCCTTCAGGCCGCGTTGTCGATCCCGAGCTCGCCGAGCTTGCGATAGAGCGTCGAGCGCCCGATCCCGAGCCGCCGTGCGACCTCGGTCATTCGGCCGCGATAATGGCCGATCGCAAGGCGGATCACATCAGCCTCGATCTCCTCCAGCGCGCGCAGATTGCCATCGGCATGGAACAAGGTGACGCCGCCGCTGGTCGCCATGGGCGAAGGCCCGGGCACGCTGTGCCGCTGCGCGCCGAGCGCCGCGATCTGCGGGAAATCCGACCGGGTCAGCGCATCGCCGTCGCACAGCACGGCGGCGCGGAACAGCGCGTTCTGGAGCTGGCGGACATTGCCAGGCCAGTCATATTGGCCAAGCAGCGCCAGCGCGTCATCGGTAATGCCGAGCTCGCGCAAACCCGGCTGTTCGGCGATCCGCGCAAGCAGATGGCGCGCAAGCGCCGGAATATCGCCGGTGCGTTCCCGCAAAGGCGGGATCGTCACCTGGACGACGTTGAGGCGGTAATAGAGATCCTCGCGAAACCGGTCGGCCTCGACCTCCTCGATCAGGCGCTTGTTGGTCGCCGCGATCACCCGGACATCGACTTCGCGGGTGTGCCGCGCGCCGATCGGCTGGATCTCGCCCGATTGCAGCACGCGTAGCAATTTGACCTGAGCGTCGAGCGGCATCTCGCCGATTTCGTCCAGAAAGAGCGTGCCGCCATCGGCCTCCTGAAAGCGCCCGATCTTGCGCTCGAACGCGCCGGTAAAGGCGCCCTTTTCATGCCCGAACAGCTCGGATTCGACGAGGTTGGCCGGGATGGCGCCGCAATTGACCGCGACCATCGGCTTTTTCCCGCGCGGGGAGGCGGCATGGATCGCCTCGGCGACGACCTCCTTGCCGACCCCGCTCTCGCCTTCGAGCAGCACCGGCACCCGCGCCCGCGCGGCCTTTGCCGCAATCGCCAGCGCAGCGCGGAAATCCGGGGCGGAACCGACAATTTCGTCGAACGCCAGCAGGGCGGGAATCTTCTCGGTGAGCGGGCGGAGCTCGCCCGCCGCCTTGCCGGCGACCGCGGCATCGAGCGCGCAGAGCAGGCGTTCCGGCGCGAGCGGCTTCACGAGGAAGTCCGTCGCGCCGGCGCGCATGGCCGCGACGGCATGCGCCACGGATCCGTTTGCAGTCAGCATCAGCAGCGGGAGCGCCGGGCGGCGCTCGCGGATTTCAGTGATCAGGGCTGTCGCGTCAGCCTCGGGCGCCCAATGGTCGAGCAGGATCGCATCGAGCTGCATGCCGTCCTGGGTGCCGAGCATGGCGATCGCCATCTCGCCGTCATTGGCGAACACGGCGCGCCAGCCGCGCCGGGCCGCGAGCGCCGCGACGAGACGGCGCTGGGCCGGTTCGTCGTCGATCAGCATCAGCAGCCTTTGCCCGTTGCGCGTCATTCAGAGTTCCCGATTTCCCGCCCAATGAGGCCGGTTCGATGCTAACCATAAAGCTAGGGGGTAAAGGCGCCCTTAAGCGCGGACTTGAGGGACGGGCCCGGGCCAGCTAAGCAGCGCGCAACGGATGATCAGGCAGGGGTTCACATCATGGCCGGTGACGGCGAGATCAAGGTTCACGAGGCGACCTATCACAAGGTGATCGGCATGCTGAAATGGGGCGCTGTCGGTTGCTTCCTGATCGCCATGCTGGTGATCTGGCTGATCCACCCCACCAAGTGAAGATCGCCGTCCTCCGGGAGCAGGCCGAAGGCGAGCGCCGCGTTGCCGCCACCCCCGAAACGGTCAAGAAATTCATCGCGCTCGGCGCCGAAATGGCGGTCGAGGCCGGTGCCGGCGAATCGGCATCCTGTGCCGATGCGGATTATGCCGCCGCCGGCGCCAAGGTCGGGGCTCGTGCCGCAACGCTGGAGGGTGCCGACATCATCCTCGGCGTCCAGGGCCCCGACGCGAAGAGCCTCGCTGGCGCGGCCAAGGGCGCCTGGCTCGTCGCCAGCCTCAATCCATTCGGGGAGCGCGCCAGGGTCGATGATTATGCCGCGGCTGGCATTGAGGCCCTGGCGATGGAATTCATGCCGCGCATCACCCGCGCCCAGTCGATGGATATCCTGTCCTCACAGTCGAACCTCGCCGGTTACAAGGCGGTGCTCGATGCGGCGGCTGAATATGGCCGCGCCTTTCCGATGATGATGACGGCGGCGGGCACGGTTTCCGCCGCGCGCGTGTTTGTGATGGGCGTCGGCGTCGCGGGCTTGCAGGCAATCGCGACCGCGCGCCGCCTTGGTGCGCAGGTCTCCGCGACCGATGTGCGTTCGGCAACGAAGGAACAGATCCAGTCGCTCGGCGCCAAGCCGATCTTCGTCGAGAATGTCGCCGGCATTGAGGGCGAGGGTTCGGGCGGCTATGCCGGCGAGATGTCGCCTGAATATCAGGCGGCGCAGGCTGAACTGGTCTCGGGCCATATCGCCAAGCAGGACATCGTCATCACCACAGCGTTGATCCCTGGGCGCCCGGCGCCGCGGCTGATCTCGGCGGCGCAGGTCGCGAGCATGCGGCCCGGCAGCGTGATCGTCGATCTCGCGGTCGAGCAGGGCGGCAATGTCGAGGGCGCGGTCGCTGGCGAGGTAGTCACCATCGCAGGCGTGAAGATCGTCGGCCACCGCAACGTGGCAAGCCGCCTCGCGGCAGACAGCTCAGCGCTGTTCTCGCGCAACCTGTTCAATTTTCTCAGTGCCTTCTGGGACAAGGAAGCGGGCAAGCCGGTGCTCGACGAAGAGATCGGCGACGCGATCCGGCTGACCAGGGACGGCAAGGTCGTCAACCCGAGGCTGCTCGCATGATCCTCCCCGTTTCCGGGAAGGAATAAGGAAGAGACATGGACTTCGTCGCAATCCTCTCGATCTTCGTCATGGCCTGCTTCGTCGGCTATTATGTCGTCTGGTCGGTCACGCCGGCGCTGCACACGCCGCTGATGGCGGTGACCAACGCGATCTCCTCCGTCATCATCGTTGGCGCGCTGATCGCCAGCTCGGCGGCGGCGGGCGGCTCGGCCTCGTCGAAATGGCTGGGGCTGGTCGCGGTGACGCTGGCGAGCGTGAATATCTTTGGCGGCTTCGCGGTCACCGCGCGGATGCTGGCCATGTACAAGAAGAAAGAACGGCCAGCGGCCAAATAGCGCGCCGCCCCGGCGCAGGCCGGGGCCGCATGCGAGGCACGGTAACGCCGACAACAGGGAATTGCCGGTCAAGGTCGGCATGACGGGGTAGAGAGAATGGAACACACAGCACCGGTCAACCCCTGGGTGGCGTTAGCCTATCTGATCTCGGGCGCCTGTTTCATTTTGGCGCTACGCGGCCTGTCATCACCGGCCAGCTCGCAGCGCGGCAACCGGTTCGGCATGATCGGTATGGCGCTCGCGGTCGGCACGACGCTGTTCGTCCATGAGATCGCCAGCCTGCCAGAAATTCTGATCGCGATGGCGATCGGCGCCGCGATCGGCATCGTCACCGCGCGCAAGATCGCGATGACGGACATGCCGCAGCTCGTCGCGGCCTTCCACTCGCTGGTCGGCATGGCGGCGGTACTGGTCGCCTGCGCCGCCTATCTCAATCCCGAAGCCTTCGGCATCGCCGGCCCGGACGGCGAGATCCTCACCGTCAGCCGGATCGAGATGGGCCTCGGTGTCGCGATCGGCGCCATCACTTTCTCCGGCTCCGTGATCGCCTTCCTCAAATTGAACGGCAATATGGGCGGCAAGCCGATCATGCTGCCCGGCCGGCACGTCATCAATCTCGGCGTGCTCGCCGGCATTCTCGGCCTGATCGCCTGGTTCACCCAGGATCAGAGCCCCTGGATCTTCTGGACCGTAACCGGCCTCAGTTTCGCGATCGGCTTCCTGTTGATCATCCCGATCGGCGGCGCGGACATGCCGGTCGTGGTGTCGATGCTCAACTCCTATTCGGGCTGGGCGGCGGCGGCGATGGGCTTCACGCTCCATAACACCGCGATGATCATCACCGGTGCGCTGGTCGGCTCGTCGGGCGCGATCCTCTCCTACATCATGTGCCGCGCGATGAACCGCAGCTTCATCAGCGTGATCGCCGGCGGCTTTGGCGGCGACACCGCCGGTGGCGCCGCAGCGGCGGCGACCGATCGACCGTGGAAGCGCGGCTCGGCCGAGGACGCGGCCTTCCTGATGCAACAGGCCGAGCAGGTCATCATCGTCCCCGGTTACGGCATGGCGGTCGCCCAGGCGCAGCATGTGCTGCGCGAGATGGGCGACAAGCTGAAGGAGCACGGCGTCCGTGTGAAATATGCGATCCATCCGGTCGCGGGGCGCATGCCCGGGCACATGAACGTGCTGCTCGCCGAGGCGAACGTGCCTTATGACGAGGTGTTCGAGCTCGAGGACATCAACAGCGAATTCGCCCAGACCGATGTCGCCTTCGTGATCGGCGCGAACGACGTCACCAATCCGGCGGCGAAGACCGACAAGAGCTCGCCGATCTACGGCATGCCGGTGCTCGACGTCGAAAAAGCCAAAACGGTTTTGTTCGTGAAGCGCAGCATGGGCGGCGTCGGCTATGCCGGGGTCGACAATGACGTCTTTTATATGGATAACACCATGATGTTGCTGGCGGATGCCAAGAAGATGGTAGAGGAAATCGTGAAGTCCCTGGACTGATCGGCGCTTTCACCTCCTGCATTTTCGTTGCGTATGGCGTCGCCCGCATTTGGCAGGGGGGGCAATCATGGTGACGGTCGGTTCGATTGTGAATGGTGGATTCCGCCTGCTGCGGGAGCGGCCTCTTTCGGTCTTGATCTGGGGGGCGATCTACATGGCGCTCACCGTGGCCAGCTCGCTCTTGCTCATGCGGCCGATAATGGCGGCTCAGGCTGGCGCGGCCGTACCTGGCACCATGCCGTCTCCAGCGATGTTCGCGCTCTTCATACCCTTCTATCTCGGTATCATTCTGTTGTCGGTGGTGCTGTACGCTGCGGCGTTGCGTGCCGCGCTGCGGCCAGAGGAGGACAGTTTCGCCTCGATCCGGTTCGGTCTGGATGAGCTTCGCCTGATCGGCCTCATCCTGTTGCTGATTGTGATCTCGATCGCCACGCTGATCGTGGGAATGATCGCGGCGACGATAGCTGGGATGATCTTGGCGGTGATCGCACAAGCGACCGGGAGCGGCGTGGCATCTATCGGTGTCATTCTGGCGGTCGTGGCGGTCTACGGCTTCGCCATTTTCGTGCAGATTCGCCTGTCGCCTGCCGTTCCGCTCACGATCCTCAGGCGCAAGATCGTCATCGGTGAAGCATGGGCGCTGTCGCGCGGCCGCTTCTGGGTCTTGTTCGGCGGCTATCTCGTGCTCGGGCTGATCATGCTCATCGCCTATCTCGCCGCCGCGACGTTCACCATGGGGCCTTACATCGCCGAACTCGCGCAGCATGGTTTCACCCCTGAGGCTCTTCAGGCTGCCGGTCAGAACCAGATACAACGTCAGCTGGGCGGCATCAGCATTATGACGGTGATCGGTTGGATCGCTGGCGGGCTGGTCGGCGGTCTTGGTTTCGCCGTGTGGGGCGGCGCGCTCGCGGCCGTGGCTGACGGGTTGCTCGGCACGACCGATATCGATTACGCCGCCACCTTCGAATAAGCGCGTGATCCTCTCGTGAGGCTTGCCGTCCGAGCCCGATGCTGGCAACGGGGCGGCCTCACGAAGCGAAATATCGAATCACCGGACAATGTCTGGGCGATGCGCGCTTTTCGGGAGGGCGATTAGCTCAGTTGGTAGAGCGTCTCGTTTACACCGAGAATGTCGGCGGTTCGAGCCCGTCATCGCCCACCATTTCCCCGTTTCACCGCGACGATCAGCCCCTGGCGGCTTCCCGCTGTCCGTTCATCATTTCGGCAATGATCGCCACCTGGGTGCGATTGCGCACGTTGAGCTTGCGCATCAGGATGGTCATGTGCGCCTTCACGGTCGCCTCGGCGATTCCGAGATCGAACGCGATCTGCTTGTTGAGGCGGCCCGAATGGACGCCGTCCAACACTTTGCGCTGGGTGGGCGTGAGGTGCACGCGGTCAGCCGGCGTGCCGTTGTCGCGGCTCGTCTTACGGGCCGTCATATCGCCATTCAGGTCAACCAGCACGCCACCCTCCTTCGAGACACGATCTCGATACCAAGGGGCGAATCTGCCGGGTGTTCCCGGTCTTGCGACGCTCTATCGAATCGCCCGTGTGACGAGCCTAACGCAATTTGTTGGACAGACTCAAGCCGAAACCGGCATGACTCAGCCCCAAACGAGACGAATTCCGGTGTTTATGGACGGTTTTTGTAGCAATCGGCAAAATGCTGTCATACCAATTGCAGGAACGATGCACGCCAGAGCCGTGGAATAAGCGGCCGGTGGCACAGGGGAGGTGACGATGTACGTCAAAGGGCAAGGGCCGTGCCGTAACGGCAAACGGGGCGCATATAGCCCATCTGCCAGCCGCGCTGTTGCGAAGGCCGGTCGATGATCGGGGCCGATGCGCGCCTGGTCGCCGCCGCCATTGCGGGGATCGCGCTGTCCATCCTGCTTGTGGTGCGCGGTCGCCTTCACCCCTTCGTTGCGTTGCTCTGCGGCGCCTTCGCCGTTGGCCTGCTGTCGGGCATGCCGATCGCCGATACCGCAAAAGCGGTGCAGAAAGGCGTTGGCGACATTCTCGGCGGTACCGGCCTGGTCGTCTCGCTTGGCCTCGCGCTCGGTGCGATGCTGCAATTGTCGGACGGGGCGGGCGGGCTTGCGCGCGCGGCGCTGAAAATGTCCGGCGTCGCGGGAGCCTCGACGGCGGCGTTGGTCGCCGGCCTCGTCATCGGGCTGCCGCTGTTCTTCGAAACCGGGCTGGTGCTGCTATTGCCGGTGGTCGCGACCGCGGCAGCCGCCATGCCGCAACGGGGCAAGGGCGACGAGGCCAAATTGTCGCTGATGCTCTGTGCCATCGCCGGCCTCGCGGTGGTTCATGCGCTCGTGCCGCCACATCCCGGACCGTTGCTCGCGGTCGATGCGCTGCATGCCAATCTGGCGAGGACGATCGGCTACGGCCTGCTCGTCGGTGTTCCGACTGCGATCATCGCCGGTCCGCTCCTGTCCCGCTTTACCGCACGCGGCGTGCGCATCGCACCGCCGGTCTTGGCCGCGGTCCAGCTCGATGTTCCCGCCCCTGGCGTCGGGCGCGCGCTGCTCGTCATTCTCATGCCGGTGGTTCTGATCGCCGCCGGTCAGGTCCAGGCTTTGCTCCCCGCTTCGGTGGCGCCGAACTTCGCCTGGCTCAGCATTGCCAGCAACCCGGTCCTGGCATTGCTGATCGCCGTGCTCGCCGCGCTGCCGCTTCTGTTCGGGCGGCGGCTGTTCGATCAGGTTGTTCAGGACGGGATATGGGCCGAGGCAGTCACGCCCGCAGGCACGATCCTGCTGGCGATCGGTGCGGGCGGCGCGCTCAAACAGGTGCTGGTGCAGGCCGGCATTTCCGATCTGCTCGCGCGCATGGCCAGCGGTGGGGCGCTCTCGCCGCTGCTGGTGGCCTGGCTTGTCGCGGCTGGTATCCGGCTTTCGATCGGCTCAGCGACGGTCGCCACGATCACCACCGCCGGCATCATGCCGGCTTTGGTCATCAGCTCGGGCGCGTCGCCCGAATGGACGGTGCTGGCGATCGGCGCCGGGTCGGTGTTCTTTTCGCATGTCAACGATCCCGGCTTCTGGCTGGTGAAAAGCTATCTCGGCACTGACATGCAGGGCACGTTCCGGACCTGGTCCGTCATGGAGACTGTCGTGTCGGTGGTCGGCCTTGCCTTCATCCTGATCGCCAGCCAGTTCCTCTGAGGCGTTGTACGATGATGACAGGCGTCGGAGCAGAATCCGGACCGGAAAACGGGAGGAGAAAATGGCGGAACCGCGGTTAGCCGACAAAGCCTATTCCGGCATCGTCGAGATCATCAAGGCCGATGGCCTCGAGATTGGTGACCGACTGCCGGCGGAAGCGCGCCTGGCGGAAATCTTCGGGATTTCCCGCACCATCGTCCGCGAAGCGCTCGCCCGGCTGGCATCCGACGGGTTCATCGAGGCGAGGCGCGGCGCCGGCTCGTTCGTCAAAAGTCGCCCTTCCGATCGGCTGATGACCTTCATGCCGATGGCCGAACTCTCAGCGACGCTCGGCAGTTATGAGGTTCGTTTCGTGCTCGAGGCGGAGGCCGCGCGCCTCGCTGCGGCGCGGCGCTCGGACGAGGACATGGCAAATATCCAGACGGCGCTCGATCAGCTTCGCGTCGCCCTTCTGTCCAGCGCGCCCGCCGATGCCGAGGATATGGAACTGCACCGCCGTATCATGGCGGCGACCGCCAACCCGGCCTTCGAGCTGGCGTTCGAGGCGCTGTTCGGGGAAATGGAGCGGATCATGCGGGCCGGCGTCGATATCTCGCGCTCGCGCCCGCCCGAGGTTATCGGTGCGATGATGCGCGAACATGAGATGATCGTGGAAGCGATCCGCGCACAGGATTGCGACGCCGCCGCGCTTGCCATGCGCTGGCATCTGTCCGAGGGGCGCAAGCGCCTGATGCCTTAGCTTGGTGTCCTGGGCTCGTTCAATAGTTGCCGGGAGTAGGTTTCGAACCGCCACCGGCGTGAAGCCACCCGCCATCCGTCAGCCAATCATTCAGTCGGTCCGGCCAGTGCGCGACACCGAGGCGCTCGGAATGCACGCCGACATTGAAGCCGTGGTCGGTGTCCGCAAACAGGTGCAGCTCGGCGGAGACGCCGGCTGCGCGCAGCTGCTGGTACAAGGTGATCGTCGGCGTGGCGCAACATTGGTCGAGCGTCCCGGCGACGAGGAAGGCAGGAGGTGCACCCACCGCGGCTTTGGCGGGGATGCCGAGCGGACCCGGATAAATCAGCACCTGGAAATCCGGGCGTCCGCTGGCGTGATCCACGGCATCGGCCTTGGGAGGCGCTGGTGGCGCCGGATTGTCCGCGACCATCGACACGAGTTCGCCGCCTGCCGAAAACCCCATCAGGCCGATGCGGTTGGGGTCGACGCCATAGTCGGCCGCATGCAGGCGCACCCAGCGCACAGCGCGGCGTGCGTCAGCCGCCGCATCCCGCTCGATGTCGTAAGGCGAGCCAGGTTCGCGCGCGAGGCGGTATTTGAGCACAAAGGCGGTAACGCCGAAGCGATTGAGTGCCCGCGCCGGCATCACCCCCTCGTTCACCCAGACGAGCATGCGATGGCCGCCCCCTGGAATCACGATGATGCCGACGCCGTTGGCATGGGCCGGGTCAGCGCGGAACACGGTCAGCGATGGCTGGTGGACGTTGTGAATATAGCTGTTGTCGACGATCTCCGGCTCGGTGCGCCGCGCTTCGGATCCAGGCGCGCCCTGCGGCCATAAAGGGATAGTGGTGGTCACCTGGCCTTGCGGCGCGGCGCTGGTCGTCACGGCAAGCGCGAGCGCGGCCAGAGCCCCGCGCATCCATGCCACGCTCATTCCAGGCTGCCCTGCAGCGCCTGCCTAGCGTCCGCTCGCGCGAGCCAGGCGATCGTGCTGTCGACCAGCGCATTCGGCACGGCGTGGGTATCCAGCCTCAGCGCGTTCTCGTCGTCGGTCGGCCGTTCGAGCGTCGCCAGCTGGCTCTCCAGCAAGGCAGGCGGCATGTAATGGCCGGGGCGGTCGATCAGACGGCGGAGCAACTCATCGGGATCATTGTCGAGCAGCACGAAGTGCGGGCGGGTCGTCAGCGCGCCGGCGATGCGGTCGCGATACGATCGCTTGAGCGCCGAACATGCTGCGACGGCGATGCCGCGAACCGCTATGTCGCGAGCCATCGCCGCGCCGATCCGGTCGAGCCAGGGCCAGCGTTCGGTGTCGGTAAGCGCCCGTCCCGAGCGCATCATCGCAACGGCGGCAGCGTCGTGCAGATCGTCACCCTCGATGAAGCTGCCGCCAAGCCGCGCGGCAAGCAGCGGGCCGACTGTCGACTTGCCGCTGCCACTAACGCCCATGACAACGATGGCCAACGGAGCGACAATGATGGGCTCGTTGCGATTGACTGCCGCTTGCACGTAGCTTTCCCCGATAATTGGTAGCGGTTTTTTGCGCGATCGACGCGTCGCGAAAACCCATGGTGTCGGCCGAACTTATCGGCTTGGCCCGCGAGGGAAAACTACGACCTTGGTCGCGGATGCTGACGCTGCCTTTCCACCTTAAATCACGATTGGCGAAGCAGGCGCTGGTGATGGGTGGGGGATGAAAACACTGGATTGGCTGGCGCGGCAATGTTAACGTTAACGGGATTACCGTCCAGTGCCTGTACCGAGGCGTTTGGGCGGAATTTCCAATGATAAGACCAGAATACAGGAGAGGATGAGATGATCGCAATTCAGGTTTCCTCGCGCCGGGCGCGGCTATTGGCCTCGGTCGGAGCGGCGCTCGCCATCGGCATCGCATTGCCGGCAGAGGCTCAGCAGCTCGCGGCGAATGCCGCCAGCCCGCCCGCCACCTTGCAAGTCGCTGATCCCGCCGCGCAGGCCGATCAGGCCGACGCGCCAAAGGCCGATTCCGACATCGTCATCACTGGCTCGCGCATCACCGTGAGCGGCTTCACCGCGCCCACCCCGACCCAGGTGATCGGCGCCGCCGATCTCGCCAGGAACGCCGAACCAAACGTCTTCACCACCATCGCCCAGCTTCCGTCGTTGCAGGGATCGACCGGCACCTCGGTCAACGTCAACAGCACGTCGAGCGGCCTGCAGGGCCTGTCGTCCTTCTCGCTGCGCGGCCTCGGCCCGATCCGCACGCTGACGCTGCTCGACAGTCAGCGGGTGGTCGGTGCGAACGTGACCGGCGTGCCCGATATCAGCCTGTTCCCGCAGCTCCTGATCAAGCGTGTCGACGTGGTCACCGGCGGCGCCTCGGCGTCCTACGGCTCGGATGCCGTTGGCGGCGTGGTCAACTTCATCACCGACAAAAGGTTCGAGGGCTTCAAGGCCAATGTCGCCGGCGGCATCACCACCTATGGCGACGACAAGCAATATCTCATCCAGGCCGCGGCGGGTCACAATTTCGGCGCACTTCATGTCGAGGTCAGCGGCGAATATGATCATGAGGACGGCATTCCCTCGCCGCGCTTCGGCGAGGCCGGCGCGAACGGGCGCGACTGGTATCGCACCACCACCTTCATCAACCGTGGCAGTAGCGCTGCCGTTCTTAATGACGGTTCGCCGCAATTTCTCGTGCGTGATCACGCTCAGGCCTATCAATATACCAAATACGGGCTGATCACCGCCGGTCCGCTCCAGGGCACCGCCTTCGACGTGAACGGCAACCCGTTCACCTTCAACTATGGCGGCGGCACGCCCGCCAAGGACGCAGCCGGCACCGTGAACGGCTGCTATCCGTCAGGCGGTTTCTGCGTCGGCGGCGATCTGTCGGGCAATGTCGGCAACGGCACGACCCCGCAATCGGCGCTGAAGCGCTGGGATGCCTATACCCGGATCGGCTATGATCTGGACGACCGCAACGAGATCTACGCGACCGTCAACATCGCCCGCGTCGACACGAGCAACACGCCGAACCCGGGCGCGAACAAGACTGGTGTCACCATCCAGTGCGGCACGACGAATCCGATTGCCAATCCCTATCTGCCGGCCTCGATCCAGCAAGCCTGCACGAATGCTGGCATCACCAACTTCAAGTTCGGAACCTCGAACGGCGAACTGCCCAAGGACATCACCGTCTATCCGAGCCGCAAGCAATATCGCTTCGTTCTGGGCGCGGCCGGCAAGCTGGACGTTGCGGGTGGAACCTGGACCTACGACATCTATGGCGAGCACGGCGAGAACATCACCGACATCCATGTCAGGAATATCACGCTCAACAATCGCTACAGCGCCGCGGTCCAGGCAATCACGCTAAACGGGCAGATCGTCTGCGCTGATCCGGTTGCCCGGGCCAATGGCTGTGTTCCGCTCAACGTCTTCGGCGGCGCGACGCCGAGCGCGGCGACGCTTGCCTATATCTCGCCCGCCAATGGCCCGTTCCAGCACACGCGGCAAACGCAGGACGTGGTGAGCGCCAGCTTCAGCGGCTCGCCTGTCACGCTTCCGGCCGGCCCGCTCGCGGTGGCGTTCGGCGGGGAATATCGCAAGGAATTCTACCACGTCACCGCCGATCCCTATGGCAACGGCGTAACCGCGGAGACGCCGAACAGCGCCGCCTATCCCGCTGATCCCCTGCTCTCGACCAATGGCGCGAACTGGTATGCGGGCAACTACCATGCCGGGCGTGGCCGCTACAGCGTGTATGAAGGTTTCCTCGAGCTCAACGTGCCGCTGTTCAAGTCGGCTGAGGCCGGGCACGCGAACCTGAACCTCGCTGGTCGCGCGACTCATTATTCGACGTCGGGCACCGTCTACACCTGGAAAATCGGCGGCACCTGGGATACGCCTCTCGACGGCATCCGCCTGCGGGCCGTTACGTCGCGAGACGTGCGTGCGCCCAACCTCTCCGAGCTGTTCGCAGCCCCGACGACGACGACTCAGCCAAATTTCACCAACCCTGATCCGAACCGGCCGCCAGGGCAGCCCGCGACGCTGACTGTCTTCCAGAACACAGTCGGCAACCCGGCGCTTAAGCCTGAGGTCGCGCGCAATACCGAGCTGGGCATCGTTTTGTCCGGCGCGTCATGGCTGCCTGGGTTCTCCGCCTCGATCGACTATTACAACATTCAGGTGAAAGGGGTGATCTCCGCGCTGGGCGCCCAGCAGGAAGTCAATCTCTGTTATTTGAACCAGATCACCCAGCTGTGCAGCGCGATCAACTTCTACCCACCCGCCGGCACAACCCCTTATGTCAATGTGCAGTCCTTCAACCTCGCCTCGATCAAGACCAGCGGCTTCGACATTGAAGCCGGCTATCGGCAGCGCGTGCTCGGCGGAACGCTGTCGCTTCGCGCACTCGCTACCCATGTCAGCCATTTCATCACCGATCCCGGTATTCCCGGCACGATCGCGGTCGATTCGGCAGGCGCGAACTCGGGCAATACGCCGCACTGGAAGCTGCTTGGGGTTGAGAGCTTCGAAACCGACAAGTTCAGCTTCAACCTGCAGCAGCGCTGGTTCAGCAACGGCGTCTATGCGAACACCTATATCGTCTGCGGAGCCGGCACCTGTCCGACCGGGCGCAGCGCGGCCGACAATAACAATTATCCGACGATCGACACCAACCGGATGAAGGGCGCCTTCTACCTCGACATCGGTGGGTCGTACAAATTGACGCCCAAGTTCAGCGCCTATTTCAAGATCGACAATGTGTTCGACAAGGCGCCTGAGCCGTCGCCGCAGGGCAACACCGGCGTCGACGTCAATGCGGCGCTCTACGATCTGCTTGGCCGCTTCTACCGGGTCGGCGTTCGCTACAATTTCTGACACCACGTCGGTTTATTACCACCCCCTCGCGTCCCGGCCTTGCTTGCCGGGACGCTTTTTGTCTTTGTGCCCAAGCGCACTGGGCCGCCCGCAGGAGCAGTCACCAATGAACAGGCATTTGCTTGTCCTCGCCGCGTTCGCGACGCTCGCCGCCCCGGCCTCGGCAACTCAGTCCCGCTCGGCTTATCAGACCGCGCCGAGCGATCCCCGCGCGGTTACGGTCGCCGGGCATGGCGACGGGCGCCTCGATGACAGCGCCGCCCTGCAAGGTGCGATCGACGCCGCTGCGGCAAAGGGCGGCGGCGGAATCGTGTTCGTGCCATCGGGCCGTTACCGCGTCAGCCGCACCATCTATATCTGGCCGGGCGTCCGGGTGTTCGGCGTCGGCGCGACGCGGCCGGTCATCACGCTCGGCGATGCGACCCCCGGCTTCCAGCGCGGCATCGCCAATATGGTGATCTTCGCCGGCGCGAAACGCGGCGAGTTGAAGCGCGTGCCGTTCCCGCCGCCCGGCAGCGTCCCGTTCGATCCGGCGATCGCCGATGCCAATCCGGGCACTTTCTACTCAGCGCTGAGCAACATCGACTTCGCCATCGGCAAGGGCAATCCGGCGGCGACCGCGATCCGCTTTCACGCCGCGCAGCACGCCTATCTCAGCCATATCGACTTCAATCTCGGGTCGGGCCTGGCGGGCATTTACCAGGTCGCGAACATCGCCAGCGATCTGCACTTCCATGGCGGACGCTATGGTATCCTGACCGAGAATACCTCGCCGATGTGGCAGTTCACCCTGCTCGATTCGAGCTTTGACGGGCAGCGCGATGCAGCGATCCGCGAGCATCAGGCGGGCCTCACACTGGTCAATGTCGCGATGCGCAATGTGCCGGTCGGGATCGATATCGATCCGGGCTATGGCGACTGGCTATGGGGCAAGAATGTCCGCTTCGAACATGTCGCCCGCGCCGGCGTCCTGATCTCGAACGAAGCCAGCGCCTATACCCAGATCGGCTTCGAGAATGCCGTCGCAAGCGACACCCCCGTCTTCGCGCGCTTCCGGGACAGCGGCAAGACCGTGGCGGGGCCGGGCCGCAATTACCGCGTCGCCGCGTTCAATCACGGTCTGGCCCTCGCCGCGCCGGGCGCGACCGGCAAGACCGCGACTGTGATGAACGCCGTGTCCCTCGGAGCACCGGCACCGCTTGCACCACCCGCGCTCCCGCCAATTCCGGCGACCGACATCTGGGCCAATGTCCGAACGCTCGGCGCCAAGGGCGACAATGCAAGCGACGATACCGCAGCGATCCAGGCAGCGATCGACCAGCACCGCGTCGTCTATTTCCCGTCGGGCCGCTATGTCGTCAGCGATACGCTCCGGCTCAAGCCCGATACCGTGCTGATCGGCCTGCATCCGAGCCTCACTCAGATCGTCCTGCCCGATCATAGCCCCGGCTATCAGGGCGTCGGCGCGCCCAAGGCGGTGGTCCAGTCGGCGGAGGGCGGTGCCGCGATCGTCGCGGGAATCGGGATTGCCACCGGCGGCATCAATCCGCGCGCGACCGGCCTGTTATGGACCGCCGGTGCTGAGTCGCTGGTCGACGACGTCAAGTTCCAGGGCGGCCACGGCACGGACCTCGCCGACGGCACCCGCTTCGATCCCTATAATGCCAACCACAGCGGCGATCCCGATCCGAACAAGCGCTGGGATGCGCAATATCCCAGCCTGTGGGTGACACGCGGTGGCGGCGGCACATTCTCCGGCATCTGGACGCCCAACACCTATGCCCAGGCCGGCCTGTACGTGTCGGACACCGACACACCAGGCCATGTCTATGAGATGTCCAGCGAACACCATGTCCGCACCGAAATCGCGCTCAACCGGGTCGCGCATTGGGAACTGCTCGCCCCCCAGACCGAGGAGGAAGTGGGCGAGGGCCAGGATACGGTCTCGCTCGACATCCGCGATTCACACGACATTCTTGTCGCCAATTACCACGCCTACCGCGTCACCCGGTCCATCAAACCCGCCGCCAGTGCGGTGCGGCTGTCCAACGTCGCTGACATCCGCTTCCGCAATGTGCACGTGAACGCCGAGAGCGGTATCGGCCTGTGCCAGGACGACAGCTGCTTCACCTATCTGCGCGCGAGCAAATTCCCCTATTCGAACGCCATCGAAGACGTGACGCACGGCATCGCGGTGCGCGAGCGCGAGTTCGCGACGCTCGATATTCCCGCAAGCCCGGCGGCGATCACGCCGTCCATCCATCCGGGCGGCGCGACGCTCGAAAAACTCGCTGACGGCTTCTATTCGATCTCCGGAGCGGCGGCCGCTCCCGACGGAACGCTCTATTTCGTGGATCACCATCAGCAGCGGATCTACGCTTGGTCGGCTGCGCGCAAGCTGACCGTCGTACGCGACAGCCCGCTCGATCCGGTCAATCTTGCAGTGGCGCGTTCGGGCGATCTGATGGTGCTGTCATCCGATGGCCCCGCCGGCACCGTCTACAGCTTCAGGCCGGGCGCGCCCGACGATGCGCTCACCGTCATCGCCCCGAGCGAAGCGCCGATTCCGCCGGGCGCCCAAATCGCGCTGCCGGTGAATTACTGGAACAATGGCGAGTTCAAGGATCAGCTTGATCCGACAGGTCTGCGCTTCACCACCCTGGCCGAGATGTTCGCGCGCGATGTCGCCCTGCCCAAGGTACAGCATTATGTCTCGCCCGACGGCAGCCTGGTCCTGCCCGCCTACCGCGCGGTACGGCAGGGGCCGCCCGATTTCCGCGGCTGGCGCTTTTCCGATTCGCTCGACAGCTATGGTTTCGTGACGGCGGAGGCCGGCGCACGGGTGTTCGTCAGCAACGAATCCGAGGACCGGACCTACAGCGCGAAGGTCGGCGAGCATGGCGAGCTCACCGATCTGCGTCCCTTTGCCGATCGCGGCGGCGAAAGCGTCGCGGTTGGCAGTGACGGCAATGTCTATATCGCGAATGGCCAGGTGTATGTTTACGCCCCGAACGGCACGCACATCGGGACTATCGATGTACCTGAGCGGCCGCTGCAACTCGTGTTTGGCGGCGCCGGCAACCGCACATTATTCATCGTCACCCATCACGCTTTATATGGAGTGACATTGTAACGCGCCGCGTCTTTCAGCCGCTACGATGGAGTCATCGCGTGGTATCTTCGCGTTACCAGCTCCGGCGCGGCAACGACGCAGCACGACTTTGCCGCATCCGGCGTCTTTACTTCGAACTCCGTAATAACCCCGGATAGCGGCGAAGGCGGTCCGGTGCGATACGATGCCTCAGCTTTGGCAGTCGATCATGTCAAACGGGGGGTAAGCGATATTGTCATTGGCCTGTTCAAGTGCGTGATTGTTCAGCGGCGCCGAGGTTTTCCCGAGTCCCCTTCGAAGGAAAACCACCGGCGCGGCGGGCACGACATGGCGGCGTGAGGTGAAAGCCTCATGCCGCCGTGCCGTGTCATCCAGTACGGAGCTTCAAAGGCCAGGATTTCAGAGCCCAGAATTTCAGAGCCCGGAATTTCAGAGGTTTGCGGCCGCAAGTCCATCCCCCCGCAGCGGCTAGCGAACAGGGCCGTGCCCCCACCCTCCGGGGCACGGCCCACCCATTTTCCGCCAGTGCCGGCCAGGATTGCTTCAGAGCTGCCGAAGCAGCCGCACCGCGCGCGCGATCCAGGCCGGGTCGGCGACGATTTGCTGGCGCGCCCCCGCGCCAAGCGGCAGGATCTGGAGCCTGCCCTCCTCGCGGCCGATCAGCCGGCCGAACAGGAAGCGACCCGCCGGGCGCGGCACCAGCACATCGCGATTGAGCGCATGGCCGAACTGCGCCGGCGCCAGCGTTTCGCACCAGATTTCGTCACCGGCGCGGTAGTCGCCGATCCCTGTGGCAATGGTCACGGCGATCAGCCCCGGCGCTGGCAGCGGCGGCGCCACCGTAGCGGCCCGTTTCGGTGCCTGGGCACCGCTCGCATCGAGGATCGCCGCCACCGGGATTTCGGCGCGCTCCGGCAATCTCACCAGATCGGCCGCGGCAACGCCGAGCGCATCGGCAATCCGGTTGAGCCAGCCCACTGAAACCGTCCGGGTACCCGTTTCGAGACGGCCGATCGTCTGCGCCGTGGTCGGCGGCACGCAGCGTTGCGCGACCTCGTCCAGCGTCATTCCCTTGGCGCGGCGCACTTCGCGGATAGCGGTGATCATAACGCCCTCATAACCATATTGGTTATTAGCCTATGTCATAAACCAGCCTTTATGGCAAGTCATGGCCCCGGCATACGGGCGGTGGAGGTCCGCGCAGAAACGGTGGCGACTGGGCTGGCGTTCCGCGCACGCGGGCACCATGATGAGCGGGGATAGCCGTCGACGGGCGGGGCAGGGAGTCAGCGATGCCGATCAAGCGCGAGATGATGGTGCGCCGCGATGCGCTCGACCAGATTGCGGTCAACGAGACCTTGCTCGGCGAGCCCGGCGAAGGTGAGGCGCTGCTCGAAATCGAGGGCTTCGCGGTGACCGCGAACAACGTCACCTATGCGGTGGTCGGCGATCAGCTCGCCTATTGGAACTTCTTTCCCGCGCCCGAAAGCTGGGGGATCGTGCCGGTCTGGGGCCATGCCCGGGTGATCGCCTCGCGCGTGCCGGAGATTGCAGTTGGGGAGCGCGTCTATGGCTATCTGCCGATGGCGTCACACCTGATTGTCCGCCCCGGCAATATCGCCACGGACGGCTTTCGCGACATGGCGCCGCACCGCCAGCCGATGAGCCCGATCTACAACCAGTATCGCCGCCTCGCCGCCGATCCGGCGCATGATCCCGCCCGTGAATCCGAGCGTGCCCTGTTCGCGCCGCTGTTCACGACCAGCTTCCTGATCGCCGACCAGCTCCAGCGCGAGGGCTGGCACGGCGCCGGCACGCTGATCGTGACCAGCGCCTCGAGCAAGACCGCACTGGCGGCCGCCCATGTCACGCGCGCGGATAGCCCGGCGGTGCGGCGGATCGGCCTCACATCGGTCGCCAATGCCGGATTCGTCACCGCGACCGGCCTGTATGACGAGGTCATTCCCTATGACGCGCTCGACCGGCTCGATCCGCCGGGGAGCGCGGTGGTGGTCGATTTTGCCGGAGACGCGCAGGTGCTGAACGCCATCCACGCCGCCTTGCCGGGCCGCATCGCCCATATCCTCCGGGTCGGCGTAACCCATCATGAGGATCGCGACGGCGCCATATCGCTCGATCCCAAACCGGTCTGGTTCTTCGCCCCCGATGCCGCGACGGCGCTGATCGGCGCCATCGGCCCCGAAGCCTTCAACGCCGCGCTGGCGTTACGCTGGACCGGCTTCGTCGCCGAGGCCGCGGGCTGGATCACGATCGAACGATCCAGTGGCGCCGACGCACTGCAGCGCGTCTGGCGCGATCAGCTCGCCGGCCGCGCCCCGCCCAGTCATGGCTATATTGCACGGCTTGCGCCGTAGGGAGCTATATCGTGCGGCTCGCGCCGCAAGGAGCTATTTCGTCCCGCTCTGAGCCGGCGCGATCCGGCCATAAGCCCAGCCGATCCCGATCAGCGCAAGGCCGAGCCCGAGGAAGGAGAGGATCCGCAGGATCCCCTCCAGCGCCGCTGCGTCGACCAGGAATACCTTGAGCGTCACGGCGGTGAGCAGCGCCAGCCCGGCAATGCGCAGATCGCCAAGCCCGGTCCTGATCCCGTACCAGAGCCAGACCAGAGCCAGGCCGAGGAACGCGGCTGAATACAGCCAGTTCTCGGTCCGGCCGATATAGCCGGTCAGGAACGTCCCGTGCATCGCCTGGCGCACGGTGACGGCAACCGCGATCCCGACCAACGCCAGCATCCCCTCACGCCAATAGCGATCGCGCCGCCACGGCCAGAGCCAGGCTGCAGCGAGAGCCGTGTGCAAACTCGCGAGATTGAACAATGGCAATCCGCCGACTGCCTGGCGGACGAGCACTGGGTCGAGGATCAGGAGATCGAACCAGATAAACCGGCCAAGCGCGAGGATCAGCAATGCACGGCCAATTCCAGGCCAGCGTTTCGCAGCGACCCAGGCACCGGCAAAGGCGATCTGCGTGATTGCCGCGCGCTCGAAAAAGCCGAACGTCTCGAAGCGCGGGATCGTCCCGATCGCGAGCGGCGCCTTGGCCAGCGCGTAAAGCGTGGTTGCGCCTGTACCAGCGAGCACCATCATCGCGCGGGTCCGCCACGGGCCGGGCAGTGTCTGTCGGCCGAGCAACGCCGCCCCGATCATGGCGGCAGGCAGGGTCAGCTCGCGCAGGAGCGCCCATAAGGGCGGCAGGTCGAGATAGGGCAGGCGGTTGCCGACAAGCGATCCACCGGCAAGCACGAGCAAGTGGAACAGAATCGGCAGTGTAAACGCCAGTGTCGCCAGCCCTGCGGCAATCGCCGCGCATCGGCGCTGCGGTGCGAGCAGGATCAGCGCGGCGGTGGCCAGCCCGAGCCCGGCACTGTGCCAGGGCGCCGGCAGCACGGCGGGAATGAAGGCGAGGCCAAGCGCGAAAGCAGCCCAGCCGAGCACGATGCGCGGCATTCCCGGCATCAACAGCCAGCCCGTCGCCCCGATCAGCAGCGCGGGCAACAGCCCGATCGCTACCAGGTCAGTGAGCGGTGGTGTCGCCGCATCTGTCGCGATGCTCGCAGCATAGGCGCTGAGCTGCTCGAAGCCGATCGCCATGGCCAGTCCGGTGACGATGATCGGTGCAAGGCTCAGCCAGCCCAGCCCGACATCGCGCGTCCGCCGCGACCAAGCGGCCAACGCCACGGCAAGCATCAGCCATGCCGGCCACCGCCACGGCTCGGAAATTACTTGGGCCTGGGCCAGCCCGGCCAGCAGCGCCGCCATCGCCGCCCCGCCGGTCAGGCCGATCACGGGCAGAAGCACCTCGCTCGCCTGTTCGCGGTCCCGCCAGCTCAGCGACGCCGCGGCACCGGCAGCGAGCGCGAGCAGCCCGGCCCATAGCGCTGCCGGTAGCAGCACGGGCGCCAGCGCGAGCGTGATGATGATCGGGCCGCCGGTCGCGCCGAGTGCGATTCCCGTCCAGAGCAGGCTGCGCCGTGCGAGCAGGTGGCCGGGCAGGCCGAACAAAAGGGTGATTGCGATCGCAGCCAGCGGCGCGTTCACCAGCTCATTCTGGCTGAATGCCACGCCAAGCAGCGTCAGCACCAGGATCAGCGCCGCGTCGGCGCCGGGCGCAAGCGTCTCGTCGCGCCAGCCGAGGAACAGCGCGGCCGCGCTCAGCACCAGATACAGGCCCCAGGCGAGCGGCCCGAAATCGAGCGCAGGCGCCAGCACCATCAGCTGGAGCAGCCCCGCGAGAAGCGGCAACAATCGCAGCCATGGCCGCGCCGCACCCGTGCTCGGTAGCGCCAACGTCGCGCCGATCGCGAGCAGCAATACGAACCCGCCGACTCCGGCGAGCGCGTCCTGATCGACCATGAAGAGCAGGATATTCACCCACACGAACCCACCGCCGCA
>Ga0105245_10000583_pt1 | contig 33160 bp, 21 predicted proteins | sample KBSM54metaG_FD_81523 | JGI IMG/M metagenome (GOLD analysis project Ga0105245, IMG submission 81523) | Miscanthus rhizosphere microbial communities from Kellogg Biological Station, Michigan, USA - KBS M5-4 metaG | ecosystem: Host-associated > Plants > Roots > Rhizosphere > Soil | place...
CGCGCTTGCCCGGTGAGCTGCTGCTGGGCGGAGCCGGCGTGGCACGGGGCTACTTCGGCCGGCCCGGGTGGACCGCCGAGCGCTTCGTTCCGGACGCGTTCGGCAGCACGCCTGGAGCCCGCGCGTATCGCACCGGCGATTGGGTGCGCTTTAGCCAGCGTGGCGATCTCGAATACCTCGGTCGCTTGGACCATCAGGTCAAAGTGCGGGGTTTTCGCATTGAATTGGGCGAGATCGAGGCGGCGTTACTGGCGCACGCGGCGATCCGGGAAGCGTGTGTGTGCGTGCTCCCGCGGTCGGGAGAGCCCAGCCTCGTCGCGTTCGTGAGCCGTTCCGCGGAGACCGCGGACGCAGCAGACGAAGAGTCCCTTCGAAGCCTACTGCGCGGCGCATTGCCGCAGTACATGGTGCCGTCGGAGTTCGTCTTTCTCGACTCGTTGCCGGTGAATGCGAACGGCAAGATCGATCGCCAAGCGCTCGCGAAGCTGCCGCAGCCCGGCACGCGCCACGTGCGCCCGCCTTCGAGTCCGAGCACTCCCGAAGAGGCGCTCGTCGGCGCGCTGTGGGCTGAGCTCCTGCACGTGCCGCACGTCGAGCCCACCGATGAATTCTTCTCGCTCGGCGGCCATTCGCTGCTCGCGGTGCGCATGCTGGCGCGCCTGCGAGAGCAAGCCGAGATCGCCTGCACTTTGCGCGAGTTTTTCGCCGATCCCAGCGTGCGCGGCTTGGCACGACGCATTCGAACGGCCGGCAGCACGCCGCGCGAGCGGATCCCGGCGCTGGAGCGCGCGGGCAGCTATCCGCTCTCCTATGCGCAGGAGCGCTTTTGGTTCCTCTCGCAGTTGGAGGGCGGCCCGAAATACCTGATCCCGCTCTGCTTCGTCATCGACGGGCAGCTCGAGATCGGCGCCCTGCGCGGCGCGTTCGAAGCGCTCATCGAGCGGCACGAACTCCTCCGTTGCGGCTTCGAATTGCAAGGCGCGGGCCCGGTTGCGGTTCCGCGCCCGCTCGTGCGCGTCGCGTGTCCGGAAGAAGATCTCCGTGGCCTGCCCGAGCCCGAACGCGCGCAGGCGCTGGCGCGATTTCGTCGCTACGAGTCGGAAACTCCGCTCGATACCCGCGAGCCACCGCTGCTCCGTGCGCGCTTGATTCGAACGCACGCCGAGCAGTCGTTGCTGCAGCTCACCGTCCATCACTTGATTTGTGATGGTTGGTCCGTCCCGGTCTTGCTGGACGAACTGGGCGCGGCCTATCGAGCGCTCGTGGAGGGCCGCGTCCCGAGCGTGCCCGAGCTCCCCGTGCAGTATTCGGACTTCGCGCGTTGGCAGCGCTCGTCGTTCGCGGAGACTTTGCGTGACCAGGAAGCGGCTTGGATAGCGCGGCTCGCGGGTGCTCCCGCGCGCCTGCTGTTGCCGTTCGATCGCCCGCACCCGCGCACGCCGAGCTACCGGGGTGGGTCGGTCCCGATCCGCGTGCCGGCAGTGGGTGTCGAGAAGCTTCGCGCGCTCGGGCAAAGCTCCGGCGCGAGCCTGTTCATGGTCTTGCTTGCGGCGTACGCGCTGCTCCTCGAGCGCTACACCGGGCAGCAAGATTTGGTGATCGGGACACCGGTGGCTGGTCGCGAGCGGGAAGAGCTGTTCTCGCTCATCGGCTGCTTCGTCAACACGCTCGCGCTCCGCCTCCGCCCACGCCACGAGCTGACCTTCCGCGAGCTCATCGGTGAAACGAGGGCGACCGTGCTAGAGGCGGTCGGACAGGGCGATTTCCCCTTCGAACGCCTGATCGCGGCGTTGCCCGAGGCCCGCGTGCCCGGCCGCGCGCCGCTCGTTCAAACGCTGTTCGTGCTGCAGCCACCGCTCGAGCCACGCGCATTGGCTGGCGGCATCCCCTACGCACTCAGCGAGTCGCCGTCGGTCGAAGCCAAGTTCGATCTCACGGTGTCGCTCGAGGAGTCTGCGAGGGGGCTCTCGGGGCAATTCGAGTACAACCTCGACGTCTTCGACCCGAGCACCATCGAGCGCATCGCGGCGGATTTCTCGGCGCTGCTCGAGGCCGTCGTCATCCGGCCGGACTCCGCGCTGAGCGAGCTCGAGTGGTTGCCGCTCGTGCTGTCGCGCGCTCAGGGCGAGCTCGTCGCAGCAACGCGGCCGGAAGCGGCGATGAGTGGCTTCGACGCCCAAGTGCGTCTGCGACCGTCCGCCATTGCCGCCGTTTACCGCGGCAAACATTGGACGTATCGCGAGCTCGATCGCCGGGCGCGGCTCGTCGCCGAACGGCTCCGCGCGCGCGGCGTAGGCCCCGAAGCGATCGTCGCCTCCTGCGCAGAGCCCGGTTTGGAGGCGCTGGCGGGCATTCTCGGCATCATGAAGGCGGGGGCGGCGTATCTACCCCTCGATCCGACGTATCCGATGGATCGGCTCGCGTACATGCTCGAACGCGCTCAGGTCTCGACCGTGCTGGCGACGCGCGCTAGCGCGAGCTCTCTGCCCGCGGGCTGCGAAGTCCTCAGCCTGGAAGCTGCCATCGCCGGCGAACTCTACGGATACGCCGAGGTAAAGGTCGCCTCCGCGAACCTCGCCTACGTGATCTTTACGTCGGGCTCGACTGGTCGCCCCAAAGGGATCGGCCTCACTCACGGCGGCCTCGTCAATTTGATCGACGCGCAGATCAGCGGCTTTGGGCTCGCAGCCGACTCGCGCGTGCTGCAATTCGCGTCGCTCAGCTTCGATGCTTCGGTTTCCGAGTTGTTCACCACGCTGAGCGTCGGTGGCACGCTGATCTTGGAGGGCGGAGCGCTGCGCATGCCGGGTGAAGCACTGCGCGATCTGCTCGAAAAAGAGCAGATCACGGTGGTCACGTTGCCGCCGTCGGTCTTGGCGCTGATGCCGACCGCGCCGCTACCGGCCCTCAGCACGCTGGTGGTCGCGGGCGAACAGTGCAGCGAATCGCTCGTGCAGCATTGGTGTCGCGGGCGGCGTTTCATCAACGCCTACGGCCCGAGCGAAGTGACGGTCTGCGCCACCCTGGGTGCGCTCGATGCCTCGGATCGGGCCGCCTGCATCGGGAGCCCCATCGCCGGCGCGTCCGTGCAACTGCGCGACCGCTTCGGCCGTTCCGTACCGTTCGGCGTCGAGGGCGACTTGCTGCTCGGTGGTGCTGGCCTCGCTCGTGGCTACTTGGGGGACGCGGCCCAAACTGCCGAACGCTTCCAACCCGATCCCAGCGGTGCGCCCGGATCTCGCCTGTATTTCAGCGGCGATCGCGCGCGGCAATTGAGTTGCCGGCGTTGGGAGTTTTGCGGCCGCGCGGACAATCAAGTCAAACTGCGCGGGTTTCGCATCGAGCCAGGGGAGGTCGTTGCGGTGCTCGAGGGCCATCCAGCGGTCGCCGAAGCGGTGGTGTTCGTCCGAGAAGATCGCCCCGGCGATCGACGGCTCGCGGCTTACGTGCGGCCTCGAGAGTCGAGCGAGTTCGACCTGGCGGCCGTGTGGCAGCTATTGCGCAGTCAGTTGCCGGCTTTCTTGGTTCCGTCGTCGTTGACGCCGGTCGTCCAATGGCCACTCAGCGTGAATGGTAAAATCGATCAGCGCGCACTGCCCGCGCCGCTGCCCGTCGCGCTGGCGACGAGCCGTCAAACCACGCCGCCGCGCGACGCGTTGGAGTCGCGCTTGGCAACGCTCTTCCAAGAGGCGCTCGGCGTCGATGCGATCGGCGTGCACGATGATTTCTTCGCGCTCGGCGGGCACTCGCTCTTGGCAGTGCTGCTGGTGGAGTCGATCCGCCGGGAATTTGGGGCTTTTGGCCTGAATTCGTTCCTGCTCGAACCCACGGTCGCCGAAACGGCGCGGACACTGCGTGAGAGCGAAAGCAGCGAACGAATCGTGGTCCGACTCGCTGGCTCGAACCCAGGCTTGCCCTGGGTCGTGATTCACGGTGCTGACGGCCGAGCCCGTCGTTTTCGAGCGTTGGCCGAGCAACTCGGTGCCGAACGGCCCGTCTACGCGCTGCAAGCGCCGGACACGAACGATGAATCGACGCGCCTCACCAGCGTCGAAGCCTGGGTCGAGCGCTACCTCGCCGAGCTTTCGAGCGTAGCGCCGAACGGCGTATTCGGCGTGATCGGATTTTCCGCGGGCGGGCCGATCGCCTTCGAGCTCGCGCGTCGGCTGGAGGCGGCCGGAAGCGCGCCGAGCCACTTGGTGCTGCTGGATAGCTTGGCGCCGGATCGCATGCGCCTCCCGGAGGACGAAGCGGACCTCCTGCTCGACTACTTGGCGAGTTTGGCGCTCCTCGAGGCGAGCGGAAGTGCCGCGAGCATTCCCGAGCGAGGCGCGCTGCTCGCTGAACTCAGGCCACTCACGCTTCGCCAGCAGCTCTCCGCCCTCGCGCGCTTCGCCCCGAGCGGCGCGTGGAGTGAGCAGCAATTGCCGGCGATCGAGCGATCATTTCGGCTGTTTTGCTCGCTTTCGCGTGCCGCGGCGAGCTTCGTCCCGAGTCGCTATCGTGGGCTCAGTCTCGTCGTGCGCGCCACTGCCGGCGCGGGCACCCTCGAGGCAGATCCGCTGCTCGGTTGGGGCCGGTACTTGCCTGCCGTGAGCGGTGTCGAGCTGTCGTGCGGGCACGATGCCGTGCTGAGCAAGCCGCACGTGGCTGCCGTGTCCGAGAAGCTTTTGGCTCTGCCGACGTCGGCCGAGCAAGTGTGCCCGATTGTCAGTTCGGAACTCAGAGAGTCGAAGAGGTAAATGATGACTAGCGTCACCGATAGCAAGAAAACCGCGACCGATGGGCGCGGGGGGCGTCCCGAAGGCGTTCAAAAACTCAATCTGATGCTGACCGAGAGTTGCAATCTCGATTGCTGGATGTGCGACTTCGGGAAGCGCAACAAACGGATGAAGCGCTTGCCGCTCTCGCCCGACGAGATCTTGACGCTCTTGCAGCATCCCGTTTTCGCGGACACGCTGAAATCACTGACGCTCACCGGCGGCGAGCCGTTCATGTATCCGGATATCGAAGAGCTGTACCTCGCTCTCCGCGATCGCCGGCCGGATCTGAAGGTCAATTTCTCGTCGAATACGACCTTGCTGTCGAAGATGACCAAGGTCTTCGACCACGTGCGCGATTGGCAGAAAGTCTCGCTGTTCGTCAGCATCGACGGCATCGAGAAGCACGACGAACAGCGCGGGAAGGACGGCTCGTTCGAGCTCACTTTCGGGAATATCGAAGCGCTGCGCGCCCGTTACCCGTCGCTCGGGATCCAGGTGAAGTTCACGATCACACCGGTGAACTACATGGAACTCGAGAAGACGTTCCAGTTCTTCCAATCCAGGAATTATCGGATCACGGCCAAGATGGTCGAGAACAATCCGAACTACACGAACAACCTGAGCTTCCAACGCCACATCGCGGACTTCGGATTCAAGCCCGATCAGCTCGAGTCTGTCCGCACGCAGCTGCGCTCGATCATCAAGGCCTGGCCGCGCGCCAAAGATCGCCGCCGGCTCGAGGTCGATGAAGTGCTCGAATCTTTGGAGCCCAAGTGGCGCCGCCCCGATCGTTGTCAGACGCCGCAAAAGGGCGGCTTCATCGACTGCGATCTCAATTTCTTCAGCTGCAAAGAGTACGGCGCGGTCCTCAATCTGAAGACTCAAGACCTTTCGGAGCGCGAGGCCTCGCCTGGGTACAAGTTGGTCGTCGAAAACGAGAAGTGCAACGCCGGACAATGCACGCACTGCACTTCGCTCTTGAAGATGCGCGAACAGAAGAAGGAATCATGGCCTGGTTACCTCGTTTCGTTGATTCGTTGAGGGGCAACCGTCGAGCGCCGTTTTACGACGTCTCGGTTTCGGCTTCCTCTCAGGCCTCGGTGCTTCGAAAGCTCGAGCAAGTGCTCACCGTGAGTGATTTGCCCGATCAATATCGAGTCGTGCGCGACTTCGAGCGCGAGTTTGCCAAGCGCTTCGGAGGCGGCTACGCGCGCGGGCTCAATTCTGGCAGCACCGCCTTGTATTTCGCGTTGAAGGCGCTCGGTGTCGGGCCAGGTAAGGAAGTGATCACGGTCGCGAACACCTTCGTCTCGACCGTGAGCGCCGTCGTGCAGACCGGCGCGACCTGTCGCTTCGCGGACATCGATCCGGTTACCGGACTCATGCCGCCCGAGGCGCTGGGCGCTCTCATCAACGAGCGAACCGCAGCCATCGTGCCCGTTCACATGTACGGCGCCATGGCGGATATGGCGCGCATCTGCGCGCACGCCGAGAGCGCCGGCATTCCCGTGATCGAGGACGCCTGCCAGGCCATCGGTGCGACTCAAGCCGGCCGCGCCGCGGGCACTTGGGGCAGTGTGGGTTGTTTCAGCTTCCACGCAACCAAGCTGGTGGGCGCCCCCGCCGACGGTGGTTTGGTACTGACCCAGACCGAAGCGCTCCACGAAGCGATCAGCGCCATGGCCGAACCCAGCTGGGAAAACGCCCTTTTTGACGGCCAAGAGCGCATGCCGAGCCGGCTCTCCGCGCTCAGCGTGCCGGTGTTGCGCGCCCGGCTCACCGAACTCGATGGAGTGATCGAGCGGCGAGCCGCGCAATACGCCCGTTATCGCACGGGGCTCGCCTCGCACGCACAAGTACGGTTGCTCGCACCGGTCCCCGGAACACGCTCGTCCTTTCGCAACGTCATCATCACTTCGCCGCGCTCGGCAGTGGTCGCCGATGCCTTGAAAAAGCGGCGCTTGCCCACGCGCAAAATTTACCCACAATCGCTCACGCTCATCGATCATATCGAATTGAGTGGGCAAAGCTTGCCGAACACCCGCCGCTTGTTGCAGCAACATTTGGCGGTGCCGGTGGGTCACCAATTCAGCGACGCGCAGATCGACGAGGTCATCGAGACCGTGCTCGAAGTGCATCGCGCCGATCGTTTCGAACGCTCCGAACGCCAGGGTGCCTCGTGAAATTTCCGCAACTCCCCTCCGCCCGTGACATCAACCGGGTACGTCGAAAGTTCGACAAAGCGCGTCGAAAACTGCAGTTTCGTGTGCAGCTCCGTTCGCTGTACGCGCCCGGGCTACTCGTTACCTTGTACTACTTGGCCGCGAAGCGCGTGGCGCCCGACCATGCGCAGGCCATGCGGCTCCACGTGCCGCGCTTGGCCGCCCGTTGGATCCTGCTGCTCAATCGCATGGGGGTAGAGGTGCACGGCGCGGAGCACCTGGCGAAGGTCGAGAAGGGGCCGCTGATCTTTTTCGCCAATCACAACAGCCGGATGGATTCTTACGTGCTGATGGCTGAGTTGCCGTTCATCTTTCGCTCATTCTGGTCGAACGAGTCACACACCTTCAAGGACGACCTCAAGGCGGTCATCTGGTTCGGTAACTGCTTCGACCTGTTCTTCTTTCACGACAAGGCCGACCTGATGACGACGGTGACCGAGTTTCGGCGCGCCAAGGCTTACTTGCGTGACGGCGGGATCCTGGGCTTCTTCCCGGAAGGGCACATGCATTCGGATCGCTCGATCTTGCTCGAGAAGTTCGGCGTCTCTTGCATGAGCCTGGCGATCGAGACGGGCGCGACGGTTTTGCCGATCACACTCGCCAATACCGAATTCGGCTTCGAGCGTTCCAGCGAACACGCAGGCAAGCGGCGCGCGCTCGTCAGCTTCGGTGAGCCGTTCTCCACCGTGGGGAAACGCAAGGCCGAAGCGTATGAACTGACCGAGCGTTTGCACGAGCAAATGTTGGCTGAATATCGAGCGCTACTGGCGGGGGCGAAACGCGCTGAGCCCGCTGTCAGCAGCTTTTCGGAAAGCAATTGAGGAGGCGTGACATGACAAATCGAACGAATCTTCCGACCGTCACGGTCATCGTGCCCTGTTACAACTCGGCGGATAAAATCCGCACCGTGCTGGATGCGCTCGCCGCGCAAACCTACCCGGTGGAGCGCTTCAGCGTGCTCGTCGTCGACGATGGTTCGACCGACGAAACCGCCGCGATCGCCGCGAGCTACCCGAACGTGGAAGTGTTGACGCAGGTAAATGGCGGGTCCTACAAGGCCCGCAACGCCGGCGTTCGGCACACGCAGAGCGAGGTGCTCGCCTTCACGGACGACGATTGCCGTCCGGACCCGAATTGGCTCAGCATCGGCGTTCAAACGCTGATCGATTCGAAGGCCGATCTGGTGGGTGGCGGGATTCAGTTCGAATACACCAACCCGAAATCGGTGGTCGAAATGTACGACGCCAATTTCCACCTCAAGCAGGAATTTTACGTCAACCGCATGGGCTGGGCCGCGACGGCGAACCTCATCGTCTATCGTCGCGTGGTCGAGTCGGTCGATGGCTTCAACGAATCGACGCGTTCCGGCGCCGATCGGGTGTTCGGCATGGGCGCGACTTCCTCCGGGTTTCGCATGGTGTACGAGCCAAAGGCCATCATCAGCCATCCCACGCGGGCCACGCTCTCCGAGCTGGTCAAAAAGAATCGCCGGATCACCTACGGCAAAGCCCTGCTCGCTTACAAGACCGCGCATTTTCTTCCGCGCGCTTTCCACCGCTTTCCAGAGGGCTTTCACGAACCGCACCTCGCCCAGTTGCGCGGCTTCCAAAAACTGCGCTTTCACGCCCTTTTTTACTTGATCGAGTACGTGCGGGTGAGTTGCTTCGTCTCCGCGGTGATCTCGATCCGGCGGACTGGGCAGCGCAATATTCCTTTCCGCGGGCTCAGCAGCGCCCGCCAAAGTCTTGGGACTTCGGCATGAGGGTCGCGTATCACCACTCGGCGCCCAAGGGCAGGGTGACTGGCGGCGCACTTCGTTACTACCAAGAAGTGTCGCAGCTGCTCACGGCGCACGCCTCCGAAGGGCTTCGCCCCGAAGCGCATGACTTCTTCGAGCTCATGCGCTGGTCGGAGGAGGACCTCGCGGCGTTCGTGGGTGAGCTCGGGGCGAGGGACGTGCTCGTCAGTACCGTCGGCCCCTACGCCCAATTCTACTTCTACTTGCGTGAACGCTACGGAGGCCGGTTTCGCATCGTGCGGGATGTACGCACTTCGACTTGGGCGGGCTATCTGCTGCAGGAGCAGCTCGTCGCGCCATTGCTCCGCCCCGGGGACGACGTGCTGTTTCCCTCGGAATTTTGCCGTGCCTACTTCCAGCGCTTGTTTCCGGACTCGCTCTCGAATCAGAACACCCGCGTCTGTTATCCGCTGGTTTCGCTGTTTCCAACGGCGTTGCCACGCCGTGCGTCGTCGCGGCTGCGCGTCGGCTATGTCGGTCGCATCGCTCCGGACAAAAACCTGCCACAGATCTTGTCGATCTTTGCGCAGCTCCTGCGCAGCGGTGAGCGCCAAGCCGAGCTGCTCTTGGCGGGCCCGGTCGAGGGCCAGCCGCTGGAACGCGTGGCAGCCTTTCAGCTCGGTCGCCGCGCCGCGCGTCTCGGCATTCCGCGATCTCAACTGAGTTATGCCGGCAATCTATCGGAGGAACAGGTGTGGCGTTTCTTCGCCAACCTGGATGTTTTGCTGTTTCCCGCGATGGCCAGCGTCGAGTCGATGGGCAGGATCATCTTGGAGGCGGCGCACGCGGGCGTGCGGGTAGTCGCGGCGCACTATGCAGCGGCGCCCGAGCTCCTCGCGCGGAGCGCCTTGATTCGCAGCGAATATCGCGTCAACGAAGTGTTCGGCACGATCAAACCGTTCTCGTTCGGCAATGTCGACGAGGCGGATGCGGTCGAGCGCGTGCTGCGATCGAGCCCAAATCCCGAACCCTCACGCAAACCACAGTATCAATGGCCCGCACTGCACGCGGCGCTCGCCGGTGAGCCACCGCCGCCTTCCGCGCCGCTCGACCCGGTGGTTTCTGCCTTCGTTCGCGCGCTGCGCACCGAAGGGCTAGCGAAGTACGGATCGGTCGCGGCAATGTCGCGCTTGGAATCCGCGTGGCAATTCATTCGCCGCTACAACGACAACCGCACGACGAGTCGCGTTGGGCTCGTGCTCGGCTCGAAAGCGCGGAACGCAGGCTTGGAGCGAAACTTGTGCTGGGAGCGCGTCGCCAAACCGGGGCAACGGATGGTGCTCGCTCATGCTCGGCAACATTGTCACTTCCTCGGCTTCGACCCGACCATCCGTTTAGAGCCAGATGCCCGGGATTTGGGCTTACTCGCCGCATCGAAAGTCCTGCCCGTAGAACCCGAACGAATTGCGTCATGACCCTGTTCAAATCTTGGACGACGAACCAGCCCAGCAAAGCGGAAGGCCCCAATCAACACGTGATTGGCCACGTGGACACCGCCTTGATCGAAGCGGCGCTGCACGAGGTGGGGCCCGCCGAACATTGGGCTCGCGTGTCACGTGACCGGCACCCGATCTTGAATCAGGGGCAATCCCTGATCTTGCGTGATCAACACCACCGCGATACGCCGAACCGCTACCGTTTCAATCACGTGGAGCGCATCGTGGCGCAGGTGGCGCAGCTGGGCTTGGGTGAAGTTCCGGGCAAGGTGCTGCTTGCCAATCTGCCGCCCGGGAAGATCACCAAAGCGCACCGCGATAGCGGCGAGTACTACAAGTTCCATAACCGCATTCACGTGCCCTTCGTCACCGCACCGGGCGTAACCATGTCCGTCGGGGACGAAGATTTTCACATGTCCGTCGGCAATATTTACTTGTTTCAGAATCTACGGCGGCACGCCGTGCGTAACGAATCGAACACGCATCGCATTCATCTCATCATCGATATGTTGGATCCGCGCTACTCTCCGACCGTGTATGGGCGGGGCGCGTACCTCTTCGGTAGCAACGTGTTGTGGTGTGCTTCGATGTATCGAAAATACGGCCAACTCGCGGCATATCGCGCGAGCGCCAGGGGTTAGAGGAGGACAGTTCGACATGATGAACGTGCGTAAAAAACTCAACGTGCTGCACAATCGAATGCTGCAAGTCGCATCGTACGGCAATCGCTCGCCGGTGAGTCTGGGTAAGCCATTCGCGTTTCAAATCGAAGCGACGAACTATTGCAACTTGCGTTGCCCCATGTGCCCGCACGATCTCATGGAGCGTGAAGTGGGCTACATGTCGTTCGACCTCTTCAAGCGCGTCATCGACGAAGTGCGGGACTATTCGACCGAGGTGCGCCTGCACAACATGGGGGAATCGCTGTTTCATCGCCAGATCGACCAATTGATCGACTACGCCAAGGCGAACGGCATCAAAACCGTCCTCTCGTCCAACGCCTCGGCGCTGACCGAGCGCGCAGCCATCAAGATCCTCGATGCGGGGTTGGATGAACTCTTGATCTCCTTCGACGGCGCGAGCAAGGAAACGTACGAGTTTTTGAGGGAAGGGGCTCGCTACGACAAAGTCCTGGAGAAGGTGGAAGCGTTTTTGGCTTTGAAGGAGAAGCGGGGGGCGCGCTTGCCGCGCGTCACGATGTCACTCATCAATTTGCCGATGACGCAGTCCGAGATCGAAACGTTTCGCGCGCGCTGGGAAGATCGGGTCGATTCGGTGCGCATCAAGCCCGCCCGCAATTGGGATGGGTCGTCCGCGCGCATCAATGGCTTGGTCAATCTGCGCGCGGCGCGCCCGCCAGAGTCACCTTGCTCCTGGTTGTGGACGAGCCTGGTCGTGCTGTGGGATGGCCGCGTCGTCCCTTGCTGTATGGATTACGACGCGAAAGCAGTGCTCGGAAATATCAACGAGAAATCGCTGGAGCAGATCTTCAACGACGAGCCGATGCAGGAACTACGGCGACAACACCTCGAGAATCGCGTGAACGAGTCGGCCCTGTGTCGTGGTTGCGCTTGGCCCACGAAGATGGACGGGCCGCTCGTGAAGGGGATCTCGCAGGTCATGCAGGGCGTGAGTCGCGCCCACGAAAAGCGCGCTCAAAGCGTGTGAGGGATTGGGTTTTGAGAAGGTTCGAGTCTGCCATTTTCTGGGGAAAAGCCGCACGGTCGCGGGTTCGTCGCGCAGGCTCGAGCGCGCTCTCTGCGCTTTCGATATTGACGCTGAGCGTGAGCGTGGCTCACGCCCAGGGCGGCAAAGCTCCGGCCGCCGCGCCAGCTCCCGTGCCGGATGCGGAGGCCAAAGAGTCGCCCCCGGCCGTGGTCACCGCCGCCGATGAACCGCTGCTCGCGGCCCCGCCAGCCGCACCCCACGTGCTCGAAAACTGGCAGCAAGCGGTCGTCCTCCTACGCCGCGACTCGACGTCGCTGAAGGCGGCCAAAGCGCGCGTGGAGCAATCCGAAGGGCAGAAAGAAACGGCACTCGCTCCTGCGCTGCCGCAACTCACGGGCATTGGTCGGATCGGCTCGGGCGCCGCGCTGGCCCAGGGCGGCGTCGAGCAAGTGTCGGTCGCCGAGCAAGCGCTGGCATGGAACGCGAGCTTGACGCTGCGCGTGCCGGTCGTCGCCGCTCGGCCTTGGTATGATTACGGCACCGCTAAGCAAAACGTCGATAGTGCGCTCCTGAACAAGAAGGTGGTCGCTCGTCAACAACTGGGCACCGTCGCCGCAGCCATCGCGAGTGTGGTCGCAAACGAGCGCTTGGTGGAAGTCAGCCAGAATTCGCTCTCGAGCAGCCTGTCTACCCTGAAGCTCACCGAGCAGCGGTTGGAATTGGGGGCCGGCAAAATTGGGGACGTGCTGCGCGTCAAGCAAGAGGTCTCCGAGTCGAAAGGTCAGGTGATCGCAACGCGCGAGGCGCTCCTTCGAGCACGGGAAAACCTGGGCGCTGCGCTCGGATCTCCGGAACCGTACGGCGTCAGCTCCGATATGCGTCTGGACGATCTCGCGAATGATGCCGTGCGCAGCTGTATTCGCGGCACCTCCACCGAGTCACGGCCGGACGTGACGCTCGCGCGCGCCGCTGTCGGTGTCGCGCAACGCAACGTCAAGGCCATCGATTATTCGTTCGTGCCCACCGTCGATTTGCTCTCGGCTTTGACCTACTGGTCCGACACTCGTGTTTCCCCCGGCGAAAAACACGTTACGTGGACACTCGGCGGGCTCATCACTTGGCAGATTTACGACGGCGGGTTGCGCTACGGCATGCGCCGCTCGCGCACCGCAGATCTCGAAATCGCTCGCCAAACTCTGACGGATACTCGTCGCGACGCCGCGATCGAGGTTTCGCGCGCGATTCGTGACGTGGGTGTGGCCGAAGCCAATTTGGAAGTGGCGGAAGAGAGCCGGAAGAATGCCGTGGAAACGAGCCGGTGGTCTCGCATCGCCTTCACCAACGGCACCGAAACCAGTTTGGATTTGGTGGACGCGGCTCGCCAAGAACGCGCAGCCGAGGTGAACTACGCGCTCAAAGAATTCGAGGTGTTGCAGGCCAAAATTGCCGCACTGCTGGCCTTGGCCACTTGTCAGCTTTGAGCTGAGTGAGGGAAACGCACAGGCGAGCGCCGTGCGGTTGCACGGGTGGTGGGTTCGAAAGTCGTCCAGCTGGAAGCGTCTAGAGGGAGAAGCGAGATGTCAAAACAAGCGACGACGGAATTGGCCGCTACCCAACGCGCGCGACGCTGGGCGAGGGCGTACGAACTATCGGCGACCTACCGCTTGCACGACCGACGCTTTCGGCGGCTCGGGTTTTTCGAGGGCGCGCGGATCGGGCTCGAATATCAGTTTTTGCCGCACTATTTCGGCTTTCCGCCGCGCTGGCGGCTGCTGCTCCGCAAACTGAGTGGCCGTCGCGTCCTGCCAGATTTCGCACTCGTGGGCACCATCAAGAGTGGCACGAGCGACATCGCGGTGAGCCTGATGCAGCACCCGTGTGTGGCCGGCCCATTCACCAAGGAGTTTCGCTCCGAGCACGCCGAGTCCTGGCGCATCTTTTATCCCACGGAGGCCGAGCAGCTCCGGGTGGCCCGACGCAATGGCGCCGCGCGAGCCGGCTACTTCACTCCACGCCTGCACGAACTCCGCCACGTGGCGAGTTTTGCTCGCGCGGTACCCGGAGCGAAGATCATCATCAGTCTTCGCGACCCGGTCGAGCGTGCGTTCTCCCACTGGAAGTGGGAAGTGCTGTTGAGCTCGCACAAAGCGCGCGAACAGCTGGAGTTTCTGTCGAGCTACGAAGCGTTTTGCGAGCGCGCTCTCTCCTTCTTCCCCGATTATCCGATGTACACGACGTGCGGCTACACGCTGCTCGAGAGCGGGATTTACTACAAGGCTGTGCAGGTTTGGATCGACTACTTCGGGCGAGACAACGTGCTCGTGCTCGATGCGGGGCGCTATTTCCGCGATCGCGACGCGTTCCTGCAGCAGATTTGGCGTTTCATCGGCGTGCCGCCCGCGAGTTCGAGTCTGGCCTCGCAGCCCGTCGTGAATGAAAATCCGCTCAAATTTCCGCCGCCCGACCCGGCCACCGTACAGAAACTGACTGACTTCTATCGGCCCTACAACGAGCAGCTGTTCGAGCAGTTGGGGCAACGCTTCGACTGGCGCATGGCGTGAATTCGCCGCTATCCACCACCCATAGACCCAAGAGGGATTCGACATGCCGACTTCCGTGAACGTGTTCGATGATGTGTTGCCCGAACCCGCATTCCGCGACCTGCAAGCCTTCGCACAGCAGAGTCAGAAGGAGTCATCGTTGTATGGCGTGGGCATTTGGCAGAACAACCAGGAAAATCCCCTGGAGAGCCCGCAGACGTTCTTTTGGTCGGCGCGCCCCATCGAGGCGTTGCTCTCGCTGCTGCCTCCCGGTGTCACCCGTGAAGATCTGGAGAAGCTCGGGGACTTGAAGGTGTGCCCCTCCGGGACGCCGGTCGATGCCCTCTTCGAAGCCATCGCGGCGCGCGCCACAGCGATTCAAGAGCAGGTCGGCATCGCGGGTGAAAATTTCGTCGGTATCATCGCGAAAGTGTACGCGTATCGCCAAGGGGACAAGGCGACCTGGCACACCGATTCAGGGCCTTACTCCGGCGCGTTCGTTTACTACGCGCACCCGGGCTGGAAGAAGGATTGGGGCGGGCAATTCTTGTACAACGACGAAGAGGGCATGACCGACGCGGGCCCTGCACAAGGGCGATTCGTGGTGCCGCTCCCGAATCGGCTGCTCGTGGTCCGCGGGGGGACGCCGCACACCGTGGCCAATGTCTCGCAATCCGCCGGCGAGAACGAGCGGCTGAGCGTGGCCGGTTTTTTCGTCACTCCGGGCGGCGTTCCGCAGCTCATCCAAGAAGCCGTGCGCAGCAAGGCCCTCCGCAGCAAGGGAGCCTGACGCGTGGCTCGCCCCCTCATGAATGCGTCGATCGGCCTGATGAATCGGCTGATTTTCAACGCGGCTGGCGGCGTCGAGCGCCCCGCGTTCTACGACGTGGACAGCACCTATCCGGCACTTCGCCAGATTGATGCGGCCTACCCGCAGATCCGCGCCGAGCTTTTGGCACTGCTCGAGCAAAACCCAACGCTACCGCACTACCATGAGCTCGATCGCCGTCAGCGGCACATCTCGACCGCCAAAGATCCGGACAAGGCGTGGCGCGTGTTCTTGCTCTATGCCATGGGCGAGAAGCCCGCGGAGAATCGTCGCAAGTGCCCGCAAACGGCAGCGGCGCTCGACAAGATCCCGGGCTTGTTTCAAGCATTCTTTTCGATTTTGGATCCGGGCAAATCGATCCCAGCGCACCGCGGTTCGTTCCTCGGCTACATCCGCTATCACCTGGCGCTCTTGGTGCCCTCGGTTCGCCCGCCCAGCATCCGCGTCAAAGATCGCATTCACACCTGGAAAGAAGGGGAGAGCGTGCTCTTCGACGATAGCTGGGAACACGAGGTCATGAACGACAGCGAATCGAAGCGCGTCGTACTCATCATCGACGTGCTCCGCCCGCTGCCGCCTATGCTTCACGGCATGAATCTGGCGTTCTCCCAGTTGGCGCGCGCGTTCTACGCTCGGCGCATGGTGAGCACGATGAAGGATTTCGAGGCCGACGCGAACCTGCGCTCGATCCCAGAGAAATTCGTGGCTCGCCGCGATGCGGCGAGTGCAGACACTCGACAAGAGAGCGGCTCGAATTATTCCTGAGCGTTTCGACGAACCGGCCCACTTGGATGGCGAGCCGGTTGACCGCTCTGGCGGTTGCCGCCATTGCTGAGCGAGCCCCGGTTCGGCCCCAATCGGGTGCTAGCGTTGAGGGGTGAGACGCGAATCAGAGGCGCGGTTTTCTATCAGCCGTAGGCAGGCGCTGTTCGGCGCGGCCGGCGCGTTCGCGGGGTTCTTGCCCGGTTGCGGCGGATTCGAGGCCACGTTCCCTCCGCGTCTGCCGAGCGGCTTGCCGAGCACGACGCCTTGGCCCGAGGCCAATGCCATCCTCGCTGGGGTCGTCGTGCCAGTGTTCCCGGAGCGAGTGTTCTCCGTCGCTGACTTCGGCGCGCGTGCCGACGCTCAATCGGATTGCACGCTGGCCTTTGCCCGCGCCGTGTCGGCTTGCCACGCGGCAGGTGGCGGGCGAGTGCTCGTGCCTGCCGGCGAGTGGTCCGTCGGAGCCATTCGGCTGCTGAGTCACGTCGAGTTGCACGTGGCGCGTGGCGCAGTGCTCTATTTCAGCGAAGACGAGCGGCTGTTCCCAGCGGTGCTCACTCGGTCGGACGGGGTAGAGTGCGTGAACCGCTCCCCGCTGATCTACGCCTATCGTGAGCAGAACGTCGCGATCACAGGTGAAGGGCGACTCGATGCCGCGCGAACCGCCGCCTGGAACCGCGGCGGCTACCACAGCGGAGCCGTGGAAGGCATGCTGGCTTTGCCCCCCGAGAAGCGCATCGTGCGCGGCAAACTCCGCTCCACGTTCATCGAGCCGTATGGCTGCCGAAATGTGCTGATCCAGGGCATCACGCTGACGGGCGCGCAGTCGTGGCAATTGCACCCGACACTGTGTCGTGATGTCACGATCGACGGCGTCACCACGAGCGGGGCCGGCTTTCGCGTGACGGACGCGTGCGACCCCGAGTCATGCGACGGAGTGGTGATCAAGAACTGCACGCTCGCTTCGGGGGATGACAACATCGCGCTCAAATCCGGACGCAACGCGGATGGGCGACGGGTGGGGGTGCCGTGCCAGAACGTAGTCATCATCAACTGCCAAGCCGAAGGTCCGGACTCGTTTCTGGCCTGTGGCAGCGAATCATCCGGTGGCATTCGGAACGTTTACGCGTTCAACAATTGGTCTTACGGGCGCGGCGTGAAGAGCATGCTCCACATCAAGACCAATTCTGATCGCGGCGGTGTGACTTCGAACATCAACATCGATACCTTCTCGGGCAGCCACTTCAATCGCGCGATCGTGGACATCAGCCTCGACTACGACGAAGTCAAAGGCGCATTTCCGCCCGCAGTGAGCGCGATTTCCATCCGACACGTGCGCGCCTCGGATGCGCAATGCATCCTTCACCTAGCCGGTTTGCCGGAAAGCCCGATCCGCGGCGTGGAGTTGCGCGATTGTACCTTTGCGGACGTCGGCAAGCCGATCGGCAAGAACGAATATGCAACGGGCGTCAGTTGGACGGCGGTCACCGTCGACGGCCGCCCGTTTGCAGGCTGATGGTGAAGCTACGAGGTGACGCGAGCCACCGAGATGTCAGTGACGTCGAACGAGCCGGCCCACTGAAAGCCCATCCAGAAGCGCAGCGCCCCGAACTGACGGGCCACGTTGAGCAAACTCGGATTGATGGTCACATCCAAGCTGCCGGACGCGGCACCGAAGAGCGAGATGGTTGCCGTCGCGCCCGATGCTCCAATCGTCATCGAAATGATGACGCTGAACAACTGATCGCGCTGGAAGCTACCGAAGCTCGTGGCTCCGTCGTCGATTCGGACCGTGTTGTTCGTCAGAAAATCGATGTGCAAGAAGTTGAGGAAGGAGTCGGTTGGCTGACCCCAGGCCTCGAATTGCAGCGTCGCCACGCCGGCACCGCTCGGAATGAACAGGCTCGCCGCGATGGTGTATTGCCCATCACCGCCAAAGCTCGATAGCGAGCATTTCATGGATGTTTGCGGCGAGGGGGCGCTGGGGTGTGCGATGCGCACCCAGTGACCCGTATCACTAGCGACCGGCGAAGCGATCACGGTGACGCTGCCCGCTCCCGAATCCGTGTTTACGGTGCCAGTGGGTTGTGCGGTAGCGGGTGGCCCGCCAATCGGCTCCGCGTCGAACGTGGCGTTGAGTAGAGTTTCCGACGTGCATGCGTTGAGCAGGAGCGGCATGCCCAAGAGCGGCATTCCGAATAACAAACGCCGCGACAAAGCCGGACTTTCCGCAATGCCCGAGGCGTTGACCTGCGCCGTGGCCGGTGTGCACTGGCTACTCCCGAATGAATTGGCTGTCATGATGCCCTCTCTTGATTGCCACCGTAGTGGACGAGAATGCGATTCTCCCGAACTCCACACCCGAATCGCTTGCGCGCGCAAAATGACGTGAACACGCGTCATTGGCAATAGTAATCGCACGGCGGATGACGTCTGACTCACCGGCGCGGCCGACCGATCTGGTCGCGCGGTGGAGATCGTCACGCACTCCGGGATCGAAATGTGATTCACTGCCGGCGAGGCGTCGGCCGAGGGTGGCGTCGCCGGGAGTGACTGGGCATGGGATCTGATTTGGGCTCGTCGGGCGTGGATTGGCCTGCGTTGCGTGCGCGGGTGGGCGACGCGGTGGAGGCGGCGGCGTTGGCGGCGGATGCGCCGTTTCGTTTGAAGTTGCTGCTCGGGACGGGCGCGAACGCCGAGCCCGTAACGGTGGAGGCTGCTTCGCGGGGGGCAAACGCGCCAGGCGTGCCCGAGACCGTCGTCGTGACGGAGCTGGCGGAGTTCGTGGCAGTATTGAACGGCAAAAAGAGCATCGAACAGTCTTTTTTGCAGGCAAAAATCCGCGTCGAGGGTGAATTCAAGTTGGCGCTCGCGCTAGCCCGCGCGCTCGAGAAGCATGCGGCCAGCGCCAAGGTCGCACCCGGCGCGCAGCGTTACCCGAGTCGGCGCCGCGAGAGCGAACGGCTCGCCGCCAGCCGACCGCCTTTGACCGCGGTCGAACGTCGAGCTCGGCCTTCGGTAGCCGAATTTCGTGATCGCTACCTGGCCACGGGGACGCCGCTCGTGATCACGGGCGCCGTCGACCACTTTCGATTCACTCGCGCGAGCTGGCGAGAGTTGCGTGACGCCTTGCGCGGCTCACAGGGGCTCGTGCGCCGAGGTGATTACGTTTCAGCAGCGTTCTCGACCGAACGGGAAGTCTCGCCCACCCTGATCGCGGACTTCGTCGATCAGATCCTGCTCGAGGGGCCGACACCGGCGGCTGATAGCGTGCCCCCTTATCTCGGTAACAACCCCTGCCCGGAGAGCTTGGCAAGTTGGTGGGAGTTCCCCGAATATTTCTCCACGGACGAATATGCGCCGGACATGCCACGCCTGTGGCTCGGCCCCGGTGGCACGGTGACGCCGCTGCATCGCGATTCGGCGGACAACCTGTTCGTGCAGATCCGCGGTCGTAAATCGGTGCTCCTCGGGTCGCCCTATCAGTGGCAAAAATTCTACCCCTGGGCGACGAGTGAGGCGTCTGGTTTGGAGGGTTGCGAGGTCAACCCCGAGTCACCGGATCTCGCGCGATTTCCGCTGTTTCGCGATGCCACGCTGCTGCGCGTCGAACTCGGCCCCGCCGAGCTTTTGTTCATCCCCGAGGGCTGGTTTCACCACGTTCGCGCGCTCGAGCCGCAGCTCTCACTCAGCTTTTGGACACGCACGGCACGCGGCTCCGAAGATCCAAACGGCGCGGCGCGCTCAGCGAGCACGCAAGGCCACAGTTCGAACGGGAGAGGCACATGATGAGCGGACGAAATGGGCGTAAGGGTGACTTCGTCGGCGGCGAGTATCTCGCCGCACTAGAAGAACACTATCCAGAAATCATCAAAGGGGAGACCGAGGGCTCACGTTGGTCAGACTTGGGGATCCGGTTCGCCGGTGATCTGCACGCGCGCCGCGATGAGTTGAAGGCGGAGTGGCCGGGGCGCTTCGTGCGGCTCGCTGACCGCCCGGTGAGCGGCATTGCTAGCGCGTGGGCGCTCTCCAAGCTCAGCTCCGACCCACGAACGGTGTCGGCGCGCGCGTCGTACAAGGGGCTGTTGAATATCAAGCCGCCCTTCGATCTGGTGCTGTACTCGAACCTGATTTGGGAATTGCAACCGAAGACGATTTTGGAGTTCGGCGCAGCCCAGGGCGGAAGCGCGCTCTGGTTTTCGGACCAGCTGGACTCACTGGTCGGCGAAGGTGAGGTGCACTCCTTCGAGTTGCTCACCCATTGCATTCACCCACGCGCAGCCCATCCCCGGCTTTCGTTTCACCACGCCGATCTGCGCGATCTCTCCACATTAGATCGGGATTTATTGGCCAAATTGCCGCACCCCTGGCTCGTGGTCGATGACGCTCACACGAATCTCGCCAAGCTCGTGCCCTATATCTTGGGCTTCATGCAAGAGGGGGATTACTACGTGATCGAGGACGTGTATTTGCACCTCAACTTGGGGCACATGGCCGACCTCATCGCCGTCGCTGACGCGTTCAAGTTGGGCGTCGATTCGAAGTACACCGACGCGTTCGGGACGAACCTCACGGCGTCCGTCAACACTTGGCTTCGGGTCATGGGTTCTTCGCGCTGATTCTGGTCATCGCCTGTGCGAGCGCCTCGACTCGGGGCGCGCGTAGCAGGCTGTAATGGTCCCCCGGGAGCACCTGCTCTTCGAAGGTTGCCGCTAGCTCTCGCCAGGTGCGCGGCGCGGCTTTCGCGCGTTCGTAAGATCCCGCGGCGTGGAACGCCTGGATCGCACCGGCATAGGGGCGCGGTTCGTAGGCTGCGAGCAGCGTGAAGTGCCGGCGCAGGCGCCCGAGATCGCGTTCGAGCGTTGCCAACGCTTCGTCGGCCGGCCAGATGCCGGCTTCGACCAGCCGCGCGTGCAGCTCCTCGTTCGAGTGTTCCGTGTCGAACCAGCCGACGAGTGCCGCGTGATCGGGAGTGAGCTGGGCTGAGATCCCGATGCGATCGCGCAAGAACTCGAGCAGCAACTGAGGCTCGTTCGGCACTTGCCTCAGCGTGGGATAGTGGCAGTCGATCAGCCGCACGGACTCGACACGCGCTTGCCGAGCCGTCAAATGGCGCGCAATTTCGAGCGCGAGGTATCCGCCGAAGGACCAGCCAGCGATCTCATACGGGCCTTGCGGTTGATACGCGACGATGGCCTCAGCGTAGTGGTTCGCCAGGCCTTCGAGGCTCGGCGCGTCGAACCCCGCACGAATGCCGACGATGGCGCGCTCTCGGCCCAAGCGCAGCGCTAGATCGCGGTAGCAAAACAATTGCCCGCCGATCGGGTGCACCAAGAACAGCGCCGGCTTCGCGCTCGGCGGGCTGAGCGGTACCAGGCATTCGCTGCTGGGCCCGATTGAGCAAGCTGGCTCACCGCTGCGCAGCGCCGCAGCGAGACCGACGACGCTCGGCGTCTCGAACAACACACGCAGCGGGACACTTCGCGCGAAGGTTCGCTCGACTTCGGACATGAGCCGCAGCGCGAGCAGCGAATGACCCCCGCGCGCAAAGAAATCATCGTGCGTGCCGATGGGCGCGATGCCGAGCAGGCGTTCGAAAATTCCGACGAGCTGCAGCTCGATGTCGTCGAGTGGTGCGCTTGCGCCCGGCTGCTCGGAGCCGTCCGCGCGGTTCACGTCGGGTAAGGCGTTTCTGTCCAGTTTGCCGCTCGCAGTTCGCGGCAGATAGTCCAGGTGTACGACCGCGCTCGGTAGCAAATAGTGCGGCAAATCGCCTTGAAGTCGGCGCTTCACGGCTGCCAGCGAAGGCGCTGCATCGCTGACCAGATAAGCCACCAGGCGCACGTCCCCCTCGCCAAAGCGACGGCCCAGGACCACCGCTTCGCGCGCGAGCCCCGAGCTCACGAGCGCATTTTCGAGCTCAGCGGTTTCGACTCGATGGCCGCGGATCTTCAGCTGGCCGTCGCGCCGCCCGAGAAATTCCAAACTGCCGTCGGCGCGATAGCGAGCCAGATCGCCGGTCAAATAGCGTCGCGCGCCCGGGCCATCGCCGAGTGGATCGGGCACGAACGCGCGCGCTGTCGCGGCGGCATCGCCCAGGTAGCCGCGTGCCACGCCTACGCCGCCGACTGCGAGCTGCGCGGGGGCGAGCGGCGGCGCGGGTGCGAGTTGCTCATCGAGCAGGTACACGCGTTGGTTGGGCAGCGGGCGACCCAAACCCGGCGTTCGGTCGTCGGCACTGCACTCGTCCATGCTCGCGCACACGGTGACTTCGGTGGGCCCGTAGGCGTTCAGCAGACGCCGCCCGGGCCGAAACCGCCGCACGACCTCCGCGCTGCACGCTTCTCCAGCGGAAATCAGGGTGGATAGTGTTGGTAGGGGTTGCTCGGGCAGTGCGCCCAGGAGCGAGGGCGGCAGCGTGGCGTGGCTGATGGCGCGTCGCTCGAGGAGCTCGAGCAGCCCGTGGCCGGAGGCGAGTTCATCGGTTTGCGCAAGGCACAGCGTGGCGCCGCAAGTGAGCGCGGTGAACACCTCCGAAACGGCCGCATCGAACCCGAGCGAGGCGAACTGCAGCTGACGACTGCCCGGTTCGAGCCTAAACGCTCGCGCTTGGCTGCGCGCCAAATTCGTCAGCCCGCGTTGGTGCAAGAGCACGCCTTTGGGGCTGCCGGTCGAGCCCGAAGTGAAGATCGCGTAGGCGAGTTGATCGGGTTCGAGTTCCGCAGGGGCGCTGGGGGGTGCTACATCCGCAGTCGGAGCCCACGCTTCCGAGATCACGCACGAGCTGACCGTCTCGGGCAAATGGCCTTCGAGAGCGTGTGTGGTGAGTACCCATCGCACCCGTGCCGCCTGAAGCAGGCTCCCGAGGCGCCCGTGCGGCAACGCGGGATCGAGCGGCAAAAAGGCTGCGCCCACCTTGAGCACCGCGAGCCAAGCGATCACGAACTCGAAGTGCCGCCCGGCGTACACGCCGATCAGCTCTTCGCTCGCGAGCTCGCGAGCGCGCAACCGATCAGCAAGCCGATTGGCTCGCCAATCGAGCTCGGCGTAGCTGAGTGCAGCGTTGCCTGACTCGAGCGCGATGGCATGCGGAGTTCGCCGCGCCTGCGCCTCGAAATCGCGATGGACGAAGCCAGGGCACGGTTCGGGTTCAGAACGGCTGCGCTCGAGCAGGAGCGCGAGCTCGCTCTCCGAGGGAGCGAGCAAGCAACTCAAAGATTGATCAGGTGCAGCCGCCGCGCGTTCGAACAGCGTTGCGAGCCGCTCACCGAGTAGGATGAGCGTTTCGCGGTCGAAGAGCTCGACCGGATATTGAAACGTGCCGATCAGATCACCCGCGCGCTCTTCGACGAGTAGCGTGAGATCGAAGGCCGCCGCGGGCGGCGGTAACGCGAGCGGGGTGAGTTCGAGGGCCCCTGCCTGGAGCGGCGCGTCGGCTCGGGTCTGCAGCGCAAATAGCACTTGAAACAGCGGCGATCGTTGCGCTGCACGTTCCGGCGCCAGCTCCTGCACGAGCCGCGCAAAGGGGAGATCTTGGTGGGCGTTCGCGCTCAGAGTGAGCTCGCGCACCTGATCGAGCAGGTCGACGAACGTTGGGTCTTTGAGCAAATCGACGCGTAGCACCAAGGTGTTGGCGAACAGGCCGATCACGTGGGCTGTCTCGCCGCGCGCTCGATTGGCGACTGGGGTCCCGATGGGAATGTCGTGCTGCCCCGAGCAACTACCGAGCACCGCCGAGAACCCGGCCAAGAGCAGCATGAAGCGGGTGATGCCACGTGCTTCCGCGAGCCGTTCCAGTCGTGACACTCGATCGAGCGGCAGACGAAAGCTCACACTGGCCGCCGCAGCCTCCGAGTTCGAGCTCAGTGAACGCGCGCGCCGAATGGGCAGATCGAGCGCCTGCGGTAGCGCTGCCAGCTGTTTCTTCCAGTAGTCGAGCTGCACTTGCAGCGTGTCGCCCGAGAGTGAGGCGCGCTGCCAATGGGCGTAGTCGAGGTAGTCGATGCAGAGCTCGGGCAGCGCCGGGGGCTTGCCCTGCGCGCGAGCCGTATAGAGTTCGGACAGCTCCTGCACCAACACGTTCATCGACCAGCCGTCCGTGATCAGGTGATGCATCACGAGCACGAGCGTCCACTCGCTTGGTCCGGTGCGGATCAGGCATGTCCGGGCCAGCGGCGCGCGAGTAAGATCGAACGTTTCGCGGGAAAGCTCCGCTAGCTTTGTCGAGAACTGCGCGCTTTTTGGGCCGAATGCGCTCAGGTCGACGACCTCGAGCTCGAGCTCCACGGCGCCGTGCACCGTCTGCCAGGCCTCGCCGTCGACGTTCGAGAACGAGGTCCTGAAAGCTGCCTGGCGCGCGGCGAGAGCCGAAAGCGCTGAGCGCAACGCGGCGACATCGAGTGGGCCGCGGATCGTGAGGCCGTGCGAAAGCAGATACGCGGTTGCTTGCGGCTCGAGTTGCGCCAAAAACCACAGCCGCTCTTGAGCGAACGAAGCGCGCGCCTCGTGTACCGAGCCGGCCGGGCGTGCCTGGGGGCCGGGGCGCGCCACGAGGCCGCGCTTCGCAGCGACGTCGATTTCGTGCGCGAAGGCGCGCAACGTGCGGGCTTCGAACAGGGTGCGGAGTGGGAGTTCGACGCCATACGCTTCGCGCACGGCGGCCACGAGCCGCGTGGCGGTGAGCGAGTGCCCGCCGAGCTCGAAGAATGAATCCCCGAGCCCCACTTCGCTTACGCCCAGAAGTTGGGCCCAAAGTCGACTCAGGTGGCGCTCGGTCTCACTTTGGGGTGGCTCGAACGGGGCACGCGTCGGCTCGAAAGCGGGTGCCGGCAAGCGAGCGGTGTCGAGTTTGCCGTTCGGCGTGAGGGGCAAAGTAGCGACGCCAATCACTTGAAACGGCACCATCCAGCCAGGCAAGCGCGCCTGTGCCCAGGCCAAGAGCTGCGCGTTCGGCGCGTGCTCGCCAGTGACGTAGACGACGAAGCCTTGGCCCAAGGTCGGGTGAGCGAGGCCGAGCACTACGGCCTGCTCCACCGCCGGGTGCTGTTCGAAAAACAGCTCGATTTCCCGCGATTCGAGGCGATGACCGCGGATCTTCAATTGCCGATCGCGGCGACCGCCGAGTGCGAGCGTGCCGTCCGGACGGTAGCGCGCGAGGTCGCCCGTGCGGTACGCGCGGTCAGTCGCCTCGAGGCCCAATGGATTGGCGCAAAAGGGCGGCGCGCCGCCCGCATCGTCCAGATAGCCAGCGGCCAAATACGGTGAGCGAACGACGATCTCTCCCGGCTCACCCACGCCGCACAGTTGATCTCGCGCGTTGAGAATCAGCAATTGCGCGCCGCCGATGCCGCTGCCCACGCTGGCTGGATCGGCTGCTTCCCGCCCGCTCGGCTCCGGCCAGGGTACGGCGTGCTCTGCAATGGCTTGCGGGGTTTCGGTCGCGCCATACAGGTTCACGCACTGCGCCTGGGCGAGCCGCGGCGCGAGTTGCCGCAAGAGCGAGTGCTTCAGTGGCTCACCCCCAAAAAACAAGTAGCGCAGCGCGGTGAGTGGGCTCGGCTGTGGAGCCGCCGCGGCCAAGATTTCACCGTGGCTCGGCGTGAGATGTACCGCACTGATCCTTTGCGCCTCGAGCCAGGCGTGAAGCGCGTCGGGCTGCGCGGTGTCACGCTCACTCGGAAAAACCGCAGTCCCTCCGACCCAGAGCGGCAAGAACAAGTCGCGTAAGAGCGGGTCGTGTGACAGCCCCGAAAGCACGCTGAAGCGATCCTGGGCGGTGAGGCCGAACCGCTCGGCTTGCCACGCAAAGAAGTGGGAAAGCGGTCGATGCGTACCGATGATGCCTTTGGGGTCACCGCTCGAGCCGGAGGTGAAGCCAAGGTATGCGATGTCCTCCGGGCCGATCGGAGCGGATGGCTCGAAGGTCAGCGTTGGCGATTCGACGCCGGAGCTCGCGACTGCGAGTGGCGTGCAGCCGAGTTCCGTGACTGCTCGTTGGAGCTCGGGTTCGGGCTCTGGTGCGCCCGCGAGTTGCAGGAAAACGGCGGGCTTTGCAGCGCGCAGGATGCTCGCGCGTCGCTCTTTCGGGTGCGCTGGGTCCAAAATCACGAACACGGCGCCAGCGCGCCAAACGCCGAGCAACGTAACGGCGAGCATGCCACTCCGCGCTGCATGCACGGCGACGACCGCCGCGCGGCGCGCCCCTGCCGCGCGCAACCTCTCCGCGATCTGCCGCGAATCCTGGTCGAGCTCAGCGTACGACCAGCTGCGAGCGGCATCCACGAGCGCGATCTGCCGAGGTGTGCGCTCTGCGTTCGCCAAAAAGCGCGACACGATGGAACCGTGCCACTCGGCCGTGAGCGGCCGTCGCGGATCGGGCAGCACCGGGCGCGCGCGTTCGGTCACGAGGGAGAGCGTGGAAACGGCCGAAAGCGGCTGCTCGATCGCGAAATTCAGCGCCAATAGCAGCTGATCGAGTAATCCCTGCATGCGTTCGATGCTGAACAAATCGGCGTTGAAACCGAGTTCGCAGGAGAGCTGGCCGGCTTGTTCACGCACGTACAAAGTGAGGTCGAACTTCGAGCCGATCTCCGTCGCGGTGAACGGTGAAACCTCGAGCCCCACTAACTCGGGGCGCCAGTCGAAGTCGAGCACGTTGAGCATGACCTGAAACAACGGTGAACGGCTCGTATCCCGCGGCACCTCGGCGGCATCCAGCATGCGCTCGAACGGCAGATCAGCGCGGTCGTACGCTTGCAAACAGGTTTCTCGGACTCGTTGCAGCAAGCAGTCGAAGTTCGGGTCGCCGCCCAGCTCGACGCGCAGCGGGAGCGTGTTCAAGAGGTAGCCGATCAGCGCCTCACTGCCCGGTAAGCCACGATCGGCCACTGGCGTCCCGATGACGACCGTCTCTTGGTCGGCGATTCTGGCCAAAATCGTGGCCAATGCTGCGCCGAAGATCATGAAGCGACTCACTCCGCATCGAACGCCCAGGCTCCGAAGTGCGGCCGTCAGTTCCGTCGAGAGTAGCGTCTGGACTCGCCCGCCGCGATAACTCTGAATCGGGGGCCTGGCGTAATCAGTCGGCAAATCGAGGTGCACGGGTGCACCTCGCAATTGCTCTCGCCAATAGTCGAGCTGCGCTTCGAGGCCGCGTTCGCGCGGTGGGCGCCGCTGCCAAGCGGCGTACTGGGTGTAGCTTTGGGTCAGCGGCGCGAGTGGCGAAGGCTTGTCCGAAATGAACGCCGCATACAAAATCGCGATCTCTCGTTGCAGGAGCGCGAGAGACCAACCATCTGCGATGCTGTGGTGCAGCGCAGCGGCGAACAGGTGGCGGTCGCTCGCGACGCGCAGGACCAAGACCGAAAACAGCGGGCCTCGTTGCAGGTCGAACGATTGCAGCGCGTGCTCTTCACAGGCTCGACGCAATTCCGCATCCGCGCAGTCGCTCGGCGGCAGCTCGCGATAGCGAAAGTCGACGTGTGCTTCGCTGCTGATCTGGAGTCTGGGCCCGGCGTCGAGTTCGACGAAGCGCAGGCGCAAGGTTTGGTGTCGCCGGACCACCTCGAGCACGGCGGCCTCCAGCGCACGCCGCTCGAGTGGACCGCGCAAATCGAGCGAAAAACTCACGTTGTAGGCCGCTGATCCCGGCTCCAGTCGATCGAAGAACCAGAGCCGCTCTTGGCCGAGGGAGGGGTAGGGGAACTCCTGCTCGATCACCTGCGTTTCGGCGATCGGCGCCGGTTCGAGTCGTTCGTCTGCGAGCAAGAGCTCGAGCAACTCGTCATCCGCGCCGCGTAGATCTAGCCCCTCGCCGAGTTCTGTCATGGTCCACCCTCGAACGCAGAACGGCCCTCCCGCTCCGCTGAAGTCCTCGGGCTCGTATTAGCGCGTCGGGAGCTCGTTGAGAACCCTGCTACGCGTCGTCGTGCGCGGGGTTGCTACAGCGATGTCGCCGCGAACGTGTCACACGCGGCGATCGTGCCGTTATCGAAGCCTTTTTTGAACCAACGTGCGCGCTCGGCGGCGGAGCCGTGCGTCCATGTCTCGGGATTCACTTTGCCGGTCGCTTGTCGTTGCAATCGGTCATCACCGACGGCCGATGCTGCGCCGAGTGCTTCGTCCACATCGCCCGCCTCGAGCAGTTTGCGTTGATCGGTGGATCGAGCCCAAATACCGGCGAAACAATCGGCCTGCAGTTCGAGTCGCACGCTCGAGCTTTCGGCGCCCTGTTGTTGTGAACGGCTCGCGTGGTCGACGCGTGCGGTGATGCCGAGCTGCTTCTGCACGTGATGACCAATCTCGTGCGCAACGACATACGCCTCGGCGAAATCGCCCTTGGCACCGAAGCGATTGGCGAGCTCTTGATAGAACGATAAGTCGATGTACACGCGTTCATCACTGGGGCAGTAGAAGGGCCCCGTGGCCGCGTCGCCCGCACCACACGCGGTTTGTGTCGAGTCACTGAATAGGACGAGCTTGGCTTTGCGGTACGTTTTGCCACTGTCGGCGAAAATGCGTGTCCAAGTGGCTTGCGTGTCATCCAGCACGAAGGCCACGAAGTGCGCGGGGACGTCGGCGCCACGTGCGGTGACCGCGGTGTCAGCAACGCGCTGCGTCGCGCCACCGCCCATGAAATTCCGCAAAAAACCGAAGCCCAACACCAAAACCACGATCACCCAGCCAAACCGGAAGCGCAGCAGGAGCGGGAGCAGCCCCAAAATCCCGGCGCCGCCGAGCTGAGCGCCCTGCGGACTCCGGCCACGTTCATCAACGACATCCGAGCTTTCGTGGTCTTGATCCCAGCGCATGCCCGCACTGTAGCAAACGTTGGACCAACGGTTGCGCCTGCCACGGGTGTCGTCCTGTGCCGCTGGCGGGTGGCCCAACTTGGCACGCGCCAGTCGATGAAACCGCATGAATTCTGCGTTTGGGGGAATGCGCGGCCGGTGGCACGCTCTCTGCAGTGGTGCCTGCGGAACCACACACCGCTCGAGGAGGCTTCGATTATGCGCAATCGCTCACCCATCGTTTCACTGCTGGCTCTCGGAATGCTCGGCTTTTGCGCTCTCGCGCCGCGCGTCGCGCGAGCCGATGGCACCTGCAACGTGGACACCGATTGTGCCAAAGGCTTCTCGTGTCAGGTGACCGGCAGCGCGGGCTGCGCGATCGATTGCCCGCCCAACGCGGACTGCAAGTTGCCGCCGGAGTGCATCAATCCGCCGGTTTACAAGTCGTGTGAGCCTGCGCCGTGCAAGGCAGACAGTGATTGCGCCGCGGACATGGTCTGCTTCTCCTCGCCCGGCGCCTGTACCGCGGTCGCCTGTGCGCCCGGCCAAACGTGTCCCCAGCCCTCCTGCGAGCCACCGACCAGTCAATGCATCCCGCGCTACCAAGCGCCGTGCACCGTAGCGGCGGACTGTGGAGCAGGCTTCAACTGTGTCGAGAATCAGGCCTGTGCTTGTGCGGGCAGCGGTACCGCGGGCGGCTCTTCGGGCGGTAGCTCGGCGGGCGGTGCGAGCGGCGGCAGCCCGGGCAGCGCTGGGGCCGCGGGCGGTCCGGAGATTCCGCCCGATGTCTGTGAGTGCGGCCCTTCTGGCACCTCGAGCTGTCAGGCCATCATCGTGAATTGCCAGACGAACGCCGATTGCGCGGCGGGCTGGACCTGCGAATCGTTTGGAACGCTCGATGTCTGCGGCGGCCCAACGCCGGAGCCGGGTGGTGCATCGGGTGGCACTGGTGGGACCGCGGGCGCAGCGGGCGCTCCGGGGACGGCAGGCGCTGGGAACACTCCCGGCACCGCGGGCACGGGTGGGACCCCGACGCCGGATTGTCCGCCCACGACGGCCCCGACCAAGCAGTGCATGCCTCCGTACTATTCGGTCAACTACGGTTCGGGTGGCGCAACGAGCGGCGGCGGGTCCGGTGAAACCGGCGGCTCGACCACGATCTCGACAGGTGAGGCAGGCAAATCGAACACGGGCACGGGCGCTTCGACGGGCACCGTGACCAACGATAACCCGATGACTCCGGCGGGTGACAAGACCTCGCGCGCTGCCGGTTGCTCCGTGGCGCTCGGCACGACGGGGACCAGCTCCGGTGGCGCCCTACTCGCCGCGCTGGCGCTGCTCGGTTTGGCTCGCCGTCGTCGTTCGACTGCGCGCTGAGCCGCATTCGGTCGCAAAATCGGCTCGAAGAGGTCGCTGGGCGAGCGGCCTCTTCGAACCGCTTGCGGCGTGATGGCATCCCGGTGAAGAGGGCTTCGTTTCCTCTCTCGCCACCATGCACGCTTCGTTGGATCTGAGCGCGGGCCACGTCTTCGCCGAAAAATTCCGGATCATCGAGCCGCTCGTGCGCGGCGTGTTGGGCGCGGTCTACGTTGCCGAGGAGCTGAGTTCGGGCCGGCGGCGTGCGCTCAAGCTGCTCGAACCCGGGGCTGTCGCGGACGATGCGCACTCGCGCTTCGAGGAGCAAGTGCGCGCCAGCTCCCTCATCCCGAGCGAACACGTCGTGGACGTGATTGCTGCAGGCATCGAAGGGCCGGAGCGCGTGCCCTGGGTGGCCATGGAGCTGCTCGGCGGCGAGGCGCTCGACGAGTATTGCGAGCGTTTGGGCGCGTTGTCATTGAATCAAACTTACGCGATCACGTTCGAACTGTGCCAAGCGCTCGCGGCGGCGCACGAGCTCGGCATCGTTCACGCCGGGCTGCGGCCGAACAAGATTTTTTTGGCGAATCTCGGCGCTGCGGGTGTAAAATTCACCGTCAAAGTGCTGGATTTCGGGCTCGTGAATCCGCTCCAGGCGCCGTCCGCCGGCCCCGCCGCGATCGACGAGCTGTTGTGGCTTGCGCCCGAGCAAGTGACGGACGGGCAATCGATCGCGTTTGGCACCGACGTCTGGGCGCTCGGGTTATTGGTGTTTCGCCTGCTCAGCGGTCGAGACTACTTCCGTGCGGCGCACGGTCCCGAGTCAGCGCTGCGCGAGGAGCTGCTGCGCGAGGAGCTGCCAAAAGCCTCCGAACGCACGCGCAAGCTCGGTGCGGCGCCAGTGCCAGAAGGATTCGATGATTGGTTCGCGCGCTGTGTGGCGCGTCCAATCGGGGAGCGGTTTTCGCAAGCGCAGCAGGCGTGGCAAGCGCTGCACCCGCTGCTGGTCAACGCAGGCGCCACGCCGCGCGCGCCCCAGGTTGCGAGCGCCCGGCGGCGTCGCGAAGCGCCGCGCATCATCGAATCGAAGGTGGGCCCTGACAGTAGCGGCAAAACCTTGATCTCGCGTTCTGACGCCGACTTGCGTCGCAGCTCGAACCCGGAACTACAGCCGGACGCGGTTGCCGAAGTGCGCATCAGCTCGAGCCCCGAGCTGCGCGGCTCCCGGCCATCGCTGCTCCCCGCTGAGCGCGCGGCCGGGGGGGTGCTGCTCTTCGGTTTGATTTTCGTGCTGCTGCTCGGCGCGGCCAGCGCACTGTGGTTGAAACACGGCAAGCACCGCGCGGGAAGCCCGCCGGCCGTGCCGAGCGCCCCGCTGGAAAGTTCTCACCCCGCGCGATGATGTCCGGATCGGGTCCGGGTTTGGTAAAGATCCGGGCATGATCAAGCATGTCGTGATGTGGAAGCTTCGCGGGCCGTCGGCAGCGGAGCGCGCGCAACAAACCCTTCGTGTGCGTGACGCACTGCACGCGCTTCGCGGGCGCATCCCCGGTTTGCGCACCCTAGAGGTCGGCATCGGTGAACCGGGCGATGAACAACACGCCGACGTCGTGCTCATCACCACGCACGACGACTGGGATGCGGTGAAGGCGTATCAAGTCCACCCCGAGCACCTGATTGCCGCAGGAGTGATCGGCGAACTGCGCGTCGAACGACGCGTGCTCGACTTCGAGATCGCGTGATCGATCGCGCGCAAGTCGCGCACACCGCGCGATCACCTGGATTTTCAGGCATCCCGAGTGTGCGCTAATGAATGCAAGCGCGGGCGTCGCTGCGGTGTGCAGCCTTCACCAATGTAAGTTGTGGTGGTCAGTGCTCGTAGCGGAATTGTGTCGCTGTTGCGAAAGGTCTTCACATCTCGATCAAACTCCCGTTTTATGAAGAACGGTGAAGTTGTGCAGCGCGTTCGCGCTCGTCTTGTCGCTCCTGCCAGTGCGTGCGCTGGCCCAATCGACAGCGCCGGTTTCTGACCGGTCAGTCGCCAACGATTCGGCCGCCAGAGGCCGCGCTGCCTTCGAGCAACGCGATTTTTTCGCGGCAACGGAGCTGTTGTGTCGCGCCGTAGCGCTCGATCCCGCTCCGCTCAGCTATCTGTACTTGGCGCGCGCTCACGCAGCGCAAAACCAATTGCTAGAAGCAGCAGAAGATTACCGTCATGCGCTAGCGGCGCCCGCCCCCGCGGATGTTTCGCCGAGCAATGAACCGGTTGCCGAAGAAGCCCGTCATGAACTGACGCTGCTCGAAGGCCGAATCCCTACCGTCACGCTTGCTCCCGGTGACATCGAGCAGCACGCGACCGGCGTGCGCATCGCTCTGGACGGGCAAGTGGGGGCGATCCCGGGTCACGCCATTTCGTTGAATCCGGGGCGCCACGAGATTTCGGCGACCGCTGACGGCGGGCTCCAGGCGCGCGCCACGTTCGAGGTCGGCGAGCACGAGTCAAAAACCGTGCGTCTCGCCTGGCACACGAATGGGGTGCGCGCGCAGCAAGGCCAGTCCGCGCTCAGCAACGCGAGTTCCGGCGCGCGCCGCACCTGGGGCATCGTCGCGCTCGGCGTCGGCGCGACTGGTTTGGGGATTGGCACGGTCACCGGCGTGGCCGCCCTCACGCGCTACTCGGCGGCCGAACAAAGCTGCCCGGCAGGGCGCTGCACCCAGGGCGCTCAGTACCCCGACGATGGCTCGGCGTTTCGCGCGCTGCGCACCATCTCGGCGGCAGGCTATGTCGTCGGTGTCGCGGGCGTGGGCACCTGGCTCGGCTTGCTCTTGACCGCACCCACCGCAAACCCGGAGCACCCGCACGTGACCCCGTGGACACCGGTGGTCGGGATGGGCAGCGCCGGCGCGCGTTACGCCTTCTGAGGGCGTCGGCCGCGCGCTCGGTTCGCTGAAGACCTGCAGCGGGTTGCCGGCGCCGCGGACCACACCGATCGCCGCC